>JAABUQ010006575.1_pt1 | contig 17524 bp, 21 predicted proteins | sample 5560001 | NCBI WGS metagenome assembly JAABUQ01 (sample SAMN10711888, study PRJNA513371) | rock metagenome | isolation source: Antarctica rocks | place: Antarctica: Victoria Land, Finger Mt nord | collected 2015-12-18
GCTTGTAGGCGTTCACTCTCTTCAGGTGTCATGACACAACCCGCTCTATAGGATGCTTTGATTGTGGCAAATTCTGACCCCAAATCATCTAATTTTCTAGCTTTCTTCCAAAGCGGGATGCTCCCATGCATTAGTTGGTACTAGGGTAGTGTCAGCATGGCGATGTAATTGGTTACGGTTACACCACGAAGGCGATTCCATATCCTAATTTAGGGCTAATCGCTAAAGAATCATAAAATTTTGATATTCCTATAACTTTTTTTTCAAAAAGCATTTACAGCCAGAAACAGGCAAACGACTGCTGGGAAGTATCTTTAACCTTAGCCAAATGGGGTTAAACTTTAGAAGTACAGAAAAGCTGGGGAGAAGCTATCATAATTTACAATCAGGCAATAGTCATTTAAATTAAGCATAATCAGAAGAGAGTTGACTGGGTTATTAAAGCCTTGACTTGGATACTTAAACAGTTAACGGAGAGCCAATTTAAAATTATTTGGTAACAGGCAACTGGGAGAAGTGAGCTGAAAAATGGTACAGAGTAATTCGGAATGAAAGTAAAAAAGATGAAAGTTGAAGGCAAAGAGATACTGATAAGAACTAACATCAGAAAAGCACGTATGGTCTAGTTTCTAAGAGTTGCCATGAGACAGAATCCGTTCCCTGGTATGAATCCGTATCTAGAGCAGCCCGAACTGTGGCACCAAGTTCATAATCGGCTGATTGTTGCAATCGCGGATATCCTTACTCCTCAAATTGCTCCGAAATACCGAGTTTCCATTGAAGAGCGAGTGTATACGAGCGTGGACGATACTTTACTAGTGGGGATCGCGAATGTGGCAGTTGCAAATTGCAGTACTAATTGCAGTACTATTAGGTAACGGAGCAACCTTGACTGCTTCAAAACTTGCTGAACCCAGTAAAGTCAGAGTTCCAATGCCTGAACGGGTTGTTGAACGATACTTGGAGGTGAAATCAACTCAAGCGAAGGAAGTCATTTCCGTCATCGAACTTCTTTCCCCCAAAAATAAGCGCTCTAAAGAAGGTCGGGCAGCATATGAAAACAAACGACAAAAAATCTTTGGTTCCTCGACCAACCTAGTTGAAATTGATCTCCTGAGGCTAGGAGAGCTGCTGCCCATTGTAGGAATGATTAATACTGGCTACCGTATTTTGGTCAGTCGCAGCTACCGTAGACCCGACGCAGATCTCTACACCTTTGTGTTGAAAGAGCCGATTCCTGTCTTTCCTGTGCCGCTACGCGAAGGAGAACTGGAGCCAGTGGTAAACTTGCAGACGTTGCTAAATGAAGTCTATGAGCGGACGAGATTTAATCTAGCAATTGATTACTTACAACCCCTAAAACCCGCTCCAACTCCTGAAGAGGAAACCTGGATCAGAGAAATTCTGGAGAAGATATAGTATGACTATCCAATTAACTTCTACTGAAATCCAAACCTTTGAGCAACTTTTCAAGGGCTATAGCGCCCCTGAGACAGGTGATATTCAAGAGGCGCTCGCTACTTTAGGGAAACACAACGGTGACCTCAATACTAGCTTCAACAAACTGTGGTCAGAGCGGGTTGGTACTCCCCAAACCTATGATCCTCAAGGTAAATCGCTGTGGAAAGTGACGCTCAAAGTGCTACGTCAAGAAGTTTGTGGCGATGAAGGATTTCGGGGTAAAGTTAAGGAGTACACCAGTAATCCAGGCAGTGCCCCATTGTTAGCTGGGCTAATCGTATCACTTGTTGGTATCGCTAGAGCGCATCGTGTCCCGCTAGATCCGGCGATCACCACAATTGTTGTCCTATACATTCTCAAGAACGGGCTGAATATCTTTTGCGAGTATACAGAGCCCCCAGTGAGTTAAACGAAAACGGCTAAAACGCTTATGGGCAGTACTGGATTCGAACCAGTGACGTTTTGCTTGTAAGGCAAACACTCTACCACTGAGTTAACCGCCCGGTTTTTGTGCACAAAGTACTACTATAGCAAATTGCTGTCCGTTTGAGCTACGATTTTTTGGGTACAGCCTGTTGACATAAAAAACTAACCTTCATGCCCTCTGGTCGGACGCACGATCGCATTACTTTGTGGGGCTTGCCCTTCGTGACTGGGCTTACGTTTGAGCAGACTCAGAGTGGCAACCTAACCCTGTTGGTTTCGGGAGCATTTTTATTCAGTGGGCTGATGTTTGGCCCAGACCTAGATCTTCCCTCCATACAGTACAAACGCTGGGGTTGCTTACGATGGCTCTGGATACCCTACCAAAAGACGTTGCGTCATCGCTCGTTGTTATCCCATGGGCCAATTATCGGCACAACGCTGCGGGTACTTTATCTAGGCGTCTGGTTAGGAATACTGGGAGTTTTCGCACTTGGTATATTGACCCTAGTGTGGGGGAGCCAGTCGCGTGTGGGAGTTCCCTCTATTGAGCGGACTGGCGTTATGGGGTGGAGTTGGCAGTTGGCTCAGTCAGCTACGCGATCGCTCACTCACTACAGCACCGAGTGGATTGCTCTTTATCTTGGCCTGGAATTGGGAGCAATGAGCCATGTGGTAAGTGACTGGGGTGGTTCTACCTACAAACGCCTCAAAAAGCGGGGACAGAGTGGTTCGCTGCCGCATGGCAAAATGAAGAAGCGTAAAGCGACACGACGCGTCAGTCGCCGGTCTAAAAAGAATTTTTAACGACACAAGTTTAGAAAATGTCAGATCAACCCCAGTCTCGTACCGCCAACTTAGAAGCACTACAACAACTGATTGACGTGGTAGCCCAGTTGCGATCGCCCGATGGCGGTTGTCCTTGGGATCTCGCTCAAACACCGCAGTTGCTTACCCCCTACGTAATTGAAGAAGCCTATGAAGTGGTAGACGCGATTCGTAGCGGTGATCCAAGTGCGATCGCAGAAGAACTGGGAGACTTACTATTACAGGTCGTACTGCAAGCCCAGATAGCCGCCGAGTCGGGTAAGTTTAGCCTTACAGACGTAGCCCAAGGCATTACGCAAAAGCTAATTCGGCGTCATCCTCATGTTTTTGGCGATGTCCAAATCCAAAGTGTTGATGAAGTGCGTCAAAACTGGGAACAAATCAAAGCAGCAGAGAAAGGGGAATCCTCCCCAGATGCCCAACAGCTAAGTCGCAAACTCAGCCGCTATGCTAGTACACTCCCTCCCATGATTGCTGCGATGAAAATTTCCCAAAAGTCAGCAGCAGCTGGGCTGGAGTGGGAAAACGTCGACGGTGTTTGGGCGAAATTTCGTGAGGAATTGGCAGAATTCCAACAGGCGATCGCGCAGGAAACACCTGAACAACAGCAAGCAGAATTGGGAGATTTGCTGTTTGTCCTAATTAATCTCGCCCGTTGGTATAACCTCGACCCTGCTGAAGCTTTACAGGGAACTAACCAGCGATTTATCCAACGACTATCGCAGGTTGAGACTCTTGCTGGTCGTCCTCTTTCAGAATATACGCTGGAAGAATTGGCAAGTCTGTGGCAGCAAGCCAAGGCTCGACTTGCCGGAGGTATCTAGCACACTTCGAGTCTGATATTAATTAAGCAGTAACATAGTCGTATTGTACCTAACACTTTAGCCTGCACGTAGGCGTTTGGACCAGACTCATGACCGCTTCTCCCCTCATTGCAATTGCCCAGCAGACTCGTCAAGCAGCCCACTGTCTGGCAGTGCTTTCAACGGATGCTAAGAATCAAGCTATAGAAGCCATTGCTCAAGCTCTAGAATCAGCAAAAGCTGAGATTCTAGCAGCGAATGCAGCTGATTGCGAAACTGCTGCTGCAGATAAACTCAGCCCAGCACTCTACAACCGACTGAAGTTAGATGAAGCCAAGCTCAAGAGTGCGATCGCTGGAGTGCAAGATGTGGGAAAGTTGCCCGATCCAGTTGGTGCAGTACAGATTCATCGGCAGTTGGACGATGGATTAATCCTCAAGCGCCTCACTTGTCCATTGGGAGTGCTGGGCGTCATTTTTGAAGCCAGACCCGATGCAGCGATCCAAATTTCCGCTCTCGCCATTAAGTCTGGCAACGGTGTCATCCTTAAGGGTGGACAAGAAGCAGTTCGCTCTTGTGAAGCAATAGTCAAAGCAATTCACCAGGGATTAGCTAAAACTGCTGTAGACCCTGCTGTTGTGCAGTTGCTAACGACTAGAAATGAAACATTGGCACTATTGCAGTTAGATCAATATGTGGATCTCATTATTCCTAGAGGTTCTAACTCGTTTGTGCGGTTTGTCCAAGAGAATACTCGAATTCCAGTACTGGGTCATGCGGAAGGCATTTGCCATCTGTATGTGGACAAAGCAGCTGATATAGGTAAGGCAGTAGCGATCGCAGTAGACGCGAAAACTCACTACCCAGCTGCTTGCAATGCAATCGAAACCCTGCTTGTCCACCAATCCATTGCCCCAGCTTTCCTGCCGTTGGTTGCCGTCGCCTTGCAAGAAGCCAACGTTAAGTTAATCGGAGATGAGCAAACCTGCACGATTCTGGATATTCTAGCTGCCAGGGAAGCGGATTGGGCAACGGAATACAGCGATTTGATTCTCTCGATCAAAATTGTGGATTCCCTTAAGGATGCGATCGCCCATATTAATACTTACGGTTCGGGTCATACCGATGCGATTATAACTGAAGATTCGGTTGCCGCCGCTACCTTCCTCGCACAGGTAAATGCAGCCGGGGTGTACCACAACTGTTCGACTCGCTTTGCTGATGGCTTCCGCTACGGTTTTGGGGCAGAAGTTGGGATTAGTACCCAAAAAATGCCGCCCCGTGGTCCTGTAGGTTTAGAAGGACTGGTGACTTATAAGTATCAACTTATCGGTGATGGCCATATTGCCGCGACTTATACTGGGGCGAATGCTAGGTCTTTTAATCACCAGGAGTTGGAGTAGAAACGAACCGCCAAGACGCTGAGAGCGCTGAGGAAGAGTGATGGAGTTGATTAGATTAAGGCTTTTAGAAGTGCTTGGAGTTTCAGTTGAATCTCTGCGAGTTCTTTGTCTGGATCGGAACCGGCGACGATACCAGCTCCGGCGTAGAGCCTAGCATGAGCACCGTTTATTAGGGCTGAGCGAATTCCCACAATAAACTCACTGTTACCTTGGTAGTCTACCCAACCCAACGGTGCAGCGTAGAGGCCTCGTTCAAAGGTTTCGTAGTGACGAATCTCCTCACAGGCGACATCTCTGGTAGCACCGGCAACTGCTGGGGTAGGATGCAGTTCAGCCACAATCTCCAAGGGATGGACATTTGCCGGAACTTTCGCTTGGATTGGCGTCCATAAATGCTGAATGTTTGACAGTCGGCGCAACCGTGGCGACAATAGCTGAGGTACCAAATCCAGCTTGCATAGGCGTTGAGTAATAAAATCAACCACGACTTGGTGTTCGCGCTTTTCCTTTTCGCTATTTAACAAACGATTCGCTAAATCTGTATCTTCAGCCGCTGTTTTACCGCGTGCCGCTGAACCAGCTAGAGCATCCGTCGTCAATTCTTGATTGTGAATACTAATTAAGCGTTCTGGACTTGCACCGATAAAGTTTTGTCCTCTCCCGTTGCTTGTGGAAAAGATATAACAATCTGGATGAAGACTACGTAGGTTGTTTAAAGACTGAAACAAGTTAAAAGGAGCGTTCGAAGCCACGTCAAGCGTATGGGCAAGAACAATTTTGCTTAAGTGATTAGACTGAATTGATGCCAAACACGAGAGGACTGCTCGTTTAAAGTTATTAGTAACAGTCACATCTTCTTTGATAAGTTCTTGCCTATAGCTATTAAATTGACTTGAGCTATATCTTGGTAAACGGATAAGCTCAATTTTCTCCCATAAATCATGTAGAAGAACTTGGATATTTACATCAGCATGCATGACTAAGTTTGCGACCAAAATACAGCGATCGCGCCGTCTTGCAATCTGCCATCGGGGTAGAAATACTGTAGCTGCGGGAAATGGATAATCTGCTTGAGCAGGTTTATCAAAAAAGCTGAAGCTACAGAAGAAGTGAGGGCCAGTAAATAGTTCGTTTGTAGCTCCAAAAGTAATCGTGTTAGCAAGGCATGAGTTGATAAACTCTTGAGCTTTGTCAAACCGATGTCTTGAGCCTTCTACTTGTAATGTCGCTACTGCATCGATAGCAGCGATTGCTTCTCCTTTACCTCTGTTCTCAAAGTAGAAATTCAGCTCGTCTGGTTTTGCAAGTTTATCAAGTACAGCTAGCGGATCAACTAATTCAATTTCCAGTGCTATACTAACAATTTCTGCACAATTCTTCTGGGAATTTTGCTGGCAAGATAAGAGAAGTTGATAAATTGACTTTTGGTCTGTAATTAGATTAGCACGACACGGTAGAACTGTCATGGAGGTAGAAATAGTAAATTTTTTTTAAGTTCTGTTCCTAAGCTGTGATTAACCATGGTGGTATTTCTAGAGGTAACACAATCACGCTCCGATTAACCACTCAGGCGTCTGTTCAATACCGAGTAAGTTTTTATACTCATCCTCGGTTGCCCAATTTCAGCTGATCTGCTGGGTCAAAGTGGGTAGGAGAGCAGAGGAAATGTCTCACGTTAGTAAGCTTTTGATAATTCAATGAATCACATCTGATGACTACAAAACTGATTGAATATCCAAACACTAAGTTGTGGCTGGCGGCGATTAAACCCCCAATGTACAGCGTTGCTATTATGCCAATCTGGGTAGGAACTGCTGTTGCTTTTGCTGAAACGAAGATCATCCGTGGTGGGATATTTTCTACTTTTTTAACCGCCGCAATTTTCATTCTTGCCTGGATGAATCTCAGCAATGACGTATTTGATGCAGAAACTGGCGTTGATAAAAGTAAAGCACATTCTCTAGTTAATTTGACTGGGAATAAAACTTTAATTTTTTGGCTAGGAAATCTGTTTTTAGGACTGGGAATACTTGAAATACTAGCGATTTCTTGGTGGCAACAGGATATAACCGTGATCGGGTTGATACTCTTTTGCTGTGTGTTGGGTTATAGCTACCAGGGACCTCCCTTTCGTTTGGGCTACCAGGGTTTAGGAGAGATTATTTGCTTTATTTGCTTCGGTCCCTTAGCTGTGGCAGCGGCTTACTACAGCCAAACCCAAACCTGGTCGTTGACTGCTTTAGCCGCTTCTATCATTGTAGGAATTGCAACTAGCTTAATTTTGTTTTGCTCCCACTTTCACCAAGGCAAGGATGACTTGGCGGCGGGGAAGCTATCGCCTATTGTCCGCCTCGGTACCGCTAGAGCATCCCAGCTATTGCCTTGGTTTGGCGGCAGCATTTATGCACTGACCAGTTTATTTGTTATCTGGGATATTTTCCCAGTTTGGACTTTACTGTGCTGGCTCAGTTTACCATTTGCTCTCAAGTTATTCAGCCATGTTGAACAGTATCATAACCAGGCTGAAAAGGTCAGCAATTGCAAATTTATTGCCGTGGCTGTGCATTTTTGCTCCTGCCTGCTGTTGGGATTGGGTTTCCTGCTTGCAGGCAGCTGATGCAATACCGATTTGAGTTTCGTCCTTATCGACGTTGGTTTAAGCACCCTCTACAAACCAGTCACGGCAGCTGGGAAGTCCGGGAGGGCATTATTCTACGTCTTAGCGATAAAACAGGTCGAACCAGCTGGGGTGAGATTGCACCCCTGAGCTGGTTTGGCTCTGAAACCTTAACGCAAGCCCTGGATTTTTGCCACCAATTGCCAACTGAAATTACATCTGAGACAATTTTCTCCATTCCAGCTACCCTTCCATCTTGTCAATTTGGCTTTGAGTCAGCCTGGGAAGAAGCAGAGGGGGAGAGGAGCCAGCGCCGTGCGGGAGCCAGCACTGAAGGAGGGTTTCCGACGCCAGTCCCCTACGGAGGGAAACCCTCCTGCAGGGCTGGCTCCTCCGTAGGCGACTGGCGTCGGGTCTCCCCCGTTGAGGCGACTGGCGTGGAGAGATGCGGAGATGGGGGGATGAAGGGATGGGGAGCAAGGAATAACTTCATCCCCTCACCCCCTCTCCCTCTCCCTCTCCCCCCCTCTCCCTCTCTCTCAGTTCTTAACGACTGTCAGCAACTTGGTATTACCTACAGCGGTTTACTGCCGGCTGGGGAAGCAGCTTTACACCAATGGCAGACACTGTGGAACCAAGGATATCGCACCTTCAAATGGAAAATCGGTGTTGCTCCCATTCAAGAGGAACTCAATGTTTTTCACCAGCTGATTCGAGCACTACCAGCATCAGCTCAAATTAGATTGGACGCCAATGGGGGACTCAACGCGAATTCAGCTAGCGTTTGGCTCCAAGTTTGTGATCTAGTTGGTATTGAGTTTTTAGAGCAACCGTTACCAGTAGAGCAATTCGATGCCATGTTGGAATTGAGTACCCGGTATTCTACCCAGCTAGCCTTGGATGAATCTGTGGCTAGCTTCGAGCAGCTAGAAGCTTCGTATAAACAGGGCTGGCAGGGTATTTTTGTGATTAAGCCGTGCATAGCAGGTTCTCCATCCCGTCTACGCCAGTTTTGCCGTGAACACGAAATTGATGTAGTTTTTTCCTCTGTATTTGAAACCGCGATCGGCAGACATGCTGCATTGAAGCTGGCGTCTGAATTACCCCGCCATAATAGGGCTGTGGGTTTTGGCATCAGTCACTGGTTTGATGAGGATGATAAAGTTTACCTGCAGCGTTTATGGAAAGACCTTTAGCTTATCTGGAGAAACGTGCTAAACATGATTGGCTAATTGGTGGTGACAGCCATCAATTTAACCAGTGCTTCAAGCAATTCTACTTAGAAATAACTCAGCTATTACACCAGGGAAAGCCGCCCAAAATTCTCCTGGCTGAGCGTAACCCGATACGATTTCTGGCTGGATTTGTTGCTGCTTGTGCCGCTGGCTGTCCCGTTTTTCTTTGCAATCCCAAATGGGTACAACAGGAATGGCAACAAGTCTTTAAGCTGGTGCAACCAGACCTAATTTTGGGGTATGGAGATTGGGGATTAGCAGTTAGAGATTACTACCCTAGTCCCCAACCGCCAATCCTGAAACCCCAGTGGATTATGATTCCGACTGGTGGCTCATCAGGGCAGATTCACTTTGCCATTCACACCTGGGAAACTTTGATGACATCTGTGCAAGGTTTTCAGCAGTATTTTCAGATGAATCAAGTTAACTCATTTTGTGTATTGCCGCTGTATCATGTTAGTGGTCTGATGCAATTTCTGCGCTCCTTTACCACAGGTGGCAAACTGGTTGTTCTACCGTTCAAAGAATTGGAATCTGGGGAAAGAGGTGATATTGACCCATCTGAATTTTTCATATCTTTGGTGCCAACCCAGCTGCAACGTCTTCTACAAAAACCAGAACTAACCAGCTGGCTATCTCGCTTTCAGACAATTCTACTCGGTGGCGCTCCAGCTTGGCCAGAACTCTTGGAACAGGCAAGACACCATGGCATCCGCTTAGCCCCCACCTACGGTATGACAGAAACTGCTTCACAGATTGTCACTCTTAAGCCGGATGATTTCCTTAGCGGTAGAATGAGCTGCGGTCAGGTTTTACCCCATGCAAAAGTGACCATTCGCAGTCCTACAGGCCAACTGCTGGGTGCGAACCAAACAGGACTTATTACTATTCAGGCTGATTCTTTGGCGCTGGGTTATTATCCAGAACTCTTTACTAATTGCAACATTTTTCAATTAGATGACTTGGGATTTTTTGATGAGCAAGGTTACTTCAATATTGTAGGTCGTGGCAGTCAAAAAATTATTACTGGTGGTGAAAATGTATTTCCATCTGAAGTGGAAGCAGCTATTAGAGCGACTCAACTAGTAAGTGATGTTTGTGTAATTGGTGTTTATGATCAGCATTGGGGGCAAGTCGTAACAGCTATCTATGTTCCCAATAATTCAGCTATTTCTACTACGAAACTGGAAGCCGCACTTGAGGATAAATTAAGTAAATACAAGTGCCCTAAACGGTGGATTCCTGTCGGAAATTTGCCCAGAAACTCCCAAGGTAAACTTAACCGCGAACAGATGTTGCAAATGGCTTCCGCGAGAGTGTGAATATACTTGGGATATCCAATCGCCTCACTTGTGTGCCAAAGTCCAGCTTTTAAGTAGCAGACCTCTCCGCTCCCCATTAGCCAAGTGACCGTAGGCGACACAGCCTTTCGCAGATGTTATACTAATACATAGATATCAAAGATATGGGACTAAAGGTCATGTCTAAAGAAGCTGTAATCAACCTATTTAAAGCCAGTGCTCAGGATCAGGAACTGCAGGCGCAACTAAAAGGTGCCGACAGCCCAGCCACAGTAGTCAAACTGGCTAGTGAGAAGGGTTATGAATTTAACGAGTCCGAATACACTGCCGTAGTGCAAGAGATGACGGCACAGGATAAGGGTGAGTTAGAGGATAGTGAGTTGGAGGCTGTAGCAGGAGGAACAGGATGGGCTGAGAGCCAGAAGAAGCTAGTAGAACGTTACGGATTTCAAGGCTAAGGTTTCAAAAAAGAGACGAAGCTGCTCTACCGCACTGAACTTTAGAATAATCGGCAGAAGAGTGCGCCCCGTTTGTAAGAATTTGAACTAAAAAGCTACCACTGAATCATTGAGTGTCGCTGCAATGAGACGACCTGCCGTGCGGCAGATGGGCAGCTGAAGCGTCAGAAATCTGGTTGTACCGAATTGGTTTTAGTCACCCAGTCCTTTAAAAAGTAGGGCTGGGTAACTCGTTTAGCAGAGCAAATCTCTGGACAGGTAACAAAATGGCAGAGTCAATTAACGTCAACACAGACACCATTTGGTCAGACCTACAAAAAATTCGACAAACCGTTCCCCTTGTACATAACATCACCAATTACGTTGTGATGAACAACACTGCCAACGCTCTTTTAGCCTTGGGAGCAGCGCCTATAATGGCACACGCCACAGAAGAGGTAGAGGATCTGGTTAGGATTTCAGGAGCTTTGGTGGTCAATATTGGGACACTGAGTGAAAAATGGGTTGAAGCTATGCAAAAGGCAATGCTCAAAGCTCAAGAACTCAATAAGCCGATTGTTTTTGATCCGGTAGGTGCGGGTGCTACGCCTTATCGTATGGCAACTACTCAGAAATTTTTGTCGATTATTTCTCCAACGGTAATTCGCGGTAATGCTTCGGAAATTTGTTCGCTTTTGGCAGGAGATGGCTTGACAAAAGGAGTGGATAGTACTCAGAAATCTGAATCAGTTGTGGGGGTAGCAAAGGAAATAGCCCAAACGTATAGATGCACTGTAGTGATTAGCGGAGCAAAAGATTTTATTGTGGAAGCTGAACAAGTCATACAGATAGAAAATGGGCATCCAATGATGGCTAAAGTAACAGGTATGGGCTGTACGTCAACAGCTCTGACGGGCGCATTTTTGGCGGTCAACGCTGAGACTTTGATGGCGGCGGCACATGCGATGGCCGTGATGGGAATTACTGGTGAAATAGCAGGAGAAAAAGCCGCTGGTCCCGGCAGCTTGCAGATGCACTTTTTGGATGTACTGTACAATTTGAAAAAAACTGACGTTGAGTCCAGACTGAAATTAAACGTGGTCTAACTGGTGCTTAGATGCCACCGATAACTACAGACAGGCAATCACTGCTCCAGCAACCATAATTTGCTACTAAAGATCTGCTCCTAAATCCTGACACGGCTTCCCGATTTCCGCATTTCCTTGAGCAATGCTATTTTCTCTTTCCAGCAACTGCTCAAGTTGAGGGATCAGACAGGGGACACTCTCTTCAACTGCCAACCGGATTTTCTCTACGTCTACACGGTCATACCCATGCACAAGGTGATTCCGCATCCCCTTCATAAGATTCCAAGGGATGTCTGGGTAACGCTGAATAATTTCCGGTGCAGTTTTGAGGATTTTGTCTGCGGCTTCCCCAATCGTGATCAAACACCGTTCTACAGCGAGGAGCCTAAACTCATCCTTTTGTAGTGCTTCAAAGGTTAACCCAAGCGTTGCACGCACAACTCGGCTGGCACTCTGAAGCATGTCATCAATGTAGAGTTTCCAGTCTTTATCTGATGATGGTTCTGGCATGAAGTGGCGATTGGCCTTGTAACTGAGCTGCGACGGAAAGATCGGAATTGCTTGAGCTAGAATGCGATCGCGGATGCGGGGCTTGAGCCGGTGGGGGTCTGCAAGGTCCACCTCCCGCCCTAGAAGTCTTTCAAAATGCTGATTGAATCCGAAGTATTCCAAGCCTTGAGGTTCGTGGCCTTCCTCAAATTCGATCAATAAATCCACATCACTATCGGACCGCGCTTCATTGCGGACAACCGAACCAAACAATGCTAGGGACTTCACCCCCAGTCTTCTTAGTTCCTCCTGGTGGGCAGCCAAAATGGTCAGGACTTCCTCCCGGTGTAGAGCTGTCGTAGATTGGCTAGCTGTTGCCATTGTGCCACCTGATCAGTCAATGTATCCGTTGTAGCCTATTTACAGAGCCGGTGGGCTGAAATTGAGAATCTTAAAACTTGGGGCCTTCATTTTGTCACACATCACCCAGTAGACCTTGCCGCAATTCATGAGCGAAAATGATTATGTCGGGCGAAAGCCCAGACATAATCCTCTAGTCGTTCACGTTATGACGTGGGCCTTCTCGCGGTTGAAAAGGTAAAAACAGTTAAACCAGTTTTTTGTGTATACGTGCTAACCAATAAGCCATCCTCCTCCTGTTGAGCGATGAGGCTTTAATCTTAAACGTGCGACATCTAACAAAAAGGAGTCCTGATGATTGAACTATACTACTGGCCTACGCCAAACGGTCATAAGATTACTATCTTTCTTGAAGAAGCGGAACTTGAATACCAGATTAAGCCGATCAACATCAGCGCTGGTGACCAATTCAAACCTGAATTCCTTCAGTTCTCTCCTAACAACCGGATGCCAGCGATCATTGATCAAAATCCATCTGACGGTGGTGAGCCAATTTCGGTGTTTGAGTCAGGGGCAATCCTGCTATATTTGGCTGAGAAAACCGGAAAGTTTATCCCTGCTGACCTGCGTGGTCGTAAGACAGTCACCGAGTGGTTATTTTGGCAGATGGGTGGTCTCGGTCCGATGGCTGGGCAAAACCATCACTTTGTGCAATATGCCCCAGAGAAGCTCCCCTACGCAATTGAGCGCTACGTGCGGGAGACCAATCGGCTCTACGGCGTGCTTGACCGTCGCCTCAGCGAGCATGAATACCTGGCCGGCGATTATTCGATTGCCGACATGGCCTGCTACCCGTGGATTGTTCCCTATGAGCGACAGCAGCAGAAACTGGAAGATTTCCCTAACCTCAAGCGTTGGTTTGAGAGTATGCGCTCCCGATCAGCAGTAAGTCGTGCCTATGAGAAAGGTCAGCCGTACATGGACCAAGCGGCTGTCACTGAGGAGGGGAAGAAGTTACTTTTCGGTCAAACATCTGCAACTATCCAAAATCTTTCTGGATCACAATCATGAGCGCAACGACCATCAGGCTTTACGAGTTGGCTGGGGTTGAAGATGAATTGCGCTTCAGTCCGTACTGCTGGCGTGTACGCTTGGCTCTGCTCCACAAGGGACAGCCGTTTGAGACCGTGCCGTGGCGGTTCACCGAGAAGGACGCTATCGCCTTCTCCGGTCAGAGTAAGGTTCCCGTTATTGTCGATGGCGACCGGGTCGTCTACGATTCCTGGGCGATCGCTGAGTATCTTGAAGACACCTATGCTAACTGTCCATCTCTATTTGGTGGACCAAGTGGGAAGGCACTATCGCGGTTTGTTACCGATTGGGTCGAGACTGTACTTCATCCTGGGATATTACGGCTGATTTTAGTGGATGTTCACGCGCACCTGCACCAAAAAGATAAAGACTACTTTCGTCGGACGCGAGAAGAGCGGTTCGGCATGAGTCTCAAGGATCTGTGTGCTGACCGCGAGGAGCGCATCGTGTCATTTCGCAATGACCTTACACCACTACGGCCACACTCTTCAACGGCAACCCTTCCTTGCTGGGCAGGAGCCAGCTTGGGCAGATTATGTAACGTTCAGTGCTTTTCAGTGGGCTCGCTGTGTCAGTCCGTTTCCCCTCCTTGTGAGCGACGACATAGTTTATGCCTGGCGTGAGCGAATGCTCGATGCCTTTAATGGGGAAGGGCGAAAAGCGAAAGGGTACTCTTACTAACCAGCAGATAATTTACGCACCGTTTGCGCTACCTTGCGAACAAACTTTCCTAGGGTTTCGACCAGTGTAGTGGTTTCCTCCCGACGAGCAGGAATCTCCGCCATCAATGTATAGTAGTCGTCCAACAAGGTGTGCTCTGGCGGCAGCACAGTTTCATCGGCGATTACCATCTTACCAATGGCTGCCAGTAACCTCTGCCGCTCTGTTTCAGTTGTGTCTGCCAGATAATCAACCATCCAGCGTTCGGTTTGGCGTAAAGATACGGGTGCTTCCAGTAGTGCCAATAGATCTGGGACATGGGTCATTTGCCAACGCTTAAGCAAGGTCTGCAGATACTGAACTTCAGCCGGCTCCAGATGACCATCTACCCAGGCTGAGCCAATGATAATTTTCAGCATTAACCTATGTTGACTTTGCAGATCCATTAGATTCTTTACCTTTCAAACACTTACATCCAGCACTAGCCCCAGATTAACAGAAAAGCCCGAGCCCTCTCCTGCAAGCAGGTTTGAGTTAAGTTATAGCTACTGCTCACCTGTAATATCGGGCTAGACTTAATCTTTAATCTCAACAGTGCTTGGTTTTCTGCTCGTTCTGCTGTCCTCTGTCTTTTTCTGTTTCCAAAATGTGATCGTCAGAGTTCTATTCCATGAACACACGATTCTGGGAGTATCTAGGGTAGGCGGTTTTGTCACTCCCACACTACAAAACTCATTCCTGCTCATGTTCATGCGAATGCTGTTGGTCGTTCCCCTGATGGCATTCCTGGTACCGAAACTCTATCCCCCTGTCTGGAAAGACATTAGACGGTTACGGGATTTAGAACAGCGAAAACTCCTGCTGCAATCGGTAGGATGCGGGTTTCTCATGTTTCTCTACCTGGCACTGCTTTACATTGCCATCGGGATGGTTCCCGCCGGGATTGCCACGACCCTGTTCTTTACCTATCCCGTTTTCACTGCTCTGTTTTCTTGGCGATTGTTTGGCGATCGCCCCACCTTACTGCGTTGGAGCGTGATGGGTTTAGTGTTTCTGGGCAGTTTCCTCACAATTCCCCAGCTCAACACGACAACCGATGGCAATAGTTTGACCGGGATCATTGCTGCCATTGCATCTGGTATCACCTATGTCTTTTATACCGTTATTGCCCAAAAGAGCTTTGAAAAACTCCACCCTGTTCCCTTCACCTGGATCAGTTTCGCTACCACATTAGTGTTATCGGGAGCTAGCCTCCTCTGGAATGTTCATGACGCTCAGCTTCCCTGGCTTCCCCTCTGGATCGGTGGACTTCTGTCTGCGATTGTCACGTTTGCTGGACATTTAATGAACAACTTCGGCATTCGCCTCATCGGTGCCACATCTGCATCAATGGTCAGTGCCAGCAACCCATCGCTTACGGTGGTGCTAGCCTGGTTGACGATTCAGGAAACGCTGAATAGTTGGCAAATTGTCGGAGTGGTTATTGTAACTCTGAGCGTTGCTTTGCTAAGCAGAGAACACAGTTCGTTAAGATAATCATGTACTTAGCCTAAGGTGCAAGGGCGTTTTTGCTGTATCGAAATGTATGGCCTAATTTAGGTTGAGCTTGTCACTTACCAATTTGCAAAAAAATCTCCTTTTCCAACTTAGTGCCACAGAGCTTGCAGAACTTCGCATCAGTATCATGGAAGGATAAACTGCAAGTAGGACAAAGCGTATTCACCTGGTTAGCAGTTTTGACCAATCGCTTAATGAGATCACCCAATTGCCAAGGTATAAGGGCAATACCTGTCAAAATCATTAAGACTGTCATTAAGCGATCTCCTTCTGAAATGGGGGTAACATCGCCAAACCCAACGGTTGTCATCGTTACGACAGAAAAATAGACCGCATCCAAAAACGTACTGAAAACTTTAGGGTTAATAGGGTGTTCAACTTGATAAATCAAGCCTGAATAAACAAAAATAATGGTAAATAAAGTAAATAGTATCCGAGCGGTAATTACGCCATCTTCGGTACTGATACGACCAAATAGAGTTTTACCTTCTATAAATCGAATTAAACGCAAAATTCGGAACCAGCGAAGGATACGGATAAAGCTAATGTCCACCACTCCAAGTAAAAATGGTACAATTGCCATTAAATCAATGATGGAATAGAGACTAAATAAATACTTTATTTTGGAATTAGCACACCATAAACGTAGCAAGTACTCTACAGCAAAAACTAGTAAAATTACAGCATCTATAGCATTCAGTTTATTACGAACAGAAGCTGGAATTGTGTAAGTGTCCGCAACAAAAATAGCTGAAGATAGCAGAACTAGACCTGTAATAATCAGATTAACAGCTCTGCCTGCTGGCGTTTCAATGTCTTCTAAGTAAAATGCGATACGTTGCTTTAGTGACATGTGTAAAAATAGTAACCGTAGGTGCGATATTCTTAAAATTATCATTGAACACTTTCAGGAATAATATGCAACCCGAAGATTTCATGAACCTAGCGCTAGAAGAAGCTAAAAAGGGAGATTCTCCTTACGGAGCTGTGATTGTTAAAGATAATGAAGTGATTGCAAGAGGGCATAATTCTGTTAAGATAAACAGCGACCCTTCTGCCCATGCAGAAATTCATGTGATTCGCAGTTTAACAGCTAAAATTAAAAATCCTTCTCTAGAAGGTTAGACCCTATATACAACTGGTGAGCCCTGCCCAATGTGCGCTAGTGCTTGTGTTTGGGCAGGAATATCAGAAATTGTATTTGGTGCTTCCATTCAAGATTTGATTGAAGCAAATCAGTCTCAGATAAACATCTCTTGTGAAGAAGTTATTACTAAGGGATTTAGGAAAATAAAGGTAACGAAAGGGGTTTTAAAAGAAGAGTGCATAGGATTGTTTAAATAAGCCAAATCTTCGGTGCCTCAATTGTGCTCATCCATTTGGGGCAAAAAAGAATTGGCAAAAATGGCGGCTTGGGTGCGAGCACGCAGATTCAGTCGGTTTAGAATACTCGTTACATGGTTTTTGACTGTCCCTTCAGAAATGTAGAGCAGTCCAGCAATTTCCCGGTTACTGGCTCCCTTGGCAATTAAGCGCAGAACTTCCCGTTCTCTTGGCGTTAGCTCAGCCCAGATCGGTGGCGGACTAGCTGGCTGGATTGGCGTAGCTTCGCCTCTACGGATGATTTTCTCAACCAATCCTGGTCCTAATGGGACTTTAAAACTTTCTAAGCCCAAATATAGCCGGACTTAGCTCTGTGAGAGGCAAATACATCGACATGCTCATTAAGCCAACGCACCAAACGAAACTCGACTGCCGTGCGGAATGCCT
>JAABUQ010006576.1_pt1 | contig 17523 bp, 10 predicted proteins | sample 5560001 | NCBI WGS metagenome assembly JAABUQ01 (sample SAMN10711888, study PRJNA513371) | rock metagenome | isolation source: Antarctica rocks | place: Antarctica: Victoria Land, Finger Mt nord | collected 2015-12-18
GTTAGGACAACACAGTATGCGCTCGACATTGACGATACAACAGGCGCGTTGCGCTCTTTGGCCGCCGGACGGGCTCTTGAGCGGGAACTGCTCAACGCTAGGCATGAAGAGCTCCCGCTCTTCACCATCCACTATCTGGACGACGAGCGCCGGTTTCGCCACGTCTCGTCCGCCGAGGCGTCGCGTTGCGATATCCGGCTCACTGAGGGGGCGACAGAAACGCGCGTGCATCTGAGCTATGCCCATGTTGGCGCGCTCGACGCCGCTGTCGACGTCACCGTTCGCTGCCCGCGCGATGACGGACTCAGCTATTGGTCCCTTACGCTCACGCACCAGGCGCCGGTCGTCGTGACCAACGTTCAATTCCCTATCGTCGTGGTCCCGTATCGCTACGAGGGACGCGGGCCCACCAATCTGCTCGTACCCATCAATCAAGGCGAATTGTATTGGCAGCCCCATCCCGAGCAACTGCAGCCTGATTACGCGGATGTGTGGCAATTCACGGAAGACTCCTCGCACCACATCCACTATCCTGGCACGACGTTCGCGCAGTTTCTCGCCTACTACGATGAGACGCAAGGCGTCTATCTGGGCTGCCATGACGCGAACGGCCGCGTCAAGATCATCAAGCCCGTCCATCACGCGCAGGCCAACGGCATCCGTCTCGGTATCGCGCATGTCGCTGGATGGGACCAACCCGGCCAATACGATCTCGGCTATGAGGTGGCGCTCGGCGTCTTCAACGGCGATTGGCACGATGCGGCGGACCTCTATCGTCGTTGGTATGAGATGGAAGCCGCGCCGGGCCCACGCTTGCGCGAGCGACAGGACGTGCCGGCGTGGCTGCTCGATTCGCCTCTTCACGTCATCATGCGCATCCAGGGCGAGCTCGACGCGGGCCCTGTGGGGCTACATCCCGAGTTCACACCGTACAGTAAGGCCCTTCCGCTGCTGGATCGGCTGTCGGAACAGGTCGGCGCGCCGCTGACACCCGTCATCATGTCGTGGGAGAGTCCCGGCCCGTGGGTCTACCCCGACTCTTTCCCGGTCGTCGGGGGTGACGAGTCCCTCCGCGCGTTCACAACGGCGGCGCGGGCGCGCGGCTGGCATGTAGGCAGCTATTGTAACGGCACGCGTTGGGTAATCGGGCACAAGTGGACCGGTTACGACGGCGAGGACTATTACCGGGAGCATGGTGGCGCGGAGAGCGTCTGTCGCCTGCCCGATGGTAGGCCCTGGCGCGAGAACTGGGATCGCGCCTGGCGGCCCAGCTACATGTCGTGCATGGCCGCGCCTCACACGCAGGGCATTGCCGTCGACTACGTCGGACACCTGCTCGACCTTGGGCTGGACTGGATACAGTTCCTCGACCAGAACTGCGGAGCCGCAGCCTATCCCTGTTATAGCCGAGAGCATGGGCACTCGCCAGCCCCTGGCAACTGGATGAGTGGTGCCTTGGGCGCGTTGCTCGTGCGCTTAGAAGAACGCGCGGCAACGGTCGACCGCGAGATCGTGTTCTCCGTCGAAAACGCGCCGAACGACCATTTTCGGGGCCATTTCCACACTTGCGATATCCGCCCCGACCCAGAGGGCCGCTTTGTCCCCCTCTACCAGTATCTCTTCCACGAGTACATCCTGCCGCAGGCCGCGTTCGCGCTGGCCCCTAACCCCTACTGGATGCAGATCAAGACGGCGCACTCTTTTGTGCTTGGCGACCTCTTGACGGCGATCATGGGACCCGAGGGACGGCTGATGGCCTGGGCCGGCCATCCCTGGGCCGCGTGGGATACGCCACCGGGCGATCAAGATGGCATCCTCACACTGCTACGGCGTGCCATCGCGCTGCGCTGCGGCGTCGGAAGCGACTTCCTCGTCTTCGGACGCCTACTCCGTCCCCTACCCGTTCAGGATATCGCGCACGTCACCTGGCTGAACGAGGGCCAGTTGCATACCATGCCGGCCGTGCTGCATGCCCATTGGCAGGCCGCCGACGGCCGAACCGCGCTCGCGCTGGCCAACTGGACGGTGGAAGAGCGCGTCGTGCGGCTCGACGGGCAGGGCGAGCGGCAGCGTAAGGCTCGCTATCACCGGCAGCATGACACCGTGGAAACAGGCGAATTCCCCCAAGAGAACGCGCTCAGGCTCGCGCTTGCGCCGTTCAGCGTCGCCCTCGTTGAGTGGGAGCCGGCGCAATGACCATCTTGGGGCAGATGGAGATAGGCATACCATGACCGAACGATCAGGACGCGGAGAGGATGACGTGGATATGGCGAATGGGCTAACGGATGGCGTGGCGATCGTGTGGCCGCATCGACCCCCGGTGGGCATCCCCGTCGCGCCGTCGGCGGCGTTCGGCGGCATCGTCTTCACCGGGCGTCACGCCCAGTACACTGGCGCGGATACGTGGTATCCGTCGTGGGCGTCGGATGGAGACCTCTACTCGCCCTGGACCGACGGTGACGTGCATGGGACGGTGTCCGTATCCTACAATCGCGACGCCGCGCTGGCGACGACGGGCCAGGCGAGGATCGTGGGGGATGACCCCCTGGCCCTCGATGTCGTCGGCCTGGGCGTCTATCCGGGCGACCCGACGCCCTATGGGGGGCGCTACCCGTGTGCCAGTCTCGTCCATGACGGCGTCTGGTACTACGGGACGTACACGCTCGACGACATCGAGGGGTCGTGCGGGAATTGGTGCCGCCTGGGGCCGTTTGTCGGGTTTCGCTATTCCACGGACGGCGGTCGGCGCTGGATCGACACGCCCCATACGCCCGCGTCGCCCCTCTTCGGCGAATCTGGCAAAGGCGGCGCGCGCGTCAGGATAGGATCCCCCCATGTCGTCGATTTCGGGCGCAACATGGAGCAGTCTCCGGACGGCAAGGTCTACCTCGTGGGGCACGGCACATCACGACCTGGCGGGTTCGCGAGTTGGGTCGCCGGCGATGAGATCTACCTGATCCGGGTGACGCCATCGATCGAGACGATGAACGACGCGGCCACGTACGAGTTCTTCGCCGGACATGATGCCGGCGGCCAGGCTATCTGGTCCAGGGATCGTGGGGCCATGCGGCCGCTGCTCACCTGGCGCGGGCAACTGGGCTGCGTGACGATCACGTACAACGCCGCCCTGCGGACATATCTCATGTGCGTCAGCCGGCCGACGGACGGCTTCACCTCGATCGGGACGTTCGACACGATGCTCCTGCAGGCGGACACCCTGACGGGACCCTGGGCGCTTATCCAGTACCTGCCACGGTTCGGCCCGCAAGCCTACTTCGCGAACATACCCTCTAAATTTATCGCGGCGGACGGCCGCCGCATGTGGCTGTGTTACTCCGCCAACTTCTCGCGCCTGACGCCAGGCACACGCGTCGGGCCGGGGGAGGACCAACCGCCTGGGAGTGACTATGCCCTGTGCGTGCACGAATTCTATCTCGCCCCGGCATAGGGTGGCGGGTGTAGGGATGGGGGATTGGGAACGCGCGCAACGCCGTCGCGTGGGCCGCGACGGCGACAGAGAGGGGTAGGGAGGGGTGAGAGGATGATGGATCTACTGGACCTGACGGGGACGCGCGTGCTCCTGACGGGCGGGTGCGGCGGTATCGGGCGCCTCGTGGCGCGTACGCTGGCTGAGCATGGCGCCATGGTCGCGGTCAACGACATGCTGCCCGACGATGAGGCGTCCCGCATACTCGCCGAGGCGGGGGCCCTTGGTCCCAACGTCGCCTATTTTCGTGCCGACGCGACACGGCCGGACGCGGTCGACGGGCTGTTGGATCGCGTCGGCCAGAGCGTCGGCGTGCCCGACGTGGTGTGCTGCCACGCCGGCATGGTCGACGCGTATCCCGTCGCCGCGTACCCTCTGGAGCGGTTCGACGCCTTACTCGCCCTGAATCTGCGCTCCGCCTTCATCGTGGCCCAGGCGGCGTCGCGCCGCTGGATCGCGCGGCGGACCCCCGGACATATCATCGTCACCTCATCCTGGGTGCAGGATGTCCCGTGGCCCGAGATTACCCCCTACGCGACCAGCAAAGCGGGGCTGAAGGCGCTGATGCGCGGGTTCGCGCGCGAGTTGGCGCCGCACGGGATACGCGCCAACGCCGTCGCGCCGGGCATCGTGGCGGTGGGGATGGCCAGGCGCCAGTGGGATACCGACCCCACCTATCGGGCGCGGGCGGAGAAAGCGATACCGCTCGGGTATCTGCAACCGCCGGAGACCGTGGCGCATGCCTTCCTCTTCTTGTGCTCGACGATGGCCGCCTACATGACCGGCTCGGTCCTATTGGTCGATGGTGGCTGCAGCCTGTATCCGATGGATTAGACTCATGAAAATACGTGACATTCAGACCTACGTGACGTGGGGCGAGCCCCGCAACTGGGTCTTCGTCAAGATCCTGACCGACAAAGGGCTGCACGGCTGGGGCGAGGCCACCCTGGAGGGCAAAGAGGACACGGTGCGCGCCTGCGTCCACGAACTGGGCCAGACGCTGATCGGGCAGGACCCCCTCCCGGTCGAGCGTCACTGGCAGACGCTCTACCGCCACGAGTTCTGGCGCGGGGGGGTCGTCCTGAGCTCGGCGCTGGCCGCGCTCGACCAGGCGCTGTGGGACCTGCGCGGCAAGGCCTGGGAGGTCCCGGTCTACCACCTGCTCGGCGGCCCCACACGCGATCAGCGTCTTCGGCTCTACACCCACGTCGGCATCTATAATCCCGATCAGACCGAGGAGGACGCCCGGCGCGACGTCGCGGACGGGTTCACGGCCGTGAAGACGGGTGCCTGGGTCGCGGACGCGGCGCTCCCCGAGGCGGAGGCGACCGCGGCATGCGCCGCGCGGGTCCGTCAGCTACGCGGGGTAGTCGGGCCGGGCGTCGATATCATGATCGACAACCATGGGCGCAGCCGGCCGGCCGCGGCGACGCGGCTGATGGAGGCGCTGCAGCCATACAACCTCCTGTGGCTGGAGGAGCCGACGCAGCCCGACGACCTGGAGGCGCTGGCGCGCGTGCGCGCGGCTGGCCCGCGCATGGATCTGGCGACGGGCGAGCGCCTGTACACCAAGTGGGAGTACGTCCCGCTGCTGGAACGTCGCCTCGTCGACGTGATCCAGCCGGATCTGTGCCACGCGGGCGGTATCACCGAGTGCAAGAAGATCGCGGCCATGGCCGAGGCCTACTACGTGCAGGTCGCGCCGCACAGCCCGCAGGGGCCGGTCTCGACGGCCGCGGCGGCGCACCTGGCGCTGGCCATCCCCAACTTCGCGATCCTGGAATTCGTGCGCGCGGCGCCCTATCGGGACCGGGCGCAGCGAGAGCCGTGGGTCGTGCGTGACGGTCATTTGGACGTACCCGATCGGCCGGGCCTCGGCGTCGAACTGGATGAGGACGCGCTTTTGGCGAGCCCGCCGCGCCCCGTCGGCATCCCGCGCGGCGCTTGGGCGGCGGACGGCAGTGTCGCCGATGTGTGAGGGAGAGGATCGTGATTGAGGAAGTGGGGGAGGGTGATACGCGGTCGTTCGCCGCGTATGAGCTCGTGGGTGACGGCACATCGTTTTCCACTCATGACGGCCAACAGTACTTTAATAGAGGGGTCAAACGAGGGACGACCATCCTCGTCACCGGCGATCGGCCGCGCTTCGCGCTCATGCGGACCCTGCCCGACGATAAGCTCGACCCCGACTTGATCAAGCTGGGCGACGGTCGCGTGCGGATCGGAGACGGGGACAACGCTGTGTGGCTGGATGAGTGCCGTGCGGTGTCAACCGTGTTCCATCCGCACGGGACGGAGTATACCGTGTCCTCCCCCGACTTCCCTGACTTGTCGATCAGCCTGGTGGTCGCGCAGGCCGGCGATTGGGGTCTCGTCGCCTGGCTTTCGCTCGCCAACGAGTCGGCGCGACCCGTCGAGACGCGCGTAGACGTCTGTTACGGAGGCCTGGCCCGGTGCGGCCGCACGCTGGACGCGGCCTATTTTCCGCCCGACGGCGTCGACACCTCGCGCAACACCGCGATCGACGTGGATGACCATGCCACCCTCGCCGACCGTGACCTGCCCGACCACGTCGTGGTGGTCAGCGTGCCGGGCGTCCGGCCCGCGGTGTCCGGCCCGTACGTGTTCTTTGCGCACCCGGTCGGCCTCGCGCCCGGCGAAACACGTCGTGTGTACCTGATCGCCGGTCATTCTGGGGCGACGAATGAGATCGAACGCATGGTGGTAGACGGCGACCCAGAACACCTGATCGCGGAGGGCAAAGCGTCTTATGAGCGGCTGCTGCGGCCTTTTCGCATCTCCACACCCAGCGCCGTACTCGATGCCGGTTTCCTGACGGCGGTTCTGAACCTGGAGTACGACTACGCCGCCCCCGCATGGCTCGAAGGGGTCCACTGGTGGTCGGCCTATTGGGCCAACAACTATCAAATATCCGCCGCCCTATCCCTTGGGCAAGTAGAGCGGGCGCGCGAGGCACTGGCGTTCTTTGGGGGTGGGGAGGGAAGTCCCTGCCCACTCCGCCTTGCCTCGGGTACGTCGATCACGGACCCTGCCTACGGCGGCGCCGATTCCAGAGACTACGGAACCGAGGATGGGCTGCCGTACTACATCCTCCAGCTCCTGCGGTACTATGAGCACACAGGGGATCAGAAGCTGCTTGAGGGAGTCTGGGATGGGCTGCGACGGGCGCTCGACCGGTTGTGGGAGGTCCGCGACCGCGACGGCGATCTGTTGCTCGACTGGCATCTGCACTGCAACGCGTTCCTGTACCAGGCCGACCACCTAGGTATGCCCGGCGCGGCCGCGTCGCCGAGCTTGATGATGGCGGGCCTGTTGGAGAGACTGGCGATCGTGGCCGGCCACCTGGGACACGACGACGACGGAGCGAGATGGGCGTCGCGGGCGGATGGGATGTACGAGCGCCTGCGGGAGCGGTTGTGGAACCAAGAGGAGGGCGTCTTCTACAACCATGTGGACCTCCAGGGCGTGGCCCACATGGCCCACTACTACACGGACCTCGTCTTCCCCACGCTGTATACGAGCTTGCCGGAGGATTACGGCTGGCAGAGCCTGGCCCATCTCCGCCGCACGCTCTGCCTGGCGGGTCCTGGCGGCCTGCTGATGCGGGTCGGCGACTTCAAGCCATCGATCTTCGGCAACGACAACGTCATGCCGACGCAGATAGCCGAGGCTGCGCGCGCCTTCTTTATAGAGGGGGACACCGCAACGGGCGCGGCCCTTCTGGAGGCGGTCGCCCTGGCCGGCACGGTCTTCACCGACGCCCCCGGAAACTTTCCCGAGCGCATGGGCGACGACGGCAAGGGCGTGGCGAACTATATCTTCGGGAACCCCATCGGGTCGTTCATCGAGGGCGTCATCGCCGGGCTCTTCGGCCTCTCCCTCGTCGACGGGGGGACGACGCTGCGCTGGCAGCCGGGCTTCCCCGCCGGCTGGGATCGCGCCGCGCTGACGCTGCCCGACGCGGACGTGTCGTTCGAGCGACTCGCCGTCGACGCAGGCGCCACGCGCCTCGTCTACACCGTGAGCGGCACGCAGCCGCGCCAGATCCACTTCTCCATCTATGTGGGGGCCGGCCGCGTGACGCGGGTTCGCGACGACGACAAAGACGTCGCCTACTCCATCACCCCGGCGCTCGGCACGCTGCGTCTTGCGATGAGCCTGGGCCGCGCCGCCACCCACCGCATCGCTATAGACTATACGCCGCTAGACGTCGAGCTGACGGGTCCGTCTCAGTGCGGCCGCGACATGCCCCTCCATTGGACCCTATCGTCGGCCGTCGCGGGGGTGCGCGACCCGCAGGGCGCGCTCCGCGACATCGAGGTTGACGGGAGCACGATCCACGCCGTTGCCGCGGGAGGCGTGGGCGCGCATCAGGTCTTCGTCGAGATGGCCGATGTTCCCGTCATCTACCCGATCTCGCTGGACATCCGGCCACGCCATCGCGTCTCCTGGGGCGACGCGCTCTACGACGCGGATACCCAGTCCATCCACCTACACGTCCGCGTGGAGGCCGAGGGGGGCATCGCCTCCGGCGCCAGGATGCGGGTGGCGCTGGCGGGCGCCGCGGCGATCATGAATCTCGACGGATCGGGAGATGGGCGCCTGGCGATAGACATCGTGCTGCCCGATGTCGCGTTGCTTTCCACGGGAGCCTACATGATCGACGGCGCGCTCCTTGTGGGGGACGACGAGATCCATCGTGAAACGGGCACGATCACCGTTCGTGGGAGGGACGCCGGGACGCAGATGGCCATGCGCCGGCGCCGGGACGCGCTGTCCAGGCAGATAGACCTGCGCGCCTTCTATAATACATCCACGGTCCGGGCGACCTCGCGCTGGCGGGACGAAGAATCGGCGATCAACCTCGCCGCGCTCACCGGCCCTGGCGGCGTGCTGGAGACGGACGCGGGGCCTTTCAGGCTCCCGATAGGCGACGGCCCGTCGCTGGTGATGGTCGCCTACGGATACTCCGACGCCTACACACGCGAGACCATCAGGGGGGATATGCCCTCCACCGTGGAGATCCCCGTCGGGCAGCGCGCGTCGATGCTGTCGCTGCTCTACCTCACGGAGGTCGAGAGCCGCCACACCGGCGCGACGGTCGGCTGTATCCGGCTGCGCTACGACCAGGGGGCCGACGCGCGCGTTCCCTTGGTCGTGGGAGAGAATGTCGACAGCCTCTACGATCATTTCGCGCGCGCGACCACCCCCATAAAGCTACGCGCGGTTGGGTTGCCTGGAGACTTCGACTACATAAACCTGCTCACCCTGCCCTGCGATAGCGCGCGGGTTCTCGCGTCTTTCACTATCGATCTCGCCGTGCCCGACGTGCAGTGCGGCCTGATCGGGGTGACGGCTATTCGACATAACTGAGGCTGGCGCGCGTGGGCGTGTGCGACCCGGCAACGAGGAGACACCGATGACAATGGGCAATCAAGAGGGCGTGGACACGGGCGATCTCTTCGTCTCGCGTATCCCGTGCGGGGACATGACCGTCCTCTATCCGCGGGACGAGGTGTCCGGACACGTTGGATTATGGCTCATCCCTGGCGACATGGAGGACCGCATGGTGTCCCGCCGCGCCTATCTCGACGGGATCGAGATCCGGCGGTTGCCGTGGCCCCCGCCGCGCGCGTGGGCCGTGGAGCCCCTGGTCCAACTGGCTCTTGCGGGTGATGGGGGCGCCGCCGGCTTCGCGCAGGGTCGCACGATGCGCGATGCCTCGGCGACGGTGCGCCTGACGTACGAGGGCCAGGAGGTGATCCGGGAGGACGGGCGCACCGTGGTCGTCACGCGCCTGGGCAGTGCCGACGGCTACCGCTGTGAGCACCTGCTGACGTATCACCACGGCGACGCCGCGCTGCGGGTCCGGGCCTGCTTCACCAATACCTCCGATCACCCGCTGACGCTGGAGATGCTCTCCAGCTTCTCGCTCGGCGGGATCACGCCCTTCGCTTCCGACGACGCGCCGGGTCGGCTGGTCGCGCATCGCCTGCGCAGCGGGTGGAGCGCCGAGGCGCGCCTGGTCAGCGAGCCCGTGGAGCGGCTGGGGCTGGAGCGCAGCTGGACCGGCAGCGCGGCGTTCTGCGAGCGCTTCGGGCAGGTGGGGACCATGCCGGTGCGCGGCTATGCGCCCGTCGTCGCCGTGGAGGACACGGCGGCCGGGGTGCTGTGGGGGGCGCACCTGGCCTGGGCCGGTTCGTGGCAACTCGAGATCTATCGCAAGGACGACCTGCTCTCCCTCTCAGGCGGGTTGGCCGACTATGAGTTCGGCCACTGGCGCGCGACGGTCGCGCCCGGCGCGCGCGTTACGTCGCCGGAGGCCGTGCTCTCGGTCACGCACGGCGACCTCGACCTGCTCTGCCACCGGCTCACCGGGGCGCAGCGCCGCGCCGCCGACGAGGCGCCGGCGATCGAGGCCGATCTGCCCATCCAGTTCAACGAGTACTGCACGACGTGGGGTAAGCCGTCGCGCGACGTCGTGCTCGCCCTCGCGGATCGTCTGGAGGAGACATCGGCCACCTACCTGGTGATCGACGCCGGCTGGTACGCCGATGAAAACGGCGATTGGGCCAGGGGGCACGGCGATTGGATCCCCAACGCGCGCCTGTTCCCCGATGGCCTGGCGGCGACGGCGCGGGCGATCCGCGCACGCGGCCTCATCCCTGGGCTGTGGTTCGAGATCGAGACCTGCGGCCGCGACGCGATCGCCTACGCGCTTACCGACCATCTGCTCCAGCGCGACGGCGCGCCGATCACGGTGGGCGACCGGCGTTTCTGGGACATGCGCGACCCGTTCGTCGTCGACTATCTGTCCGAGCGCGTGATCGGCCTGCTCACGCGCTGCGGCTTCGGCTACCTCAAGGTCGACTACAACGAGACGCTGGGGGTCGGCTGCGACGGAGCCGTATCGCCCGGCGAAGGTTTGCGCCAACAGGTCGAGGGTGTCTACGCGTTTTTCCGGCGCATCCGTGAGCGGCTGCCCGACCTCGTGATCGAGAACTGCGCCTCGGGCGGGCATCGCCTGGAGCCGTCGCTGATGGCGCTCTCCAGCCTGGGCTCGTTCTCCGACGCGCACGAAACACATGCGATCCCTATCATCGCGGCGAACCTGCACCGGCTGATCCTGCCGCGGCAGTCGCTGGTGTGGGCGGTGCTGCGCCGCGACGACGACGAGCGCCGGCTGATCTACTCGCTGGCGGCGACGTTCCTGGGCCGCATGTGCCTCTCGGGCGACGCGCTGGAGTTGGACGACGTGCGGTGGGCGTTGGCGACGCGGGCGATGGACCTCTACCGCAGCGTCTGGCCCGTCATCAAACACGGGCGGTCGCGGCGCTTCGGGCCGGACAGCGCGAGCTACCGCCAACCGCGCGGCTGGCAAGCGATGCTGCGCACGTCGGACGACGGGACGCGCGCGCTGGCGGTCATGCACGCTTTCGCGGACCCGCCGCCGGACGGCATCACCGTGGCATTGCCGCCGGCCGCGCGTGGCGCGAGGTGGCGTCTGACGGACAGCTTCCAGAGCGGGGACGCGCGACCGCGTGTCGTCGACGACCTCTTACATTGGCGTCCCGACGGCGCATTCAGCGGCGCCGTCGCGCACCTCGCGGCGCGCCCGACATCGTCCTCACGGAGCCGAGGAATATAACCACTAACATAGGTTTGTGTAAAACGAGGAGTTATCTCATGCGACACGTGAGCGTTGTCTTACGATGCGGGGAGCGCGAGGCGCACCACGACTGGCCGCTGGCCGCGTCCGGAGCCCTGTCCGCGGCGGATGTGCGGTCGCCGTCGCTGTTCCCCGGCCGGATCCGCGTGGGGATGGCTGACGCCGCCACCGGCGCCGGGAGTTGGGCGTTGACCCTCACGGCCGGCGAGGCGTGGCCGGAGGATGTCGGGGTGGAGGCACGCGTCGCGCTAGACCCCGGGGAAACGCCGGAGTATGTGCTCTGGCCGCGGTACGAAGGGCTGTTCGAGCGCCGCCCGCGTACGGACGAGCAGGCCGGCGTCTTCCATGGCCCCGGGCGGCCGGGGCAGGACCTGCCGACGGACCACCGTCTGGCCTTGCCGTTCGCCGTGCTGGAGTCGGGGGGCGCGCTGGGTGAGCGGGACCGACCCGACCTTTTCCACGACCATCGCAGTCGTGCGCGAGGATAGCGGCGTAACGACGGTCGTGTTTTCCTGGCGCTGGCTGGCCACGCCCGACGTGCCGGCCGGACCGGCCTGGCTGCACGAGATCGCGCTCCAGGACTACGATTACTTGTCCAAGGATGGGCGCGGGTGGTACGCCGACATAGACGCGGCCTGCGCGTTGATCGCCCCGCGGGACCGCAGCCGCGCGCTGTTCTGTCTCCACGGGTGGTACGACCACATCGGCCGGTACTGCTACGACGCCACGACCGGGCGGCTCGACGACGAGTGGACAGCCTTCCCGCACATCGATGATGCCGACCTGCGGGCGCGGGCCGTCACAACCCCGATCGTGGTCGGCAACCCGTCGCCCACCAACTACGCTTTCCGCAACCTGGATCGCTATCGGCCCGTCCCCTTATCGTGGCCGGCGGTGCGCGACCGCCTGCGCTACGCCAAAGAGCGTGGCTTCCGCACCGCTGTGTACGCGCTAACGGGCCTACAGGCGGCCGGCGCGCCCGCCCCGTACGTCGCGCTCGGCACGGGCCTGGACGTGGACATACCGCTTTGGCATGGACCGGACCTGAGCGGTCCGACCTATCTGTGCAATCCGCTCCATCCGGAGGTGCGGGCACAGGTCCTCGGCTACATCGCGGCGCTGCTCGACGCGGTGGGCGACCTGACGGACGCGTTGGTGATGGACGAAGCCTACTACGTGGCCTACGGGACGCTGGGGCCGGCGGCGTGTCCCGGGTACGCCGACCGCGCGCAACTGAGCCTAATCCGCGCGATGGCGGACGTGTGCCATCGCTACCGGCCCGACCTGGCCTTCCTGACCGCCGACCTGCTCGGCGCGTCCCCGCTGGAGCAGCGCGCCTTCCCCTATAGCCTCGGCGCCGACGGCATCTATCAGGATTCATGGTGTACGCCGGAGACGTGGGACTGCGTGCGCTTTCCGGCCTGGCGCAACGTGGCCTGGAGTTGCAACTGGGCGCCGGTGAGCAATCTGGCCTTCACGCGCTGGGCGGTCCTGGCGCATAACGCCCCCGTCGCGATCGCCAATGGCTGCTATGGCGACGACACCGGGCTTGCGGAGATGGAGCCTGCCGTGGCCCGCCAGGTCGCCGACCTCTGGCGCGTCCGCCGCGCCCGCGATCGCGCGCGCGGCGTTCCCATCGTGAACGCTACCACACGACAAGGAAAAGAGTAGAGAGGTGAGAGTCGTATGATCGTCCACATGATTGGCAACGCGCACATTGATCCCGTGTGGCTGTGGGATTGGCCGGCGGGCGTCGACGAGGCGTTGGCCACCGTCCGCTCGGCCGCGGATCGCTGCGAGGAGTATCCTGACTTCATCTTTACGCGGGGCGAGGCCTGGATCTATCAGCAGGTCGAACGCCTCGACCCGGAGCTGTTCGCGCGCGTGCGCCGTTACATCGCGCGCGGCCAGTGGCATGTGACGGGCGGCCAGGTCATCCAACCCGACGGGAACATCCCCACCGAGGAGGGCTGGCGCCGGCAGATCCTGCACGGCCAGCGTTACCTGCGGGAGCGGTTCGGTGTCCGCCCCACCGTCGGCTACAACGTCGACTCCTTCGGCCACCCGGCGACGCTGCCAGACCTCCTGGCGCCGCTCGGCTACACCGGCTACGTGTTCGGGCGCCCCGACGCGCGCCAACTCACGCTGCCCGCGCAGACGTTCCGTTGGCGGGGCGCGTGTGGGGCGGAACTGCTCGCCTTCCGCATCACCGACAGCTATAACACACGGACCGACGACATCGACGGCCCCGTGCGGCAGGCGGTCGCGGGCGCCGACCCCGTCCTGGGGCACACGATGTGTTTCTACGGGGTGGGCAACCACGGCGGCGGCCCGACCAAGGCGGCGATCGAGTACATCCAGACACAGGCCCGCGCGCTCCCCGGCGTCGAGCTGCGCTTCAGCACGCCGCAGGCCTTCTTCGAGGCCATCGCCCCGCAGCGTCACCGCCTCCCGGTCGTCACGGAGGAATTGCAGCGCTGCTTCCCGGGCTGTTATAGCGTGATGCATGACATCAAGCAGGGGCAACGGCGCGGCGAACGCCTGCTCGCGCACACCGCGCGTCTCATCGACGCGCTGGTCGACGACGCCGACGAGCGGCAGGCATACCACGCGCGGTTGGACGTCGCCTGGGACGACCTGCTGTTCACGCAGTTCCACGACATCCTGTCCGGTACGTCGATCCTGTCGGCGTGGCCGGCGGTGCGCGACCGGCAGGGGCGGGCGCGCCTCGGCGGCGACGAGGTCGTGGTAGACGCGACGCGGCGCTGGGCGCGGCGTGCCCTGCCGCCCGCGAACGTGCAACGGATCGTGGCCGTCAATCCGGACGCGGACGCTTTTGACGGGTTCATCGTTGCCGAGCCGCCGCTCGATTTCGACCTCTGGCGTGGGCGCTGGCTGAGCGACACGGACGGGCGCCCGCTCCCGTTCCAGCTCGTGCAGGCGGAGTCCCCGCAGATGGTCCACCGCGTAGTGTTCCCGCTGCGCCTAGCTGCGGGCGGCCACGCGGAGGTCCTGGTGCGCGACGACGCGGCCCCGCCGCTCGGCGTCGCGGAGGTGGAGACGGATCTGGAGGCGACGCCGCACGGCCTGGCCAATCGACACATGCGCCTGGACCTGCACGGGGGCGGCGTCCGTCAGATGACCGTCGACGGGCGGCCCGTGCTCGGCGCGGGTGGCCTCGGCCTGCACCTGCGGCGCGACATGACGGACACCTGGACCATGGACACGGATCGCTTCGATGAGCCCGTCGAGGAGGCCTTCGCGACGGACGGCTGGATCGTCGAGGAGGCGGGACCCCTGCGGGCGCGCGTGCGCGCCGAGGCGTGGCTGGGGCGGTCGCGGGTCCGCTGGACGCTCATCCTCCATCGCGCCGACCCGCGCCTGCATCTACACCTCGATGTGCTGTTCGGCGAGCGGTTCCGGCTGCTCCAGATGCCCATCCACCTCCTGGAGCCGCCCCACAGCCACACGGACGGGCTGCCGGGTGGCTGCGTCGAGCGAGCGGAGGGGCCGACGGAATGGCCCGTGCAAGGGTGGTCGCGCGTGCCCGCCGCCGGGGGAAGCCTCGCGCTGGTCACGGACGACGCCTACAGCCTGAGCCTGGAGGATAGCCGCTGGCAATGGACGCTCCTGCGCAGCCCCAAGATGGCCTGGATGGGCGACGCGTGGGCTGGGGGCGGCACCTCGCTCTACGCCAGGCGCGACTGGCACACCGACCAGGGCGAACACACCTTCGACTTTGTCCTGCAATGGGGGAGCGACTTGCCGGACGATCTGTTGCACACGGCCGCGCGCCAGCAGGGGCGGGGGCCGATCGTGTTCGATCGCTACGACGGGATGAACCGTCCACCCTGGGGCAACACCCCGCCCGTCCACCTGGGCGGCGCGGACCTGAGCGCCGAGGGAGCAGGGTAGTGGACAGGCATAGAGATGATCGAGGTCCGCGCCCGCGCGCTCGATCAAGGCCTCCCCGCGTCTACAGGGTTCTGCTCACCTGGCGCGAGGACAGAGACATCGCATAGCACCGCATGGAAAGGAGCCACGAGTCATGCAACGCGTCGCATTTCTGCTCGGGATGAAACCGGGCGTCGAAGATGAGTACAAACGGCGGCACGACACGATCTGGCCGGAGATGACGGAGGCCCTGCGCGCGGCGGGGATGCGCAACTACAGCATCTTCCGGCACGGCGCGCAACTGTTCGCCTACTGCGAAGTGGAGGACTGGACGGCGTCGCAGCGCTTTCTCGCGGAGAACAGCGCCAACGGGAGGTGGCAGGAGTACATGGCGGATATCCTCGACGTTCCTATCGACCCCGCGACCGGGTCTTTCTACATATTGGAAGAGATGTTCCACCACGACTAAGAGAGCCGCTGAACGTCCCGTCCGAACTGTGCGAGAGGAGAGAGAAGGAATGCATATCACGCGTGCCCGGCTGGGTGAGCCCATCCGCCATCCCGCCGAGGTCTTCGGCGACACCTGGTCAGCCACCTGGGCCGACGACGGAGCCGTCTACGCCAGCGCCGACGATACGCGCGGCTTCAGGGGCGTCTGCTCCAGCAACCTCGCCGTCAATCGCATCGACGGCTTCCCCCCCGACATCACCGGCGTGACGGTCAATCCCATGACCGCATACGGCGCGATGGGCGAACTCGGCCCCGATCAAGCGCACTGGAAGGCCTGTGGGCTGACGTGCATCGACGGCGTGCTGTACCTTAGCGTCAGCCGCCATGTGTATATGACCGCGCCCTGCTGGGTACAGTGGACGTGGGACGCCAGCATCGTCCGCTCGGATGACCATGGCCGGACGTGGTCGCCCGCGCCGGCGTTCGGGGCGTCGATGTTCCCCGGCCGAAACTTCAGCGCGCCCGTCTTCGTCGAGTACGGCCAAAACGGCTCGGCCGGTCCGCACGGCTCGGGTCAGTATGTCTACGCGCTCTCCGCTGTTGGCTGCTGGAACAACGGCGCGGAGATGACGCTCGGCCGCGTGCGGCGCGACCATATCGGCCGCCTCGACCCGCGCGATTGGGAGTTTGTGCAGGGCTTCGGCGAGAGTGGGGTTCCTGACGTCCGCGGCAACCCGGCCGGCCTCGCGGCGCCCCGCTGGGGTCCGCGCCATGATACCGCCTGCCCGGTGTTCCGCGCGCCCGGCCGCGCGGGCATGGCGGGCGCGCAGTACGTGGCCCCGCTCGGCCTCTATATCATGCCGCAGTGGCACTTCCCGCACCTCGACGACCGGCCCAATCCGGCGCGCTGGCAGTTGTGCCAATGGGACTTTTACCAGGCTCCCACGCCCTGGGGTCCCTGGACCGTCTTCCACTCGCAGACCTTCGAGCCGCAAGGCTTCTATAACCCCACCATCCCTGGTAAGTTCATTAGCCCCGACGGGAGGCGGCTGTGGCTGCTGACCTGCGGCGACTTCGCCACCCACGCCTACTACGCGCTGCACCTCGTGTCACTGGACCTGGAGGTCGAGGGTGAGTTGGGGGCGTATCCGTGAGCGCGGGTACGACCCTGGGGCGCACCTCCTAGGCGGGTGGTTTCCCCACCGATGGCCGTGTGGAGCTTTCCGCGTTTCTTTGCCCATTGGCATAACCAACATAGAGGAGGACGATGATGGTTGACACCGTGCATCAGACCATGACAGCGCCCGACGCGCTGACCAAGCAGGCGCGAGGACGCGTCGGCGTGTTCGGCATCGGGCTGGCCGCGTACTGGCCGCAGTTCCCTGGCCTCAAAGAGCGTCTGGAGGGCTACACCCGCCAGGTGACGGAGCGTGTCGCGCCCTGGGCCGAGGTCGTCTCGGCTGGCCTCGTCGACGACGCCGAGGGCGCGCGCGCCGCCGGCGACCTCTTCGCGCGGGAGGGGGTCGACCTGATCCTGCTGCACACCGCCACCTACGCCACCTCCAGTCAGGTGCTCCCCGCCGTGCAGCGCGCCAAGGTCCCCGTCGTCGTGCTCAACCTGCAGCCCGTCGCCGCACTCGACTATGCCCACACCGACACGGGCGAGTGGCTCGCCAACTGCTCGGCCTGCTGCGCCCCCGAACTTGCCGGGGCCTTCGCCCGCGCCCGTGTCCCCTACCAGGTCGTCTCCGGCCTGCTCACGGACGGCGACGACAGTCGCGCCTGGCGCGAGATCCTGAGTTGGCTCCGCGCGGCAGGGGCGGTACGCGCCCTGCGCGACGCGCGTGTGGGCTTCCTGGGGCATACCTACCCCGGCATGCTCGATATGTACTCCGACTTCACGCAGCATCACGCCCAGCTCGGGTTGCATGTCGAGGTGCTGGAGATGGACGACCTGCAGGCGTGCGTCGAGGCCGTCGATGACGCCGCGTTAGCGGAAACG
>JAABUQ010006577.1_pt1 | contig 17522 bp, 15 predicted proteins | sample 5560001 | NCBI WGS metagenome assembly JAABUQ01 (sample SAMN10711888, study PRJNA513371) | rock metagenome | isolation source: Antarctica rocks | place: Antarctica: Victoria Land, Finger Mt nord | collected 2015-12-18
CGAACTTGCCCCGCTTGGAAGCCTTGTCCGGGTTTTCGGGCAATCGGGAGATGCCGTGGCGCTCGAGGCAGCGGTGCAGGCTGGAACGGGTGAGCTTTGGAATGCTGTCGCGTAGGCAGCCGAGCACGTCGTCGAGCGGCAGCAGCGTGCGGCGACGGAACTCGATCACCATTGCTTCCTCAATCCGCGTCAGCACGGTGCTGTGAGGCGCACGCGGCCCCATTGGCGCATCCGCGGTCGTCGTCCGGGCTCGCCATTTGACAACGGTAGTACGGCTCAGACCGTAGCGCTGGGCCAAGGCACTGCTTGTTTCTTTCGACGCCTGGAGCTCGGCTCGAACTCGCGGCGTCGTTCGGGCTGAGCCATGAAGACTGCCTGCCATAGCGCTTCCTCTCCCTCTCGGGTCAAAGTAGCGTCACGACTCCCCGGGACCAAACAGCTACCATGCCACCCGCATCGCCACGGTCGGCTACGGCACGGGCGGACCGTTCCGCGCGCTGGTGGCGCGGGCCGGGACGTTGACGATCGGCCCGGTGACGCGAATGCTCCGGTGCTCATGCTCGCGCGCGACAGCGCCGGGGCCGCCGCCGCGACGCGCACGGCGGGCAATAGCGGTGGCGACCTGCTCAAGCGCTTCACGGTGACGCTCGATTACGGGCACCAGCTGATGTGGCTGCAGCCGAACGCATTGGCCGCCACGCCGGACCTGTTCGACCGTGCCGGACTGTGGATCATGCGGGCGGATGACGGCGCCATCGCGGTCGCCGACGTATGGGGTGGCGGTGCCGCGCAGTCGGCTGGCCTCGTGACGGGCGACGAGATCGTCAGCATCGATGGCAGAAAGGCCGCCGACGTGGCGCTCTACGACCTGCGCGAAGCCTTCAAGAAGCCGTCCGGCACCCGGTTCGACCTGCGCGTACGCGACCGCAGCGGCACGGAGCGGAGCTTGGTGCTGTCGCTGGCGAAGCAGGTCTGAGGCGTTCGAGCCGCTCCGTCGGGAGCACAAGGCTTTACTCTCCCGGATGATAGTGACGTTCGGTATGGCCGGCCAGCTGGTCCGGGTAGAAGTAGACTTCGCGCAGGGCGCCGGTCGCGTAGCGCAGCGCCTGGTCGTCGAAGTGGGGCGAACGCGGATCGCCGCTCTCGCCGCCGGCGGTGACGGCCACCGCACGCACCCTGTCGCCGAACTCGACCACGGCCACGAAGCTGTTGCCCTCGTCGCCGTAGCGCCGCCGTACCCCCGCGACCCTCGGCCCGCTGATCGAGGCCAGTGACCCCCACTGCGCCGAGGTGAAGCCGACCGGCAGGCTGGGGCGGGTATCGGAGAAGGATGGCTCCAGCCGGTCGTCCAGGCGCTGGAACCGGTTGACCTGCCCCCAGGGCGTGCGCCAGGTCCCGAAATCCCGGGTGAGCCGGTCCGTGGCGGTCGCGAGGGCCGCGAGCCTGAGTGCGGGCGTGGTGTGGGCCAGCACGGCGGCATAGTCCGACAGGCTGTTGCTGTACGGCTCCTGGCCTGCCTGCTGCCACAGGGCCTCACCCCAGTAGACGGCCAGGGTGGTGGGGACGGAGCTGATCGACCAGCGCCGGTCCCAGCCGCGTAGCGACGCGATCTGCTCTGCCAGTCGTGCCCTGAGCGGATCGCCTGACGCGACATGATCATAGGCGTCGAGCAGGGGCGGGATCAGCATGTCGAAGCCGGGCTGGTCGGCATCGTAGGCGGCCGCGACCAGCGACCCCAGGGTGAAATCGGCCTTGTTCGTCAACAGCGCCACGGCGTGGAGGCCGCGCACGTTCTCGCCGTACTCGTCCATGTAGCGGGGGAAGTCGGCGCGTTTCGGACTTGCCGGACCCGAAGCCGAGTAGGGCCAGTCGTTAGTGTTCTGGACCCAGCCAGTGCTGGGGTTGAGCAGATGCGGGGCTTCGTCCAGTGCATGCAGGCCGTGCCAGTCCGTGCGCGGGTCGGCGCCGTCCACCGGATGGCCGTAATCGAAGCGGTCGTCCCGGCGGGGGATGAACTGCGGATGCAGGTAGGCGATGTTGCCGTCCGCGTCCGCATAGACGGTGTTGTTGGAGGTGTTGGCCTTCAGCTGCATGGCCTGCATGTAGGAGCGGTGGTCGCGCGCCTTGGTCAGCGCGTAGGACTGCTCCAGCGCCGCGACCGGCTTGAACATCATCGCCTCGCTGATCCAGCGACCGTCAGGCGCCGTGCCGACGATGGGACCGTGCCCGGTCCTGTAGACGGTGACGGTCCGTGCCGCGATGCCGCCGTCGCGCTTCCGGTAGGACAGCGTCACCTGCGACGCCTCCAGCGGTCGCACGGCGTCGCCGTAGCGGTAGTACAGGCGACCGTCCCGGTGGACGATGGTTTCCAGGAACTGGTCGACGGCGTCGGAATGGCTGGAGGTGTACATCCAGCCGACGCGTTCGTTGAAGCCCTGATAGATGAAGAACTGGCCCCAGGTCACGGCGCCATAGGCGTCCAGGCCGGCATCGCTGCTCATCTGCAGCTCCGAGCGGAAATAGAAGGAGGTGTGCGGGTTGATCAGCAGGAGCGCGTGATGATCCCGGGTGCGGGACGGCGCGATGGCGATGCCGTTCGATCCTCTCGGTCCGCGAGGGCCGGGCATCGTCTCCTGGTCGAGCGTCCCGGGTGCGGGCAAGTGGTAGAAATCGGCAAGTGCGGGCAGCGGGATGCGCTCGATGTCGCCGCCGATGCTGCCCTCGGTGAAGGCCAGCACCATCCATGGCTCGAACCGCCTGATCACCCTGGGCGTGACCTTGTGTGTCGCCAGGTAGTAGTTAAGGCCGTCCGCCCACGCGTCCATCAGGGCCTGCAGCCAGGCCGGGCTCTGCCCGTACCTGACGCGGAGATCCGATGGATCGACGTAGAGCCTGGCGCGAAGATCCTGCGCGAGGGTCTTGCTGCCTTCCGCTTCGCTGAGACGGCCCAGTGCGGTCAGGTAGTTCGTCTCGATACGGCCGAAATCATCTTCGGCCTGCGCGTAGGCCATTCCGAACACCGCGTGGGCGTCGGTGTGGCCGCGCACGTGCGCGATCCCCCAGTCGTCCCGGATGATGGTGACGTGGTCCGCCGTTCGCCGCAGCCGAGACAGGTCGCTTCCCGCCGCGAGGCTTCCTGACGCGGCGATCAAGCCGATCGCGCCGAGTGCCAGTCCGATCATTCGCACGTTCATGATCCCCGATCGTCGGCTTGATCCCGTTGGTGGAAGCGCCATGCGCAAGGTGATGAAGATTCGCCCGCGGCTGCAATCGCTTTTACACGCCGGCCGATCAACAGGACGTCGGGGACCTCGTTCAGACCTCATCGCCTGTCCTGGAGAGTGTCAGGGATCTTACCGGCGGTTGCGTGTCGGGATATCTGGCAAATTCGACTTGACCTTCCGCTTTCGATCAAAATGGTCAGCCGTGGCCGTAGCTCAAACGGAAGGTCAGCTGGAAGCCGACCGTCCGCTCTCATGTGAGATCTTGAAAGACCGGACATTCAGAACGCCTGACGACCAGCGGCTCTCGACCTAAGTGGATCCTAAAGTGGTATCGGCCCGATCGGGGAGGCGGCATCTGACGATCAGCATTTCGTTTGCACAGGAGAAGCCCCTATAAAGGGGTCGAGCCAAGGACCCAGGAGAACTTAGGGTGACAGCATTTAACAAGGGCAAGCTTGAGCGGCTTCGAGAGGTAATCTCAGAGAACCTGCGGGTGCAGAAGGGCAGTGATCCCGTGAATTACATCAGCGTCGGCACCGCCCTACAGGATGCCAAGGCGAAGCAGAACCACACCGTTTTCGCCCGGCGCGGCTGCGGGAAGACACTGCTGCTGCATCATTCGGCACGGACACTCGGACCAGAATTAAAGTCTGTATACCTAAACTGCGAAGACTTTAAGCGCCACTCGTTCCCAAACGTTCTCATCGAGATACTGTCGGGCATCTTTAGGGAGCTTGACAGGAACCTAACTGGTTGGTTTGGCAGGAAGAAGGCCTCGAAGAAAATCATCAAGGGCATCCTGGAGAAGCTGGACAAACTACAACGGTCGGCGGATGTCCAAGACGAGGAAATTCGCCGCAAGTCGGTGGCCGAGAAAACATCTGGTATCAAAGCTGGAATCGATGTCGAGAAGCTTAAGCTGGGATACAAAGAAACTGACAAAGATAGCGAGGAAATAGAGCGATCCTTCAAGCTTCATCAAGACAAGCTCAAGGAGCTCGACCTCTGGCTGCCGCGTCTCAAGCAGGATATAGGAACGTTCTTTGAGTTGGCTACCGCAACGAAAGGGCTGATCCTCCAGATCGACGATCTTTATCACCTGAAGCGGACCGACCAAGCGTTTGTGGTAGATTACATTCACCGCCTCTGCAAAGACCTACCCATGTTCTTCAAAATTGCGACGTTGCGCCATGCGTCGACCTTGTATCTCGTAAGGGATGACTAGCCGATCGGCGCTCAGGAGCGGCACGACTACCAGCCCATCGACATAGACTACACATTTAGCGACTTCGCGAAGACACGTGCTCAGAACTTGGCGATCCTCGACCAGTTCAGCGCGCAGGCTGAGCTGACCAGGGAGGAAACCCGTGGCCTCTTCCGGGGCGAGGGCTTCTCGCGCCTAGTAATGGCCGGGGGTGGTGTCCCACGCGACGTCCTGTCATTGTTCCTCCAGCTTCTGAATGATGTCGTCGCCACTGATGATGGGAGGATCGGCAAGGATGAAGTCCGCCGCCTATCGCGCCAAAACTTCGAGCAGAAGATAGAGGAACTGAAGCAGGACTCGAAGTCCGACGAGCAAGCGGACTTGATCAAAGGCATCTACATAATTCGCAAGTTTTGCCTTCAGAGGGGAACTAACATCTTCGTCGTCGAGGAGCGCATGCTCCAGCAACAGGATGGGTGGAGGGCCTTGATATACCGCCTTCTCGACTACCGGATCATCCACATTTGCGCTACGGCGCTGACGCATAAGTCATTGGAAGGCACATATCGGGCTTTCGCGGTGGACATCGGCTGCTACGCGCATCTCCGCAAGCTCGAAGGCCGCTTCAAGGAGACCGACGTCTCCGCATCCGACGCCAAGGAGCGCATGCGTTCCGCACCGGTCCTGGATCACGAAAAGCTCGACAGCTTGCTAGGCACGGTTCCCGCCAATCCCGAAGCCGTCCTTCTTGATCCCGATGCGGATAACTGAACTGGGTTGGGTGCCGAGTCGGTTCGGAGCGTGAACTTACTTGCGTAGACGAGGCGCATGATCTTCAGGCTCCGCCGGAGTATCACACCTTGTGCTTCATCCCCGGCTGACGTCCGTTCGCCCGAAATGCAATTGCAACCCAGAGGTCAGGCCCATAACACCTTATAATCAAACAGTGCTGCCGGAACCGCACTTATCGGCGGCGATGGATGAGTTCTGTGGTCCAATCGAGACGATGAGCCTCAGCATCACCTTCCCACCCGACTATCAGAAGCGCTTGCTAATCCCGGCGGCGACGAAAGGGCGCGGTGGGGTCACACCGGTCGCGCCAGATCCCACGCTGAGATCGACCTGTATGTTGCGGCCGATGATGTAGGCGACGCCGGCATCGAAGATGATGGACGTCTTTCCGAACTTCTGCTCTGGGGACTGCATGCCGGTGTCTATGAAGAGGTTGAGAATCTTGCTCGGGTTGTAGTTCAGCGTCATCGCGAACAGGCCGGCCCGGTAGACCCGGCCGGCATTATCCTCGCCGAAGGCCGCGCCGATGTTGGGGTTGAGCGACCATTCCGAGGCAAAATCCCAGTCCGCGACCAGCCGGAGGTCGCCCGTGGTGTGCGCGGTGCGAAAGTTCCCGGTGCCTGAAGGCGGAAAGACGCGCAGGATCGCGCCGACCGAGGGACGCAGCGCTTCGGCGGAGTCGATGAAGTGGTACTTGACCCCCAGCGATGTCGGTGACGCGCCGTCGCTCCGGGTCACGCCCTGGGAGTCCTTGGTCCGCATCCACGTGTAGGTATTGCCCTCGACGCGCACTTCCCAGTGTCGGTCCAGGCCGAGCCGCAGCAAGGTCGCGATGAACACGTCCTGCTCGCGGCTGCCGGCGTCGCTGCGATATTCCTGCTCGAGCCCTGTCTCTATCTGGAAGCGGCCTCCGCCGATGACGTAGCTTCCATCGGCAAGGCCCGGACGATCCGGATTGATGTAGTCGTTAGGATCGTCCGCATACGCGGATGGTGCGACTTGAAGCAGCATCCCCAGGGCGAGCACGCCCGGCACAAGCCCGCTCGACATCGGCGTGATTGGTCTGTCCATCGGCGATGATCTTAAGGTCCAAATACGGATGGCTGTCCACTCCGCCGGCAGCTACCCCATCCGCGCCCTGGTGAGCTGGGCCGCGAACGGGTTCGCCTCCCGGTAGAGCGGGTAGACCGCCTCGACCCGCCGGTCGATGGTGCCGATATCCAGGAACGCCGCGCCACCGGCGCGTTCCGCATCCTCCGGCCGCAGCCGCACCGGCGCGAAGCCGGGACCAGGCTCGTCGGCGATCAGGGCGTCGCCGCGGGCGCGCAGGCGTTCCACCCCGCGGCGGCCGATGCGGTGATAGCTCATCGTCTCGCTCTCCAGCCCGGGCACGACCACCTTGACCGCACGTACGGGAGAGCCGGGCGGCGAGCAGTCGACCCACAGGATCTCGTGGCCGGAGTCCGCGAGCCGCCTGGCGAGCCAGTCGAGCCGCGCGGGGCTGGCGTCCATCGCGCCGGGCGCCGCGTCGGGCAGGGACGAGAACGCGACCTCGGAGTGGCGCACGAAGACGTTGCCGGCAAGGCGGCGCCTGAGCTCGGCGGTGTCCTGGCCGATCCATTCGGCCATCGTGTCGAGTGCCCGGGTCTCCTCGCCGCCCGCCTGCGCCACTGCCATCTGGCGGGCGAACGAGGCTTCGGGCAGCACCCGGCGTAGCGTCTCGACCGGCCCGTGCGTGGCGACCTTGCGTGAACGCGAGCCGATGAACTCCAGCACCGCCTTGCGCAGGCCGCGCGTGCGGTCGGGATGGGCCGCTTCGCCGCAGGCGGTGATCTGGATCGGCTGCGACACCGGGCCGCGATCGTCGCCGACCACGTAGAGGTTGGCGATGCCGTGCTCGGTGCCGGCGAGCTTGACGGTGACGTCGATGTCGGCGTCGCGCAGGCGTTCGAGCAGTGCCGCGATGTCGGGCGGCAACGCCGCATCGAATGTGACCACCCGTCCCGCGTCGAAGGCGCGGTAGGTCAGCACGTTGCCGTCGCGCTGCAGCAGCTCCATCAGGCCGTGCGCGAGCGCGTGCTCGATATCGAGGCCGGCGCCGAGCCCATTGGTGATCGGCGTGATCAGGGCGTCACGGCCGCGCAGCTGGTAGGACGCGATCGCGATCCATTCCAGCGGCACCAGCACGGTCTCGTCGGACGGGTAGCGGCGCGCCGGCAGCCAGGCGCGCGCCTGCTCCGGGTCGTACTCCGATCCCGCCGGCAGGCAGAGGGTCAGCGGGTCCGCCACACCGCGCACGCCGAGGCGCGCGACCAGCGCGCTGTAGCTCGCCTGGACCGGCTCCTGCCGCATGATCCAGGTGCCGAGATGCACCTCCTCGCAGAGCTCGCCCAGCGCGCCGGTCGCGGCCTCCGCCTCGGTGAGCCCGTAGCCGTGGCCGACGATGGTCGGTCGCTCGGGCGTCAGCAGGTTGGCCTGCACCACCGGGATGCCGAGCCGGTCGAGGCTGTCGATCCGGAACACCGTGGTCTCGGCGGTCTGCGGCATGCTCGACCGGAAGGTCTCCGCGATCGCGGCATAGTCAGGCGTCATGCCCCCAGGCTCCCCGTCTTGGCGTTGTCGTACGCGCCGTAGTCCCATGCCGCGCGCTCGGCGAGCGCCATGCGCTCCAGCCCGTCGCGGATCGAGATGTCGCAGCGTAGCCCCAGGCTCTCCGTCATCAGCGCCGGGTCGCCGCGCGAGTGGGTGATGTCGCCGATCTTGGCGGGTGCATGGCGCAGCATGGCCGGGACGCCCGCCACCTCGCACAGCATGGTCGCCAGGTCGCGCACCGAGATCGAGCGGCCGGTGCAGACGTTCAGTGCCGGCGGCAGCCCGGGCAGCGCAGGCGGCAGCTCGGGCAGCCGCGCCATGCCGGCGATCATCGCGGCGACCACGTCGGCGACGTAGACGAAGTCGCGCGTCTGTCGCCCGTCGCCGTTCAGCACCAGCGTCTCGCCCGATTGCAGGCGGCGGCGGAACACCGAGATCACCCCGGAATAGGGCGAGGCGCCGTCCTGGCGCGGACCGTAGACGTTGAAGAAGCGCAGGCCCAGCGTCGGTGTAGCGAAGCTGCGCCGCGCGATGCGGGCATGCAGCTCGCTGCCGAGCTTGTCGCAGCCATAGGCCGAGCGCGGGTCGGTGACGTCATGCTCCGCGACCCCGTCCCGCGCCGCGTCGCCGTAGACCGCGGCCGACGACGCATACACCACCGGCAATGCGCCGACGCGCCGCGCCGCCTCCAGCACGGTGACGGTGCCGGTCTGGTTGACGCCATGCGTGCCGACCCAGTCCTCCGTGCAGCGCGCGACGGAGGCGATCGCCGCGAGGTGGAACACGCCGTCGACGCCGCGCAACGCGCGCAGCACGAGCGACGGATCGATGACGCTGCCGCGCAGGAACTCACATCCCTGGGGGATATTGCGTTGTCGGCCGGAGGAGAGATCGTCGAGCACGCGCACGCGGTCGCCGCGGGCGAGCAGCGCATCGACGAGGTGCGAGCCGATGAAGCCCGCACCTCCGGTAACCAGCCAGGTGTTCATTCCATCATCTTCATGCAACGAGTTTCGTGAGGGTGTCGCGGTCGGGCGTGCGCAGGCGCTCGGCGTGTCCGTCTCCCGCGGCCTCGCGCGCGGAAAGCGCGTCGAGCGCGTCGCGTGCGCGCATCCGGCTGCCGAACTGGAAACCGAGCTGCGACGCGTAGGAGGCGACCGCGGCGTGCTTGCGAACGCGCGCGTGGTCGTCGATCGGTACCACCACATCGCACGGCGCGAGGGCGGCGACACGCGCGTCCGGCGACGCATCGGGATCGCGTATCACGTAGGGCGTGTCACGATAGAACCCGAACGTGGCCGCGCCGGCCGCGCCGCGCGCGTGCAGGTCGAGTACCGCCTCGATCAGACGCACATGGTCCACGTGCCGTCCGCAGCCCTGCGGCGCCAGCACGAGCTGCGGCCGTGCCTCCGCCAGCAAGCCGGCGAGAAGGGTGCCGAGCGGGCCTGCCACGTCGTCATCCGGATGCGGCGGCGCGAACAGGGCGGCGGCCGATGCGTAGCCGCGGTTCGGCGCTTCGGGCAGGTCGAGCATCACCTGCTGCACCCCGAGTGCCGCGCAGGCGTCGCGGTCCTCGTCGCGACGCAGCGCCATGTAGTCGATCTCGTCCGCCAGGCCCTTGTCGCGCTGGCAGGCGAGCGCGAAGCCGGCAGCGGGATGCACCGAGCGCGTGAACGCGGTCACGACGAGCACGCGCCAGTCGGCCTGCGCCAGCATCGCTGCGATGCCGCCGCAGGAGAACGCGACATCGTCGAGGTGCGGCGACAGCAGCAGCGCGGTGCGGGCGGAGCTCACAGCAGATGCGCTCTGCTGCGGAACCGGCACTCATCAAGCGGCAGCGCGGTCTCGAAGCGGGTATCGGGGGGACGCCCGACGACCCCGGCGTAGACCCGCATGATCTGCCCGGCGACCGCCTGCCAGGAATAGACCCGCCGGCACTCCTCCAGCGCGGTCGCGGCGAGCCGGTCACGCAGGGACCGGTCGGTGATCAGGCGGCGCAGGCCGGATGCTAACGCGGCGATGTCGCCCGGCTCGGTGAGCAGCCCGTTCTTGCCGTCGCGCAGGCAGTCCACCACGCCCACCACCCGGCAGGAGATCGTGGCCAACCCGGTCGCCATGGCCTCCAGGATGGTGTTCGAGAACCCCTCCGCGTAGGTCGGCGAGACGAAGATGTCGGCACCCGCATAGGCTTCCGGCGCATGGTCGTAATCGACGTAGCCGCGCATCGTGGTGAGCACGTCCAGGCCGGTCGCGGCCAGCCGTCGCGCGGTCTCGTCGAGGTCGGGGCCGATGCCGGAGACTACCAGGCGGAAGCCGAGTCCCTCGTCGCGTAGGACGGTCAGCGCCTCGATCATGTCGAGCACGCCTTTGCGACGGTCGACGCGCCCGTGATAGAGCAGCACCGGCCGTGCGTCGGGGTCGCGCGGCGTGGGGTCCGGCATGAAGCGGCCGGTATCGACCGCGCCGGGCACGATGGTGAAGCGCTTTGGGTCGGTGCCGAGGCGGCCGGTGACTTCGTCGGCGAACGAGCGGCAGCCGATCAGCACCGCCCCGGCATGGTCGAGCACGCGCGTCATCGCCAGGCGGTGGGTCTCGCAGCAGGACCCGACCCAGTGCCCGTCGCCGCCCTGGATCGAGACCACGCTCGGCACGCCCAGCGCGCGGGAGGCGAGCAGCGCCGCCCAGCCGGTCGGGTAGCCGTACTGCGCGTGCAGCAGGTCGAACGGTCGGCGTGCATGCTCGGCCGCGATGGTAGCCACGATCTCGTCGATGTCACGCTCGAAGTCGCCGCTCTCCGCCTCGCCTTTCTGCTCCAGCCCGATCACCCGCACGCCGGGCACGTCCGGCGGCGGGCCACCGCCATAGACGCCGCGGCCGAAGGCGTCGTCGCGATACTGGCTGACCATGGTGACGTCGTGGCCTGCCTCGACCAGCGCGCGCAGCAGGTTGAGCGCGTAGACGCTCATGCCCGAGATCGCGGGGAAATAGCGCCGGCTGACGAAGCAGACCCGCATCAGAGCGCCATCTCGATCGCGCGCAGCGCCTCGCGCGCCTGCGGGATCATCTGCACGGCGCGGTGGCTGTCGCTCGAAAGTTCCACGCAGACCAGGTTGTCGAAACCGATGCGCTTCAGCGCGCCGAGCACGGCGGGCAGGTCCATGTCGCCCTCGCCGAACGGCAGGTGCTTGTGGTCGGCCCGCTTCATGTCCTCGATGTGGACCGTGCCGAGCCGATCCGCCTGCGAGATGATCGCGTCCTCCGGCTCGACATCCTCGGAGACCAGGCAGTGGCCGAGGTCGAGCGCCAGACGCAGCGTCGGGAACTCCGCCGCGAGGGCCGCGAAGGTGGTGACCGTGCCGACGATCATGTCCGGCTCGGGCTCGAACGCCGCCGCCACGCCGAGCCGCTCCGCGCGTCGCAACACCTCACCGACACCGGAATACATCCAGTCGCGCGCCTGGGCGGGATCGACGTCCGACGCTGGACGACCGGCCCAGAAGGTCAGTACTTCGGCGCCGGTGTCTGCCGCGACCTCCAGCGATCGGGTCAGGAAGTCGAGGCGCCGTTCCCGGCCCTCCGCCTCGCTGGTCACCAGGGTCGGCTCGTGCTTCTGGCGCGGGTCGAGCAGGAAGCGCGCTCCGGTCTCGATCACCACGCCCAGCTTGCGCGCGCGCAGCATCGACGCGATGCGGGCGCGTTCGGCGGCATGACCGGGCGCGAACGGATCGAGATGCTGGATGTCGAGGGTGAGCGAGACGCCGTCATAACCGGCATCCGCCATCATCGCGATCGCGTCCTCCAGGCGGTGATGGGCGCAGCCGTTGGTGTTGTAGGCGTATCGCAATGTCATGTTCGCATCGTCCCCGCAGGGGACCCTTCCTGGGTGAGAACGGGGATCGGCACCGGCCGGGTCGAGGCCGGACCTTCGATCATCCTGTCGAGCAGCTCGAGCACCGCCGCCTTGGGAACGTCGGTCGCGCACTCGAACGGCGTGAACACGGTGTCGAAGTCCAGTGCTTCGAACACGCGGCGGTAGCGGCGCGCCTCGTCCGGGGAGAGCGGGATCTGCTTGTGGTAGGCCTTGTGGGTGGACAGCCCGACGGCGCGGCCGGAAGCGTCGACATCGAGCTTGAGCGCGTCGCCGACGAACACCGCCCGGCGCCGCGCGTCATGCAGCACCGAATGGCCCTCGTAGTGGCCGCCGGTGTGATGCAGCACCAGGCCGGGCTGGATCTCGTGTCGCTCGTCCCAGGGCTGCGTGACCCGGAACGCCTTGGTCCATTGCAGGTCGTCCTTCTGGATCAGCAGCTCGGGCGAGAAGCGCTGCTGGAGCTGCCAGAGCGCGCCGTAGCCGTGCGGATGCGAGGCGGCGAGCGTGGTGACGCCGCCGAGTGCGGCGATCGCGTCCAGGCTGGCCTCGTCGTAATAAGGCGCCGCCTCGAAGGCCACGTTGCCGTCCGGCTCCAGCAGCAGCCAGCCATGGCTGTCCAGCCCGAAGCGCGGCGTGCTCCAGAACTCCCAGATCCCCGGCACCACCTCGCGCCGGTGGTGCGCGAGGTGCGGCGCGAGGTCGGCCGGGGTGCGGAAGTCCCAGCCATCCTCGGGCAGGTCGTTGCGGACGTCCGAGCAGATCGGGCAGTTCGGCGGCACCGCGAAGTGGAACTGCCAGTGGCCGCAATTGCTGCAGGCGAACGGGGAAAGCGGCATCGTCAGTGTTCCCGGCTCGAAGCGATCTGGTCACGCAGCCGCGCCAGCAGGGTCATGGTGTGCAGGTCCTGTCGGGCGGTGAAGCCGAACCGGCGGGCACCGAGCAGGTGGTCGGCGAAGGCCTCGACCTGGGTCGCGAACGGGGAATGCCCGATGCCTTCGACCGCCACCTCGCGCATTTCATCCGCCGTGTGCAGCGTAAGCGTGCCGCCCGGGGTCTGGCCCATGGTGTCGGTCAGGGTGATCTGGCCGCGGTCGCCGAGGATCTCCAGTTGGCGTCGCGGCAGGAACTCCGGGCAGTTATAGGCGACGTGGAGCTGCACCAGCACGCCGGAGCCGGTGCGCGCCGCGACCAGCGCGCCGTCATCGACGCCGCCCTCCGCGCGCGCATAGTCCTGCACGCGGTGCTGGCCGACGGCGTGCGCGACATCGATCGGCTCGCCGAGCAGCATGGCGGCCAGGTCCAGCCCGTGCGGCGCCAGGTCGAAGAAGGCGCCGCCGCCGGCACGTGCCGGGTCGATGCGCCAGTTGTCGTCCGACCAGGAAGAACCCACCCAGCACGCATAGACGATGCGCAACGCCGCTGGCCGGCCGATCGTGCCCTCGGCGACCATCCCGGCGGCGTGCCGGTGCGCCGCGTGGAAGCGCTGGTCGAAGGCGGTCGCGTAGAACACGCCGTGACGGTCGCAGGCCTCGACCATGGCGCGCGCGTCCTCGGCATCGAGCGCCATCGGCTTCTCGCAGAGCACGGCGCAGCCGGCTCGCGCCGCCGCCTCGACCAGGGTGCGATGCACGTGGTTGGGTGCCGCCACATAGACCGCGCGCAGGCCGGGCGTGCGCAGGAAGCGGTCGAGCGACGTCTCGCGCGCGATCGTCCGGTCGTGCGGGGCGATGCTCTCCAGCGCCGCCGGGTCAGGGTCGTAGAGTGCGAGCAGGCGGCCATTGCCGCTGCCCACGATCGCCGGGGTGCCGTAGTCGCGCGCGACCCAGCCGCAGCCGGCGATGCCCCAGCCTACCGTGTCTACCCCCCGGTCTGCCGTATCTACCATCGTGGCGGCAGATCGACGTAGACGCGCCGGCGCAGCAGGTCGGTGGTCAGGTCCGTGCCGTCAGGCTCGATCTCGTCCGGGCCGGCCCATTCCATCGGGTAGGTCGCGAGTGCGGCATATTCCTGCTCGTAGCGCGGGCTTGGCCAGACGATGCCGGCCCGCTCGCCTTGCCGCCGGTAGAGCGGGTTGAGGCGCAGCCGGGCACCCTCGAACTGGGTGCCGAAGCCGTGCCGACCGCCAGGCTCCTTCCGGGTGCCGTCGCGCCACACCATCGAGAGCGCCGGCACGGAGGCGAGCGAGGCGGCATCCGACGCTTCCGGCATGCGTGCCTCGGCGTAGGCGCGGGTCAGCTCGCGGTCGTCGAACAGGCGCGCGCCGGGGAACAGGCCGGCATAGGCGTCGACCGTCAGCGGGTCGCCGGCGGAATGGTTGTCGGCCGAGGCATTGTGCGCGTGCCCGATCGCGACGTTGCCGCCGGCTTCGACCACGCGTCGCATCTGCGCCACGATTCCAGGCTTGTCAGGCAGGAAATAGAACGCGTCGTGGCAGAACAGCCCGGCATAGACGCCGTCCGCCAGCGGCCAGGGTGCTGTGGCATCGAAGCAGACCAGGCGGGCCTGCGGGCAGACGAAGCGGCGCGCCAGCCAGAGCTTGGCGAAGACGAGGTCGGTACCGTCCGCCTCGACGCCGGCGAGCGACACGGCGCGCAGGAAGTGCCCGACCCCCGAGGCAAGTTCCAGCAGCGGCCGGTCATTCTCGTGGGACCACGTCTCGTCGAGCAGGGCGAGGCCGGAGAGATAGGTCGGGTCGGTCCAGCGATGCGCGAAATAGTCGGCGACCCGGCCGAATGCGAGCCGGTGCATCGCGTCGCGGAAGCTGCACGCCGCGTCCTGGATTAGGCGGGCACACTCCTCCATCGATGGCGGCGGGTCCGGTGCGTACGGGTCCTGGTCGGTCAGCAGCAGCGCGGTGGCGGCCACCATGTCGCCGGCCTCGATGAGGCCGACCGCCGCGCGCGCCATGTCGACGCGGTTCGCGCGCAGGAACGGGATGCCCTCGATCACCGGCCAGGCCTCGTCGCCGGACGCGAGTACATCAGGCCCGCGCGCCTGCAATGGACGGCCGGACACCGGGCTGCGAAGCGTGCCGGGTGCCCACTCTCTCGCGAGTTGCATCATACGAGGCCCATGACCGCGAGGACCCGCGACTGGAACGGACGCAACGGTCCCTCATGCACCAGTTCCAGGTCGCCCAGCGCTTGGTCCGCCGTGAAGGCGGCGGCACGGGCATGGTGATGCGCCTGCAGCACCCGGTCGATCACGTCGGCGGCGTTGAAGGCGCGTCCTTCCGGGGTGTCCGCGTCGGCGATCGGCAGCAATGCGTCCGCGACGAGACGGCGTGGGCCAGGTGCCAGTGTCGCGAGTTCGTGCGCGAACAGGCGACGCATGATCGGCTCTAGCGCGGTGCCGAGCATGACCTCGCCGGCGAAACCCGTATCGGGCAGCAGCGCGTTGTGCAGGTGGTGCGCGAGGCCAGCCACGAACACGCGCCCCGGATCGGCGCCGTCATGCAGGGCGATCAGGGCACCCAGCACGGCTACGACGAGGCAGTGGTCGCCGTGGCTCTCGGCCGGCTCCAGCGCCAGCCGCGGCTTGCCGGGCAAGGTGGCGCCCGCGCGCGGCTGCCTGATCAGCCTGTCCGCAAATTTCGGCGCATGCGCTTCGGCGCCGCTGCGGTCGATCGTGCCGATCGCCGGGCGCAAGAGCTGGATCGCCTGCGAGGAGAGCCCGGCGGCGGCGGCATCGAAGCTGCGGACCAGGATCTCCGTCCGGGCATGGGAGTCCAGTCCGAGCGTTTCCAGCAGGGCCGCATCGATGCCGGCGAGGCGTGTCGCCACCAAGGCGTCGGCGACGATGGCAGGCCATACGTCAGCGGCTGAGGCGCCGTCCGCGATGCGCCCCCAGGCACGGCAGAACAGGCGATCCGCCATGCTGTCCGTGGTCGATTGGTCGCGCAGCCGTTTTAGCTCGGAGAGGTCACGCGCTACGGCGGGAAAGCGTTCGAGATCGCATATCGGGTTGAACAGGTTGGACATCGCGGGCGATCCCGGTGTCAACCGGGATGGCCCAGCCGTTTCACCAGGACGTGTTGCGGACGGCTACCACCCACGGTGCCAACGATGATGACGCCGAGACGGTCGAGACCGCTCATCGTGGTAGGTATAACCGTCATGGTCCAACCGATCTCAAGGACTAGGAACGACGTAACTTCGCGTCCTCCCTTTCGTTGCCGCGGAAGTCCTTGCTCAAAAATTTTTGCATTCCATGAAATGTTAAGGACAGGCCTGTTTATCGCGATAACAGCGTCCGGGTGTGCCTGGCGATCTGCTCGTCCTCCTGCGAGGCGAGGACGCGTATCCGGCAACGTGACCCGGGATCATGGATCGGGTCATCCGCGGAACGGTTGCGTAGTGGGTCCAGGCTGAGGCCGATCCAGGACAGGCCGCTGCAGACCGAAGCCCGGATCTCGGCGTCGTTCTCGCCGATGCCGCCGGTGAAGACCAGCATGTCGGCACCGTCCAGCGCCGCCACCATCGCGGCGATCTGCTTGCGCACGCTGTAGCAGAACATCTCCACCGCCAGGCGCGCATCGGGGTTCGAGGCGGCGGCCTCGTGCAGGCGACGCATGTCGCTGCCCACGCCGGAGATGCCGAGTAGGCCGCAGCGGCGATCGACCAGGTCCTCCAGTGCTGCCGCGTCGAGCTGCTTCTCCCGCATCAGGTAGACCAGGATGCCCGGATCCAGGTCGCCGCTGCGTGTGCCCATGATCACGCCGCCGGTCGGGGTCAGTCCCATGCTGGTGTCGATCGACCGGCCACCCTTGACCGCGGTGACGCTGGCGCCGTTGCCGAGATGGGCGACGATCAGCCGCTCCGGCAGGTCGTCCGCGAGCTGGTGCAAGATCGACTCGCACGACAGCCCGTGGAACCCGTAGCGCCGGAGGCCTTCCGCGCGCAGCTTCCTCGGGATCGGAAGGGTCTGCGCCACCGCGTCCAGCTCCGCATGGAAGCTGGTGTCGAAGCAGGCCGCCTGGGCGAGCCCGGGGAAGTGGTCGCGCGCGAAGCGGATGACCGACAGGGCCGGCGGGGTATGCAGCGGGGCGAACGCGCCGGCCGCTTCGATCTGCCGCACGACCGCGTCGTCGATCAGGCAGTGCTGCCGGAGGCTCGGCCCGCCATGCACGATGCGATGGCCGATCGCGGCCGGCGCGGGCATCCCGGCGCCGGCGAGCAGCCTGCCGATGCGCTCGACCGCCTCGCCCTGGCCGGGAAGCGGCAGCGTCTCGTCGGCCAGCGGGCCGCGCGCGTCGCGGGCGCGGAAGCTCGCTTCCCGCTCGCCGATCGAGGTGGCCGCCCCGGACAACAGCGTCTCGATGCGCGCGGCTCCGACCCGATACAGCCCGAACTTGAGCGAGGAGGAGCCGCTGTTCAGCGCCAGTACGTCCAGCGCTGCCGCACTCGCCGTCATGCCTGCTGCGGCTTCCAGCGCCAGTCGAGTATCTCCGGCATGTCGTCGCCGTGCTCGCTGATGTAGAGCTTGTGACGCTCCATGGTGGTCCAGTAGCGGTCCGTGGCGCGCTCCACCTCGCCGGCGAAACGCGGGATGCGCTTGATGGCGTCCAGCGCGAGCTGGTAGCGGTCGAGGTTGTTCAGCACCACCATGTCGAAGGCGGTGGTGGTGGTGCCCTCCTCCTTGTAGCCGCGCACGTGGATGTTGTCGTGGTTGTGGCGCCGGTAGACCAGCTTGTGGATCATCGCCGGATAGCCGTGGAACGCGAAGATGACCGGCTTGTCGGCGGTGAACAGCGCGTCGAAATCGCGGTCCTCCAGCCCGTGCGGATGCTCCGACTGCGGCTGCAGCACCATCAGGTCCACCACGTTGACGACGCGGATGC
>JAABUQ010006579.1_pt1 | contig 17517 bp, 14 predicted proteins | sample 5560001 | NCBI WGS metagenome assembly JAABUQ01 (sample SAMN10711888, study PRJNA513371) | rock metagenome | isolation source: Antarctica rocks | place: Antarctica: Victoria Land, Finger Mt nord | collected 2015-12-18
AATGTGTGCCGGCGACGATCAAAGCCGGGACTTCCGGGGTCCGCGGCATCACTTCGTCTTCGAGGGCGTGGGCGGCGGCGTGGGCTCGTCCTCGAACGGCTTCTTGACCTCGCCGCCCATCGTCCGGCCCTTGGGAAGCTGCGCGGCCTTGAGGTACACGTCCATCTGTTGGCCGACATAAACGGGGACCTCCCGCTCGTCGGGCAGGGAGTAAACGACCTGGAGGACACGAGTATCCACGCGCTCGCTGTTGTCGCCGGTAAGACTCTTCTTGGGGATCACGAAGGGCTCGACCTTGACGAACTCCAGCGCGAATTCGACTTGCGGCATCCCCTTGAGGGTGGCGATGGCGGGCGCACCGGGCTGGAAGAGGGGTAAATCCTGCTCGTCGATGTCCACGCGGACATGCAGGCGGTCCACGTCTCCCAGGACGACCAGGGGCTCCTTCCATACGACGGCGGCGAACTGGCCGGGGCGGACGTTGACCTGCAAGACCTTGCCGTCGGCCTGGGCGCGGACGGTCAGGCGGTCGATCTCGATTTTCGTGCTTTCCAGCATCGCCTGCGCCTGCTCGACGGCGGCCTCGGAAACGCGCTGATCTTGCGCCCAGGTGACCTTGATGCGGTTGAGGTCGGCCTTGGCCTTGGCCAGGGCGGCCTTGGTGGCGGAGTAGGCGAAGCGGTCGCGGTCGAAGTCGCTTTGGCTGCCGGCGTGGGTTTTCACCAGGCGGCCGGAGCGGCCCATCATGACCTCGCTGTCGTTCATGCGCGCTTCGGCCTCCTCCACGGCGGCCTCGGCCGTCGGCACGTCCATCAGGGTGGGCGCGGCCTGGATGCGGACCAGCTGGGCGCGGGCCGATGCGAGGTTTGACTCGCGCACCTTGCGCTCGGCCTGAAGGTTGCGGTCGTCGAGGCGGAAGAGCGGGTCGCCCTTCTGGACCCTCTGGTCAATCTTGACGTAGACCTCCCACACGAGGCCCGCCGTGGGGGTGCCCACCGGGATGTTCTCCATCCGGGCCTCGATCAGCCCGGCGCCGGCGATCGACCGGAATTCCTTGGGGCGCATCGGCGGCGGCACCAGGGGCTGCGACGGCGGCGCCGTCTTGCTGCCCTGGACCACCGTGAACACCGCGAAGCTCAGCCCCGCCACGGCAATCAGCGGCAGAAGGTATCTGGTGAACATGGCCCAGCTTCCGAAGAGATTAAGGGGGAGGGGAAGGGTCCGATGGTTCAAAGCGATTCGTCGACGCGGGATTTGCGCTCAATCTTCACGATCTGGCCGTCGTCCATGTGGGCGATGACCTCGCCGAAGTGGAAGACGCGGTTGTCGTGGGTCACGACGATGACCGCCCGGTCGGGCCGGACGGCCGCCTGACGCATCAGCTCCATGACGGTCAGCCCGGTCTCGTGGTCAAGGGCCGCGGTCGGCTCGTCGCAGACCAGCAGCTTCGGCTCGTGGACGAGCGCCCTGCTGATGGCGACGCGCTGCTGCTGGCCGCCGGAGAGTTGCGACGGCAGGCTCTCGGTCTTCTTGCCCATCCCGAGCGATTCCAGGACCTCGCAGGCGCGGGCAACGGCCTTGCGACGCGACCAGCCGGCGATGACCAAGGGGATCGCCGCGTTCTCCGCCGCGGTGAGGGCGGGCAAGAGGTTGTACTGCTGAAAGACGAACCCGATGTTCGCGGCGCGGAAGCGGGTCTTCTGGCGGTCGCTCATCGCCGAAACCTCACCGCCGAAGATGTTGACGGTCCCCTCGTCGCAGTCGAGGATGCCCGCCACCACCGACAGCAAGGTCGTTTTGCCGCAGCCGGAAGGGCCCACGATCATCGACAACTGCCCAGGAGCCACGTCCCAGTCCACCGAGCGCAACGCCGTGACGCGGCGGTCGCCGGTGCCGAAGTGCTTGGAGACGCCGCGAATGCGGACGGCGACTTCCAGCCCCTGGGCTGGCTTCCCCGCGGAGGGCGCCTCGTGGTGGGTATACGTCCTGGCCGCCATCTGCATGTCGGAAGCTCCTTTACGCGGGGAAAGCGAGGTCTGGCAACGTGTCGAGGATCGGAACCGCGTTCTAGCCGCGGAAGACGACGGCCGGCTCCAGGACCATGACGCGCCGGACGCTGAGGACGCTGGACAGGACGCAGATCAGCACGACGGCCCCACCGGTGATCGGCAGAAGTTGCCAGGGCGTATAGAAGGCGAGCTCGCCCCCCTTGCTGCTCTCGCCGAACGCGGCGGCCAGGCCGACGCCCAGGCCGTAGCCCAGGAGGCCGACGACGGTCGCCTGAAGCAGAATCATGCCGACGATCCGCAAGTTGGTCGCCCCCATCGCCTTGAGCGCCCCGAACTGCTTGATATTGTCGAGCGTGAAGTTGTAGAACGTTTGCCCGGCGATCGCGGTCCCCACGATGAAACCCAGGGCCGCCGTGATGCCGAAGTTGATCGGGATGCCGGTGTACTTCAGGAAGTAGCCGATGGTATCGTCGATGAATTGGGGGCTCGTCCGCGCCCGCAAGCCGGTTTGCTGCTTGATCCGGGCGGCGACGACCAGGGGGTCGATGCCGTCCTCGCCCTTGGCCAGGACGTAGGACAGGATCTTGCGCTCCTTGGGGACGAACTGCTTGGCGCGGGAGTAGGTCGTGTAGGCCACGGCGTTGGACTGGAAGGTCCGCGTGGCCTCGCAGATGCCGACGATGATCGCGCGGTGGTCGTTCATCTCCAGCTCGCGGCCGACGAACCGCCGGTAGAAGTCCCGTTTCTGGCGAACCTCGCGGTCGGCGATCGTCTCGCCGGTGGGGACCTTCGCCAGACCGAGGCGCCGGCAGAGGGCGACCTTCGAGAACAGGCCATTGAGGCCGGCGGAAATGCGCTCGGCCTTCGACGCCGGCTTGGGCAACGCCTTCCAGTCCTCGCCGGGGTAGAGCCTGCCCAGGCGGGTGTAGTCGACGATGACGGCGTCGACCTTGCGGAGGTCGGTCAGCTCGCCAACCAGCATTTTCTCCGGAGGAGGGGCGCCGACCATCGAGGCGTCGTCGAGGCCGACCAGGATGACCTGCTCGATCACCTCATGCAGCGTGCCGTCGATGCCGTAGGAGTTCAGCTTGGCGCGGGCGTTGCCCTTGTAGAGCGGGACGGCCCACTTCACGCCCTCGACCCCGCGGACGCGGTACAGGTTGTTCTCCATCATCGGCTTGACGTCGTCGATGAACTTGACGTTCGGGTCCATCACCCAGAGGTCGGCGCCGGTGATGTCGTAGATCTGGCCGGCGGTCCGGCACATCAGGCCGCAGAAGATCGACCCCTGCTGGTTGATGAGCAGGGCGGCGAAGGTCAGGCCCATGACGATCCCAAAGAACTTCGCCTTGTCGCCAATCAGCATCTTCAGCGCGATCCAGCTCATCTCGGAACCTCCCCAAGCGTCTCATGGCCCGCGATCCACTTCCCGGAGGGTTCGCCACCCAGAGCCGCCAGCGTGAAGTCGGTGATATGATCGGTCAGGTAGTCCAGGTCGAGTTCGCCATACGCGGCGTCCCCGATCAGGAGCCGCGAGATCGGCCGCGCCATCCGGTAGTGCAGGCACTGCCCGACGACGCTGAACGCCAGGGCATGCAGCCGGCGGTCGTCGGCCTCGGGGCGGAACTCCCGCAGCAAGGCCATCAGGCGTTCGAACTTGGGCCGAATGACCTCGCGAACGAGCGTTTCCGAGGCGACCCCCGGCCGCATCAACTCGTGGAGCATCAAGGCGTGATGCCAGCCCCGCTCGCTGTCGACCGCAAGGACGTTGCCCAGGAAGTGGCGGATGTGGTGGCGAAACCGCTCCTCGGGCGTGCCCTCGGCGACCTCCTCGTCCGTGGGCATCGCCACCCCGCAGCGATGGGCCTCCATGACCGCCTGAATGTAAAGCTGTTCCTTGTCGCCAAAATGATAATTCGCGGCGGCGAGGTTCACCCCCGCTCGGCTGCTGATGCCGCGGATCGTCGCGCCGTCGTACCCCCGCTCGGCGAACTCCTCGCCGGCCGCCTCCAGCAGTTTCGCCTTCGTCGGGTCCAAGGCCGTCCACCTCGCCACGAGGTCCAATTCGATTGACCGTTTTAAACGATCGTTTCAATCGAGTGTATGGAAGAATCGGCTGTCGTCAAGGCCGGCTTGCCTCAAAAATGGGGGTTGTTCCCCAAAATTCACGACTTGCAGGGGCAACGGGGGGCGAGATAACGCTTCAAGAATGTGTCCCTTCCCCATTCCGACGGCTCGCGACCGGCAGTCTCGGCCGCGGGCTTGACCCTGATGGTCCCGGAGATTGCCCGATGGCCGAACGACGTTCCCGACGCATCGGCGAGCTGGCGGCGCGGTTCGACATCGTGCTGGGGCACACGCCCGGGAAATGAAAGCCCGCGTCTCGCCGTTTTGGGAATACCGATTGCCGGGAGGATCTCCCGGTACGTCGGGACCGTTCCTCAAACCAGGGGAGAGTGCGTCATGCCTCAGGGCGACAAGGACAAGTACACCGACAAGCAGAAGCGGCAGGCCGAGCACATCGCCGAGGGCTACGAGCAGAAGGGGGAGACCGAGAAGGAGGCCGAGGCCAAGGCCTGGGCGACGGTCAACAAGCTTTCCGGCGGCGGCAAGAAATCCGGCAGCGGCCGGGGCAAGGCCAAGGACGACTCGCCGAGCCCCAAGGGGGGCTCGAAGTAAAGTAAAGCGAGAACCGGCATGTGCCTCGCGGCCATGACCCTCTTGGGGGTATGATCCGCCTTGGTCGCGGAGGGCCGCTCAGGATGGGCCGGAAAGTGGTTTGCGTGGTCGGGACGCGGCCCGAGGCGGTCAAGATGGCCCCGGTCATCCTCCGGCTGCGCCGCGAGTCGGCGGGGATGGGGGTGAGGGTCGTCGCGACCGGCCAGCATCGGGGGCTGCTGGACCGCGCGCTGGCCGACTTCGGGCTCGCCGCCGACGTGGACCTCGACCTCATGCGGCCGGAGCAATCCCTGCCCGAACTGTCGGCGCGGCTCCTGATCGGGTTGGGGGAGGTTTTCGCGCGCGAACGGCCCGACTTCGTGCTGGCGCAGGGGGATACGACGACCGTCTTCATGGCGGCTCTGGCCAGTCACTATGCGCGCGTGCCGTTCGGTCATGTCGAGGCGGGCCTGCGCACCGGAAAGGCCACCCCGTTCCCCGAGGAGAAGAACCGCGTCCTGACGACGCACCTGGCCGCCTTGCACTTCGCGCCGACGGAGTGGGCCCGGCGGAACCTGCTGCGCGAGGGGATCGCCGACGCGACGATTTATGTGACGGGCAACCCGGTGATCGACGCCCTCCAGATCATCGGCCGCAAGCCGATCGCCCCGCCGATCCCCGAGGGCCTCGGCAAGTTCCTGCTCGTGACGGCGCACCGCCGAGAAAGCCTCGGGCCGCCGCTGGCGTCGATCGCCCTGGCCCTGACGGACCTGGTGCGCAAGCACCCCGATCTCGGCGTGGTGTGGCCGGTCCACCCCAACCCGGGCGTCCGCGCGGCCGTGGCCGAGATCCTCAAGGGCGTGCCGCGAATCCACCTGATCGAGCCGGTGGGCTACCCGGAGTTCGTGGCGTTGTTGAAGGCGGCGACCCTGATCCTCACCGACTCCGGCGGCGTGCAGGAGGAAGCGCCCACCCTGGGCAAGCCCGTGCTGGTCCTCCGCGACGAGACCGAACGCCCCGAGGCGGTCGAGGCCGGCGCGGCCCTGCTGGTCGGCACGGACCGCGCGGCGATCGTCCGCGCGGTCCAGGCCCTCTGGGACGACCCGGCCGCCTACGCCCGGTATGCCAGGGCCATCAGTACCTTCGGCGACGGCCGAGCCTCGGATCGAATCGCGGCGGCGGTGGTGGCATATATGGAGGCGAATTCGGCGGAGTGTACGCCGGCCGCGGAGTCGAACTGACCGGCGGCGCGACCGAGAACGGCACCTCCGGCGGCGGGGGAGTCGAAGCGTTTCCGGGAGGGAAGGGCGGCATGGAAACGACCGGGAAGCCCGGCGACGGCAGTCCCACCACCGGGGACGGGACGCGCGACGGCGGGGTCGGCGACGACAGGCCGCGGGTCGACATCTGCGTGGTCATCCAGGCGATCGCCTTGGGCAGACCTTGCTGGATCATCGAGTCGTAGTGGTTCCCCGTCGGCACCCGTTCCAGCGTGACCGTCTTGCCAAGACCCTTGAGCCGCTCGGCCGCCTCGCGACTCTGGTCCGCCGGGACGTTGGAATCGTCCTCGGCGTGGAACAGAAAGAGCGGGCAAGCGAGGTCCGCCTCGTGGTTCCTGGGCGAATACTTGGTGACGAAGTCGCGCACGCCCGGCATGTTCGCGCCCAGGGCCAGCAGGCCGACGGGTCCGAAGCGGGCGTCCAGGTCGATCACCGGCGCGAAGGCCACGCAACCGGCGAGCCTCGGCTCGTGCTCGGCGAACAGCACCGACAACGTCCCGGCCGAGCTGTGGCCGGAGGAGTAGATCCGTGCGGGGTCGACGGCGGGCACCTTCGCCAGCAGGTATTCCAGCGCGATGTGAGCGTTGGTCAGGCCCGCCTGCGCGTCCCGGAATCGCTCGAAGGCCTGGCGCATATCGTCGTCGGAGCCCTCGGGCGAGGACGCCCCGTCCAGCTCGTAGGCCAGGACGGCGAAGCCCGCGCGGACGTACGGCAGGTGCTCGGCGCGGTCGCCGTCGCCGAGGTCCATCCCGGTCAGCAGGTTGGAGCCGGCCCCCGCCATCAAGACGCAGGGCAAGGCCCGCGGGCCGTTTTGTCCGGCGGGCATGTAGAGCCAGAGCTTGCCCCGATGCCCCGGCGTCCCCGTCTCCTGGAAGCGGATCTCGTGCAGGTTCACACCGGGCTCCAACTGGGTCGCCGGTCCGGTCTCGGGGAAATTCGGCAGGCGGGAATTCACCACGACCGGACCCGTCGCGCCCGTCCCGCTCCCCGCGACGTTCGGGCCCTTGGACGACCCGTTGTTCATAAAAATCAACGCGAGGGTGACCCCCGCCAGCAGGGCGAACCCCGCGACCGCCCCGACCAGCCAGGGGACCGAAAGCGAGCCGGGGTCCGCCGTGTCGATCTGGCGAGGCTTGGCCCTGGCCTTCGGCGTGGGCGGAGACGCGGCCGGCGGCCTCGGGCGTCTCGGCTCCATCGAGGAGGACGGCGGCGGTCCGAAGCGCAAGGGAGGCGAGATGGGCTGGACCGCGTACTGCGAATCGTCCGGGGGTTCCGCCACGGGTCGGGCGAGCCGAGGCACGTGGATCGTTCCTCCGCACTGCCGGCAACGGACGGAACGACCCGCCAGCCCATCGACGGCCGCCGACTGAAATCCGCAGTCCTCGCAACGGATGGCGATCGACATCGTCGGCCTCGACGGTGGGGTCGGTGGAGGGATTGGACCAATGCGGCGACGTTGATTTTGTCGACAAACCTGGCGGGCGTCAATCACCCCGCCCACATCATCGGAGAATTTACCACCGGCGGACACGACGTTCCGAAATTTTCCGATCCCCGGGAAACCAACCGGCTCTTGGGGAGCGAATTCCCCAGGCGAACCGGGCGGAAATCCGACTCCCCACGCGTCGTCAACTCGGACACCTGATCTCCGGGAGCTGGCAACCCTCGTGGTAGACTCGCGGCGACCAACCTTCTTCCTCCTTCCTCGAAGACCCGAGCGGCCCGACGATGCACGCCCTCGAATTTCTGCGCAATCCGGGCCAGGGCGGCGTGAAGCCGATCTACGCCGTCTCGGGCGACGACGCCTACTTGCGCCGCGAGAGCCTCCACGCGATCGCGCACGCGGCCCTGGGGGGTCAGGCTGACGACCTCGCGGTGTCGCGGTTCGCGGGCGACCAGGCCGGGCTGGCCGACGTGCTGGACGAGGTGCGGACGCTCCCTTTCCTGGCGAAGTGCCGGGTGGCGATCGTCGAGGGGGCCGATCCGTTCGTCACGGCGCATCGCAAGGAGCTGGAGGCGTACGCCGAGAAGCCCTCGACGGCTGGCGTGCTGGTGCTCTCGGTCAAGGTGTGGCCCGCCAACACGAAGCTGGCCAAGCTCGTGGAGAAGGTCGGCACGCACGTCGACGGCAAGGCCCCCCCCGAGCGTGACCTGCCCCCCTGGCTGGTCGCGCTGGCGAAGGTCAAGTTCGGCGCCAAGCTCGACGAGGACGCCGCGAGGCTCCTGGTCGAGCTGGTCGGACCCGAGCCGGGCCTGCTCGCCTCGGAAGTCGACAAGCTCTCCCTTTTCGTCGGCGACAAGAAGGCGATCCACCGCAAGGACGTTTCCAAGATGGTTGGCGCCGGCCGGGTCGAGACGATCTGGCGGACCGTCGAGGCGGCGACCACCGGCCAGGGGGCCGAGGCCCTGAAGGACCTGGAGCGGCTCCTCGGCTCGGGCGAGCATCCCATCGGCCTGCTGGCGGCGATGGGCTCGTCGCTTCGCAAGGTCCACCACGCCGGCCAGCTCCGGCTCGCCCGCCGCGACCACGAGTCCGCCTGCCGCCAGGCCGGGATCACGTACCCCGCGGCGATCGAGCTGGCGAGGAAGCAGCACGCGCACCTCGGCCCGGGACGCGTCGACCGGCTGCCGGCCTTGCTCGTCCGGGCCGACCTCGACCTGAAAGGGGCGTCGCAGCTCGCCCCCCGGGTCGTGCTGGAGCGTCTGCTGGTCGAACTGTCGCGCCCTCGCGAGGATTGAGGGGGGCCAGCCCGTTCATTCCGCCGTCGACAGCCGCGCCGTGCGGCTTTCGATTCGTCCGCGAAACTGCCGCAGGAGCGTTTCGGACCGATGCTCCCAGGTGGAGGCCCGCGCGGCCTCCCAGCGTTGCGCGGCGCGGCCGTCGTCGGAGCCGCGGTCAACGATCCGGCGCACCGCGGTGGCGAAGGCTTCGCAGGTGGCGGTCACGTCGAAGAGGTGGGAATACAGCCGGCATTCGGGCAGGTCGGTGGACACGATTGGCCGGCTGGTCGCCATGTAGTCCATCACCTTCGTCGGGCAGGCGACCCGGTTGAACGGGTGGTCGGTCCGGTAGGGGATCAGGCAGGCGTCGAACGCCGCGTTGTACGCCCCGATCTCGTCCTGCGACTTCCAGCCGAGCAAATGCACGTTCGGCCGGGCCACCGCGCGCTGGTAATCCCGATACCAGTCAAGCTGGGGGGCCGCCACGGGCTCGCGGCCGATCAGGACGATGGACCCCTCGGGGAACTCGCGCGCCAGGTGCTCGACGAGCCCCCAGTCGATGCGGTCTTCCAGCGAGCCGACGAACCCCAGATACGGCCTCGCCAGCGCGGCGAGGTCCGCCGGCGCCGGGCCCGGCCGGTGGCGGGGGCCGGGGGAGATGGCCGAGGCGGGTGCGCCGTGGGGCAGGTGGATGATCCGATCGTCGGCCTCGGGAACCTCGACGCGCAGCTCGTCGGCGCGGATCCGAGCGCAGAAGGCGGACAGGTCGGCCTCGCGCACCGACTGCTGCTCCAGGGTGCGGACGATTTCGCGGCGGCCGGCCCAGTAGAAGCCGTAGTCGTCCATGTTGTAGTAGATCAGGGCGTCGGGCTGGACCAGGTCGCGCAGGTGGAGATAATGCGGGTAGGAGATCGCCAGGACGAGCGGGCGCGGGGCGTCGAGCCCCTTCCGCCAGTCGCGGACGGCCCAGGCGATCGGGAGCATGCCGAGTCGCGGATAGGTCTTCATCCAGCCCGGCGGCAGGACGAAGGTACGCTCCCACAAGCCGTCCTCGACCTGCCGCTGGGGGCAGAGCCAGTCGCGGGCCGGCCGCTTCTGGTTGTGCGCCGTCCGCCAGTCGCACGCCTTGATCAGGAGCAGCCGCTGGCCCAGCGCGCTGAGCGGGGCGAAGAGCCGCTCGGTCCAGGACCACGAGGCATCGGCGACCACCAGGTCGAAGTCCGCCGCGGCCGGTGTGGCGGCCTCGCCCTCCCGGTCCGTCTCGGCGTCGAGCGATCGCGTCATGCTGCCCTTGCGGATGGGTCGCCGCCTCTCCCGGCCGAGGTTTCCGAGGCCCTTCGGGGGATGCCCCACTCTAGCGGGAATCCCCCCCCTGTCAAGCGTCGGGGACGGCTGGCGTGGCCAGGAGGTCGAACCGATGTTCCCGACGGGAACGCGATCAGGGGAGGCGGGCGATCACCGCCGGCAAGACTTCCGCCAGGCGGTCGGCGGCCTCCATCGCATGCTCGCGGAGGCCCCAAAGCTCCTTCAGGCTCGACGGCCTTCGCCAGATGGCGCCGACGGCCGCGCCGAGGCGATAACTGCCGGTCGGCCCCAGGATCGTGAGGATTTCGGGAGGCAGGTCGACCCCGGCCTCGTCGCTGACGACCCGCAGGGCCAGCAGGCGGACGCCGCGCTCGCCGCAAAGCTCGGCGACGGCGGCGGTCTCCATGTCCACCACGTCGGCCCCCGTCCTCGCCCGCAACTCGGCCTTCTCGGCGGCGGTGCGGAGGATCTTGTCGATCGTCGCCAGCGTGCCGGGCCGGAAGCCCTCGGCGCCCGGGGGGACCGTCACGTCGATGGCGAAGCGCTGGCCGCCCGCGCCCAGGATCACACTCGGCAGGACCACGTCGTTGCGCTTCAGGACGGGGTCCAGTGCGCCTCCAAACCCGGCGGAAACGACCCAGCGCGGCCGGTGCCCGGCGAGCAGCAGCGTCGTCCCGCGCGTGGCGTTGGCGCGGCCGATCCCCGCGACGATGAGCGCGACGACCTTGCCGCCGCACTCCCCCTCAATGATCCGGTGGCGGGGGCCTTTGAACTTGCGGACGTTGCCGAAGGTGCCGATGAGGGCCTCCATCTCCATCGGCAAGGCCGCGACGATCCCCACGTCGGCGGCCGTGGGGGCGGGCCCAAGGCCCGGCCGGCTCATGAACGTCGGCTCACGTGAATTGCCACTTGATCATCTTGAAGGTATCGCCGAGTTGGGAGTTGACTCCGACGGCGGCCGACATCTCGTAGCCGGCGTGCATCATGCAGTTCTCGCAACGGGGGTCCTTGCCGTAACCGTACTTTTCCCACGGCGTCTTGTTCAAGAGGTCGTCGAACGACTTGTGGTGGATGTCGGTGATCAGGTAGCAGGGACCCTTCCACCCCTTCACATTGCGTGTCGGGTTCGCCCAGGCGGCGCACTGCATCTCGCGCTTGCCCTGGAGGAACTCCAGGTAGATGGGCGAGGTGCAGAACTTGTACTTGCGGAACATCGCCTCCGCCTGCCGGAACTTCACGCGGATCGTGTCGCGGGTCAGGAAGATCTCCTTGGTCTGCACCGCCGAGTACTCGTAGCCCGGCGAGATCATGAACCCGTCGACGCCCAGGCCGGTCAGCTCGGCGAACAGGTCGTCCAGCTCGGCCATGTCGGTCTCCTTGAAGACCGTCGTGTTCGAGCAAACGAGGAACCCGCGTTCCTTGGCGCACTTGATCCCGTCGATCGCCTTCTCGTAGACGCCCTCGCGCTCCACGGCGATGTCGTGGGTTTTCTGGAGGCCGTCGAGGTGGATGTTGAAGAAGAACTTCCGCGACGGCTTGAACTCGTCGATCTTCTTGCGCGTGAACATGCCGTTGGTGCAGAGGTAGACGACCTTCTTCCGCTCCAGGATCTTCGCCACCAGCTCGCCGATGCCTGGGTAGATCATCGGCTCGCCGCCGCAGATCGAGACCACGGGCGCTCCACACTCGTCGACCGCGGCGAGGCACTCGTCGATGGAAAGCTTCTGCTTGATCGTCGACTCGTACTCGCGGATGCGCCCGCAGCCGGTGCAGGTCAGGTTGCAGGCGTGGAGCGGCTCCAGCATCAGCACCATCGGGAATTTCTTGGTCCGCGCCAGCTTCTTCTTCAGCACGTAGCCGGCGATGCTGGTGGTCATCGATAGCGGGAATCGCAGGGCCATCGTGGGGCCTCCTGTCCAAGGGATGGTTGTGTCTTCGCCGGGCAATCGCGGGGGAAGGGTGGGTCGAGTCGTCCGGGAACCCGAGCCTCTGGCCTCCGCGCCCTCCTTGACTCCGCGGTGGGCCCGTCGTTCTCAGAATTCGCGGGCGAGCGGCAGGGCGGGCACGCGGCTGGCGACCGGGCCAAGGCTGGTCGTCGTGAGCCTGCCGGCGGCGGCCTGGAAGCGGGCGAGGGCCATGAGCGGGAAATACACGCGGTAGAGGTGGTACTTGAGGTAGAAGACGCGGGGGAAGCCGGTGCCGGTGAAGGCGTCCTCAGCCCAGGTTCCGTCGGCCTCCTGGGTGTCCAGCAGGTACTGAACCCCCCGGCGCACGGGCTCCCCCTTGGCGCGGCCGGAGGCGATCAGCCCGAGCACGGCCCAGGCGGTTTGCGAGGCCGAGGGGGTGCCGCGACCCATCCAGGAAGGGTCGTCGTAGCTGCGGCACGACTCGCCCCAGGCGCCTTCGGCCTGCTGCACCGATTCCAGCCAGTCCGCCGCGCGGCGGGCGGCCGGGTGGTCCATCGGGAAGTCGATCGCCTTCAGGCCCAGGATGACCTGCCAGGTGCCGTAGATGTAGTTGACGCCCCACCGCCCGTACCAGCAGCCCTCCGGCTCCTGCGTCTTCCAGAGGTAGTCCAGCGCCCTGGCGACCGCGGGATGCTCCGCGCGATATCCCATCCCGCCGAGGACCTCCAGCACCCGCGCCGTGATGTCGGCGCAGCTGGGGTCGAGCATCGCGTTGTGGTCGGCGAAGGGGACCTTGGTGAGGATCTGGTTGTCGATGTCGGCGTCGAAGGCCGCCCAGCCGCCGTCGCGGTTCTGCATCGCCAGCATCCAGCCGATCCCGCGCGCCGTGGCGGCCTCGACCGCGGGGTCGTGGGCCAGCGCGGTCCGCTGAAGGGCCAGAAGGACCATCGCGGTGTCGTCGATGTCCGGGTACGACTCGTTCTGGAACTCGAAGAACCAGCCGCCGGGCTCGACCCCCGGACGCCGGACCTGCCAGTCCCCCGGCGTACGCACTTCCTTCTCCAGCAGCCAGCGCACCGAGCGGAGCAGGGCGGGGTGGAAGCTCGGTAGGCCCGCGTCGGCCAGCGCGATCGTCGCGATGGCCGTATCCCAGACCGGCGACACGCACGGCTGAACGCGGACCGTGCCATCCTCCTCGATCAGGAGGTCTTCCAGGTGCCGCATGGCCCAGAGGAAGGGCTGCGAATTCGGCTCGTACCCCAGGCACTTCAGCACGATGACCGTGTAGATCATCGGCGGGAAGATCGCGCCGAGGCCGTCGGAATTCTCGAAGTGCTCGAGCATCCAGCGGTGCGCGGCGCGCACGCCCGGCGCCCGCCAGGCGGTCGGCAAGAGGCGGTCGGCGGCCTTCAGGGCCCAGTCGCAGGCGAGGAAGAAGTTGCCCCAGCTCACCAGGGGGCGAGTGCGCCGCGAGAGGATGCGCGGCAGATCGTCGCGGAACAGCTCGGCGATCCCGCGATCCGGGGGCACCTGGCGCACCGGCTTCTTCGCCGAGATGATCGACAACGCGACGACCATCTTGCGGGTCCAGGCCGACATCGCGTACAGCCCGAACCCGGTGCGCTTCGGCAGCAAGGCCAGTTCCGCCGGGACGCTCGGGCAGGCCTCGTAACCGATCTGCCCGAGCAGCGCGAGGTAGAACCGGGTGAAGCTGTTGCTCGCCTGCGCCCCGCCCCCCTCGCGGATGATCCGGCGCGCCCGGGTCAACACGGGGTCGGTCTCGGGGACGCCCACCAGCTTCAGGGCGAAGTAGGCTTTCACCGAGGCGCTGAGGTCGACCGGGCCGCCCGGGTACAGCGACCAGCCGCCGGAGGGGTACTCGTGCTCGTAGAGGTAGCGGCAAGCCTTGGAGCAGACCGAATCCCCCTCGCGGCCCAAGAACGCCATCAGCAGGACGTACTCGGATTCGAGGATCGAGTCTCCTTCCAGCTCGCCGACCCAGTAGCCGTCGGCGTGCTGCGCATCGAGTAGCCAACGCTTGGTCGTGTCCTGGCCCCGCTCCAGCCCGTCGAGGTCCCGGGAGCGGGGGCCGGCGCCCGCGGAGGTTATCCTCGCGAAGGGACTCGCAACCCGCGCGAATGCGCCACCGTCCGTGTTGGCGATCATGCGATCCTGGTCCCTCTCCATAGGGGTGAGGGAAGTCTCCTACTTCCCTACGCGAACCGCGGCCGTGCTGGTCAGACCCGGGGCGTCGTCGCGCGGCGACATCCTACGGATTATCGCAATTTTCAATCAAGGTCAATTCGTTTGCAAATACCGCAACGAACGACCAAGGTTCGGGAATTTCCGGACCGTTCTTACCCCGCGGAGCCCCCAGGGCGCCAAGAGCTTGGCTATTCGAGGCTCAAGACCGGTTTGAGGTCGAACCCCCTCAGGAGCGGGATGGAGCGCAGGATCGCCTCGACGCGCGGCCGCGCCTGATCGTCCGGGACGGTGCCGCGCACCTCCAGGGTGTCGCCCATGACGCGGACGCGGTCGATGTGGGCCTGGTCGCCGACCTGCCTGCGAATCTGGGCTTCCAGGTACGGCTCCACGTCCTCGGGCCTCCCCTTCTTGAGCAGGGGGTTGCGGTGCTGGCCGTCGGGGACGGTGAACTCCAGGCGGTCGTCCACCGAGCGGACGCCCGTCATCTGCTGGGCCGCGCGGAAGGCGACCATCGCCTCGTAGGCGGAAGGAACCTTGCCCGAGAGTGTGGCGACGCCGCCGCGAAGGGTCGCCCGGATCGGCAATTCCGCCAGGTCCGGCCGTCGCGAGAGGGCCTGCATGAGCCGCTGGGACAGGTCGTCCGCATCAACGGTGATCGCGCCCGGCGCGATCACCTCCGGCTCACCCGCGGGGACCGGCGGGGGCGGCGGCGTGTCCGGGTTTCGCAACGCGGGGACGGCGGGACTGGCCGCGGGCGCGACCGTCAGGTTGTTGATGACGTCCGTGACCTCCGGCGACATCGCGACCTTCTGCTGGACCGCGAGCCGCTCGGCCTCCGTCGCCACGACCCCGGTGAGCTTGGCGACCCCGAGCGGGTCGATATCCACCGTGACCGCCCCCTGGGCCTGCCGGTTCTCGGCGGCGGGCGGGGCGCTCTGCGAACGGTACGGGGGCCTGATTTGCGTTTGGGGCGCCAGCGGCGGCGGGGCGTCCTGGCCGAGCCGTTGGGCCGACATGGCGCCCCACCAGGGCGGATAGGTGATGAGGGGGGGCTCGAAGCCCCAGAAGGGGTCGTCGTACCGGCCGAACAGCGGCGGCGGATACAGGAACGGCGGCCCGGCGGCCGAAGGCCCGTAGAACGGCGGCGGGGCCGGCAAGGTCCCGGTGACCTGCGAGGCACCGTACCCGTTGCCGATCCCGCCGATCGGCAGGTACGGCGGTGGCATCGAAGCGGCGGCGGCGCGATAAACCTCGGCCGTGTCGATCACCAGGGCGTCGTCGAACCGGAATCCACCCGCGATCGCCGTGCGCACGGCGATGTCGTGGATCTGCTTGGTGCCGACCCGCCCCGAGAGGCTCAGCCGCCCCCCCCTCGACGACACGACAAAGCGATACGGCGCCGTCGCTGGGTTCTCGGCCAGCGCCCGCAGGAGCGCGGCATCCGGCCGTTCGGCGATGGCCGCGGGCGGGGGTTCGGCCGCTGGCGAACGGCCGATGAGCCCGCCACCGAACAGGCCGATCAGCGCGATCCGCATCCCGGTGCGCAACATGAGCGGAACCCCCCGAGGCGGGCCGCACGGCCTCGGCAAGCTTGCCGGCCCGCGATCCTCGCCCTTTAACAGTCTACGGATGGGCCCGCGGGCCGACAAGCGAGCGTTTTTCAAGGAGCGGTCTTCCACGAGGGTCGCTGCCTTCCAGGCCGGCTTGCCGATCGGACGAACCCCCACTGGAGTCGGCCGGATCGACCAGGGTGTGACTCGCGATTCCGGAGATTCCTCCATCCCTCCCCGAAATCCCCCAGGCAGAGTGCCCAACCCAGCCACCCGGTCTTGCCTCCCCACCCCCGGAGTCGCCAATATGCCAGAACTCGCGGTCGCCCCCCGCTCGATCGGCCGGGTCCGCCCCCGACGCACCGAGAAGCCAACCTAGGCGATGACGCAAACCTGGAAAGAGCAGGGAAACCGGGATGCCATGGCGGGGCCAGTTGGGTTCGTTTCGCGCGGCGACGACCGGCCGCCGGGGCCCGAGGATGGCGACCGCGGCCCCGGATGGCGATCCGGCGGCAGGGTTGCCCATCTTGCCAGTTGGCTTCGTTTCGCAATCGAGCGGTGGGGCGGCTGGGCCGTCGGCTCGGGATGCGATTGGCTTCGTTTCGCAGGCGTTCAGGAAGGTCTTTTCTCCTGCGGGTCGGGTGGCGAGATTGCCCATCTCGCCAGTTGGCTTCGTTTCGCACGCGAGCGGTGGGGCGACGGGGCCGGAGGCCCGGGATGCAATTGGCTTCGTTTCGCAGGGACACCGGAAGGTCTCCTCTTCTGCGTAACGGGCGGCAGCCGGATTGCCCATCTTGCCAGTTGGCTTCGTTTCGTAGGAGAGCCGAAGCGGCTCCGGGGCGGCTGTGTCGGCGGCCCCGGACGCGATTGGCTTCGTTTCGCAGGCGTTCATGAAGGTCTCCTCGCCCGCAAACAGGGACTGGACATTCGCGTATCGGATCGTGAATTAGGAACGACCTCGCTTCATCATCGCAACGGCGGGCCGAAACGGCGTGCATTTCTCCAGGAAAATGGCGCGTGCCCACCTGACTCGTTGAGGATCGGCGACGCGGGTCGTGGCGTCGCGCCCGGTCCCGGCAGGGACCCCGGCCACCCGGGGAGGATCCGTGAATCTCTGGAATCGAGGGCGAAACCCGATCGACTTACGGAGTTACGCAATAGTGTTCCCCTGTATATAAGATTTGAGGTGATTGGGGACGATCTGCGTTTTTGGCGACTTATCCAGAGGATCCAGATCCCACAGACAACCTCGAAACTGGCGGATTTCCACGGACAGGGGTTCACTGCCGCGTGCCTCCTACGACTATTACCGGCGGTAGCCTGTTGCAATTGCATCGGCGGGTCGATAGGCTCGCGTGCGACGCCCTGCGGCACGGCCGCCGCCGCGAGCTATCGGGGCGGAGTGCTATGCGTCCAACTGGCCGCATAATTAGAAGTTAGGCGGCGGAGGGCCATCACATCTGCCGACGCGATTGGCTCCTCTCCGTCATCGGGTGGGACGGCGGCCTGCCGCTGCTCGTAGCGTCTTCACCCGCTCTGCTTCCCGCCGTCCTCCCGCAGCGCGACTTCGCCGAGCTGACCGCAGTCATCTTGGTCCCGATCGTCGCTGCCCTCCTTCGCGCCCATCATGGTCATCGCCAGTTCGAGCGCCGTGGCATCGAGGCGACGCTCGGTCGCCAGATCCTTTTCGGCTCCGCCCTTTCTACGCTCTTGCTCTTTGAGGGCTTCTCGGGAATGTTACACTGTGCCCGGGGCGTTCCGCCTTCGGCGTGGCTCACGGCCGGGGCCATGTACCTCGTCTATCTGTGCCTCGTCGTCCCGGCCCTGCGGCCTCGGCACCTGGCCGACGCCTCACCTCGCGCTGCAGCGGACCCCGGCCACT
>JAABUQ010006581.1_pt1 | contig 17513 bp, 16 predicted proteins | sample 5560001 | NCBI WGS metagenome assembly JAABUQ01 (sample SAMN10711888, study PRJNA513371) | rock metagenome | isolation source: Antarctica rocks | place: Antarctica: Victoria Land, Finger Mt nord | collected 2015-12-18
TGCTCCAGCGCGACGACCATCCCTCTCGTCCCTCCCTCCCCTCTGTTCACCCGCTCTATCCCATCCTACCTCCCGTGTGCGCCCCCTCCCATTTGTGGGTAAGAATTAGGCGGTTAGGGGGGAGGAACGGGCAAGGCCCGCGCCTCGAGGCGCGGGCCTTGCCCGTTCCTTGTCTAGGAAACGCTTGTGAGCCAACCAATTAGAGTGGCGGTGAACCCCGCGCGGCGCGCTGGGAAGAGCGGTGTGGGAGTCTCCGGGTAGCCCGGCAGCAAGCGGCAACCGGGTAAGGCCGCGGCAAGCGCCCGCGCCGTTGCCAGGGGATGGTAGGGATTCTCCGACTCGGCCGGGAGCACCGCGATAGGGATGTCCTGATGGTCCAGCATGGCGGCATCGTGCTCGTCAAGGCCCCGCAACAGCGGTCCCTGCAGCAACGATCGCCCCGTCTCGCGCATGATCCGCGCGATGTCGCTCGACGGTAAGGCGCAAAACGATGCCGCCAGCGCGTCGTCGCGCGGCAAGGCCAGGCCCCAGGGAAAGCCGGGCCGGATCCCAATCTCGTCCGGCCGTGGGATGCCCGAGGCGCGTAGCGCGGCGAGGTAGGCGGCCGGCCCCTGCCGCTCGACCGCGGCAGCCGACAGCTCGAAGGCCGCGCCAAGGGCCTCGTTGCGCGGCGCGGCGGGCCAACAGAGGGCGAGAGACGCCACGGTCTCGGGCGCCAGCAGCGCCAGCCGAACGGCGGCGGAACATCCGTTCGAGCCCGCCACGACGTGGACGCGCTCTAGCCCGGCATGCCCCACCACGGCCAGCAAATCGGACGCCTCCCGCGCCCAGGAGTGGACCGCGAAGGGCGGCGTGGTGCGGCCATGGAAGCGCCGGTCCGGCGTCAGCACGCGGTAGCCGGCGGCGACAAGGTCGGAGACGACGCCGGGCGCGCGCCAGAACCGCGCGCCGTCCATCGGGTCGAAGAGGCCGCCGTGCACCAGCAGCACCGCCTCGCCAGGCTCTCCAGCGCCATCATCGTCGTACCAGATGGCTGCCTCGGCATTGGGAGCGACGGGCATCTACACCTCACGCTAGCCTGTTTTTGGCCTGCTTCACTATGGGCCGGGATTATCTTATCATACTGAATAGTCGGGGTAAGCACGGCCGCTACAATCGTGCCCGGCACGAATCATGACGGTCAGTGGTAGATGTCGTGGGACCAGGGCAGCCAGCGGACGGGTATCGCTGACATGCGCTTATAGATGGGGGGAAACGGTGGGACACTCCGAACGGAACGACGCGACCGGCGCGCGCAAGCTCACGGAATCAGGTCTGGCGGAGATCGCGGCTGAGAGACCCGACATAGAGACTCCGACCTATCGCAGAGAACGGCTGACGCAGGCCATCATGCATGTCGGGGTTGGCGGCTTCCATCGCGCCCACCAGGCGGTCTACCTGGACGAACTGGCCCAACGGGGTATCACCGACGAGTGGGGCGAGTGCGGGGTCGGGCTGCTGCCCCAGGACAAAGGCATGGCCGACGCGCTGGTCCCGCAGCAGTGCCTCTATACCCTGGTCGAACGCAGCGCCCAGCAGGACAAAGCGCGCGTGGTTGGCTCCATGACCGGTTACCTGTTCGCGCCAGAGGACCCCGAGCGCGTGCTGGCCAGGCTCACCGACGCCGCCACGCGCATCGTCAGCCTGACCATCACGGAAGGCGGATACAACTTTAACCACGCCACGGGCGCGTTCGACGCGGAGAACCCCGCCGTCCAGCACGACCTGGCGAATCCGTCCGCCCCAACCACCGTCTTCGGCTATATCTGTGAGGCGCTGGATCGCCGGCGCAAAGCGGGGCTTCCGCCGTTCACCGTGCTGTCGTGCGACAACGTGCAAGGCAACGGCGCCGTCGCCAGGCGGGTGATGACGGCGTTTGCCGGCCTCAAGGACGGCGCGTTGGCCCATTGGATTGACGCCAACGTGGCGTTTCCCAACAGCATGGTGGACCGGATCACGCCCCAGACGACGGACGACGACCGGGAGATGGTCGCGCGCGACTTTGGCATCCGCGACGACTGGCCAGTGGTGGCGGAGCCGTTCACGCAGTGGATCGTCGAGGACGTGTTCTCTAACGGGCGTCCGCCGCTGCAGGAGGTCGGCGTGCAGTTTGTCGACGACGTCCACCCCTACGAGATGATGAAGATCCGCCTGCTCAACGGCAGCCACGTGGCGATGGGCTACCTCGGCTACCTGGCCGGCTATCGCTACGTTCACGAGGTCATGAATGACGCGCACTTCCGGGACTTCATCCAGCGCATGATGGACGTGGACATCACGCCACTATTGCCGGTGGTCCCCGGGATAGACCTCGACGACTACAAGCGGACGCTGATCGAACGGTTCGCCAATCCCAAGATCAAAGACCAGGTGCAGCGCATCTGCCTCGACGGCTCGGCCAAGATGCCCAAGTTCCTGCTCCCCTCCGTGTCCGAGGCCCTGGCGTCGGGCCGGCCTCACCGCTGGCTGATCCTGGCCGTCGCCGGTTGGTTCCGCTACCTGCGGGGTGTCGACGAGCAAGGAGAGAGGATACCGATCCAGGATCCGATGGCCGACGAGCTGCAAGCCCTCGCCGCGCAAGGCGAAGCGGACCCGCGCACGCTGCTGAGTGTGCACAGCATCTTCGGCGACCTGGCGCACAATCAGACGTTCGTGGCCGAGCTGGAAGAGGCCCTGCGCGCCGTGTACGCACAGGGAGCGGCGGCAACCCTATCCGCGTATCTAGCCTCGCCCGACGCCTCCGCCAGATAGGCCGTGATACAGTGTTACCAAGGCACGGGCCCGTTGGCGTCGACGAACATCGCGCTTGGGCCGTCCCCGTCCAGCAGCGCCATCCGCACGATGGCCTCGCTGCCCACCTCAACGGTTTGGGTGTCAGGGTCTCTGAAAAGTCGCCGCATCGGCGATGAGAGAGGCGCCCCCAGGTCGACAATTCACAGACCCTGGTTTGGGTGTGCCTCGACGCCGACCAAGAGAGCAGCCACGACAACGCTAAGTAGGTGTTGCTAAGTTCGTACAACTCATACAGGCTGCGCGAGGGATACATCCAGGCGTGCCGGCCGTGCAAGAACTTACCAGTGTCTACTTAGCCCGCATTATTCGTGAGACGACGCCCCTGGGAGCGCCGTCTCTCGCTGCGCTGCCAGCCGGCAGGCCGCTCGGGTGGCACGGTCGCCGTTCGCAGGCGCACGTTAGGCGACCGGGGCCGCTGCCCCCTCAACGGGCAGGTCCGTCGGGCAATCGCCGTCGCCGTCCGCCCATCCGGCCGGCGCGTCCGGCAGGTGGAGTTCACCCCACGCGGCGATGGCGTCTATGATCGGGGCGAGCGCGTGTCCCGCTGCGGTCAGCTCATAGCTGGTGCGCGGGGGCATCGTCGACTGCACCGTCTTGTGCAGCAGGCCGACCTGCTCCAGTAGCACGAGGCGTTGCGCCAGCGTGGTGGAGTTGACCCCGCCCACGTCGCGCTTCATCCGATTGAAGCCAAGGGGGCCCGGCCGCAGGGCATTGACGATGCGCAACGTCCACTTCTCCTGCACCAGAATGAACGCGGTGAGCGCCTTCGAGCTCTGCCTCGGACAGGACGCAGGCGCGGCGGTGTCCTCCGGCGGGATCGTTGTTGGTGATGACATACGCCTAGTATAGTCCAAAAACAACGTAAGATCAACCAGTTGACAAAATGTACTGATAAGAATATGATACTGATTGAGTATGCCTATCGGCACATATGATAGATCGATAGGCGGCGGAGGGGTGACTCGCCCCGATAGGAGACAGCGCCATAACGAGGCTTCTCGCACCTATATGGCCTACATGGAGCCATGCACACGATGCGACGCGTCATGCGCCCGTCGATCACATCACAATACATAGAAGAAAAGAGAGGATTCCGTCATGGCTGCGATGAACAACACGAGCAACGCCGTCCCGACCGCGCCTGACGCAGTGGCGCTCAGCGCCGCGCCTGCCACGCACGCCACCTATCAGATCGATCCCGCGGCCTCGCGCGTCGAGTTCGCGATCGGCCTGCGCCTCTTCTTCGTCAAGGGGTCGACGGTGACGGGCCGCTTCTCGGACGTCGCGGGCACGATCACCCTGGACGAGCAGGACCCTGGCACGGCCCGGGCGACGGTTACGATCGGCGCGGCCAGCGTCGACACCCGGAACGAGCGGCGCGACACGCACCTGCGCACCGCCGATTTCTTCCATGTGGACCAGCACCCCACGCTGACGTTCCGCGGTCGCCGCGTCGAGCCGGTTGACCCCGCGACGGGCTGGTACCGCGTGGTGGGCGGCCTCACGCTGCACGGCGTGACGCGGGAGGTGAGCCTAGAGGCCCACTATGCGCCGGCGCTCGGCGCGGGACGCGACCGCCGGATAGCGCTCACGCTCACGGCGCCGCTCAACCGGCGGGACTTCGAGATGGCGCAGAACAACCCGGTTTTCAAGGTCGCCGATGACCTGACTGTGACCTTGACCATCGAGGCGACGCGCGTCTGATCTCTCTCCCGGAATCTCCTGCCAGGGATAGCCCTGATGGGTGGCCCTGCACTCGCCAGGCTACGTGGCCGACACGACGCGGGAGGCCATCGAGGACTACTGTCCTGGCTATGCCCGCATCATGACCTTGCTTGGCAAGGAGCGGGGCTGGCCGCCCCCGGCGATTGGTTCAGGCTGCTTCTGCTATGCCCTATACTGCGGATCAGACACGTCGCCTCTGCACATGTATTATCACTAACACACGAAGGTCCCGACAACCATGATGCACCCGCACTATTGACGCCTGCCACGCCCGCCGCCTGTATCCCTCTCCACCGCGCCCGTGTCCGCCAAAGGCAATGGGTCAAGAGCACGAGAGCAATAGGAAGAGGAGATACATTATGTTCGCTATCCCCGACGATTTTGCCCGCACCCAGATCGAGATCCACGGCGCGAAGGGTCAGGATTGGCTCGATCGCCTGCCCGCGATCCTGGACGTCTGTGCGCGCCAATGGGGGCTCACGCTCGATCCGCCCTTCCCCCACCTGTCCTACAACTACGCCGCCCCCGCGTTCCGCGCCGATGGCGCGCCGGTGGTCGTCAAGGTCTGTACGCCGTCGGGCGAGTTCCCTGAGTTCCCCCTCGAGTCGGCGGCGCTACGCATCTACGACGGCCGCGGCGCCGCGCGGCTGCTCGCGGTCGATCCCGCCAACCAGGTGATGCTGCTAGAGCGCCTCGAGCCCGGCACGCTGCTCCTGACCCTGGAGGACGACGAGGAGGCCGTCGGTATCGCCGCCGGCGTGATGCGGGCGTTGTGGCGTCCCGTCCCCTCGGACCACCCGTTCCCGTCCGTCGCGGACTGGGGCGACGGCTTCGCGCGTCTGCGACGCCGCTACGACGGCGGGACCGGTCCCTTCCCGTCAGCCCTGGTCGACGAGGCGGAGCGCCTCTTCGCCGAACTTAACGCGTCCGCGGGCGCGCCGGTGGTGCTGCACGGCGACCTGCACCACTACAACATCCTGGCCGCGGGGTCGCGCGGGTGGCTGGCCATCGACCCGAAGGGGCTGGTCGGCGAGCCGGCCTACGAGGTCGGCGCGTTCCTGCGCAACCGCCTCCCGCTGCCCTTGCCGAACCCGGAGGCGGGCCGCATCACCGCGCGCCGCATCGACGGGTTCGCCGTGGAGCTGGGGATCGACCGGGCGCGGCTGCGCGGCTGGGCGCTGTCTCAGGCCGTACTCTCGGCCTGGTGGGAGCTCGAAGACCGCGGGCACGGCTGGGAGCCGATGGTCGGCCTGGCCCAACTAGTAGCGGCGATCAGGGAATAGGCCCGAGACACGCGCCGGCCAGGCCTAGATACAGGCGTCCAGGAAGGTGGGGGTGTGCGCGATCGTGACTGTCACGCGTCCGCCTGGGTCGAACTCGTGTATTTGTGAGCCGAAACAAGGTGCAACGGGCCGCACCTCGGGCACCCGGATGAGCGTCTATCTGAGCAGTCCCCGTCCCTGTATCACTGGCGCAGCAGTAGCAGTCGTCCTGCCGCGACCATGCCGCGTCGGCGAGGGTAAGGGGCGGCAAATCGCGGCTCGGCCGGTACACCGCACCGACCGACGAGGCAGTGCCGCGATCGCGAATCATCCCGGCATTGGAGATACTGAACCAGTACTCATCCACCCGCGAATCGTAGCGGTCAATGAACTCTTTCAGGCAGAGGTAGTGGTCCTTGTGCGCATGGGTGAGAAGGCAGAACGCAAAGCGGCGCGTGCCGGCGGGGTCGAGGTGCGCGAGGTAATCGAGCAGCGTGTGGTGACCGAAATCGACCACGGCGAGACGCCCAGACGGTAACTCGAGGACAAGGGTGTCCGCGTGACCGCTGGCCAGGACATGTAGCCGTAGCGTCACGCACCTACCTCAACTAGGTGGCGCATCAGATCTGGATCGGGCTGCCACTCCTCGGGCACGCCGACCATCGGCCATGCATCGAGCGCAACCCCTTCACTTGTATACGTGGCCATCAGGAAGCCACGCGCCTTTTCGCGATCCAGGCCTGCCGCTTTGAGCACCGCGGTCGGCAACATGTACGGCTCCTGCGCGGCCCCGAGGAGAATAACGGCATCATGTTCATCGCCAATGCGATCGACGATCATGGTGTCGATGTCAACCAGCGACCCCAGGCCCCAGCGGTCGAGAACGTCGAGACTCTCGCTGTACAGATCGTACATGGCGGAGCGCAGTGTATCGGATGTGAGCACCGCATCCATGCGCTGCCGTGCGCTCTGGCCGCCGACCTTCGGACGCGCGGGCACGCGGGCGACTAGCCGTGTAGCTCGTTGCCATGCCGTCGACGCCAACATCTCTTCGATGGCGGCGCGCCATTCACGGGCATACCAGGGCTCGGCAGCCAGGAATTGGCGGAGCAGCGCGACGCTCAACGCGGGCCACAGGCGATACGTACCGACTGAATGGCCGAGCGCGACCGTCCGCGTGGTCGCCAGCGGCGTGTCTTTGACCAGGTCTCGCAGGCGCCGCATGCTAATATGCAGGCGCTGCGCGGCGCCGTCCATGGTCTCGATGGCCTGCGGGACCTCGTCTCTACTCATATCCATGACACCGGCTCCCCCTGTACTACTCCTCTCCATTTGCTTATACCACTATGATACGGGCAGATGCGCATACTCGTCACTGTCGTGTTCCTGATGTCGTCGGGATGCCTCATAGGAGGCTGGCCAAGGCGAGCACGCCGAAGACGAGGATGACCGCGCCCGACGCGCGGTTGATCCAACGGAGTCCGCGCGGGGTGACCCGCGCCCGTAGCGCCGCGACGACGCCGGTCAGGATGACCCACCAGAGAGCCGAGCCGGCGAACACGCCGAGCACGAGCAGGACCGTTGCTCCGTATCCGCCCTCCGCCCTGACCCCGGCGCCGAGACCGGCAAAGATGGCCGCGAAGGAGAGGATGGTCAGGGGATTGGTCAGCGTCAGGGCGAGGGCTGAGAGGTAGGCCCGGCCCAGGGTTGCGCCCCCCGCGCTAGCGGGCCGCGTCGCGGGCGCGGCCAGCATTGTCTTGACTCCGAGGTAGCAGAGGAAGAGGCCGCCGACGAGCCGCAGCCATACCTGCTGGGCGAGCAGAAACCGCGAGATGAAGGCTAGGCCGAAGCCCGCCATGGCGCCGTAGCAGCCGTCGGCGGTGGCGACGCCGAGGCCGGTGGCCAGGCCGGCAAGGCGTCCCTGGGCCAGCGTGCGCCGGATGCACAGCACGGCCATCGGGCCAATCGTGGCGGCGATGGAGAGCCCGATAAGGAAGCCACGGACGAACACAGTCGCGGGCATGCGATCCTCCTGACATAAAAAAGACCGCCGGATCGCGACGGATCTGGCGGTCGATAACAGTGTCAAAAGACAGGCGGCAGCTATCCAGATCCCCTACCGGGCTGCTGGCGTTGCTGGCGTTGCTGGCGTTGCTGGCGTTGCTGGCGTTGCTGGCGTTGCTGGCGCTGGCTCGCTGGGCAATGGAGAGACGGGTGTGTGAGATGATCCATGGTTCCTACTGTAGCATGTTATGCTAACGGCGTCACGCACGGACAGGTATGGAGAAGGGAGGAGAGGGCATGGCACGCTTGCGGGTGGGCGTCATCGGGACGGGCAGGAAAAAGGAGCGGCCGGACATCCAGGGGTTCTTCATGGCCTATCAGCACGCGGCAGGCTACCTGGCGCTGCCCGACCTGTGCGCGTTGGCGGCCTGCGCCGACATCGTGCCCGAGAACGCCCAGGCCTTTGCCGCCGCTAACGGCATCCCCGAGGACGGCATATACACCGACTATCACCGCATGCTGGCCGAGGCCAACCTCGACGTGGTCAGCATCTGCACCTGGCCGCACCTGCACGCGCCCATGACCATCGACTGCGCCAACGCGGCTGTCAGGGCCGTGCATTGCGAGAAGCCGATGGCCGACTCGTGGGCCGCCGCCCAGGAGATGGTCCGTGTCTGCGAGGAGCGCGGCGTGCAACTGACCTTCAACCACATGCGGCGCTTCGGCGCGCCCTTCGCCCGCGCCCGTGACCTCCTCCAGAGTGGGGCCATCGGCGACCTTGTGCGCGTCGATCTGGGCTTCCAGGGCGATATCTACGACACCGGCACCCACTATATCGACATGTGCGGATTCTACGCTGGTGAGCTCGCTGCCGAGTGGGTGATAGGACAGATCGACTACCGTACCGAGCGGCGCGTCTTCGGCGCGCACGGCGAGGGACAGGCGCTGGGCGCCTGGCGCTACCGCAACGGCGTGTTCGGCGCCCTGGCCACCGGCCCCGGCGCCGGCCTGATCGGGACCACCAACAGGCTGACCGGTACGCGCGGCACGATCGAGGTCGGCGTATTCGAGGGGCCGCTGCTGCGCGTGCGGCGTCAGGGCGATGCCGATTGGGAGGAGATCGATACGGGCGGCGAGACGCTGCACGGCCCCGGCTTCCACGAGCGCGGCATCGCGGACGCTGTCGACGCCCTGTTGCACGGACGCGAGCCCGAGCTGAGCGCCCGGCGCGCCTTGCACGCCACCGAGATCATCTTCGCCCTCTACGAGAGCAGCCGCCGGCGTGGGCGGGTCGATCTGCCCCTGACCATCTCCGACAACCCGTTGGCTGGCATGGTCGAGGCGGGAGACCTGCGGCCGGCCCCTGTGTCGTAAGGAACTCTCACCCCCAACCCCTCTCCCGACCGCGGGAGAGGGGAGTAGGACGGAACTTTACTGGGAGCGCGGGCGGCTCGCCCGCTTGGCTCACCGACCAGGGAATCGGATGTTGCAACCACGCCACGCGGTAGCCAACTGTAAGCGGGCGCGCCGCCCGCGCTCCCAGTCGCGGGCCGTGTCCATCCCCAATAGATCAAAGGAGAATCTCTCATATGTTCACCAGTTTGAGCCCCGGCGCCCTCGGTTTCTCCGTCCCTCTCGACGAGGGATTGCGCCTCGCCGCGGACAACGGGTTCGCCGGCCTGGATTTGCCCCTGGCTGAGTTGCTGGAGCGCGCCGAGCGGACCTCCACGGGGGACGTGAAAGCCCTCTTCGCCGCCGCTGGGGTGCGTCCGGGAGGCTGGGGCTTGCCCGTCAATTTTCGCGGCGACGAGGACACCTACCGCGCGGGACTGGAGGCGTTGCCGCGCTACGCCGCGCTGGCCGGGGCGCTGGGTAGTCCTTGGTGCTCCACCTGGATCTTGCCCTACTCCGACGACAGCGACTACGAGGCCAACATGGAGCATCATGTGGAGCGCCTGCGTCCCATCGCCCAGGTCCTGGCCGACGGTGGCTGCCGCTTCGGCCTGGAGTTCGTCGGCCCCAGGACGCTGCGCGCGGGACACCGTCATGAGTTTATCCATAGCATCGACGGCGCGCTGGAGCTGGGCCGTTGCCTGGGCACGGGCAACGTGGGGCTGCTGCTCGATTGCTTTCATTGGTACACGGCGCACGGCACGGTCGAGGACCTGGCGCGGCTGAGCGCCGAGCAGGTCGTCTACGTCCACGTCAACGACGCGCGGCCCGAGCGAGGCGCCGACGAGCAGATCGACAACCAGCGTCTGCTCCCCGGCGCCGGCGGCGTCATCGACATCGCCGGCTTCCTGCGGGCGCTGGAGCGGATGGGCTACGACGGCCCCGTCGCCGTCGAGCCGTTCGACGCCACGCTGCAAGAACAACCGCCGGCGGAGCGGGCGCGCCTGGCCGCGCAGAGCCTGTCCAGGGTGTGGGCGCTAGGAAGCCGCTGATTTAATCGGCCCAAACGGCGAAATGATACGAGATGTTGTATGAAAGACCGTTCGTACTTCCCATATCTTGTATGCCCGTCGATTAAATCAGCGGCTTCCTAGCCTGGATTATTCAAGACGGGTGTGGTGGCCGTGACCGTCCCCCTGGGAGCGCCGTCTCTCGCTCCCAGGAGACGCTCCCCTGCCTCTACACTGCACGAACGTCGCAACACCTACGTAGCTGGACTGGGCTAAACGACCTGGGCCTATGCGCCGTCTCATCTGGAATCAGAATGCTGACGTATCCACATCGGCGGCGGGGATGGTGTCGAGGAAAGCCAGGAATTCTTCGGTGCTCTGCTGACGCGCGACGATCTGTGGTTCGTAACCCTCAAGCCCCGCGTGGCGCGACTCCTCGCGCGACAAGAGGCGCACGCTGTAGCCGTCGCCATGGTACACGTCATCGCGGACGATGTCGTCGGCCGTGGCAGGCGCGACACCAACGGGCGGCAAGCTCCTATCGTCGGGCGATGCGGTGGGAGAGTGCTTGCGCAAGCAGGTCACCTCCGCATCGTGCTGGTCGTCGCTATTCATGGCGCGCTACCCTCCTTCATGATTAGAGCGTAGCACGGAACATTATACCGGTACAATACCACGAGCGTCGCCGGCTGTCGCCGTACCCCGGCTACGTCGCCGCGCCGTCAGATCAGGATCTTCTCCATCACCACGACATCCACCCACCGTCCGTCGAGGATGCCTTGCTCATGGTAGACGCCGACCTCGTGGAATCCGTGGCGGCGATACAAGGCCATACCAGATGCGTTCCAGGGGAAGGCGGCCAGGACCAGCTTGTGGTAGCCGAGGCGCCGCGCCTGCTCGTCCAGAGCGGCCAGCAGCGCCCGGCCAACGCCGGCCCCGCGCCGCTCGCGCGCGACATAGACCGAGACATCGGCGACGTGGTCGTACGCGGACCGCGGATTGAAAGGGTTGAGGGAGGCCCATCCTACCACCTCGCCGCCGTCCAGCGCGACGAGGACCGGGTGGCGCGGCGCGCGGCTCACCAGCCAGCGGGCGCGCTCGTCCGGCGTGCGCGGCTCCGTCTCGAGCGTGGCCACGCGGTCCTCGATGCCCTGGTTGTAGATATGGGCGATAGCCGCCGCATCGTCTCGCACGGCCTCTCGTATCTCCACCATCTTCTCTCCTGACGACATGCGCCACGGACTCATCTCCTGATGGCACGCGCATAGTATATACTCAAGCACTATGACGATGCTGAAATCGCGCCTGATCCTGCCGGTGTTGCTGCTCACCGCCGTGCTGCTCGCCCTCGCCGCCGCGCTGGTGGTGGGGCGTGCCGCCGCGCCGGGCGAACCGATGTACACGGTGGCGCAGGTGACGGCTGGCATGGCGCGCCGCCCCGGCGCCTGGGTCGGTCGGACGGTGCTGGTGCGAGCAGTCGCCGTTCCTATCGCCGGGAGCAGTTGTCCCACAGCCTATCCGTCCTGCGGCGGGACGCGGCTGACAGATGGCACGGCTTCGGGTGACGGCGATGCCACGCTCACTATCAACGACCGCGCGCGTCCGGACGACGGGCCATGGGCCTTTTTGCGCCATATACCGCTGATCCGTCGTCTGCTTCCCGCGCCGTCGCGGACGATACCCTGGGGCCGGCCCGCGACCTACCGCCTGCAATTCTACCCCCATCCCTACGACCTGTGTACGCTGCCCTGCATGGGGGTGCGACTCATTGCTGTCGTCGGATAGGGCGCTCCGCTCACCCCTCTCCCGCGCACGGGGAGAGCCGGTTGGGCTGTCGGCTCCGCAGAGCCGAGAGACCAATCCGCATGGGCCGGGGGTGAGGGTCCCCGGCGTGCTATCATGAACCGTGATTCTCTCCCGCACGTCCTCCACGGCCGCGCTGCGCTCCGGCCCCTGGAGCATGAAGCTGTTCTACCTTTGCTACTTCGGCGCGGCGGGCGTCTACTTCCCCTATGCCGGGCTCTACCTCGGCGCGATCGGCCTCAGCGGGTCGCAGATCGGATTGATCGCCTCGACCGTGCCGCTGGCCGGCGTGCTGCTGCAGCCGCTATGGGGCCTGCTGAGCGACCGCTACGGGTGGCGCAAGCGCCTGCTGACCACGGCGCTGCTCGCGGCGGCGCTGACGGCCCCGTTGGTGGCGTTGGCCCACTCGTTCGCCCTCCTATTGCTGCCCATCGCGCTGCTGGCCGTCGCGCTCAGCCCAACCATCCCGCTGGCCGACGCTACCACCTTGCAGTGGCTGCGCCGCAACGGCGGCAGCTACGGCGCGGTGCGCATCTATGGGTCGTTCGGGTTTATGCTCACGGCCCTGGCCGCCGGTTCGTTCTTCGTCGGGACCGGTATCCTGCGCCTATTCCCGCTCTACGGATTGTTGCTCGGCGCCACGTTCGCGGTCAGCCTCGCCGCGCCCGGACAGGGCGACGCGGGCATGCTACGACGAGGGACCAGCGGCATCGGCGCCCTGCTGCGCGACCGCGCGCTCGTGCTCTTCCTGGTGCTGTGCTTCGCGGCCTACGCCGCCTACGCCGCGTACAACACCTTCTTTGGGCTTTACCTGCGCGGCCTTGGCGCGGGGACCGGCGTAGTCGGTATCGCCGCGGGGCTTGCCTCGCTCAGCGAGCTGCCGGTCATGGCCGTGGCCGGGCTGGCAATGCGGCGGCTGGGGGTCAAGCCGGTGCTGCTGATCGGGCTGGGGGCCGCGCTGGTCCGCTGGCTGGCCTACGCCGCGCTGCGCGACTACCACGTGGTGCTCGTGTTTCAGGCGCTCCACGGCCTCTCGTTCGCCGCCTTCTACGTGGCGGGGATCACGTTCATCGACCGCCGCGTCCCCGCGAGCTTGCGCGCCACCGGCCAGACGCTCTTCTACGGCGCGACCTTCGGCCTGGGCACGTGCCTGGGCACGGACCTCTTTGGCGTGCTCTACCAGCACTTGCACGCCGCAGGCATGTTCCTGATCGCGGGCGTCGTCTGCGCCGTGGCTATCGTCGGGCTCCTGCTCCTGATGCCGCGCACCGACATGGCATAGTGAGTCGAGGCCTGCGGCCGACATCGCGTGTTGGTCCGCATCACCGATTTCCCAATCGAACTCTTTCCCTTAACATAAGGCAGGCCGCCGCTCTCCTGGAGAGCGGCGGCCTGTGCTATGGCAACTGACGTGGGCTTGCACCTACAGCCGCATGCAAACTAGCGCCGACCGCAGTCGGGTGGGGAACGTAGGGGCGTATGCAATACGCCCCTACCCCCGTCCTGACACCGCAGTGTCCGTCCGCTGCCATGCGACCGCAGTCGCAGGCGTTGGGCAACTGGCAACTCGCCTAGCGCGTCTGCTGCAGGACGCTCTGCACGTCCTGCTGAACGGTCGGCATCTGATCCTTGGCCGTCTTCTGGCCGAAGAAGATGGGGTCGAGGTCCTGGACCATCCGGTTGTGGATCTCGCTGAAGTTGACGATCAGGTGGTTGGGCGACTCCTGGCCGTTGGCGCGGGCGCCGGCCACCAGCGTCTGCAGCTGCGCCACGGTGAGGCCGGTGCGCTGGCTGTTCAACTGATACCACAGGCCCAGGAAGTCGGGGTTGGACGGGGTGAACGACACCTCGCGCACGTACGAGTTCATCGAGTCGCGATTGGTCAGGAACTTGATGAACTGGAAGGCCTCCTTGGGGTGCGCCGTGCCCTTGTACATCATGTACGGGTCGGTGAACAGCACGTCCTTGTTCGACTTGAGGGTCGGCATGGCCGCCGCGGCCCAGTGGAAGCTGACCGAGTTGTAGTTGCGGAAGCCCCAGCCGCCAGTGAACTCCATGGCGATCTTGCCGGTGCTGAACAGGTCGATGGCGTTGTTGCCAGCCGACTTCTGGTCGGAGTACGACGGGGCGATGTGCGACTTGTTGGCCCAGTCCGCCATCTGCTGGAAGATGTCCTCGATGGCCGGGCTGGTCGTGTTGAAGGTCTTGGGCGTGCCGCTCTGGTAGGCGCCGGCCGGGAACATATCGGTGCCCTCCAGGTAGGCGTAGCCCATATAGGGGAAGAGCCCCTGCAGGATGCCGTACTGGTGCTTCGAGGGGTCGGTCAGCTTGGTGGCGTAGGAGACCATCTTGGCCCACGTCCAGGACTTGTCGGTCCAGCTGACCGGGGGATAGGCCAGCTTGGCGCTGGGGTGTGCCCGGTTGTAGGCGTCGAAGATGTCCTTGTTGTAGTACAGGAAGCTGCCGAGGGTGATCGAGGGGATGCCGTAGATGTTGCCGCCGATGTTGTAGGTGTTGATCAGGTTCTTCGGCGTCGACCCGAAGTCGTAGCCGTACTGCTTGATCAGCGTGCTCATGTTGTAGAGCAGGTTGCGGTGGTAGTAGTCGGCGAAGCCGGCCTGGCCCAGGTGCGACCAGATGTCGGCGGGCGTGCTGTTGAGCAGCGTGTTGAACTTGGTGTCGAACTGACCGTTGGGGTTGGGGGCCAGGATCAGCTTGATCTTGATGCCGGGATTGAGTTTCTGGAACGCGGCCACGCGCTCGTTTTCCCAGGGGTTCTCCTTGGGCTCGATGCGCATGAACCAGATCAGCGTGACCGGGGCCTTGGCATGGGTGGCGGTGCGCTGCGCGGCGGTGCGGTGCGCGGCCAGCGCGCCCGGCGTCACCACCGAGAGCAGCATGGCCAGCGACGCGGCGCCGATAGACAGGCGTCGTAGCAAGCGAGACTTCATTGCGTCGTAATCCTTTCGCGGATTCTTAATCGTGACACGTCGTCGTTAACGTGTGGTGCGCCTGAACGAATGCATGGACAAGTGCGACCTGACATGCCGGACTATTCCCCTACCGTCACCTCCCTGCCTCTCGGGCTATCGCTGTTGTGCCGTATCGAGGGGCTTCCGCTGTCCGCGGCCCCCGCTAGCCGGCCGCGCAAACGGCGTCACCATCGGTGGAGCCGGACGCGGCGTCTGTATGTGTCATGCGTTGCGTCACCCATTGACGCCGCTGACCACGATACCCTGGATGAAGTAGCGCTGGGCCACGAAGAACAGCGCCAGGGACGGCACCGCGCTGATCAGCCCCAACGCAAAGAGATGGTTCCACTCCGCGAATCCGTACGCCCCGTTGGCAAATTGCTCGATCAGGTAGGGCACGGGGTACTTGTCGGGAGAGTTGATGTAGATCAACGGGTAGAAAAAGTCGTTCCAGTGGTAGACGAACGAGAAGACGGCCACCGCGGCCAGCGCCGGTTTGGACAGGGGCAGCATGATGCGCAGGAAGATGCCGAAGTACCCCAGGCCGTCGAGTTGGGCAGCCTCATCCAACTCGCGCGGGACGCCGCGGAAGAACTGACGCAACAGGAAGATGTTGAAAGCGTTGCCGAAGAACGGCGGCACGATCAGCGGCAGGAAGCTGTCGACCCAGCCCAACTGGTTGAAGAGGATGAACTGGGGGATCACCGTGACCTGGAACGGGATCATGATCGTCCCGATGACGATGAAGAACAGCAGGTTGGCGCCCGGCGCCCGCAGGCGGGCGAAGGCAAAGGCCACCAGGGATGCCGAGGCGACATCGCCGAGCACCGGGAGCAGCGTGACGAGCAGCGAGTTCTTGATCGCGTTCAATACGCCCGTGGGCAAGGATGGGCTGGTGACCGCCTCGTTGAAGCTCTTCCAGTACGGCTCGGTTGGCCACAGCACCGGCGGGATGGAGAGGACCTGGCCCTGCGGTTTGAGCGACGTGGACAGCATCCAGAACACCGGCAGCAGCATGAACGCGGCGCCAAGCAGGGCAATGGCGAAATAGAGGATGCGCAGCGCGGCATTGTTGCGGCGCCTGGCAAGCAGACCCGCCGTTGGCCTGGCGGCAACGATGTCCCGCGCTGTTTTGGTGGTAGCAGTAGCATCCATGGTCGTCCTCCTAGCGTCCTTCCTGGTAATGCACGAAGCGCTGCGCCCCCGCGAATAGGCCGACGGTCAGCACGATCGAGATCAGAAACAAGGTCACGGACCAGGCTGCGGCGGTTCCGCCATGTTGATAGTCGAACGCCTCCTGGTAGATGCCGAACCCGTAGAGCCACGTCGAGTAGTGGGGGCCGCCCTGCGAGATGATGAACGCGGGGATGAAGGACTGCAACTGGCCGATCAGACCGATCACCAGGTTGAACAGGATGACCGGCGAGATCATGGGCAGCGTGACGTTGAACATGCGCCGGATCGCGCCGGCGCCGTCGAGCGAGGCGGCCTCGTAGAGCGAGGTCGGCACGCCCTGGATCGCCGCCAAATAGATCACCATGCTCTGGCCCACGTACCACACATTGTACAGCAGCAGCGCGGCCGGCGCGAAGGTCGTGCTGCCCAGCCAGTCGGGACCCTGGATATGCAGGACGCCCAGGATGCCGTTGAAGAAGCCGTCGTTGGTGCGCAGCATGAAGAGCCAGATGTACCCTGCGGCCACGCCGGCGATCACGGTGGGCATGTAGTAGATGGTGCGGAAGAACCGCAGCCCGGGGATGCGTTGGTTGAGCAGTTGCGCCAGCAGGATGGCCACCACGGTGTTGATGGCCAGGCCGCCGAAGGTGAAGATGGCCGTGGCCTTCAAGGAGTACCAGAAGGTATTGTCGTTCAGCATATCCTGGTAGTTCCGCAGGCCGATCAGGTTGGGCAGACCGTTTTTGAGGTTGAGGACTTGCAGGTCGGTGAAGCTGAAGTAGATCGCGGCCAGGATCGGCCCCAGGCTGAACACGAAGAAACCGATGATCCAGGGGCTGGCGAACAGGTAGAAAGCGATCGCCTCGCGGCGGTCGCGTCGTCCCATGCGGACGCGGCTTTTCTTGCCGACCTCGACTAGTGCTGGTGTCTGTGCAACCACGCTGCTACTCTTTCTCCGCTCTCAACGTCGTGTCAACGCTCAACATTGTATCAGCGCTGACTCTACTCCATGTGTCCTCTACAGGGGGCGCGGTCGCCCAACCGCTTTCACCTACGGATGGGAATATTATTACCTTTTGTGGCATGGTTCATTTTGCGCCTGGGAATATGGTGACAGTTCGCGCGACGTACATCGAAAATTAGCGCGCCGTTCCTGTGTGGATGCCGCTTCAGCCACGCCTGAACTGTCGCCATGTTTCTGAACCATGCCCCTTTTGTCCCCATATTGTCAAATAGTGCGGACAGGAGGGGGGTGCGCCCCGAGATTGTGATCGTGGATGCCGACGGCCTGACCTTGAAAGGTCATGGCAGGGGACGGACCTTAAAAGGTCGGCGTG
>JAABUQ010006582.1_pt1 | contig 17508 bp, 23 predicted proteins | sample 5560001 | NCBI WGS metagenome assembly JAABUQ01 (sample SAMN10711888, study PRJNA513371) | rock metagenome | isolation source: Antarctica rocks | place: Antarctica: Victoria Land, Finger Mt nord | collected 2015-12-18
GGGCGGCCCCGAGAAACACTTTTCTAGGGTCGTGGAAGGAGACCTGCCCTGTAGCCATGCTGGAGTCCTTTTTGAGGTTCGCCCAGGGGGTGTAGATGATGGGGACGTTGTCTTTTTTGTTGCCTGCCCCGGGTTTGCTTCAGCGGGAGGGTTCTTGGATGGCTCGTCAAGGCTGGAGGATGGGGAGAGGGATGGAGGGAGGGGAGGGGGTTTAGGGAGAGGTAGCTGGGGGAAGGGGGGGCTAACCCTCGATTGAATTGGCCTTGGTCAGCTGCGCGCAGTCCTCGACCAGTTCGCTGGGCAGCTGGTCCCATTTCTGGTCCCCCGTTATGCGGAGGTAGATGTGCGCTGAGGAGAGGTTGTCGGCGTGGAACTAGGGTGTAGGGTTTGAGTATTGGCTTTGGCAATCTCGCGCTATGCGCTCGAGGCGGCTGGACCGATTGGGGATGGGGAGGAGGGGGTTGACGTACCCTGCGCGAGAGGGTCAGTGGGGAGCTGAGGGGGGTGGTGGAGGGGTGGCGGACCAGACGTCGCAGTCCCAGCCGAATTTGATGAGTTCTTCGTCTGTGGCAGTAAGGGGGGTTAGTAGGGATTTAGAGGGGAAAGGGCGGGGGGCGTACTTTCGAATTTGTCTTTGCCTACGTAGATTGTAGCGGGCGGAGAGGTGGTGGTGGAGGTGAAGTAGAATACCATGATGAGCGTGCTGGTGCTGGTGCTGTGGAAGGGTAGTGGGGAAGGGAAGTGTGTAGAGGGTTTTGTGGTGGTCGATATGCTTAGAATTGCGGAAATGGAGAAATAATTGCAGCAAAGACGGCCAGTTTGATCTCCAGCCAACGGTCAAGATGCTTTGCAGGTAGAAGATCCGGTTTCATCTCAGCTCCACTTGCTACCATAGAAGACCGAAGAACTTTTCTGTTTTCTCTTGGTGTGTTGAAGATATATATTAATTACATTAACAAGCGAATTTAGCCACCTCTCTGCCTTTTCTATATCAGGCGATGATCCCTCCGTATCCCTCGATTGCTTCAGCTATATCAGCTCGGTCTGCAATCATGCATTTGCCCCACACAAAATAGAATCGAAAATGCATGTGCAGAATATACCCGTATTAGACGCCCCATCCATATATAGTTGTATAGCCGTATACGTCTCATTCAGTATCCACCAATTGTCCTCTAGTAAAGCAGCAAGCACCCAGCAATCGTAGCCCAGGGTCCGATTTATTGCGGAGGAACCCTTGCGGTAGGCATGCCGATCGTGCCTGTATTGTTATGCATATTCCACTGCGGCTTCAGGCTTTCCATGAGATCGCCCTTGCTGCCCACCACTTCCTTGGGGATACGGCTGACGCGGTAGGCACCGGCGCGGATGGCTTGATGGGAGCGGGCAGACACGCCGCTGCGGGTGCTGCGGATGGAGCCAGCGTCGGAGGCGGTTTCGCTGGTACGGAAGCGGGGGGGTGGAGCAAAGTCGAGGGCGGTGAAGGTGCCGGATTTACGGAGGAGATGACTGTGAAATTTGTCAGCGTTGACGATAGATATGGGTTGGGTAGGGGTAGGCTTACGGGCTGGGCATGGCTGCGAGATCATCGTAGGATGTCGCCAATGGTAAGTGAGCTCGTACTCCGGGCGAGAACGGCCGGACGGCGCCTCTAGGGCTCTCAGGACGTCCTGCTTGTCTATCTCTTGCGGACAAGGGAGGGGCGAAATCAATGGGCAGTGCGAATGCATCCTCTCTCAGCATGTGGGGCGTTGGGAGCGTACGGAGAGGTGCTGGAGGAGGCAAATTCTTCTTGGGGGGACCACGCGTTGGGCCGAAACGACCTGATGCGGATGAGAAGGCTCGAGGACCTGGGGGCATCAAACGGGAGCTACCGGACATTGTTGCAGCATGACGACGGCCTCCGACCCGTGGTGGCGGTGTCATGGCTCGTCGACCGTATGGCTCAGCGTACTGACGTTGTCCGGCTGTAACGTACTGGTTCGATACTGGATCGAAGATGGCGCCATCCCCAAGATAGTCTTGATCGTAATCTTCGTAGTAGTCGGCTGCATTCGCCGGACCCGGTCTGGAATCATCAAAGTATTCTTTGTAGAATGACCTTATTCGGTTGGCACGTTGCTCGGGATTATCAGTAGGATCATCAGGAGGTAGCGGTCGGACGCCTATTGATAATCTTCGGAGATCATAACCATTGGCTGCATTCTCGTCCGCTGGATCCAGTGCGTACTCATTGATTGGAGGCATGTAGGTCTGGCTGGATCGCCGATTGCTATCTTGAGGCACTGGCTGGGACCCACGAGGCGATGGAGGTGTCACCTTGAAACCTTCGACGTAATCGCTACCATCATCGTAAAAGTTTTGTTCCAGAGAAGCATGGGAGGATGCATGCAGTGACTGTTGTCTGGGTGGTCTAGAAGCCGGGGCTTCGGTGCTGATGGTGGCTGGCGGAGACTTTCGGTTTCCAGTCTGCTGAAGATTAGGCTGTGGTGTAGACGGCAATTCCTTTCGGGTAGCATATACGCTTTTCTGACTCGGAACATCTGATGAAGGCTCGCGGCTGTGGATGAATTGACCTAAGTAGTTATTACTTTGGCGGAAATCGTCTCCAGGGGCGTAAGAATTCCGATTGTCTAGAAGTGGAGCACTCGGCGTTAGACCTCCACTGGAAGGAGTAGCTGGGGTTGATGTCAGCGCTTTGCGAGGAGCTTCTTTGGCAGGTTCAGGCATCTGAATTTGCGGGACGGGCGTGCGTGAAGTCGGTGGGACGGATCTCGACATTCTCTGGGCATTGCCGAGCAGATCATGGTTCATGTCGTCTCCTGGTCCGCGTCTCGTAGAGACCGAGCCTGCAAAACTCGAACTGTCGTCGCCGCCTCGTCTGGGCTTGTAAGAATGCAGAGAACCTGTTTCGTTGGGGATGTATGTCGTGGCTGGCCTATAGCGATCGTCTTGGCTATGAATGGTTTTTGACATAGAATGCAGTGACTCGCGTGAGCCATGAAGGCCAGGCGGCAAGACGTAAGGACTGCCCAGGTCCAGGTCCATTGACAAGCCGCGTTCTCGACGCAAGGGCTTCTCGGAACCAAGGTCGACTACACCGACCTCAGGCTTCACCTTCCTACTTTTACCTCGTTGATTGGTACGCTGTTGAGTGGCCGGGTCCCACCCGAAGTCCAGAGATTTATGTGGATCATTGGCATCTTCCGCGCGGAGTTTCTTGACATGTCTTCGGTGGAGAAAGACAAATACGAGAACAGCGAGAGCGATGGGTATTCTATCAGCCAATTAGCTTGTAGTCGGTGTTCACTGAATGAGCTACGTACATGACACCTAGAGCAACGGGTAGGGAAATGTTGTTTGGTGATGTTTGGGGAGAACAGCTGCTACCACTTCCACCAGCACAATTCGATCCAGAGGTAGAACGCTTGATGAGAGACATGGTGTTGGAGAACGGGGCTTTGATCAATTGCCTGATCTGTCTTTCCCGGGGTTGAGGCAGTGAAATTGTATCTCGTTTCAGCAAATGAGGTGCGTGATGGGAGTGACGATGGCGAGCCATTGGATGAAGCGATCAGTCAAGCGCAGCTAGACCGATGCAAATTATGGGAAGGATGGAATTATGTTGCTCAAAGCATGCTGATGATGTTCTTTCGAGGTCGATGTCGAATTGCTGGTAGATTGTGGGGGAGGCAGACTGCGACGAAAGATGTTGTTTTGCGACAGCACCACGACAAACGGGGAATTGATAGTAATAAAGAATGGCTAAAGTGGGGTTTCAATGAGTGTATGGAGGCCTGTGTAAGGAATGGATGGCCACCGAAATGACCTGTGTTCTTGGTGAGCAGCAATTTGGAAAGAGGCTGTTCAACAGTCGAGATGGAAATCTCTTCGAGCGGTTTGATTGAGAGATTCAGGAGAATTTTCGGGGGCTTAACTCTTACTGGCTTGGGCTTAGGACCTTTGCCGTCCCCAGCTACTCTCCCTCTGGCCGCACGTCCGAGCTTCGAACGATTGCAACGGTCAGGATGGAATTTATAGACGACGACCATGTGTAGTTATTCGCTGTCACTTTTGCCACATAAGTATTCACCTTACATCTCTATCCTTTTTTGAGCATTATACACCTCTTTTCTCCCTCCAAACAGTCTGTCCCCTACCAGAAAAAGGATCATCTCCGGCTTTGTCACCGCTGCAATTAGAAATCCAACCCCTAATCTCATCCGGGGCTTGGCTCGTTGGCGCTAAGGTGAGGCTAATGTAAGGCTAAGGAAGCGGGCCAGGAACAGCCGAATCTCCAATCTTCGTGATATCGTCATCTGCCGTCTCGTGGCCTGTGGCCTGTGCCTAAAGATTTTGAAACGAAACGAGGCATGAGTGGTTGAAAATACTCCATACCAGAAATGGTATCAATTATCAATCTATCTCGTGTCTTCCTGCTTCAACAGATACTAACCTCACCCTTGCTGCCAATCCAATGTGTCTCGAATCACCTAAGCTATGGAAATTGAACATTGAATTTTCCATTCGGATGGATGCCTGGGCTACAAAGTGTGCTGGAGTATAAGACCCTCTGCCATACGCTCATCCAAAAATACGGCTATATACAATGTCTCTTCCAGTCACTGTTGACCTCTTATTGTATCATTTCCACTACCCCTGCGCGGTTTGTTTCCTTGAGGCTTGGCCTACAAGTCTGCTCCTCAAAAGGGGATGGGAAGGGGTACCTTTCTAATGCAGCGCTGGACACTCCCTATTGAACTCAGTAAGACGGCAACAATGCTTCAGCTACGATGCGTGTAAACGATTGACAAGAAGCGAATGTTTGACCACTTCTTCTGAGAGGGTTGAGGTACTAGGAAAAGTTACGGCGTGGATGAAAACCGATTCCTCAGCTCAAGAATCCCCACCTGGTCGGATTCGGACGGAAGGGGAGAAACACACAGTGCTCTCTACGATTGTGGTTTCAAAGTGTTCTGTCACGTCAGATAGAGTGGGGGTCTGCATTTAGAGTACGTGCACATCGAGCAAGGAGATCTCGCAGGTGAGCAAGCGCAGGAAGCCCTTGCAGGCGCACGGGCAGGACTTCGAAACTACCTTCTCTTCCATCTTTTACTGTTCAAATATTTGCATGTTGGGTAAGAATTATGATTGGTGATAGGATGGGTTCTGCCTCTTCGCCTGCCAGAGAGGCTAAATGATGCAATGCATCGCGGATGCATGTACATCTACGACACTGGCGGTGCTGCCTTTGTTATATGCGTAATTATGCATTTCGAATGCTGGGTGAACTACGAGTCAACTCGATAGTTGTTGTGCATCGCCATCTTACAACAAAGCTCTACTGGTTTCTGATCAGGGTTCTCGGGTGAGCGACGCTGTTATTGCTGTCGAGGTTGCAAGAATGCTTCTAGGGCGTCAATTCCTTCGATAGCAGGAGAGGACCTGCGAAGTCTTCTGTGTCGCCGACTCGAGTCGGCGAGAATCATTTTGTGTTTCAGAGATCGCATCTGGTCACCAGAGATAGGGGGAAGCTGGATGGTTTTGGCATAAGCCTGATGTAATATGGCTCGGATCCTCTCACGACCAGATGCAACACTCGAGAGTCCTCTTGGAAAGATGAACACCTAGCATTGAGTTCGAATCTGAGGACTGATTTGAATGAAACACTTTGGAAACCCGAGATAGCCGTGCGATACTGTGCGCGATGGCTACTACCGGGTTCATTGCGCAGAGGTAGGTACAGAGCGCCTACAGCACCTACAGCTACCATAATTTCCCCTTGTCGAGAGGCTCAGTGGACCTTGTGGACCATAAGTGATACAAGCTTATGACGCGAGATCAGAAGCTAGACGTACCGAAGATGTACAGGTCAGGGTTCAAACTGGGCACCCGGCCAGTCCAAGGGCTTGTGAGGGTGGGAGTCTCAGAAGGTTATAAAGATGAGGAGAGTCTGGCCTTCCAAGCGACGTTTGTGCTGCGCGAGAAGAAACGGAGACTTTTAAGCGCACCACTGGACCGCACCTCGACGTGTTTCGTACCACTCCCGTCCTACCACCAAGGTGCCGACTTCTTCAATTAGTGGAGATCGACGCGAACGAAGACACTTCTTGCGGTGCTGCGCGTCTCCTGGAAATGAGTGTTCTCCGCGCTATCGATCTTGCTCTGTGCCTCGAAACGATGACTCGTCTCAACTTTTGACATGCTTACCGCCGTGTCAGGATAAAACGAGGTTCGTATGCGATCGACCATTCAGGTCAGTTCCTGGGAGGAAGATGGTGGCTAAGTCGAAGGCGGCTGCCCGAAAGATCCTCCAGCACGCGGCATGTCTTGTTACACATCGTCTTGTTACACATCCAGGGGACAGCTTTACCAGCTCAAAGACCTCTCCCGCTCATGCACTTCTCCTGACATGCTTGCATATATCATGCCTTTCCCACAATCCTTTTCTATTTTCTCACTACATGCGCGCTTGTCTCTCGTCGTTCGTTTCCATACTCTTAAAAAGCATTTGACCTGGCAGGCCAGGGCCCAGCTTCCATAATGCTCTTCGTACCCCTATTTCTACTCGCTGGGTTTGCTGCTGCGTACTTTCCACTCGGATCCTTTGAGAAGAGAGGGTCTTTCACTGGAGTTGCAACATTTAATGATTTTTCCTCCCAAGGTGCCACCGTTTGTGGGCCAAAAGGAGGTACGTGATACACCATCTCACTTATTCCCCTTTGCATTTGCTGACTCCACCTGCGAAACAGGTGTTGGCGGAGCTTATGGTGCAGCCGCCGGCGACCTATCGCCCGACATCTCTGGTGGGACCTGCACCGGTGGCATCGACATGAGCAAGTGTGCAGGGCAGAGTCCCGTTGGGGGATATGCTCCTCCCGCATGTCCCAAGGGGAACTGTGGTAAATGCTACAGTACGTCTTCTCGGGGCTCTCCTTGCCTGTTGCGAAACGACTCGAGCATTCGCCCCATATCCATGGAGCCCCTCCTCTGCAGATATCATTCCCATCTCCAAATGCTCTCGTGAACACACAAAGCTAATACATCATCCCCACAATCAGCGGTCACAAACCAAGGCGGTATGGGCGGAAACGTGGGCGGCGGCGGCACCTCCATCACCGTCCAAATCATCGACGCATGCCCCTCAACCAGCGCCTTCAACTTCTGCAAAACAGACATCCCCGCCAATCAGCACTGCAACGCTCCAGGCATCAACGCACTGGACATCGACCACAGCGCCTACGCTGTCCTCACCGGCAGTGGTGCCCCGGGCGTACGCCCCTCCTCCCCCCCCCTCTTCTCCCAAAAGTAAACGTATTAACCATAATATCAGGGCAACAACCTCAATGTCCTAATCGCCGAAACCTGCTGCCCCGGCGACGCGGGCTGCACCCCGACCAACACCAACGCCGCCGGTTCGAGCTCCTCCGAAGCCCCGCCCGCGGGCTCCTCCTCAGCACCTCCGCAGAGCCAGCCCAAGTCGGGCGGCACTTCGTCTCAGCCGAAGAACGCGAAAGCGGAGGCGCGGCCGGTGGGTTCGGGTAACGGGCCGACGCTGAGTCAGGGATTGTATACCAATGGGACGAAGTGTAAGGGGAAGAAGAGGAAGGTCCAGAGGTCGAAGGTTTTGCCTGTGTCGTGAGAGGGTGATTGGGATGAAGTGGTTTGGGGGGGGTGATGGATGGGATGGCGTGGATGTGAGGGGAAAGGGGAAGGGGAGGGGGAGGTTTGGGTGAGGTGGATTGGGGTTTTGGTGGGAAGGTTTTGGTGGGAGGAGGGTGTGATTGGGGGGTTTCATTTAGAGCTATGTATTATATCTTGCAATGAGGATGTACTCGTAATGAGGGAGTTGCCCCTTTATTCGATGAAAAATTTGGGCGACCGTCTATGTAGATTCTTGAGAAGGATTTGCTGATACACATGTTGAAAAAATCCGAGCTCTAGCAACTCAATCGGGATTCAAGGTGGAGAATTTTTGAGCCATATCTTCGCCCCTGCGAGTCATTTGCCGTATCCTACCTGACGAAATCGCGGCTCGGGACCTGGGAAGAGTGGGATCTCGAAAGCTGGTAGAGCTTGTCTATGTCTGCTTTACAGGAATATTCCATGGTAGATTGGGGAGGTCCCCATACTCAAGGGCTCTTTCCTGAGCCAGCAATCAGAAGAAAGATACGGGGTCGAAGCAAGTCGTGAAGACATGGACGAAGAAGCTCAAGGGCTTAGGCTTGCGGTATGTTCTTTGCTTAGCAGCACAGCTATGCGGAAGCTTGACGGTGGTTGTGTTTGATGCTTGTAAAGATCAGTAGCGAGTCAAACGAGGGATATCGTACAGACGGTTGTATTTTCCAAGGAGAAGATGTTGGCTTAACTGCAGATGCTGTAGAAGTGTCTTTGGAGATGTAAGTCGCTGAAACACAGTGTTGTATTGTCCTCTCAGTTGCGATGCGGTGTCCATATTCTTCCTCGACTGTCTTCTCACATCGTGCTTTAAGCGCCCTAGTTCTCCACAGCATGCTGCTACGGGTTTCAAGTCTCGGGCATGGTATCCCGCTCGACTTTGGCACGCAGCTCCTCCGGGAGTGCCCTTAGATATATGCGCGCCGGTTGGCAGAGCCACGTTTTGTGTTTAGCATCAAAAGCGATGCGCACGTTTCAGTCGGGTCACTACGACCACTGAATTCCAATTTGCGGGAGTCTTTTCAATAATAAACAATGCTTGGTGACTTGGAGCAATGAGAGAATTATCCTCAAAACACGAGGAGCTCGCCCAGCTGGCGCCTCGTGGGACAACAAAAGGTGGTCTGGCCCCCTACTGGAGATGATCCTCCCAGTTGACCCACTCTACATACCAAAGAATCTATGTTTCTCTTCTATTGGACCCTCGCTGGATTGCTCCTTCGATTCCAATACTTTAAGTACTCTGGGGTGCTGGTGGACATAGACATGAATAATTAGTAAGTGGTGAAGGCCGAACAGAGGGATCGTCTCTAGTGGGGGCTAGTCCAGCTTTTTTTTGTCCCCCACGAGGGCGCCAATGGCTCAGCAACGGTGATAGGTGGACAGTATCTCTACTAGTCACATTTGGGGCAGAGCTGAGATGCTCAGCGACCGAAGCTCTGGCGCCTTCTGCAGCACCATCACCGATAGTCATCCTTCGATCACCACCAGAGCCAGATGCTTCGCTTTAGATGATGCAATGCGTGGAGCACAGATTCGGAGTGCTACGCGATAGATATGGCCACTCTTGGCCCACATACCTTGTATGAGGGCGGCGACGCGCCAGCCGCAGAGTACGTACATCACCTGTGATGAGGCTGAACAAAAGACGGTCGAGCTGACCCTTCAAGCATCGTATTCGTCCATGGTTTTCGTGGTGATGCATTTGCGACCTGGACAAGCGGTAAGGTCTGCTGGCCAGGAGATCTGCTTGGGTCAAGATCGGAAACGCGCGTATCATCACTGTTAGTATTGAACTCTGCGGAATCACAAGGGTGATTCTCAAGATCCAGTAGTGGGGCTATGACTCTTCTGTTGCAAAGCTCAGCGAGTACTCCAGCCAAAACAGCATCTTCAGCCATGCCGAAAATCTTTTGAGCAATATCGCAAGTCGGAGAAACCAGGATCAAAGCCGTCTGATTATCTGGGTAGGCCACAATTTGGGCGGTCTGATTGTCAAAGAGGTCAGGCTCTTCCGGACTGCTGCACAGTACAAGACTTTGACAATGTGGATCAAGGTTTGATCCGATCATCAGAATATTTTTACAACAAGCAAGACCTTGTTTTGGGAGCTTTGTATGCACAAACAAAGGGGGTTGTGTTCCTGGGTACACCGCATTGTGGGAGCGGAAAAGCAGGCCTCGCACACATCGTTGCTGAAGTCGCAAATTTATCGCTGCGGAATCCCGACGAGAAGATCCTGCGCACTCTAGAGCGAGAACCTGACGTTCTAGAGCATCAAAGAAAGAGTCCCGCATCCATTAGTGAGAAGATACCCTTGCATTGTCTCTTTGAAGAGAAGCCTATAGGTGTTGGTGTTGTAAGACCGCTGTAGCAGTTGTCATGGACATGCGGCTTACAACTCTCAGATTGTCCCAGAAAGCTTAGCGTGCATCGATGGGTTCAATGTTAGGTCAAACAGTATTCCAGCAAATCATATGGATATGTGCAAATACGCCAGTAAAAATGATTTGGGCTTCCAGAGGACTTTCGACCAGATCTCCTCCATCCTCCGAAAAGCTACGAAGCAGGAGAAGTCCAGTGAGTGAATGATCATCTTTGTTTTCTGCAGAATATTCAGTCAAAGATTTGTCTAGAAATAGATTGCTTACACTCGCCGCATCTCAAAAACATGGGAGACGAGCACCAAAACCCTGGGAGGACCATCGGCCGCATCTAAGGATCACGAGAAAGTTATCAGAGACGCCGGAGGCAGAAAGGAATTGCACCTGGCAACTATACGCGGAGATCGAATGAGAGTCGCAGAAATCCTTGACCTGGAGAGCGTCGGCATCGACTGCGAAGACAACGATGGGATGACGTCTCTTCACCACGCTGCCGGACATGGATATGAGAGAATAATATTGCTCCTACTCAGACGGCAAGCCAACATTGAAGCCGAGGACGATCGGGGTAGGACGCCTCTAATCTGCGCAGCAGAGGGGGGCCAAGAAGGGTCATTGCGAGTATTGTTGCGCAGAGGGGCCAAGATAGAGGCCAAGGATCTTAATGGGCATACTGCAGCTCATCATGCTTTCGTCTGTGGCTTCAAGCCTGTTGTTCACACACTCGTACAAAACGGAGCCGACGTTAGATCATTGAGCCTCCTCGGAAAGCCTGCGCTAGTATACGATCGAGCGATGACAATGATCGACTTACTCATACGGAGGAGATTAGAAGATCAGCTGGTTGAAATCTCAAAGGTGACGATCCTGCCGTTGCGGTTGATTCCGGAGAGGAGGCCAAAGCTTTGCTGCTAAGCTATAGGATCAGAACAGGTTGTCATCACAAAGGAGTTGAAACCTTACTTCATTAAGCAGCACAGAAAGAAGCTTTGCGCTCGCCCTAACCAAACTGTTGCTGGATCCTGGTGCTGGCGTCGATGAAGGGGTGCTTAAGGAAGGGGGAGCCTGCAGCACCCCTCTACACAAGGCGGCTAAGAATGGGAACGTCTTATTAGTACAGCTTCTTTTGGAGAGAGGTGCGAACATTGAGGCTCAAGACGGCTGCCTAAGCATGACAACACCTCAACAGGCCCAAGAAAAGGGCATCAAGACGTTACCAAAGCGCTCACAAATGCCGGGGCAAATTTCGAGGTGACCCAGGCGTCAGAACTTGAGCGGAATTACCATCTTGGTGCGTATTACTGCATAATTCCCAACTCATTGCATAGTTTCATATATTTCCGACGATGCAGCAGCAATACCACTCTGACGTCCTGCTATTTGTACATGTCTGACAACTTAATATCGCTTAGAAGAATGGCCGAACGGAACAGCGCTGCACACTGCATCAACATACGGGCACACAGCCGTGGTGAAAGCCTTGCTAGGAGCGGGCGCCAACGTGAATGCTCGATATTTGGAGGGTTTCCAGTCAACGGCATTGCAGCTTGCAGAAGGTGCAACGCAAGAACTGGCGGTACGACTTTTGGTGGAATTGGAAGCCGACGTAACGATCTGAGGACAAGTACCAGGCCACCCCTTTGCATCGTGCAGCTAGAGGAGGAAACCCGAAAATAGTGAAGTTCCTGTGGGAGAACGGAACCGATGTCAGCGTACAAGACGACAAAAAAAGATTACCGATCTGGTACGCTGTGATGAACAATCGCTAGGAAGCTGCACTTGCTCCGCGTGCAGCGGTTTCTGCCCTAGGGAGTCTCTATTCCAAGCTGAAGCTTGCGCTCGCGGACAGACGCCAGTAAAGACTACACTCTGAATGGCGATATTACGTCTATTGAGAAGCCAGAGTCTTCCGTTGAGCTCTTCATACAAGCACTGCTTAATCTCATGCAGCGTTAGCTTTATGTTGCCGTGCCTGACCCGCAATATGGTCGTATGTTCCAGCATAACCAAAGCGCAATGGGTGATAGGGCAGATATGATAGCTGCGTCAGACGCCAGTACCCATGTCACAGGAGCCATTACCTAGACTCCCCCAACGATTACCCAGGTCGCGCGAGAGTATAACGGCGCTCACCTTACTCAGTAAATGGGGTGAGGCTGGGGTAGATTTGATATAATTTGATGGCCAAACGTGGGATAATTGCTCTTGGAGGCTATAACAATGCTTGTACACGCTTTCAACATAATGACCTTGAAGTTGAGGCAGGCCAGTCGAGAGAAAAGAAGCAAAAGGGGCCCAAACGGAAGGGCAGAAGGGCCATTGTAAGACAAGAGGCACGGAACATAAGTAAAAGGGAGTCGGAATCCATCAAGAGAGAATCATGTAATCCGTGCAAAGGCAACCGTCTCGTAACCTTGCATATTGAATAGGAGAATAAGGCAGTAGTAGGGGATGTGAGGAGGTGGAGCCTTCAGTGCATCTTCCATCGGAGAAAAGTTTCTCCGAGATGGCAGACTTCGCGAACGGCTTGACGCGAAGAGTGTGCCCTTTCATCACTTTCATCATACATTTCGACCACCCTGGGGCTTCTTCAATACCCAAAACCTCTGACACTCAGTGCTCCAACCTGATCCATGACTCAGGACTAAGTTGCCCCGCTTGTCTGCTTCCTTGACCTTTTTCTTTTCCTCACATTCATCTGGCAACATCCTTCTTGCCCCGCCTCCGGCCACCGCTTTGCAGAAGCCTGATACGTTTGATCCTTAGGCCAAGGCACCAAGGAGCAGTCTATCACTTTTCTAGCAGAAGAAGGTGGAGTTCAGCTTTCTCTCAGAAAGGGGCCGGCCCTTGCCTCCACGATGTCCCTGTCCGTGGAGGAGTTAGACCAGACGGTCAAGGCCTTTTTTGAAGGTCGAGGAGACATTGTCAGTCCTGCTACCACCTATCCACTTCGACCTGCAGAGCTTTAGCTAATATCTTTGCAGCAAAAGCAAGCTCAAAACACCCTCAACCAGGTACTATACATTCTGTTCCCCCACACGCTCCACGAAGGGTACTCACGTTTTACTGCAGTTCAAAGAGAATCCAGATGCCTGGCTACTGGTGGACAAGATATTGCAGGAGGCCTCGTACCCACAAACGAAGTGTAAGCTCGAATTTGAAGGTTCTGCGGCAGGGCATGTACTAACAGGTAACAGACATCGGCTTGCAAGTCTTGGACAATGTTATCATGACCAAATGGAAGGTTCTGCCAAGGGAGCAGTGTCAGGGTATGTTACGGTCTGACCCCCGAGACTATGGAAACTGGCTTACCGATCTTAGGCATACGGAACTTCGTCGTGAACTTCATCATCCAAAGCTCAAGCTCGGAAGAGAGTCTCAAAACCCAGCGCACATTCCTCAACAAGCTTAACCTAGTCCTTGTCTCTATCCTGAAGCAAGAATGGCCTCACAACTGGCCTACCTTCATCAACGAGATCATCTCGTCCTGCCACACAAACCTTTCCATTTGCGAGAACAACATGTCTATTCTTCGCCTGTTATCAGAAGAGGTCTTCGATTATTCGGCAGACCAAATGACTTCAACAAAGACTAAGAACCTCAAGACTACGATGTGTGCAGAGTTCTCACAGATTTTCCAACTCTGCTCCGAAGTCTTAAATACCGCAAACCAGTCAAGTTTGATCAAGGCTACCCTTGAAACACTGCTGCGTTTCTTGAACTGGATTCCGCTTGGCTTTATTTTCGAAACGCCCATCATTGAGACCCTCAGAAGCAGGTTCTTGGAGACTCCGGAATTTCGCAACATTGCCTTGAAATGCTTGACGGAGATTGGTAGCCTTCAGATTGGACCGACATTCTCCTACGATGACAAGCTGGTGCAGATGTTCACCGAGGTCATGACCACAGTATCAAAGATCATACCGTTATCTGTGAGCCTGAAGGATTCATACGAAAAGAGCAACTCGAGGGATCAAGAATTTGTGCAGAACCTGGCTCTTTTCCTTTGCAACTATTTCTCCATTCATCTCAATGTAAGTGTCCTGTATCTCTAGATGTTACAGCTTGACTGACACAGCACAGCTCATTGAAAATCTGCCTACTCCTGAGTACCTTCACCATTCACACTTCTACTTGATACGCATATCACAAATAGACGACCGAGAAATCTTCAAAATCTGCCTGGAATACTGGACAAAGCTAGTACAAGAGCTGTACGAAGAGATGCAACAATTACCAATCACGGACATCAATCCCTTGATCAGCATGAATACTAGCGGTCTATCAAATGGCGGTGCACCTCATCCGAATGTACTAGCCAACTATCCTCTAAGAAAGCACAAGTACAACGAGGTACTATCACATCTACGACAAGTCATGATTGAGAAAATGGTTCGCCCAGAAGAAGTCCTGATTGTGGAGAACGACGAGGGCGAGATTGTCCGAGAATTCGTCAAAGAGAGCGACACGATTCAGCTTTACAAGACCAGTAGAGAATGTCTTGTGTACCTCACCCATCTCGATGTTGTCGACACAGAGAACATCATGTCAGACAAGCTTTCACGGCAGGTCGATGGCAGCGAATGGTCATGGTCAAATTGCAACACCCTTTGCTGGGCCATTGGGTCAATCTCTGGAGCAATGAACGAAGAGACAGAGAAGCGATTCCTCGTCACAGTCATCAAGGATCTCCTGGGCCTGACAGAGATGAAGCGAGGCAAGGACAACAAGGCAGTCGTGGCGAGTAACATAATGTACATTGTGGGACAGTATCCGCGGTTCTTGAAAGCCCACTGGAAGTTCTTGAAGACTGTTGTCAACAAGCTATTTGAGTTTATGCACGAGACACATGAAGGCAAGTAGCAAATTTGTAATGCAATCCCGTTCAAATGGCTACTAACATCAGAGCAGGTGTTCAAGACATGGCTTGTGATACGTTCATCAAAATTGCCAACAAATGCAAGCGTCATTTTGTAGCTCTCCAAGCCGGGGAGAACGAGCCTTTTATCGAGGAGATTGTTCGCACTTTACGAAAGATCACAGTCGACCTCAGCCCGCAACAAGTACATACATTCTACGAGGCCTGCGGACACATGATCAGTGCCCAGGGCCAAAAGAGCCAGCAAGAGCGGCTGATCGCTGAACTAATGTCTTATCCAAACCAAGCAGTACGTTTGTCGTCCACCACGAACGACACAGTGCTAACAATTTCAGTGGGACGCGATCATTCAACAAGCAAATAATGACCCAACGATACTCCAGGATGGCGAGACCATCAAAGTCGTTGGTAATATCATGAAGACGAACGTTGCTGCTTGTACCTCGATAGGCAGCTATTTCTACCCACAGATTGGGCGCATCTACCATGACATGCTCTCCATGTATCGAGCGACTAGCCAGATGATTTCAGATGGTGTCATTCGAGACGGTAAGCTCAGCTCGCCCCTCCAATCTCCAGGATAGCTAAGCTAATCAATCTCAGGTGTCGTCGCCACTAAGATGCCCAAAATTCGCGGTCTTAGAACCATTAAGAAAGAGATTCTAAAACTCATCCAGATCTATGTAGAGAAAGCAGACGATACAGAGATGGTGAATGCTAACATTGTGCCGCCCCTCCTGGACGCTGTCTTGGTTGACTACAACCGAAATGTGCCTGATGCTCGAGACGCGGAGGTACTAGATGTTATGACAACAATCATTACCAAGCTCAATGTACGTTGGACCCGTCATGCCTCGAAGCACTCGGTCAGGGAAGCTCGTCGTGAGCATCAGTGCTAATTGCTGACTTTCTCGCAGGGCCTCATGTCCGACAAAGTACCTACGATAATGGAGAACGTTTTCGAATGCACTCTCGAGATGATCAACAAAGATTTCTCCGAGTATCCTCAACACCGTGTCGAGTTCTTCAAGCTGTTGAAAGCCATCAATCTTTACTGCTTCCCAGCATTACTCAAGTTGGATGGGCGACAATTCAAATTTGTCATCGACTCTTGCATGTGGGCAAGCAAACACGACAATCGTGAAGTCGAGAACACCGGCTTGACCATGTGTATAGAGTTGATGGACAACATGGCTGAGCAAGCTGACCAGCAGACCTCAAGCGCGTTTTTCCAACAATTCTTTGTCGTCATCCTCCAAGATGTCTTTTTCGTCCTTACCGATTCCGACCACAAAGCTGGTCAGTCTCATCGTCCTGCCCTCAACCCTCAACATCAGGAGCTAACGTTGGCCAGGTTTCAAACCACAATCCCTCCTCCTCGCGCGAATGTTCTGGTTCCTCGAATCGGGCCGCATCACCGAACCCCTCTACACCCCCGAGCAAGCCGCGGCCGGCACATCCAACAAAGCCTTCCTCACCGAATTCGTCGGCAACCTCCTGCACTCCGCCTTCCCCAACCTCCAACCCGCGCAGATCGCCCACTTCATCGAGGGCCTCTTCACCTACAACAACGACCTCTCGCGCTTCAAGCTCAACATCCGCGACTTCCTCGTCCAGCTCAAAGAGTTCTCGGGCGATAATGCGGAGCTGTACGCTGAAGACCAGGAGGCGGCATTACAAGCAGCTAAAGATGCAGAGAGGGAGCGCGCGAGCAAGGTGGGGGGGTTGCTGAAGCCGAGTGAGATCGATCAGGATGATGAGTTGTGACTCGGAGTGGAGTTGCGGAATGAGTTCGCTGGCCCTTCCCATTGCGATGATGGCGCCGATGGAGGGGAAGGGGAAGGCGGGTTGAAGCAGAGGACTACGATCGATCATGGCGATTCCCTTGATGGATGGGGGTTTTATGAGCAGTGATCTCAGGAGATGATTCGTCGAGGGCGTTCGCTGGGGGGGGCGAGGGTATGAAGACGAGGCGATGGCATTGCCGGAAGGGTATCCGAGGCCGAGGCGCTGCTGCGTGCGTGCGTGGTTGTCGATACCATGTCCTCCCCATAGAGCAGAAACGTTTGCAATTGGTGTGCCTGTGAAACGGAAACGCAGACAAAAACAAAGGGAATCCAGATTTCATTTTCGCTTGCCTGCTCTAGTCATGGAAGTGATACAGTAAGAATATCCCTCACTTAAACCCCGCCACCCTCTTCTTCCCCTTCCCCTTCCCTACAACCCTCCCCCTCCCACCCCCATAAACACCCGCTACAGGCTGGCTAGCCGTCCCCAAACCCTCCGTAGCCATCACTCTCCCGGCTCCAACGGGACTACTCCCCCCCCCCCTCTCCCGCTCAGACCCCCCAACCGGCTGACTGGCCCCCATCCTCTTCGGCAGCGGTTGCGAGCACGGGCCGAGGGTAGCTTCCCTGCGCCGCTTCTTCTCCTTTTGACGGTGGGGTTTTTGCGCCTGGGAGGGTTGGTCGGATGCCGAGGTTCGGAATAGGGCGGTGCTGGTGAGGTAGTCGTAGGTGCTTGGATCGGTGGAGGGGGTCCAGTGGGCGAGGACGGCTGAAAGGCTGG
>JAABUQ010006583.1_pt1 | contig 17507 bp, 15 predicted proteins | sample 5560001 | NCBI WGS metagenome assembly JAABUQ01 (sample SAMN10711888, study PRJNA513371) | rock metagenome | isolation source: Antarctica rocks | place: Antarctica: Victoria Land, Finger Mt nord | collected 2015-12-18
TCATCCCCTACCGCGAAATGATCTACACCGGCCCGATCGACGAGTATTTCGACCTGCGTTTCGGCAAGCTGCCCTACCGCTCGCTCGAGTTTCGCTTCGAAACGGTCAACACGCCGGTCTACCAACCAGCCCCGGTCGTGAACTATCCCAACGACTACGCCTACACGCGCGTGACCGAGTTCAAGTATCTCACGGGTCAGCAACACGACAAGACCAGCCTGGTCTACGAGTACGCGCGCGCCGAGGGCGATCCCTACTACCCGGTGCCGCGCCAGGAGAACGCCGCGCTCTACCAGCAATATAAGGCGCTGGCCGACAGCACAGAGGGGGTCCACTTCGTGGGCCGCTTGGCGACCTACAAGTACTACAACATGGATCAGGTGGTGGCGCAAGCCCTCGCCACCTTCGAGCGCATCGTGGGGGCGCGGCGCGTCAACCCGGCGGCGCGGCCCTTGAGCGAGGTCCTGACGGTTAAAGGACGCCACGGACGCCGGCGCCAGACACGACCCGCCGGTGGACGGCGCCGGTCGTACGCCGGCGCTGACAGGGCGTTCGTGAGCGTTTGACAGGGCATTCATGAGCGTTTCGGGCGTTTTCCATCTCGAGCTTTGGGGCGGCGTCGAGTGTACCGTCGTGCGCATAGGCGACCGCTACGTCCGCGAACGCACGGCACTCAAGGGAGTCCTGGGAGGGCAACGGCGAGAGGCCGTATCCACCGTGCCGTGAGCCCTCCGAGCATCGCAAGCGTTCCTGGCATACGGTTTGCATCGGTAGGAAGCGCCCCTCGGCAACGCCCCGTGTTCGCACACAAAGAGGAGTACCCGGCATGACAGCAACGGACCAGACAACGCAGCAGAATCCCTTGACGCAATATCCCAAGCCGCCGTTCCCTACACAGCATATCGACCCGCCGGGCATCGAGTCGCGGATGGACCCCAAGCCCGACTACGGCGAGCAGTCGTACCGGGGCTCCGGGCGGCTCACCGGCAAGGCGGCGCTCATCACCGGCGCCGACAGCGGCATCGGACGCGCCGTCGCGCTGGCCTTCGCGCGCGAGGGCGCCGACGTGCTCATCTCCTACCTGGATGAGGGCGAGGACGCGCGGGAGACGCTGCGCGTGGTGCAAGAAGCCGGGCACAAGGCGGTCGCGGTCGCCGGGGACATCAGCCAGGAAGCGCACTGCCAGCAACTGGTGCGGCGCGCGGTGCAGGAGTTCGGCAAACTCGACATCTTGGTCAACAACGCGGCCTTCCAGCGCACCTATCAAAGCATCACGGAGATCCCGGCCGAGGAGTTACAATACACTTTCGCCACGAACATCTTCGCCATGTTCTACCTCTGCAAGGCGGCGGCGCCGCACCTGAAAGAGGGCGCCACGATTATCAACACGAGCTCGGTCGAGGCCTTCCAGCCCGAACCCTCGTTGCTCGCGTACGCCGCGACCAAGGGTGCTATCGTGAACTTCACCAAGGGGCTGGCCACGGAGATGGCGTCCAAGGGCATTCGCGTCAATTCGGTCGCGCCCGGCCCGGTCTGGACTCCGCTCGTCGCCTCCACCATGCCCTCGGACCAGGTCTCGTCGTTCGGGCAGCAGTCGCCGATGCAGCGCCCCGCGCAGCCGGTCGAGCTCGCGCCCGCCTACGTGTATCTGGCCTCGCAAGAGTCGAGCTACGTCTCGGCCCAGACCATCGGCGTCACCGGTGGCACGCCGCTGTTCTAACACGCTCAATCGCCGGGCGACACGCGATGGCAAGGGGCAGCGGGGTCGCCGCGCGACAAAGTACCGCGCGGCAGCCCCGCTGCCCCTTTTTGTATCTGTCGACAACCTGTAGCGATAGGGGACGGCTTCGATGGATTCGATTGAGACAGTGATAGCCGCCATTCCGCCCTTGGACGCGGGCGTGATGGCTGCGGCGCGGGCGCGACAGGCCACGCTGACCAAGCCGCCCGGCAGCCTTGGGCGGCTGGAGGATTTAGCGGTCCAGCTTGCCGGGATAACGGGCCGGACCATCCCCGCGCCTTTGCAGGAGCGCGCGGTGCTGGTCCTGGCTGGCGACCACGGCGTGACGGCGCAAGGGGTCAGCGCCTATCCCCCCGAGGTTACGGGCCAGATGGCGCGCAACTTCGTAGCTGGTGGCGCGGCCGTGAACAGCCTCGCCCGGAGCGTCGGAGCGCGCGTCATAGTGGCCGACCTCGGCGTCGCGAGCGATCTGGACGACGTGGCAGGCCTGCGGCGCCATCCGATCGCGCGCGGGACGGCCGACATGTCGGTCGGGCCGGCCATGAGCCGCGCCCAGGCTGTCGCGGCGATCGAGGCCGGCCTGTCCCTCCTGGCCGAGGAGGCCGCGCGCGGCCTCGATGTCGTCTGCACCGGTGAGATGGGCATCGGCAACACCACGGCCGCAGCGGCGATCACGGCTGTCGTCGCCGGGGTCTCATCTGTGGCGGCGACGGGCCGCGGCACGGGCGTGGACGACGCGCGGCTGGAACACAAGCGGGCCGTGGTCGCGCGCGCCCTCGACGTCAACCGGCCCGACCCGGCCGACGGCCTCGACGTACTGGCCAAAGTCGGCGGTTTCGAGCTCGGCGGGCTGACCGGTGTGATCCTGGCGGCGGCGGCGCGCCGCATCCCCGTCGTGCTCGACGGCTACATCGCCGGCGCCGCCGCGCTCATCGCCGTCGCCCTCGCCCCCGCCGCGCGCGACTACCTGGTGGCGGGCCACCGCTCGGCCGAGCCCGGCCACGCCTTCGTCCTGGCGCGCCTCGGCCTTGTTCCACTGCTCGACCTTGGGCTGCGCCTGGGCGAGGGCACGGGCGCGGCGCTGGCGCTGCCGATCCTCGACGCCGCCCTGGCCGCGCACCAGGACATGGCCACGTTCGGCGACGCGGGCGTGGCCGGCGCGGATGTCGCCGCCGGGCAATCCGCGGGCCGCGTGTGAATCGCGCTCTATAGTTGTAGTCGCGCGGCGAATTGTGCCAGCGTGGTGGCGCGTCGGACGCGCACACGGGGCAGTTCGTAGGGTGTCGCGGCATCCTGCGACGTGCCCGGCGTCACGGGGTCTAGCAGGGCGCCGACGTAGTTGTAGCGGGCCAGGATCGCACGGATGCGCGCCTGCGCGGCGACGGCGCCTGAGCGGAAGGGCTCGCCCGAGGGGTAGGCCATGAATTGCACGGCGCGGTGGATGCGCGCGGCCAGCAGGGCGCGCGAGAAGTGCAGCTCGTAGGCGGCGCGGTCGAGGCCGAGCAGGCCGAGGTCGGGGTGACTGACCGTGTGTGACTCTATCTCCATGCCCGCGTCGGCCATGGCCTCGACCCGCGGCCACGTCACGTAGGTGTTGACGCCGAGGGTCGTGCCGACGAGGCCGGTCACGATGTTAAACTCGCCCACCATATGGTAGCGACGCAGCAGGGGGAAGGCGTCGGTGTAGTTGTCCGCGTACCCGTCGTCGAAGGTCAGGATCACCGGGCGCGGCGGCAGCGGCCGCCCGTAGTAGAGCGTGTTGAACAGGTCGACCAGGGTAATCGTATGGTAGCCGTGGCCGGCCAGATAGGCCAGTTGCGCCGCGAAGTTCCCGCGCGTCACCGTCAGATCGATTTGCGAGTAGGCCAGCGGCGGCGCGTCGGACACATGATGATACATCAGGATGGGCACACGCTGTGTCGTGGCGACCGGATCGGGCGGTGGGATCACCGGCGCCGCCGGGTCGAGCGGGCCGCCGCCAGCGACGCGCCAGGCCGCGCCGGCGCGTACGATCGTCGTGTCGAGGTTGCGCAGCAGCGTGAGCATGCCGGGTTGGCCCCCGCGGCGCCAGGATAAGGTCAGCGTGAGGGGGATATGTATGGCCCCGCCGGCGAGGCGCGGGGCGCCGAGCGCCAGGCCGCGCAGACGCACCGGGGCGAACTTGCGCGCGTAGTACGCGGCATAGCCGTCCTCCCCGCCCCAGCCTTCCCGCGCGGCGGGCGTCAGGAGGCCCCACATCGTCGCGTAGTGACCGGCCGCGAAGGCGGTGGCGTAGGCGCGCAGGGTGGCGAGGGCCGACGGCAGGGCGGCTATGGCTGATGGGCCCAGGCGTCCTGGCGCTGCCGGTAATTCACCAGGCGACGTGGGGCGCGGACTTCCTGGCACGACTGGCACGACTGGCACGACTGGCAGCGCGGCGATGAGCGTAACCAAGGCGAGGCCGGCGAGTTGGCGCTTGATGGTGGAGGGTAGCGGCGAAAACATGATAGCGCCAGTGTAGCAGGATTGTGCGCAGCGCGCCGATCCCGATGGACGTGGCGGTGGGACTCGTGACTTAATCCTATCGTGGCGCTCCCAGGAACAACCTTTCACGAGCCCTGGATGTAGCGGTGGAGCGACGCCTGATACCGTGCGATGGCGCATAATAGGGGTATGAAAGATGGAACCATCAAAGTTGAACTGCACTCCCACACGCGGCACTCGCGCGATTGCCTGCTCTCGTACGAGGCCATCATCGACGTGTGCCGGCGGCGCGGCGTCGGCGCCTTGGCCGTGACCGACCACAACGAAATCGACGGCGCCTTCGAGCTACAACGGCGCGCCCCCTTCCCCATCATCGTCGGCGAGGAAGTGTTCACGGCCCAGGGTGAGATCATTGGGCTGTTCCTGAAAGAGCATATCCCGCGTGGGCTCGCGGCCGAGGAGACGGTCGCGCGCATCAAGGAGCAGGGCGGGCTCGTCTACGTGCCGCACCCCTTCGACTCGTACCGCAAGGGCGCCATCGGCCGCGAAACGCTCGACAGCATTCGCGCCGACGTCGACCTGATCGAGGCGCTCAACGCCCGCAACCTCCGTCACGAGGACGACGAGAAAGCTCTGCGCTACGCGCGGGAGTACGGCCTGGTCATGGCCGCCGGCAGCGACGCGCACTCGGTCGGCGAGTTCGGCAACGCCTACCTGCGCATGGAGCCGTTCGACGGGCCGCGCGACTTCCTGGAGAAGGCGCGCCGCGGCGTGATCGGGGGACGCCACTCCGCAGGCGTGGTCCACCTGCTCTCCTCGTACGCCAAAATGCACAAACGCGTAGTCAAGCGGCTGGGGCGCGTGACCGGACCCTGACCGTGCGTTATATCCCCCGCTCGTCCAACAAACGGCGCAATTGCTCGAGTTCCACGCGCGCCCGGTGCAGTTCCGCGTCGCGGCGCTCGAGTTCCGCGTCGCGGCGCTCGAGTTCCGCCACCACTTCGCCCTCGCGGAGCATACGACGTCCGTCGCGCGCGAAGACGGTGGCCAGCACACCTTCCAGCCCGATCGCAACCCCGATCTGTTCGCTGTGCCAAAGCCCATCGGCGCTCCGCTCCCAGGGCCGGTACGCGTCCCCAGCGAGGCGCCAGGCGCGTATACCCTCGGGGAGGAAATGGCCGGTAGGGTCGAGCGCCAAGTACTCCCGCACGCCGGCGCTGGCGTAGCTGTAGACCTTGCCCCGCTCCATGCTCAGGTCGGCCGCGTAGGTGGACTCACTGAGCACTTCGACGATGAGCACGGGCGCCCCGTCGACCACCAGAGCCATCGACCCGCGGCTCTGGTCAATCGGGCGCGGATAGACGAAGATGTCCGGATAGGTGCGGTAGTCGGTTCCATCGGGGTGCGCGCAGCCCAGGAACAGGATCTGGCCCGACGCTTGCCAAGGGATTGTTTCTCCCCGTGGGAGGCGCGGACGTGCGGCCTCGTTGATGCCCCAGCGCAGGTTGGTGATGGTCGTCTGGTGCAGGTCCGTGCCCAAGATGCTCTCCTCGGTATCATCGGGCGGCCACGCCGTCGCGCCCAGGGGCGGGCACCGCCGGGTTTGTATCTCGCTCGCCATAGGTCACGCCTCCTTCTTTCCATTACTCTACCGCATATTGGTTACCTTTGCCGGTCGGCCCCAGGAGTAGATAGGGTGGGGATATGGTGTATAACGTGGGTGGACGATTAGCGTGTGTAGGAGAGATGTCATGGCGGGAGAGAGCCGTTTCGGGTTAACCGGTCTGGCGGTGATGGGACAGAACCTTGCGCGTAACGTGGCGCACCACGGCTTTCCGATCAGCGTGCATAACCGCACGACCGCGAAGACGGACCAGTTCTTCGCGGACTATGGGCACGAGGGTCCGGGCGCTATCACAGCCGCCAAGACCGTCGAGGAGTTCGTGCAGTCGATCGCGCGCCCGCGTCCCATCATGATCATGGTCAAGGCCGGCAAGCCGGTCGACGCCGTTATCGACGAGCTCGTGCCCCTGCTCGACCAGGGCGATATCATCATCGATGGCGGCAACTCGCTCTTCACCGACACGCGGCGGCGCGAGCAGGACCTCGCGGCCAAGGGCATTCAGTTCATCGGGACCGGCGTTTCGGGTGGCGAGGAGGGCGCGCTCAATGGACCGAGCATCATGCCCGGCGGCCCGCGCGAGGCCTACGACCACGTCGCCGAGATTCTGACCTCTATCTCGGCGCACGTCGACGGAGAGCCGTGCTGCACGTATATCGGCCCCGACGGCGCGGGCCACTACGTCAAGATGGTACACAACGGCATCGAGTACGCCGACATGCAACTCATCGCCGAGGCCTACGACCTCCTGAAGAACACCTTCGGCTACTCCGCGGGCGAGTTGGCCGACATCTTCGCCGATTGGAACGAGGGCGACCTCGACTCGTACTTGATCCAGACCACCGCCGCCGTGTTGCGCAAGACGGACGCGACGACGGGCAAGCCGCTCGTCGATCTGATCCAGGACGAGGCCGAGCAGAAGGGCACGGGGCGCTGGACCGTACAGTCGGCGCTCGACCTCGGCGTGCCCATCACCGGCATCACCGAAGCGGTCTTCGCTCGCGTGCTCTCTTCGCTCAAGGACCAGCGCCAGATGGCCTCGAAGGTGCTGCCCGGCCCGTCGGCCTCCACGCGGGGACGCGACCAGGCGACAGTCGACGCGGTGCGCGACGCGCTTTACGCCTCCAAGATCGTGGCCTACGCGCAGGGCTTCGAGCAGCTCGCGGCGGCCTCATCCGAGTATAAGTGGGGATTGCACCCCGGCGAACTAGCCACGATCTGGCGGGGCGGCTGCATCATCCGCGCGCGCTTCCTGGGCCGCATCAAAGACGCCTACGACCAACACCCCGACCTGAAGAACCTGTTGCTCGCGCCGTACTTTCGCGACGCCGTGGCCGGGTCGCAGGACGCCTGGCGCCGCGTCATCGCGCTCGCCGTCGAGCAGGGCGTGCCCGTGCCGGTCTTCTCCTCGTCGCTGGCCTACTATGACGGCTACCGGCGCGAGCGTGGGCCGGCCAACCTGATTCAGGGCCTGCGCGACTACTTCGGGGCGCACACCTACCAGCGCATCGACAAGTCAGGAACGTTCCACACGAAGTGGGCGCAGGACGGCACGGAGGAGCAGACGTCGTAGGAGGCCCTCACCCCCAACTCCTCTCCCGTGCGCGGGAGAGGGGAGAGGGGCGCACCCCACGATTGTGCTGGCGATCGCCGTGGGCCGGGCCGCGTGTCACAATGTCCGGGCGCGCCCGAGAGGGGGTGAGGGCCGCACGGCCTACGCGACCGTGCATGTACAATAGTGTCATGAACATGGATTCTTTGGACCAGACAAGGGTCGGCTTGGACCAGACAAGGGTCGGCGCGGCTACGCTCGAGCTAATGCGCGGCGATATCACGACGGTAGCCGTCGACGCCATCGTCAACGCCGCGAACACCAGCCTGCTCGGCGGGGGCGGCGTCGATGGCGCGATCCACCGCAAGGGCGGCCCGGCTATCCTGGAGGAGTGCCGCCGCATCGGAGGGTGCAAGACTGGTCAGGCCGTGATCACCACCGCCGGTAACTTGCCGGCGCGCTACGTGATCCACACCGTCGGCCCGGTGTGGAACGGCGGCGCCCATGATGAGCCCGCGTTGCTGGCCTCGGCCTACCGTAACTCGTTGCGTATCGCGGAGGAGCGCGGCCTGACCTCGATCGCCTTTCCGTCGATCAGCACGGGCGCCTACCGCTACCCGATCGCGCAGGCCGCGCGCGTCGCCGTGGGGACGGTCGTGGAGCATACGCGCGCGCACGCGGACGGCAGCCTGCGCCGCGCGCTCTTCGTGTTGTTCACGGACGCCGACCTCGCGGCGTACCGGACGGCGCTGGCGGAGGTGATGGCCCGTGTTCCGTGAGTCGGACGCCGAGACCGGCTCGGTCGAGCTCAACCTCGATTGGGTGCTGCGCACCGCATCGCCGGGGCACATCGTGCATGTGTGTGGACCCGCCTTTTCGGGTCTGTGCCTGCCGGTCGACGTTGGGTCCACACGCTACGCCCAGTGCGAGCGTTGCGGCGCGCGCATCGACTACGCCTCGCTGGCGCGCTGGATCAGGCGATTAGGTTAATGCCCGGCGCGGGATGCGAGTTGGGCCACGGCCGCTCACGCTACCCGTTTGGGAGTCGCCGTGACCACCGTCGCGCCGCGGCTTGATTGGCGATCCCGTGGCGCGTTTCAACGATCGACCGCGGCCTGGTACCCTGATGACATAATAATAACGTTACGCTAGACCGGGAAGGGCAGAAGATGCGCTTTGTCGACGCGCCCCGCGACGCGCGGGCGATGATGGGCGCGCGGGTGACTGTCCAGGCGGGCGCGACGGTCGTGGACCAGTTGACCCGGCTGCTCTCCGTGCGCGGGCACACCGCCCTCGCCGCCGAGTACCGGCGGATGCTGGCCGACCGCTACGTTCGGGACGCCGCGTTGCGCCCGACGCCGCGACAGTACCGGCGCTTTGTCGCCCTACTGAGGGATGGCTGTGTATACGCGCGGGAGCGGTACGGCCCCGGCGCCGTGCCGTCCGCCCTGCACTACGGCTCGACGCTGGCGCTGCGCGACGGCAGCGTCAAGAGCCAATTTATCTTCTATACAGGCGCCCGCGACAGCATCGTGCTCTCGTACCATCGCGTCGCGGCGCGCTGTGTCCTGTTCGACCAGTCCCACACCATGATGGTCTCGCCGCACCTGCCCGACCTGTACGTCAGGCCGGCCGACCTGACGTTCCTCGACGCGGTCGAGGAGTGTTACCATCGCTATCAGATCCAGGATCTCGGCCTGCCGCCCGACATCTACCCGAACGGACCCTTCCTGCTAGAGGACGACATCGGCCCGCTCTGGCGCCGCGCCATCGCCGACCAGGGCATGCGGGTTTTGCCCATCGCGTCGGCGCCGTAGCGGCGCCTTGCGCTGGCTCGCCGGGCGGACGTAGCCATCAACCGTCCCAGCATGGATAATTAGGCAATTACTGGTCCACTGAACAGAGCGGGAGGGATGGCGGAATGGCTACTACGACGGAGCGGGTCGCTCTGGTGACGGGGGCGGCGAGCGGGATCGGCCTCGCCATCGCGCGCGACCTGGCGGGGCGCGGCATGCGGGTGACGCTCTCGGACTACGACGTGGACGCGGGGATCTCCGCGGCGGCGGAGATCCCCGGCGCGCGTTTCAGCGCCGCCGACCTCTCGGACCCCGAGGCGTCGCGCTGGCTCGTCACCGACACGGTCGCGGCGCTGGGGCGCGTGGACATCCTGGTCAACAACGCCGGTATCCAGCATGTGGCGGCTATCCACGAGTTCCCCGAGGCCATCTGGCGGCGCATCATCGAGGTCATGCTGACGGCGCCCTTCATCCTCACCAAGGCCGCCCTCCCCGGCATGTACGAACATGGCTGGGGTCGCGTGGTCAACATCGCCTCGGTCCACGCGTTGCGCGCCTCGCCCTATAAGGCGGCCTATGTGGCGGCCAAGCACGGGTTGCTGGGCCTCACACGCGTGACGGCGCTGGAGGGCGCCGAGCGCGGCGTCACCTGCAACGCCGTCTGCCCCTCGTACGTGCGCACACCGCTGATAGAGCAGCAAATCGTCGACCAAGCGCGCATCCACGGCATCCCTGAGTCCGAGGTGGTGGAGAAGATTATGGTGGCCGAGGCGCCCATTCGCCGCCTGCTCGAGCCGTCCGAGGTCGCCAGGTTCGTCGGCTACCTCTGCTCCGACGACGCTAGCGGTATCACGGGCAGCGCGCAGACGATCGACTGTGGCTGGACGGCGCACTAGTAGCACGCCATTGACGCGGCGCTAGTCGCCGCGCAGCATGAACCCGCTCCCGGGCACAGTGATGATGTGGACGGGATGGGCGGGCTTCGGCTCGACCTTGCGGCGCAGGCGATAGATGGTCATGCGCAGCAGATCGTCGCTTACGGCGTAGCCCCAGATGCGCCGCATCAACTCGGCTGAGGGCACGACTTGCCCGGCGCGCTCTATCAGCGCGAGCAGCAGCGCGAACTCGGTCCCCGTGACGTCGACCTCTTGGCCGTTGATCCAGAACTGGCGCGTCGCCGGGTTGAGGGCGAGTTTACCCGCCGTGATCACCAGTGCCGAGGGCCGCGCGCGCCGCTGCACGGCGTGGATGCGCGCGATCAACTCGCGGGCGGTCACTGGCTTGACGACGTAGTCGTCCACCCCGCTCTCTAGCGCGCCGACCTTATCGTCCTCGTCATCGTGGCCCGTCAGCATAATGATGGGGACGCGGGGTTGTCCTGAGTCGCCGATGCGGCGGGCCAATTCCAGTCCGTTCAGGCCCGGCATCGCGATGTCGAGCACGGCGAAGTCGGGGCGCTCCTCCTGGAATAGCGCCCACGCCTGCCGCCCATTGAGCGCGGAAACGACGATGTAGCCCGCGCGCCGCAGGGTGACCTCGAGCGACGCGAGCAGGTTGGCGTCGTCGTCCGCCACCAAGACGCGCATAGGTTAGCCCAGGTGGAGCGTGAACCAGAACGTATTGCCGTGTCCGGCCGCGCACCGCAGGCCGATAGACCCGCCGTGGGCCGCCACGATAGCCCTGGAGATGGCGAGGCCGAGCCCCTCGCCGGGGGTGTTGGTGGCGTGGCCGCGGAAGAGTCGCTCGAAGAGGCGCGCCCGCTGGTCCAACGGGATAGTAGGTCCGCGGTCGATCACCTCGACCGTCGCCATCGCTTCGACGCGGGCGCGCACGGTGATCGTTTCACCACAGGGACCGTATTTGATCGCGTTGTGCAGCAGGTTGACCAGAACCTGTCGAAGCCGCGGCGGGTCGGCGAGGACCGTCAGTGGATCGCACGGAAGGTCCACGACGACCCGCTGTCCGGAGGGACGCAGCAGGGGCGCGACGATGTCGATGGCGTCGCGCACGATCGCGGCCAGGTCAGTCTCGGTAGGCCGGACGGCGAAAGACAGTGCGCCGCTCTCAGCGGCGTCGCTTAGGTTATCCACGATGGACTGCATATGCGCGGCGCTACCGCGTAGCGCGCCGAGTAGGAGGGCGCGGTCATCCGCGTCGAGCGCCGTGTCATTGTCCAGGCTGGTAAGGGCTAGATTGAAGGAGCAGAGCGGGGAGCGCAGTTCGTGCGCCAGGTCGCGAAGGAACGTGTTGTCGTGTATGCCTATCCGTGGGGTGTCGAGTATTTTTACTCGCGCGACGTTGCGAATGTCTACTCGTGGGCTGTCGTGTATCTCTACCAGCGGAGCATTGTCGGGGAGGACGTGCTCAGGGGCGCGGTAGAGGGGCGCTATGGTTACCACCAATCGGCCTCCAGGGGTGTTGCGCGGCGGGACTTGTTACAGATGGGTTACCTGCGCCGCGCTGTTACCCGACAGAACTAATTGTATGCGCCCGACTTTAAGGGCATGTTAACGGCTTGTAAAGTCTCGTCCTTTGACGCGCGGGAGCGTTTGTGTTAAAGAGAGGACCTTCCCCCGCCAAGAGAGATGCGGCAGCCCCGGTTATAGGGCTACCCTCGACCGGGCTAGCCGCCTAGTGAAACGGACGGCTACGCGTAGTACGCCACGGACTTCCCGACGGCGCCGATCAGCCACTCGGCCTGCGCGTCGGGGGCCGCGTCGAAGTCTGGTTGCCACAGCAGGCGCAGGTTGCGGTCGTTGCTCGGCGCTTCGAATCCGATCACACCAGACACAGCCTTGCGGTAGATGTGCCGCCCCGTGAATTCGAACGCCATCCCGAACGGCTCGCTGTCGATAACGTCGCCGCGTGAGGTGACGATGTGGAAGTCCTGCGGGTCGGCGTAGTACTGGTCATGGCTGCCGGCGCGCTTGATCTCGACGGTCACGAGCACAAAGGTTTTGCCGCGTCCCGCGACGTAGTCGGCGGCCCCGGCCTCGCGTGCCCGCATCACCGCGCGCGGCGTCACAGCGAAGCCCGCGATAGTCTGCGTGCGGCCGAGGCCGATCGCCGTCCGTAAGGACGCTGCGTGGGTGGGGGCGGTAGACGCCGCGCGCGATGATGCGGACGTGGCGGACGTGGCGGACGTGGCGGACGTGGCGAGGGTCAGGGCCGTAAAGGCGATCAGGGTGGCGAGCGGGCGACGAGGGGCCATAACGGTTCTCCTTTTATAGATCCACGCGGCGATCAAGTACGCCGTCGACGAGGGTCTAGTTACACGGATAACATAACGCCGTTAAAGGCGCGTTAAGCCTGTATTAACAGACGATTAAGGGAGCGCGTGGAGCTCTTAATACGCCTTTAACAAAGGCTTAATATGTGTTTAACGAGGCTATGTTACCGTGCTGATGGAACATACGAAGAAGGGTGGGCGTGTAGAGATGCGTAGACTCGTGGTATCGACCGTCGTCGTCGGCGCGGCGCTTCTGTGGCTGGCCGGGGCGGTCCTGACGACGTTGCGCGCCGAGGCGCGCGGACCCCTGGCAATCCACAACGGCGACCTGCTCGACGTGTCCAGGCTGCAGGGGCTGCGCGTGGTGTCGGCGATGGGCGGTGAGGTGCGCGTCCTGCTGCCCAACGGCGTCCTGGTGCGCCGTCGCGGCGCGCGAACACAGCAGATCGTGTACCTCCCGCACGCCAGGTTCAGGCAGCGCCTCGACGCCGCCGCCGCGCACGACCTCCCGGCCGACCAGGACGCGGTCGAGCCGCGCGCCCACCTCGCCGTGCTCGGCCTACCTGGTGGACGGATCTTTTACGCCTCCACGGTGCGCATCCTGCCGCACCACCGCGCGATCGGCGGCCGTATCGACCAGACGCCCGGCCGCGACGTGCTGGAGATCGTCAACCGGCGCGGCGCCTACCTCGTGCGCCTACAGCATGGCGTGGCGCCGACGCTCAACGGCCGCCCGCTGCGCGGCCCCCTGCGGGCCGGTATGCATGTGGCGACGCTCGCCGTGCCCGACCCGCGCGAGCAAGACTTCTACCTAGCCGATACGGTGCGGGTGTTGCCCACGCCGGTCAGTGCGCATATCGGCGGCCTGATCACGAGTATCGCCGCCGCGACCAATACCATCACCCTGTACAACAAGGCCAAGGACATCCATTACACCCTTGAGATGACGCCGAAGACCAAGATGACGCTCAACAAGTGGACGTCGGGCTATAGCGACCTCAGCATCGGCGACCACCTCACCGTGTCTGGGGTGCTTGACCCGGCGCACGCCTACGCGGGCTCGACCGCCGTCATCGCCCGGATCATCCGTGTAGGCTCGCCCAGTTTCGGCGGCTATATCGCGGCTATCGCTCCGGCGCCGCATGGGACGGTGGTTCTGACCGTGCGCGCCCACCGGGGGCACACCCTGCGTATCACAGCCCCCGGCGCCGCGGCGGTCGTCTACGGGGCGCAGCCGGCCCGTGTGCTCGACCTGCTGGTGGGCGAGAAGATCGGGACGCGCGGCACGCGCACGGACAAGTTCGCCCTCACCGCCTCTTTTATCCACGTCTACCCGCGCCAGCGCACCGTTGGTGGGGCCGTAGCCGGTCTGCTGCCGGGCAGCTATCGCGTCGTCAGCGGCTCCGACAACACACAGTACATCATTCACACGACCTCCCGCACCGTCTATACCCTGAACGGGCGCCCCACGGCCGCCTCAGGGATCGTGGCCGGCACGCATATCCGTGTGCGCGGCTACGACGCGCTGCACAACACCGAGAAGCATATCCCGGTGATCATCGCCACCCACGTCACGGTCGTGCCTCGCCACCACACGACGACGCGTCGCACGACGAAGCGCGTGAGCCATCCCGTGGCCACGCCGGCCCCGACGGCGCACGCCGCGAACCTCTCCCCCGTCAGCGGTGAGCGACGACCGCGCGTGGCCTGAGGCATGATCGAGGGACTGTCCGCACGCATGATCGAGGGACTGTCCGCAGCGCGCTTTGTCGTGAGCGCCGGCTGTAAGGCGGCGCGCCTCCCGACGTGCGCGCGGCGGCAGGCGGCCGGCGCGACCGGAAGCTCCGGCCGCCGCGTCCCGCTACGCGGCGGCTTAGGTGAGATAGCGCGCGGGCGGACGCCGGCATGAGCGCGATCGTTTCGCGGACCAACGACAGGGATATCGCGCCGGCCCCGGCCCGGCCGCGAGTCTCCGCGCGCGCCGCGGTCGCCGCGCTGCTCGACGTGCGTGCGGTTCTGCTCGTGGCGGCCGCCCTCATCGGCGGCACGCTGTGGTGGTGCCTGCGCCAGCCCTACAACGTCATCCTCTCCTACGCCGACGCTCCCACCCATCTCAACCTGGCGCGGCGCGTCCACGACGACCTGCACCCCGGGTTGGGTCAACTCGGCGCCTACTGGCTGCCGCTGGCCCATGTGATCGAACTGCCCTTCGTATGGGACGACGCTCTGTGGCGTTCGGGGCTGGCCGGGGCCATCCCCAGCATGTGCTGCTATCTGCTCTCCGTGTGGTTGCTCTACCAGTTGGCCTACCTGGCTACGGGCGGGCGCGTCGCGGCCGTGATCGCGGCGCTGGCCTTCGCCGCCAATCCCAATGTGCTCTACCTGCACGTCACGCCCATGTTCGAGCCGGCCATCATCGCCAGCGTGCTTGGCGCGACCTACCTGCTGGCGTGCTGGCTGCAGGGGGCCGGCCTAGCCATGTTGATCATGGCCGCCGCGGCGATGAGCGTGGCCTCGACCAGCCGCTACGAGGCCTGGGCGGTGGCCATCGGCTCGGCGGCCGTGGTGACGCTGGCCCTGTGGCAGCGCGGCGACCGCGGCGCGCGCCTGCGCGGCGGTCTGCTCTTCTACCTCGTGCTGGCCTGGTACGGCATGGCGCTGTGGCTCCTGTGGAACCTGGCCCTCAACGGCGACCCGCTCTACTTCCTGCACCCCTCGTTCAACAAGGGGCTGGCCGAGGCGCGGCTGGCCGTGCTCACCAAGCGCAACCTGCCGGCGGCCGCGTCCTACGTGTTCTTCTCCGTCGCCGACAACGCCGGGCCGATCTTGGTCGGGCTGGGGGCGCTCGGCCTGTGGCGCTTCGCCGCGGCGGCCGGCCTGCGCGCGCGCGGGCTGTGGCTCTACCTGCTGGCGGCCCCGGCCCTCTTCGACGTGTTCTACCTGTGGTTCAAGGGCACGCCGCCGATCACCGTACCGCAACTGATCCCGCACGCCAGCGGCAACATCCGCTACGGGGTGGTGACCTTCCCGCTGTTATGCCTACTAGCCGCCTACCTGGCGCGCCGGCCCGTCGTAACGCCGCGCGGACCCCTCCCCGTGGCGCGCCTCCTCCTGGCGCTGCGGCGGATCACGCCGGCCATCTGGCCCCTGGCGCAGGCCGGACTGCTCGCGCTCGTGCTGGCCCAGCCGCTGCTGATCCTGCGCCACAGCCCCATCGGCGGGACCGACGGTGTGGTCTCCTACGTCGAGGCTAACACACTGGGCTACCGCAACGGACAGGACGTGCGCGTCGCGGTGGCGCGCTGGCTCGCCGCGCACTACGACGGCGGCCTGGTGCTGATGAGCACCTTCAAGGGCGCCGACCGTGTGATCCTGGACTCGGGGCTCAAAGACCGCGCCTTCATACACGAGGGTTCGCAGATCACCTGGCGCTGCGCCCTGGCGCGGCCGCAACGCTGGGCGCGCTGGATCATCCTCTATAAGGGGCGCGACGGCGCGGCCCGCCTGCTCGGCTACAGCAGTGTGCGCGGCCAGCAGTACTTCCGGCTGGTCAAAGACATCGAGGGGACGGGGACGGCCGGCTATCTGATCTACCGGCGCAACGGGCGGCCCTGGCGCCCGGCCCATCCGAGGCCCTGCGAGTGAGCCTCGTCCCCGTCCCGCCCCCGTCGACCACGGCGGCGCTCCCCGACGACGAGGCGGCGCGCCGCACGCTGTGGCGCAACCAGCAGGCCGCCCTAATTGTCGCCGCCCTCGTCATCCTGCTCGGCCTGGTCTTCTGGCGGGTTGGGACGCTGGCCACGCTGATCTCGCTGGCCATCGCCGGCTACGTCGCCGGGGGAGGCTACAAAATCTACGTGCTCTACCAAGCGGCCCGGCACGGCGTCCCGGCCCACGCGCCGCTCGACCTGCCCGACGACGAGCTCCCGCGCTACACCGTGCTGGTGCCGCTCTACCGCGAGGCCGTCATCATCCCCGGCCTGCTCGACGCCCTGCGCGCGCTCGACTATCCGGACGCGCGGCTCGAGGTGCTGCTGCTGCTGGAGGAGGATGACGAGGAGACCATCGAGGCCTGCCGCGCGCGCCCACTGCCCGCGCACATCCGGCCCTTGGTGGTCCCGCAGGGTACGCCCAAGACCAAGCCGCGCGCCTGCAACGAGGGGCTGGCCGCGGCGACCGGCGACTACCTCGTCATCTACGACGCCGAGGACCGTCCGCAGCGCGACCAGCTGCGCAAGGCGCTGGCCGCCTTCGCCGCCGCGCCCCCCGAGGTGGTCTGCCAGCAGGCCAAGCTGGCCTACTACAACGGGCGGCAGAACGCGCTGACGCGCTTCTTCACCATCGACTACGCCAACTGGTTCGACGGCATCCTGCCCGGCCTCACCGCGCTGGCGGCGCCGATCCCGCTCGGCGGCACCTCCAACCACTTCCGCGTGGCGGCCCTACGCGAGTTGGGGGGCTGGGACCCCTACAACGTGGCCGAGGACGCCGACCTGGGCATCCGCCTGACGCGGCGCGGCTACCGCACGGCCATCTTCGACTCCACGACGTGGGAGGAGGCCAACAGCCGCGTGCGCAACTGGATCAGACAGCGCTCGCGCTGGATCAAGGGCTACATGCAGACCTTCCTGGTGCATACGCGCCACCCGCGGCGGCTGTGGCGGGAGCTTGGCGCGGTCAACTTCCTGAGCTTCGTGGCCCTGGTAGGAGGGACCTCCGCCTCGGCGCTGCTCAACCCCTTGTTCTGGGCGTTGGGCGTCGCCTACTACATCACGCGCTCCACGGCGATCGAGGCGCTCTTCCCCACGCCGATCTACTATCTGGGGCTGGCCTGCCTGCTCGTGGGCAACTTCATCTTCATCTACATGTCCATGTTCACGGCCGTGCGTTGGGGCTACGAGGATCTGACCAAGTGGGCCATCCTGATGCCGCTGTACTGGGTGTTGTTCAGCGTCGCGGGCTACCTGGCGCTCTACGAACTGATCACGCGCCCGCACCACTGGCAGAAGACCACGCACGGCCTGGTAAGGGAGCGGCCGTCCCTCGCGAGCGAGGGCGAGCTTTTGGCGGCCAACGACAGCGCCGCGCGCGCCGGCGCCGCGAGC
>JAABUQ010006584.1_pt1 | contig 17506 bp, 16 predicted proteins | sample 5560001 | NCBI WGS metagenome assembly JAABUQ01 (sample SAMN10711888, study PRJNA513371) | rock metagenome | isolation source: Antarctica rocks | place: Antarctica: Victoria Land, Finger Mt nord | collected 2015-12-18
CCGATGAATCACAAATGCAGCCCGTGCCGAAAGCCCTCTTCTGATTCCATCATCAACAAAACCGCTCTAGGGACTGGCCAGCCCGGACCATGGCTCGACGCACAGGAAGTCCGCACCCGGCTTCAACCACAGGCCGAGCTGGCCGAAGCCGCTCCAGCTGATCTCCAAGCCGGGACCGCCGGCCATCCCGTAGCGCAGCGAGCGGCTGGCCAGCACTTCCAGGATCACCGCATTGTCGGTGAACAGGGCGGCGTCCAGCGCCAGGCGTCGACCGCGTATCGGGGTCGGCTGCGGGTCCGGCCGCAGCAGCCCGTCGCGCACGCGTCGGATCGGCGCCGGTTCCGGCTCGGCGAAGATGATCTCGTGTGCCTCTCGCGGGAAGCCCGCCACGAGTGGCCACGCGAAGGCGGGATGCGCGCCGAGCGAGGCGGGCAGCACGACCGAGGACGGGTTGGTGACGCGGTAGCCGACGGTGAGGGTCGAGCCCTCCACGCGGTATTCGAGCTCCAGCCGGAAAGCGAACGGATACGTCGCCCGGGTCCGCGCGTCGTCCTCCAGCAGCAGCCGGCAGGAATGCCGGTCGCGGGCGACGAAGCGAAAGGCCCGGTCGCGCGCGAAGCCGTGCTGGGTCATGCGGGTGCGGACGCCGGCATGCAGCAGGGTATCGTTGGCGAGGCGGCCCACGATCGGGAACAGCACCGGCGCGTGGCGCGGCCAGGCTGGGTCGGCCTGCCAGAGCAACTCGTGCCCGCCCGCGCTGCGTACGGAGTGCGGCTCGCCGCCCTGCGCGTCGATGACGGTGGACAGTCCGTCGCCGATCCGATGCTGCTCGCCCATGGCCTGCCGTCTCCTGCGCCCGTATGGGCACCGGGCGGGCTCCTGTCGCGGCTGCAACCTTGACGCGTGCGCCCCGTTACGCACACGTCTCACTGACACACCAGATCGGAGCGATACGAACATGCTACGCAGATTTGCCATCCTGGTCGCCGCGGCCACCCTCGGCGTCTCGACGCTCGGCCTCACCGCCTGCAACACGGTCTCCGGGGCGGGCAAGGACCTCAGCGCGGTCGGGCACGACGTGAGCCGCGGCTCGAACGCCGCCGGTGCGAAGATCAACCAGAAGACGGGCGCGTCGCCGAACTGATCCCGCCCTCCTGCGGCAGCCGGATCACCCCGTGCCGGGTGATCCGGAGGCGCGCACGATGAACGCCGGCGGCAAGATGCGTCGCAAGGGCGACCTGCCGAGCAAGCCCTGCGTCCATTGCGGGCGCCCGTTCGCCTGGCGTCGCAAATGGGCCAAGGTGTGGGACGAGGTGCGCTACTGCTCGGACGCCTGCAGGCGCGCGGCCAAACCGGGCGAACGCCTCAGAACGCCGACTTGACGGTGACGATGGCGGCGAAGCCCTCACCGATCGTGTAGGTCGGCGAGGCACCGGTGACCACCGTCCCGAAGCGGCCGACGGTATCCCTCGCGTTGGCCGTGATCGACGAGATGCCGGACAGGAACTTCTGGTTGGTCATGTTCACCAGGTTGAGCTGGATCGTCGGGGCCTTGGCGTAGCCGATGTCGGGCAGGCGCAGGCCGACGGTGCCGCCGATCTCGTAGAAAGATGGCTGGATCTCGTCGTTCATGAAGGTGGAGTACTGCCTGGTGATGTAGCGGATGCTGCCATTGGCGAAGAAGCGGCCATCGTCGTAGTCGAGCGCCGCCGAGAGCACCCAGTGCGGGCTGCGCGGGGCCTCCCTGCCTGCGGTCGGCAGGTAGTCGCCGCCGGACTGGATGTTGTTGTCGATCGAGGTGTGCAGGTATTGTCCGGAGAGGTAGGGCCGGAAATGCGCGATCGGGCGCGTGCCCGCCTCGACGTCGATGCCGTCCGAGGTCTGCCCGCCCGCATTGATGTCGGTGGTGAGGGCGCCCTGCGTGCCGGGCACGGCGCTCTGGAACTGGCGGTTCGAGAAGTTGTAGTGGAAGTAGGTCGCCGACGCGACGAGCAGGCTGCCCTGGTAGCGATAGCCGAGTTCCTCCGAGATGGAATACTCGTCCTTAATGTTGCCGCCCAGGAACGTGGTTGCCCCGTTGATCGGGCTGTAGGTGTTGTAGAGCGTGATGTCGACCGGCGAGCGGAAGTTGGTCGTGACGCTGGCGAACACCTGGTTCCTCGCGTCGATTTGGTAGCGCGCCGAGACGGCCGGGAGTGGCTGCGCGTCGTTGAGCACCGACTTGTACTGCGGTCCGGGCAGCATGTTGGTGCCGTCGCGGTTGACGATCGCCTCCTTGAAGCCGACCTCGATGGCCAGGCGCCGGTCGAGCAGGCTGATGTTGTCGCCGAGGAATATCGTGTGCACGGTGGTCTTGGTCAGGATGTCCTGGCCGAGCAAGCGCAGGCCGTTCACGGTCTTGATGTTGTTCTCCTCGCCCCAGATGCTGCTCGGCTCGCCGGTGTAGCTGACCGGGCTGTACGGCTGCATGTCGTGGTCGTTGCCGTAGTCGAACCAGTAGCCGACGAACAGGTCGTTGGCGCCGAGACGGTAGTTCGTCTTGGCGGTGTAGCCGCTGCGCAGCTGCGAGTCCTGGAAGGCGAGCAGGCCCTCCGCCTGGCCGGGCTTGCCGGGCAGCTGATAGGGCAGGTTGATCGGATCGGTGACGAGCTGGTTGCCCTGGTAATTGCCGGTGCTGAACAGCGGCACGCCGATGGTGCCGTTGCCGTAGCCGCGCCACAGGTAGGGCGTGAAGTCCGCGCTCCACCGGCTGGTGAGCGTGAAGTGCGACGGCGCGCTCATGTCGAAATTGGCGTAGGGGTTGCGGTTCAGCTTGTAGAAGTTGCCGTTGCCCGGCGTGTAGGTGCCGTCGAAGTTCAGCGAGTCGTGGAACTGGTTCCACTGCGCCAGGGTCGGCGTCGTGAAGTTGTTCTGCACTGCGTCCTGGTAGGCGCCGACGACCGCGATGCGGTTGCCCTGGCCCCATTCCTTGAGCAGCTTGAAATCGAAATGGATCTTCTCGTCGGTGCCGCTGCCGCGCCAGGCACGGTCATGCTGATGCGAGTAGGAGACGAACCCGCGCACGCCGGTGTTGCCGATCTCGCCGCTGTCGAGGCGCAGGAACTCGCGGTTGAACTTCCAGCTGCCGTAGCCGTAGTCGACCAGGCCGCCGAACTTCTCGGTCGGATCGCGGTCGTGGAAGGTGAACAGGCCGCCGGAGCCGTTGATCGTCGGCGTGTCGATGTTCGAGGAGCCCTGCTGCAGGCTCAGTTCCTCTATGTTCTCGTTGTCGACGAACTCCGACGGGTAGGTGGTGTAGAGGCCGACGTCCGAGATCGGCGAACCCTCCCAGACGAAGGCCATCTCGGTCTGGTCGAGGCCGCGCAACGAAAGGCCGCCGCCGGACAGGCCGTACGGATCGACCTCCGATGCCACCACGCCGGGAAGCAGCTGCACCAGCATGAACGGGCTCTGCGCCGGCGCCTGCTTCTGGATGTAGTCCTTGGTGACCGAGCTGCGCGATTTCGGGGCGGTCTCCTTCTTGATCAGGCCGCCGCCCGGCTGCAGGCCGGTCACCCCGTCGGCGGTGTGGTGCGCCTTGCTGCCCTGCACGACGATGGACTCCGCATTGTCGGGAGCAGCGGCGAGCGCCGGAGCCGCGGCCAGCGTCGAGAGTGCGGTGCCCCCGAGAAGGGTCGCGATGGCGATGCGTGACGTCATGGCTTCGGTTTCCCGGCTGATGCAGGCTCGCACGAAGCAAGCCGGGTGCCACGCTGCCGGCCGTGCGGCACCTGCGTTCCCGGAACGAATAGCTTGTTGCCGGAAAGAGACGGTCGGCCGAGGCTCAGCGCCGCGGGCGCGGAACCCCGGCCAGCGCGTGCTGGGTCGCGACGTCGATCGGCAGGCTGGTCCCGCTCAGTGCCACGCCCTGCCAGCCCGCGCCGAGGGCGATGTAGAGCCCGACCGCATCGTCCAGCCGGGCGAGGTCGCCGAGTGCGGCGGCATCCTCGCTCTGATAGGTGGCGCGTTCGGCACCCAGCACGTCGAGGAATCCGGTGAGGCCGGCGGCGTATAGCCTGCGCGCGCGATCCAGCGCCAGCGCGTTGTCCGCCGCCGCGCGATGCAGCACGGCGCTGCGGCGGGTGTCGTTGCGGTAGGCGACCAGGCGGTCCTCGACCTCGCGGAAGCCGTTCAGCACGGTACGGCGGTAGGACAGGCGCGCGGCCTCCGCCTCGGCACGCGCCTGGCGCACCTGCGCGCTCAGCCGTCCGCCGCGATAGATTGGCTGCGCGGCGCTGAGCAGGAACTGGAAGGCGAGGCTGTCGGCGGAGAGCAGCTCGTGGATCATGCTCGATTGCAGCCCGATCGAGAGCGGCAGCGAGAAGTCGGGATAGAGCGAGGCGACCGCGACGCCGATGCGCGCGTAGGCCTCGGCGTAGCGGCGCTCGGCCTCGCGTATGTCGGGGCGGTTGGCGACCACCATCGAGGGCAGCGCCACCGGCAGCGCCGGCACCTGCGGCAGCGGGCGGGGGCGCGTCAACATCGCCTCCAGGCTGCCCGGCATCTGCCCCAGCAGCACCGCGATGGCGTGGCTGAGCTGAACGATGCGTGTCTGCAGCGGCTGCGTGGTGGCCTGCTCGGTCTCCAGCTCGGCCTGCGCCTGCGCCACCTGCAGCGAGGTGCCGAGCCCCTGGGCGAACAGCCGCCTGGTCAAGGCGAGCCCCTGGCCGGCGGTGGCGATGTTGCGCCCGGCGATGTCGAGCTCGCGCTGCGACGCGCGCAGGCCGGCATAGTCGCGGGCAAGCTCGCCCAGCACCGCGAGCAGGGTGCCGCGCCGGGCCTCGATGGTGGCGCCGACCTGGGCGTCCTGCGCCTCGATCTGGCGCTTCACGCGGCCGAACACGTCGAGCTCCCAGCTCGCGGTGAAACCCGGGCTCCAGAACCGGTTGCTGGACGAGATGCCGGGCAACGGCGGGAATTCCTGGGTGGTGGAGAAACGCTGTATGCCGGCCTGGGCGTTGGCGTCGACCTGCGGCGACAGGGTGGCAGCGACCTGCTCGCGCACGTCCCGCGCGGCGAGCAGGTTCTCGCCGGCGACCTGCAGGTCGAGATTGCCGGCGATGGCCAGCGCCACCAGCCGGTCCAGCACCGGGTCGCGGAAGGCGGCCCACCAGTCGCGCATCTGCGCCCGGGTGCGCGCCAGCTCCGTCGCGGTGGCGCGGTGTTCGGTCCAGCCGGATGGAGCCTGGTCGCGCGGCGGCGCGTAGTCCGGGCCGAGCGTGCAGCCGGCGAGCAGGAGCAGCCCGGCCGTGAGGCCGCCGAGGCGGGTGCGGCTCATGGCGGGTTCAGAGGTGGTCCTCGAGCCAGGTGCCCAGCCGTGCCCGGCTACGCGCCTCCGTGCCGACGCTGACCGAGCAGGTCATGCCCGCGGCCAGCAGCAGCCCGTCGGGGACGCGGTCGATATGCACGCGCACCGGGATGCGCTGCGCCAGCCGTACCCAGGTGAATACCGGGTTGACGTTCTGCAGGCCGAGCCGGTCGGACGTGCCGTTCTGGTCCTGGATGCCGCGGGTGATGCTCTCCACGTGGCCGTCGATCAGCCCCGTGTAGCCCATCAGCTTGATACGCGCGGGATCGCCGACGTGCACGCCGCCGATCTTGGTCTCCTCGAAATAGCCGTAGACCCAGAACGAATCTGAATCGAGCAGGGCGATGCGCGGCTGTCCGGCAGTGACGTAGTCTCCCGCGCGCAGCGAGAGGTTGGTGACGTAGCCGTTGACCGGGGCACGCAGCGTGGCGCGCTCCAGGTTGAGGCGGGCGACGTCGAGCTCGGCCTGCGCCGCGTCGACCGAGGCCTGCGCGGTGGACGCGGTGCTGCTGACGCGCTCGCGCTCCTCGGCGGAGACGATGCCGCTCAACCCCTGCCTGCGCTTGGCGTCGGACTGGCGCAGGCGCAGCTCCTCGTGCGCGGTCTCGACGTGTGCCTGCGCCGAGGCGATGGCCAGGCCGAAGCGCCGCGGGTCGATCACGAACAGCGTCTGCCCGCGCGTCACCCGCTCGTTGTCGCGCACCAGCACCTGCGTGACGGTGCCCGGCACTTCCGGCGCGACGTCCACCACGTAGGCGCGCACGCGCCCGTCACGGGTCCAGGGGGCGACCATGTAGGTGCGCCAGAGTGCTGCGCCGAGCACGACGGCGAGGGTCACCGTGGCCAGGGTGACCGCGACCTGGATGGTCGTGCGCAGCAGGGACGGCAGCGATGGCATGGCGGCGTCGGACCTTCAGATCAGCAGCACGAGCAGCGACAGCACGCACAGGTAGAGCGCCACCTCGAACAGCGCGAGGTGCCAGACCAGGCGCATGAAGCCGGTCCGCCACATCAGCGTTCGCAGCAGCAGGGTGATCGGCAGCGCGGCCACCGCGTAGAGCACGATCGGCGCGAACAGCAGGCCACCGAATTGTGCTTCGCTCAGCACGGGGTCTCGCTCGGCATGGGGGCCTCGCTCAGCATCTGGGCACCACGTAGTCGCGCGAGAGGAAGCCGGGCACCGCCTCGATTCGCAGCGCGATGTCGTGCAGCAGCGCCGCGATGGATCGCGCGCCCGGCGTCGGCACGTCGGCGAACAGCCGCGCAGCCTGGGCGGCGAGCGACGCGATCTCCTGCGGGTCGCGCCGCAGCCGTTCCACCGCGGCCAGCAGCGCCAGGCCCGACCGGCGCTGCGCCGGCTCCGGCTGCGCATCGGCAAGCAGCAGGCGCAGCCGCAGGATGTCGCGGCCGAGCTCGATGGCGATGAAGGCGCAGTCGGTGACCTCCCGGCGCAGCTGCGGCGGCATCGGCTGCAGGCGCTGCACCAGACGAAGCGCCTTCTGCATCTGCAGGTCCTCCCATACCGCCAGTGCCGGTGGTCGGCGTGCGGCTCCGAGCTGGGCGACGGCATGGGTGATCGAGCGCGCCAGCCGGCCGGCGTCGCGGGCGGGGTTGGAGGGCAGCAGCGCGCGGAACACCACGATCAGCGCCGCGGTCCCCAGCACGAAGGCGAGCCAGCCATTGATCAGGCCCACATCGTCGAAGCCGATCGGGTTGCGCACGGTGATCATGGCGTTGAAGAACACCACGTAGCCGAACGCGCGCAGCCCGTGCCGCGGGCTGAACTGCAGCCAGATCCCCGGCAGCAGGCAGATGCCGAGGCCTGCCAGCAGAAGTGGAAAACCGCTGATCTGGGGCAGCAGCAGCGACTCGCAGACGTAGCTCGCCGGGATCGCCAGCAGGGTGCCGATCGAGAAGTCGATGCTGGCGCGGGAGGCGCTCGGGTTGGTCGCGAGCAGGCAGGACGCCGGTACCAGGTAGGACAGCAGCGTCGGGCCGGAGGGCCACTGCGTGACGTACCAGAACAGGAAGGCGAGCATGGTGACGATGCTGCCGCGCGCGCCGTTGCGCAGCGCCGTGGGCCAGTCCAGGAAGCGGCGCAGGCGCGGACCCCGGCTGGGTGCGCCAGGCTTGGGTGCATCAGGCGGGATGGTCAGGTTCGAGATCGCGTCGTGCAGGCGGCCCAGCAGGTCGCGCGCATGCTCGATGGCGCCGAACTGGTCCAGATCGGCGTGCAGCGCCAGGCTGGACAAGGTGTCGTCGCCGGCGGAGAGCCGGTCGCGCAGTCCGGCGAGGCGGTCGAGCACCGGTCCGGGCGCCTCCGGTCGAAGCAGGGCGAGTCCCCCGATCGCCGCGCGCAGCTCGGCGGCGAGGGCACGGTGCGGCCCGAGCCGGCCGTAGAATGGATCGAGCGCCGTGAGCGTGCCCATCAGGCCGGCGGCCCCGAGCCGCAGCCTGGCCGCACGACGGCTCACCTCGAAGCTGTCGGCGGCGGCGTACTCGATGGTCTCGTGCAACCCGCTCGCCTGCGCCAGCAGGGCGCCGCGCCGGTCGTAGAAGGCGTCCGGCAGGCCGCCGGGATCGGCCCTGCGCCAGCTGCGCGGATCGGCGGCGTACGCGGGCGCCGCGTGGCCGCAGAGGGCCGCGCCTGTGTCGCGTATCAGGGCGAGGCTGGCGTCGCCCAGGCGCGAGGGCGGCCGGATGCTGGTCAGCAGGAACACCATCGCCGCCGAGGCGATGCCCACCGACACCGCGGACAGCCGCGACAGCGCGCTGGTGAACACGTTGTCCGGATCGTCGAAGGCGGGCGCGCAGACGATGACGATGGTGTAGCCGGCCAGCACCGCGCCGTACGCCTTGAAGAAGCGCAGCAGCGTGGAGGCGATGCAGGCCAGGCCGATCCAGAGCGAGAACATGATCGCGAACAGCATCGGCGCCTGCGCGAAGCAGGCCATCGCCAGCACCGCGGCGGCGGCGCCGATGAAGGTCCCGAACAGCCGCCACAGGCTTTTCGAGACCAGCGCGCCGTTCACCGGGTTGGCCACGATCAGCACGGTGATGACCGAGGACAGCGGCGACTGCAGCTGCAGCGCGAAGGCGGTGTAGAGGGCAACGCCGATCGCGGCCAGCGTGCGCAGGCAGTAGAGGAGGGTCGGCCCGATGCTTCGCCACGGCGGCAGCGCGGTGCGCAGCGCTTCGCCCAGCGCCTTGCGCACGCGCATCCGGGTCGCCTCGCGCCCATGCATCCGGGCCGACGGCGCGCTCATCCGGCGCCCGGCGCCTTGGCGACAGGCGCCAGCAGCGCCTGCTCGATGCGGTCGAACACCGTGCGGCACAGTGCCTGCTCGTGCGCGGGGACGGCCGCCAGCAGCCTCGCGCCGACCGCCTCGCAGGCCGCGTGCACCTGCTCGTAGAGGCGTGCGCCCTCGGCGGTGACGACGAGCCGGTTGGAGCGGCGGTCGCGCGTGTCGCAGACGCGCTCGATCAGGCCGCTGCCCTCCAGCACGTCGAGCAGCCGCACCAGCGAAGCACCCTCGATCTCAAGCGCGCGGGCGAGGTCGGTCTGCCTCACCGGCGGCGGCAGCGTGCCGAGCATCAGGATGGGCCGCCAGGTCGCCTCGGTCAGCCCGAAGCGGCGCAGGTCCTGGTCGATCTCGCGCCGCCAGGCCGAACCCAGCCGAAGCATGCGACGCCCGAACAGGGTCGGGCTTGCCGGGGAGTGATCCGATGTCAACGCGTCCGGTCCGTCTAGGTCGATAGCAGGCTAATGGTTTGCATGCTCATGGCTGTCAAGCCGTGCCGGCGCTTGATCTTTCGCACCCGGGCTGTATCTGGGGGCGCCGCGAACCGGGGGGACAATGCGCAGGATCTTCGTGCCGTTGCATGGACCCGACGATGCAAGGTCGCTGCTGCACCTGGCCGGCCGGCTGGCCTCACCGTTCGGCGCCCAGATCGAGGCTGCCTTCGTCAGCGACGCCACCGGGCTGGACCAGGACCCGCCGGATGCGACCGAAGTGCGCGCGGTGTTCGACGCCTGGTCGGCGGCGCTGGCCGCGGAGCAGTCGCCGGTGCGCGCGGACTGGCACGAGATCACCGACGGCGTCGTGTATGCCAGCGCCTCGCTCGGACGCGCCAGCGACCTGATCGTCACCCGCTCGCTCGGCCGGGTGGTCGAGGAGGAGCGGGTGCTGCATGCCGGCCGCAGCGAGCGCGGCTTCCGCGACGCGTTGCTGGCCTCCGGGCGGCTCACCCTGCTGGCGCCGAGCGGGCGCATCGATGCGGATGCCATGCTCGATCACGTCGTCGTGGCGTGGGACGGCAGCGCCGGCGCCGCGCACGCGCTCGGGCAGTCGCTGGCGCTGCTGGCGCGGGCGAGCGCGGTGCGCGTCGTCATCATCGGCCGCAGCACGGTCGGCGTGCGGGCACGCAAGGCGATCGAGAGCTATGTCGGGCTGTATAATCCCGGCACCAAGCTGCTGGTGCAGGAGAACGCGCACCGCCAGACCGGGCGGGCGTTGCTCGACACGATGCGCCAGGAGCGCACCAGCCTGGTGGTGATGGGCGTCTGCGGCCGCTCGCATCCCGCGGGTGCCACCGGCACGCTGGGCGGCACCATCCTCAAGGTGATCGAGGAGAGCCGCATCCCGATCCTGACCGCGACCTGAGCATGGCATCAGTCCTCGGCCCGGAAACCGCGGTCGCGCTTGGTCGCGGCACGGTGCCCCTTGGCCTCCAGCCGGCGCTGGCGCTGGCCAAAGGAGGCGCGTGTCGGCCGGCGCTTCACCGGGACATGCGCCGCCTGCGCGATCAGCGCCGACAGACGCTCGATCGCATCCTGCCGGTTGCGCTCCTGCGAGCGGAACTGCCGCGCGGTGATGACGATGACGCCGTCGCGGGTCAGCCGGCTGCCGGCGAGGACCTGCAGCCGCGCCTTGACCGCCGCCGGCAGGGAGGCGCTGAGGCGCGCATCGAAGCGCAGCTGTGCGGCCGTCGCCACCTTGTTGACGTTCTGCCCGCCGGGTCCGCCGGCCTGGATGAAGCTGATCGCGATCTCGCTGTCGTCGATCGCGATGCCGGATGCCACTTCTATGCGCACGACAGCCTCCGCCCGGTCAGTCGAACTGCTGCGGCTGCGGCGTGCAGCCAGCCAGGGTCGCGGCGATCCGTGCCGGGACAGGCGCGTGACGGGGGTGGGTCGACATGATGGACTACGTGCTTGTGGCTGTGGGCGGTGCTGCGGGAAGCGTGCTGCGCTACGCGCTCGGCGCATGGGGCGGTGCGGCGTGGGGTGGCAGCTTCCCATGGGCGACGATCCTGATCAACATGACGGGAAGCCTGCTGATCGGGGCGGTAGGCGCCGTGACCATCGGCGATGGGCTGCTGCCCTCGGGCGCGGTGCTGCGCCTGCTGGTAATGGTGGGGTTCTGCGGCGGCTACACGACCTTCTCGTCGTTCAGCCTGCAGACCCTGGACTTGGTCCGGGACGGACGTCCCGGTGCCGCCCTGCTCAACGTGGCGCTGTCGCTGCTGTTCTGCCTCGCGGCGGTGGCGGCCGGCTACTACGCCGGCAGCTGGCTCGGCGCCCGCGTGCTGGCGGTGCGGCAGGCGCCGTGATCGCCGACCGGTGGGGCCGCATCGTGCGCGGTGTTCGGACAAGAATGCTGGCGTTGCGGATCGAAAGGAGCGACAATGCATCACAGAAGACACAGTCAAGAAGCGAACAGGATCGTTGAGCGAGGCAGTGATGAGTTCTGATACACCGGCCGCACAGGCGTGGCGCCTCGTGCATGAGCGCAGGATACCGGTCAAGGCGGCCGCCCAGAGCATGGGCTTGGTCCCGCACCAGATTTTCGAGCTGCTCGCACGCGAGAAGCTGCGTCGCGACGCGATCTATGACCGCCGCGCCGCCGCAGCACCCGCCGTGGGACCGGAGGACAGCCCGCGCCTGCTGGCCCACCAGGCAGCGCTGCGCGACCGGGCGCTGACGCTGCTGCAGCAGGGCATGGAGCCGGGCGCAATCTGCCTCAGGCTTGGCAAGCACGTGAGCTGGCTGAGCGACATACGCAAGAAGGCTTAGTTCCGCTTGACCGAGGAAAGAGCAGCATCGCCGTCCGAGTAGATCCATGAGGACGCTGAAGGGTCCCGCCCTGTTCCTGGCGCAGTTCGCCTCCGACCAGGCGCCGTTCGACACCCTCGCCAACATCGCCGGCTGGGCCAGGCGGACCGGCTTCGACGGGGTGCAGATCCCGTCCTGGAACGCGAGCCTGTTCGATTTGGCGCGCGCGGCCGAGAGCGACACCTACTGCGACGAGGTCCGCGGCGTGCTGGCCGATGCCGGGCTGGTGCTGACCGAGCTCTCGACGCATCTGCAGGGGCAGCTGGTCGCCGCCCATCCCGCCTACGACATCGCGCTCGACGGCTTCGCGCCCGTCTCGGTGCATGACGACCCGCAGGCGCGCCAGGCCTGGGCGGTGGACCAGCTGCACCTGGCGGCGCGCGCCTCGCGCCGGCTCGGCCTGACCGCGCACGCCACCTTCTCCGGCGCGCTGGCTTGGCCGTTCCTGTATCCGTTCCCGCAGCGGCCGGCGGGCCTGGTCGAGGAGGCCTTCGACGAGCTGGCCAGGCGCTGGCGGCCGATCCTGGATGCGTTCGACGCGGCCGGCGCCGACCTCTGCTACGAGCTGCATCCCGGCGAGGACCTGCATGACGGCGTGACCTTCGAGATGTTCGCCGAACGGGTGGGGAACCACCCTCGCTGCAACATCCTCTACGACCCGAGCCACTTCGTGCTGCAGGTGATGGATTATCTCGGCTTCATCGACGTCTATCACCAGCGCATACGCATGTTCCACGCCAAGGATGCCGAGTTCAACCCGAGCCCGCGGCAGGGCGTGTACGGCGGCTACCAGCCCTGGCTGAAGCGCGCCGGGCGGTTCCGCTCGCTCGGCGACGGGCAGGTCGATTTCGGCGCGGTGTTCTCCAAGCTCGCCGGGTACGACTTCGACGGATGGGCGGTGCTGGAATGGGAGTGCTGCCTGAAGTCGGCCGAGGTCGGCGCGCGAGAGGGGGCCGCCTTCATACGCGACCACATCATTGAGGTCACCGATCGTGCCTTCGACGACTTCGCCGGCGGCGCCGCCGACCGCGGCACCAACCGCCGCATGCTGGGCCTGTCCGTGGACTGAAGATGGTTACGGCGGCTGGATCGTGATGCGGGACTTGCCGAAGAAATGCATCAGGCCATGCGCGGTCCAGGAGTTGAGCGCGGGCTCGTCGTAGCGGCCGGCCGGGATCTGGATGGGTCCCGCGAGTGCCGCGGCGGGGGGCAGCCGGAACAGCATGGACCGGCCGGCGGTGTCGCGTCCGGCGTGCCAGTTCGCCGCGTTGCCGGCGACGATGGCGTGCATCAGCCGGAAGTCGCCGGCGATCGCGTGCAGCCGCGGCGACACGCCGAGCAGGCAGGCCAGGCACAGCGCGGCCGGACCGAGACGAGCGAGGGCAGGGCGTGCCGGCCAGCGCGCCGACCAGATCGCCATGGCCGCGAGTGCGAGCACCACCCAGCACTGGCGCAGGCTGTCATGGCGCTGGCAGCAGGGCGTTCCGAACTGGAACAGGCCGGCCGCGATGGTCACGGCGGCGGCCAGCAGGAGCGCGCCCGCGACGGCCGGCAGGGTGTAGCGCGCCGGCGCCGGCCACCCGCCCAGCGTCCAGCACCAGCGCAGGCCGAAGACCAGGCACAGCCTCGCCGGCCAGATCGGCAGCATGTCGTCCAGCAGCGCGCGCGGCACCGGACGCAGGCTCTCCGCCAGGTGCCTTAGTGGCGCGGCGTGGCCGACCGCCTCGGTGGAGACCATCCGGTGGTGCGCCAGCGTCCACAGCACGAAGCCGGCGACGAGCAGCGGCACCGGCGGCAGCGCGAGGCGGCGCGGGTGCGGCGAGGTGGCGGCGAGCACCAGGGCGAGCGGCACCGCGGCAATCGCGCCGGCCTCGCTGCTGGCGGCGCAGGCGGTCAGGCTGGCGGACAAAGCGAGCATCCCGGACAAGCTCGCGTCGCGGCCGTCCGCCACCAGGAACAGCGCCAGGCTGGTGGCGGCGAGCGTGCTCAGGTAGGCCACCGCGCCGGCCGGCCAGAAGAACATCTCCGCGACCGGGTGGCCGAGCAGGAACAGGCAGGCGGTGGCGAGGCCGACCAGGATACGCAGCGGCGCCGTGCGGTCGCGACGCAGGGTGACCAGCGTGGTCGCGACCAGCACGCCCCAGAGCAGCGCCAGGAACGGCACCGTCAACGGCCGCAGCAGTGCGGCGGCGACGCGGCCATAGAGGTAGAAGATCAGCTCCGAGAGCGGACGCGGGCTCCAGCTGCCGATGCGCGCCTCCCACAGATAGCGCAGGTGGCCGTCGCGGGCGAAGGCGGCGCAGATGAAGTCGTCGCCCTGCCAGTGCGCCTCCGGCAGCAGGGCCGCGTGCAGGGCGAGCACCGACAGCGCCAGGGCGATCCCGGCGCCGGTGCCGAGCGTCACGATGTCGAGTCGGGCGAGGTGGAGGCTTGGCATGGCTAGGGTTTCTACAGCCTGATGGCGAGCCGCGGCAGCCGGATGCTAGGCTGCCCCCATGCCTCACGCCGATTTCGTGCACCTGCGCGTCCACTCCGCCTACTCGCTCGCCCAGGGCGCCATACGCGTCCCGGAGATCGCCGCCCTCGCGCACGCGGCGCGCATGCCGGCGGTGGCGATCACCGACACCGGCAACCTGTTCGGGGCGCTGGAATTCTCGCAGTACTGCGCGGGCAAGGGGATCCAGCCGATCATCGGCTGCCAGGTCTCCCTGGCCGCGCGCGGCGACCGGCCCGGCAGCGTGACCGAGCCGGTGGTGGTGCTGGCGCGTGACGCGCGCGGGCTCGACAACCTGCAGCGGCTCTCGACGCTCGGCTTCCTGCACAGCGACCCGGCCGACCCATGCCTGAAGCTCGACACGCTGTTCGCCCACGCCGAGGGGCTGATCCTGCTCACCGGCGGCATGCGCGGGCCGGTGGCGAAGCTGCTGGCGGAGGGGCAGCAGGACGAGGCGAAGCGCCTGCTGGCGGCGATCAAGGAGGCATTCGGCGACAGCACCGTGGTCGAGTTGCAGCGCTTTGGAGCGCCGGGCGAGCGCGCGATCGAGCCCGGGCTGATGGCGCTCGCCGACATGTTCGGCCTGCCGCTGGTGGCGACCAACGAGTGCTTCTTCGGTCATCCCTCGATGCACGAGGCGCACGACGCGCTGCTCTGCATCGCGCAGGGGCGCACGCTCGCCGAGCGCGACCGCTGGCGGGTCACGCCGGAGCACTGGTTCAAGCCGGCCGACGCCATGCGCGCGCTGTTCGCCGACCTGCCCGAGGCCTGCGACAACACGCTGGCGATCGCGCGGATGTGCGCGGTCAAGGTGGAGACACGCAAGCCGCTGCTGCCGGTCTGCCCGAAGGTGCGCGCGGGCAGCAACGAGGACGAGACGCTGCGCGCGATGGCCACCGAAGGGCTCGCGCTGCGGCTCGACACCATGCATGCGGACGCGTCGACGCGGCAGCATTACGGCGCGCGGCTCGCCTTCGAGCTCGACGTGATCGCCAAGATGGGCTTCCCCGGCTACTTCATGATCGTCGCCGACTTCATCCAGTGGGCCAAGGCGCAGGGCATCCCGGTCGGGCCCGGACGCGGGTCGGGCGCCGGCTCGCTGGCGGCCTGGGCGCTGACCATCACCGACATCGACCCGATCCCGTTCAACCTGCTGTTCGAGCGCTTCCTCAACCCGGACCGCGTGTCGATGCCGGACTTCGACATCGATTTCTGCCAGGACCGCCGCGACGAGGTGATCGACTACGTGCGACGCGAGTACGGCGCCAACCGCGTGGCCCAGATCATCACCTTCGGAAAGCTGCAGGCGCGTGCGGCGGTGCGCGACGTCGGGCGGGTGCAGGGGCTGCCGTTCGGCATGGTCAACCGGGTCGCCGAGCTGATCCCGAACAACCCCGCCAAGCCGGTGACGCTGGCCCAGGCGATCGGCGGCGAGCCGCGGCTGCAGGAGATGCGCGATGGCGACGAGGGCATCCGCCGGCTGCTGGAGACGGCGCTGCAGCTCGAAGGGCTTTACAAGCACGCCAGCACGCATGCCGCCGGCGTGGTGATCGGCGACCGCGACCTGGTCGAGCTGGTGCCGCTATATCGCGACCTGCGCACCGACACGCTGGTCACCCAGTTCAACATGAAGTTCGTCGAGCAGGCCGGGCTGGTGAAGTTCGACTTCCTCGGCCTGACCACGCTGACCATCCTGCAGCGCGGTGTGCAGATGCTGCGCGAGCTCGGCACCGAGATCGACCTGGCGGCACTACCGCTCGACGACGCGCGCACCTACGAGATGCTGGCGCGCGGCGACACTGGCGGGGTGTTCCAGTTCGAGGGCGCGGGCATGCGCGACGCGCTCAAGCAGATGCGCCCGACCCGGATCGAGGACCTGATCGCCGCCGGCGCGCTGTTCCGGCCCGGCCCGATGGCCAACATCCCCGACTACTGCAGGCGCAAGCACGGCGAGAAGTGGGAGGCGCCGCACGAGGAGCTGCGTGAGATCCTGCAGGAGACCTACGGCATCCTGGTTTACCAGGAGCAGGTCATGCAGATCGCCCAGAAGATGGCCGGCTACAGCCTGGGTGCGGCCGACCTGCTCCGTCGCGCGATGGGCAAGAAGATACGCTCGGAGATGGACCAGCAGCGCGCGATCTTCACCGAGGGCGCGGTGGCGCGCGGCATCGAGCGCGACAAAGCGGTCGAGGTGTTCGACCTGATGGCGAAGTTCGCCGATTACGGCTTCAACAAGTCGCACGCGGCGGCCTATGCGCTGCTCTCCTACCAGACCGCCTGGATGAAGGCGAACCACCCGGTCGCGTTCCTCGCCTCCTGCATGTCGCTGGCGCGCGAGAAGACCGACAAGCTGGCGGCGCTGCGCCAGGAGGCGGGCCGGCTCGGGGTGCGCGTGCTGCCGCCGGACATCAATCGGTCGGCCGCCGACTTCACCGTCGAGGTGGCCGAGGACGGCACCCAGTTGATCCGCTACGCGCTGGCCGCGGTCAAGAAGGTAGGGCTGGTGGCGATGCAATCGCTGGTGGCGGCGCGCGGCGACCGGCCGTTCGCCGACATCGCGGACTTCGCCTCCCGGGTGGAGCCGCGCCAGGTCAGCAAGATGCAGATCGAGAACCTCGCCCGCGCCGGCGCCTTCGACCGGCTGGATGCCAACCGGGCGCGCGTGTTCATGGGCTCGGAGACCATCCTGCGACGGGCGCAGGCGCAGGCCGAGGAGGTGGCGAGCGGGCAGATCGGGCTGTTCGGCGGTGGTGGCCGTCCGGAGACGCTGCGCCTGCCGGATGTGCCGGACTGGCCGGAGATCGAGCGGCTGGGGCTGGAGGCGGACGCGGTCGGGTTCCATCTCACCGCGCACCCGCTGGACAGCTATGGCGGCCTGCTGCGCCGGCTGGGGGCGACGCGCACCACCGGGCTGGAGGCGGCGGCGCAGGCGGGCATCGGCCGGGTCAAGATCGCCGGCTGCGTGGTCGACCGCAAGGAGCGCCCGACACGCACCGGCGGACGCATGGCGTGGGTGCGTCTGTCGGACGCGTCGGGCGGCTGCGAGGTGACGCTGTTCTCCGAGGTGCTGGCCAGGTCGCGCGACATCCTGGTCGCCGGCCGCGCGGTGCTGGTGACGGCGGACTTGCGCATGGAGGGCGAGATGCTTCGGATCACCGGCCAGGACGTGGTCGAGCTCGACCAGGCGGCGGCGGCGGCGCAGGCGGAGATGCGCGTCTGGCTGGATCGGCCCGAGGCGCTGGAGCCGATACGCGCGATCCTGTCGCGCGAGCGCGGCGGACGCGGACGGGTGGTGCTGCTGCCCTGCCTGGACGAGACCCAGGACCTGGAGGTGTCGCTGCCGGAGGCCTACATGGTCACGCCCAGGCTGGCGCAGGCGCTCAAGCTGGTGGCCGGGGTGGCGCGGGTGGAGGAGCGGTAGGCGCTTCACCGCTCCCGTCGGGCGAGAACGGCCTCACGCATCCATGTCGGTCGACAGCGCGATTTCCTTTTGGGCATCGAGGGCGGCGAGCCGGTCCACCAGGGCGGCACGGACCGAGGCATAGGCGCC
>JAABUQ010006585.1_pt1 | contig 17505 bp, 12 predicted proteins | sample 5560001 | NCBI WGS metagenome assembly JAABUQ01 (sample SAMN10711888, study PRJNA513371) | rock metagenome | isolation source: Antarctica rocks | place: Antarctica: Victoria Land, Finger Mt nord | collected 2015-12-18
TTCACGCACAGGTGGCACAGGCAAAAGCGGCTCTAAAAGCTGCCACTGATAGTCAGTCAGGTTCATACAGGCTCCACAAGAAGATTGCCTGTATTTTACCATCAACCATTTATGAGATACCTTCTAGAAAGATGACGGTATGCTTCGTGTTTGTTGTCGGTTTTCGCTTGGGCTGCTTCTGCTAATTTTGCCGCTTGCTGGGCAGGCGGCGCGTCCGCAGGGCGCGCATTGGGAGCGTCTGCCGATCACCCGCGCCCTGCCGTCGCAGGTGTTTGCGCGCCTGGGGATTGGGCATATCACGCGGCGCGGCTACACGCGCGACGGGGCGAAAAAGACCGACCCTGACCCGACTTTCCCCCTAGGCCTGACCGATGTGGTGCCGCTGGACGCCGAGCATTTGCTGCTGGTGCGCGGAACCGATGCGGGCCTGGCCGCTTTTAAGGTGCAGGTCGCCGAAGCGCAAATCCAGATGATAACCGTGCGCTGGCACATTGCCGCGCAGCTTGTGCAGGCGCAGGGTGGGGCCGCCGCTCCCATTGGCCCGCCTGCCGCCCAGGATGTTCCCGACAACACTCCGGTGACTTTGATGCTCGGCACGCAGGGCGATTTGCCCTATCAGGTGCGGGTGCTGCCTAACGCGCAGGGTTTGCTCAAGATTGTGTGGCAGCGCGGCCTGCCGCTGTCCGGGACTGCCGCCGCGCCGGGCGTGCTTTCCAGCGACATTGCCTGGTCGGCGGGCGTTTCGCGCACCCTCCCGCAGGGCGGCACAGCAACCTTTGACGACCTGTCCGCCGACCGCGTGGCTGCCCGCCGGGCGCTGGGCCTCACGTCGGAGACGCTGGGTGGCGACTATGGCGTGCGTTTGACGGTGACCCTGATTGCCCTGCCCGCGCCTGCTGCGCCGGTTCCTTTCAACCCCATTCCCTCTGCGCCTTAGTTTGGGCAAGACGCAAAAACAAGCGCGTGTTTCTCTGTGTGAGAAACACGCGCTTTGGGTTGCGCACTTGGACGCTGAGAGGGAAGCCCCTCCGCCCCAATAATGGGGTACCCGGAGTAGGACAGGAAAGGACAACTGCCATTAGCCTTTCTCTGTATTGCTCCCCATTATTGGGGCGGGGGCGTCTCTCCAACCCTTCTGTTCTACTTGTCCAGCACAATGCCGACCAGCAGGCACACATCATCGCGGAACCCGCCGACGGCATACGTTTCCACGCGGCTGACAATATGCTCCACCATCGCGTGCGCGCCGCCGTCATGCTCGCGCACAAAGCGCGCCAGCCCCTCCACGCCCAGCAGGTGACGGCGATCCAGCCCGGCCTCAGTCAAGCCGTCCGTGTACAGCGCGAACGCATCGCCGGGCTTCACGTTTATTGTGTGCTGCTCGTACTGCGCCGTCTCGCTCATGCCAAGGATCGGGCCGGTGGGGGGAAGCTCAGTCACATTGCCGCCTGCCGTGCGCCGCAGCAGAGCGGGTTCCTGCCCGCAGGACACATAGGTCAATGTCCGCATCCCCAGGTCAAATGTCACCACCACCAGGGTCGCGAAGCCGGACAGCAAGTTATTCACAATCAGAATGTTATTCAGGCGCGTGACCGCTTCCGAGATGGTCGGCGCGGTATACAAGGCAAAGCGGAGCATGTTGCGCACGACGGCCACCTGCGCCGCCGCCGCCAGCCCTTTGCCGGACAAGTCGCCCACAATCAGCGCATGGCAGCCCTTCTCCAGCGCAAAGATGTCGCTGAAGTCGCCGCCCACATTGGCCTCGCTCAAAGCTGCTTGGTAATACGAGGCCATGTCCAGGCCCGGCACGCCTTCGGGCAGAATGGGCTGCACAGTTCCCTGAAGAGCGTCGGCAATGGTGCGCTCGCGCAGGCTGACCCGCGCCATTTCCAGCTCGGTGCGCTTTTGGTCATCAGTGTCCGTGCATGTCCCAAACCACCGGATAATCTTTCCTGCGCTGTCGCGGATCGGCTCCGCCCTCGCCAGGAACCAGCGATACGCGCCATCCGAAGCGCGCCGCAAGCGGTATTCAACCTCATACGGCTTGCCCGTATCCAGGGAATGCTGCCAGCGCATGCGCGTCCGCTCGGCATCATCAGGATGCAGCAAATCGGCCCAGCCTTCGCCTGTCTGCGCCGGTGTGGTGCCGGTGTATTCGTACCAGCGCCGGTTGTAATAATCGTAAAAGCCATCGGGGAGAGTGCTGAAGACAAGCTGCGGCATGCCGTCGGCCAGCAAGCGCAGGGCCGACTGCGGGTTGTCCATGTCGGCGGCGGAGGGGTTGGGGAAGTTGTTCATAACAGGCTTTCCGGCAGCAGGCAGGAGAAGTCAATCGCATTATACCAGCCTGACAGGGGAATGCGCGCGGGGCAGGGCAGCAAAAAAAGCGGCGCAGGCAGACAGTCCCTGTCCGCTGCGCCGCTTATTCAAACATGAGCCTATAATTAAGTGGTCTTGAGCACCACCACAGTCGCGCCTGCCCCGCCTTCGTCGGCATTGGCAGTCGCAAATGAATGGACGAGGGGATGGTCTTGTAGATGCTCCTGCACCGCCCGGCGCAAGGCTCCCGTGCCTTTGCCATGCACGAGGCGCGCCTGTGTCAGCCCCGCCGCATAGGCATTGTCCAGGTACTTCTCCACGTTCTGCACGGCCTCGTCGGTGCGCTGGCCCAGCAGGGTAATCTGACCGGACACATCGGCTGCCTTTTGCAAGCCGAGATTGGGAGATAAGCTCTCCCGCCTGTCTTCTGCGCTGCCCTGGCGGGGCGCAGTGTCGGCGGCGCGGGCGCGCGGGGCAGCAGCCGGACTGTCTTCTTCGCCCACCAGCCGCAGCGTGGACGCGGGCACGCTGACCCGAATAGAGCCGACCTGGACAGGCAGGGGGCTTTCATCATCCGGCCCGCGCATGCCTTCCAGCAGTTCACCCACCATGCCCAGGGACACAATGCGCACCCGGTCGCCACGGCGCAGGGGACGGCGTGTTTCTAAGTCTACCAAGCGTGGGGATTGGTCGTCGCTGAGCTGCTGCTGGATGCCGGCCTGAAGGTCGCTGCCAATGTTCTTGATGGCGGCGCGGGCGCGTTCCGTCTGGCGGCCTTCGGCATTAGCGCGGCGCAGTTCCGCCAGCGTGTTGTCAAACTTATCCTGCGCACGCCTAATCAGCGTACGGGCTTCATCCTGGGCGCGTTGGCGTGCCTCGCGCTTTAATGCCTCCAATGACTCCAATTGCTCTTGGTAGCGGCGGCGCAGCATCTGGGCTTCCACGCGGGCGCGCTCGGCTTCGCGGGCATCCTGCACAGCGGCCCGGCGGCTATCTTCCAGGCCGCGCAGCACGTCAGCAGTCTCGTCGGCCCCCACGGCAAAGTCGCGGGCCGTGTCTAGCAGCGCAGCGGGCATGCCGATGCGCCCGGCAATCGCGAACGCATTGGACGAGCCGGGCACGCCTTGCAGCAGGCGGTACGTGGGCGCAAGCGTGGCTTCGTCAAACTCTACGCTCGCGTTCTGCACGCCCTCGGTCGCGAAGGCATATGTCTTAAGTTCGCCGTAGTGCGTGGTGGCAATCACGCGCGTACCGACTGTCGCCCGCAGGCGCTCTAAGATAGCACGGGCCAGGGCAGAGCCTTCGCCCGGATCGGTGCCCGCTCCCACCTCGTCCATTAAGACCAGGGCATTGCCGCGTATCTCGTTCAGGATGCGCACGATATTAGTGACATGCCCGCTGAACGTGGACAGGGACTGCTGCAAGCTCTGCTCATCCCCAATATCGGCAAACACCTGCCCAAAGACATTCATCTCCGCCCGCGCGGCGGGCACATGCAGGCCGCACTGCGCCATCAATGTCAGCAATCCCGTGGTCTTCAAACTAACCGTTTTGCCGCCCGTGTTGGGGCCGGTAATCAGCAGGACATGGTTCTGCTCTGCCCCCAGTTCTATATCTACCGGCACCACCACGTCAGGCTTGATGAGCGGGTGGCGGGCCGAAAGCAAGCGCGTCAGGCCCTGCTGGTTCAGCGACGGCTCCACCCCGCCCTGCGCCTGCGCAAGCTTTGCGCGGGCGGCGATAAAGTCCAGCGTTCCCAGCACTTCCGTGGTGGACAGCAGGGCAACCCCGACCCTGCGCACTGACTCGGTCAGGCGAAGCAATATCTTGGCGACTTCCTGCTCCTCTTTGATCACAAGCTCGCGGATTTCGTTGCCCAAGTCCACCACCGACTGCGGCTCCATGAACAGCGTCGCGCCCGAAGCGGACGTGTCGTGGACAATGCCGCCAAACGCGCCCCGATGGTCGGCTTTGACCGGGACGCAGTAGCGGTCGCCGCGCTGCACAATGACGGGGTCTTGGAGCAGTGTGCGCATTGGCCCCGAGACAATCGCGCTCAGCCGCTCGGTCATGCGCGACTGCGCCACTTTCTGACGGCTCCGAATGCGCGCAAGTTCCGGCGACGCGCTGTCCAGCACCTGCCCGCCAGGACTGAGTGTACCCGTGATTTCGCTTTCCAGGGCGGGGAACTGGCCCAGCCCTCCGGCAATGCTTGCCAGCAGCGGGTACGCCTCGGCCATCTTTTGCAGAAACAGCTTCAAGCCCCGCGATGCCTGGGCGACCGACAGCACATCCAGCAGGGCGCGCGGGTCTAAGACCGAACCGATCTCAGCCTGACGCAGGGCGGGGCGAATATCGGTGATGCCGCCCAGAGGCAAGTTGCCTTTGGCTTCCAGCAGGTTGCGGCACTCTGTTGTCTCATCCAGGCGCGCCTGCACCTGAAGCAGATGGCCCGAGGGAACGACGGCCAATGCCTGCTCCTGCCCCAAGGTGCAGGCGGCCAAAGACGCCAATTGCTGCCGTATCGCCTCAAACTCTAAAACGCGAAGCGCGTGTGTATCCATTGTTTTCCAGTGTGTCTCAATCTAATCTCAGTGTACCCGCCCGCCCAGGGGGAACGAACCCCCGCGTCGGGGAGTTATCATAATAGCAACCGTTCGGAGAACACCATGACTGCCAAAAAGATTGCCTCTTTATTAACACCTGCTTTGCTGCTTTTGCTCCCTGCATTGCGCGCGCCCGCCGCCCCCAACCCGGACATCAACAAGTACACTTCCACCCATGTGAAGACGTTGCAGCTCAGCAGCGACATCGTCACCGAAAACCAGGGTGAGCTGAAGAAAATCAGCGGCGACATCGCTTTGGCGTATCGCCTGCATCGCGGCTCCATGCAGTATGAGCAGCCCGGCAAGCTGCGCATCAACGCCAGCGTCCCCATCTTTGGGGCAGGGCATTACACCATCAACGGCAACAAAAAAGCAACTGTCGCCCCGTTCTACCATCGCGTGCAGGACGTCACCGGCGCGCCCGGCAAAAAGCAAACCCTGCTGGACTTCGGCCTTGTCCCGCCGGAACTGCTCAGCGAATACGATGCCACTTATCTTGGCGTCCAGGATGGCCTAGTGGAGTATCAGCTTCTGCCGAAGATTAAAACCGAGCCGCTCAAGAACATCGTCTGGATTGACCCCAAGACAAAGATCACTGTTCAGCGGTACAATTACGACCGTGACGGCAAGCTCTCCAAGTGGTTTCTGTACAAGAACCCGGTGCAAATCGCGCCCGGAGTGTATGTTCCCACCCGCGTGGAACTCTACAACCCGCAGAACAAGCTTGCCGGCGCGACTGTGTACCAGAATATCAAGGTCAATCAGCCTCTCAGCGAAGACACGTTCAAGATTTAGTGTTTGCGCGCAGGCGGAGGCTAATCCCTATGTTGACCGGGAACGACGCCGCTTTTGACCACTCCGACTTTGCCCCTTGTCCCCTCAAACGCCCGCCGCTATGACAGAGCGGCGGGCCTGTTTCTGCTGGTTCTCGCTTTGTTTCACGCCTGGTACGCCGCGCGCCATGAGCTTTTGCAGGACGAGGCGTACTACTGGCAGTGGGCGCGCCACCCGGATTGGGGCTATTACGATAACACCCCGCTGGCCGCTTTGGTCATTCGCGGCTTTGTCCTGCTGCTCGGCTCCACCGAGCTTGGCGTGCGCATGGGCGCGATTGTGTCTGCCCTGGTTGCCTCGGCTTTTATCTATCTTCTCGCCAAGCGCCTGCTTGGCCCCCCGGTCGCCCTTCTTTCTGTTGTTGTCGCCAATGTCATGCCCTTGTTTGCCGCCGGGGCAGTGATTATGACCCATGACCCCGTGCAGCTTGCCTTGTGGGCGGCGGCTTTGTATGTTGTCCACCGCGCGCTCACCGACCGCCCCGGCTGGTGGATCGGAGCTGGGATATTGGCGGGCCTGGCGGCTCAGGCCAAGCTGAATGCCCTGCTTCTCCTGCCCGGCGTCTTCCTCTACATTCTGCTTTCGCCCGCCGCGCGGGAACGCTGGCTGCGCCGCCCGCAGCCTTACCTCGCGGGCCTTGTTGCTCTGCTTATCTTCGCTCCGTTCCTTTGGTGGAACCACACCCATGTGAATGCCTTTTGGACACACATACACGCGATGGGGTCGCGCGGCGGGATGCACGACCCGCCGCTGAAATGGACGCTGCGCTTTTTGGGCGACCAGGCTTTGGTTCTCTCCCCATTGCTTTTCCTCACTTATCTGTATACGCTCTGGGAGGCAGGCCGTCGCGCCGTTAGGCAGCAAGACGATGCCCTGCTGTTTTTGTGGTGCCCCAGCCTTGTCGTGTTCGCCGCCGTAGTGGTGGTGACCCTGCGCTCCAAGGTGGAGGCGAACTGGGCTGTCGCCGCCTATATAACCGGCAGCATCTTGATTGCCGCCGCCCTGCACCGCGCCTGGCACTCGCGCCGCGCCGCCTCGCGCGTCTGGGCGGGCCTGAGCATCGGCGTGTCCGTACTGCTGGCTTCTGCCACGCTGTTTCCTTCGCTCCTGTATGGCCTCGGCCTCAAGTTCCACAACCCGCAAAAAGACCGCACCAATGAGCTTTACGGCTGGCGCACTATGGCAACTCGCATTGCGCAAGAGCAAACCGCCATGCGCTTGACCGATGGCAAAGACCCGTTTGTGTTTGGCCTCAACTACCGCATGCCCTCGGAGGCCGCGTTTTATCTGCCCGGCCAGCCGCAGACCTATTCTCTCTTTCTCCATGACCGCGCCAACGAGTATATGTTTTGGGAATACCCGCGCGCCCTAGTGGGCCGCGATGCCGTCTTTGTCAACGACACCGACACGCACGACCATTTTGACGACCTGCGCGCGGTCTTCCAGCGTGTTGACCCGCAGCCCCCATTGCTGGTTTATCGCCAGCCCCCCTATGGCGGCGTGCCCGTGCGCACCGTGCAGATTGTGCGCTGCTATGGCTTCCGGGGCTACAATGTAAAAGATTGGCAGCAAGGCTGGTAGCGGGGAGACCCTCCCCTGTGCTAGGAGTCCCTCCCCCCGCCCTCGTAAAACTCAGGCTTCCCCTCCCCTAAAGGGGAAGGGTGCCTGCGTCCATAGGTTGATCTAGGTAACAGAGTATTCCGCTCTGCCCAACCTTGTAGGATGCACTGCCAATCACCGAAGAGATCAACCTATCGTATCAGGCACCCCTCCCCTTCAGGGGAGGGGAAAGGGAGCCTCAGCGACCGGGGGAGGGACTCTTGCTGCCTTTGCTCTCGCATTCCTAACCCCTTCTCAGCCCGTACCAACGACGGAACAAAACCGTCCGTCGCTGCAATGCCCTCAAAACACGAGGGCAATACTCAAGCACACCCTAAGCCGTGCCCAAGCAGCCAAGGCTCCGCACGGCAAACACGGGTATGATAACGTTGTGGAAACGCCTCCCTCTCCCCGCCCCTACCATTTTCCTGCCGTGCATGCGCTGCTTGAATCTCCGCCTGCCTGCGTGCTCGCCGAAGCCTTTTCGCGCGTGCAGGTGCGCGAGGCCGTCCGCGCCGCACTGGAGCACCTGCGGGCCGAAGCGCGCGGGCTGAATAAAAGCCAGGGGCCGGGCCAGGCCAAGCTGTTTGACCAAACCCAGTTTTTTGACCTAGTGCGCCGCGCGCTGGACGCGCAAAACCGGGCGCGTTTGCAGCGGACAATCAATGCCACCGGCATCGTGATCCATACCAACATGGGGCGCGCGCCGCTCGCGGCTGCCGCTTTGGACGCTGTGCGTGATGTCGCTCAGGGCTATTCCAACTTAGAGCTGGATTTGGAGACGGGCAGGCGCGGCGGGCGCGGCGGGCAGACCGAAACGCTGCTTTGCCGACTGGCCGGGGCCGAGGCCGCGCTGGTTGTCAACAACAACGCGGCCGCCGTGCTGCTGGCGCTGAGTGCATTCGCGCAGGGCGGCGAAGTGGTTTTGTCGCGGGGCGAGATGGTGGAAATTGGGGGTGCGTTTCGCGTTCCCGATGTAATTACGCAAAACGGCGCGCGATTGGTAGAAGTGGGCACGACCAATATCACGCGCTTGTCCGATTACGCGCAGGCGATTACGCCTCAAACCAAAATGCTGCTGAAAGTGCATGCCAGCAACTTTCAAATTGCCGGGTTTACCCAAAGCGTCGGCCTGGCGGATTTGGCGCGGCTGGGCCGCGAGCGCGGCGTCCTGGTGATGGAAGATTTGGGCAGCGGGGCCTTGATTGATTTGTCCGCGCACGGCCTGCCGCCCGAGCCGACCGCAGCGATGTCTCTCAAGCACGGCGCGGACATTGTGGCGTGCAGCGGCGACAAGCTGCTGGGCGGGCCACAGTGCGGACTGCTGCTCGGCAAAAAAGCCGAGATCGCGCATATGGCCTCGCATCCCCTCTTCCGTGCCCTGCGCGCCGACAAGATGACCCTGGCCGCTTTGGAAGCCACCCTGCGCCTGTACGACAGCGAGGAAGCGTTGCGCCAAATCCCCGTCCTGCGCATGCTGCTGCAAACCGAGCGTGAACTCACGGCCCGCGCGCGGCGTCTGCGGCGTGCCCTTGCTGCCCTGCCGGGCGTGACGGCCCAGGTGCGCGACGGGGTAGGCTATAGCGGCGGCGGCACTCTGCCCGAGGCGAAGCTTCCGAGCAAAGTGGTCGCCGTGTCGCGGACGGGGTTCACAGATGAACGCCTCGCCGAGAAGCTGCGATTGGGCAAGCCGGCCATCATCGGCAGGCGCGAGAATGGGCAGTTTGTCATGGACGTGCGCACGCTGCGAGACGACGAAATCCCAATTGTCGCGGGCGCGTTCCGCGCAATCGCGGCGGGCCTGGAACGCGTATAACACCGGCAGGAAGGCCCCCCGCCCCAAGTTTGGGGAGCCGGAAGGAACCTACCCCCGGCCCCTCCCGCCCTCCGGGCCAGCCAGTGCTGGAACGGGAAGGGAGAAGAGAAAGCCTCTCCTACTCCCTATCCACTTCTGCACTGGCAGACCTGGAAGGAACCCGGAGGGCGGGGAGGGCAGGGGAGGGATTCTCCGAGTTCCCCAAACTTGGGGCGGAGGGGCCTTCCTAGTTCCTCTAAATTGGGGCGGGGGCCACTTTCTCACTGGCTCGGCACACATATGGAACGCGCATGAAGCAGATCACGATTGGCGTCGCCGGGCATATCGACCACGGCAAAACCGCGCTTGTCCGCGCCCTGACTGGGCAGGAAACCGACCGCCTGGCGGAAGAGCAGGCACGGGGCATGTCTATCGTGCTCGGCTTTGCGCATCTGGGCCTGCCGGAAGGCGAGATTGACCTGGTGGATGTGCCGGGCCACGAAAAGTTCGTGCATACCATGATCGCCGGGGCGTCTGGAATTGAGGCTGTGCTGCTGGTGGTCGGGGCCAACGAGCGTGTTCAGCCGCAGACCGAAGAGCATATCGCGTTGGCGGGCCTGCTGGGCGTGCGCAAGGGGTTGGTGGTTGTCACAAAAAGCGACCTGGTGCCCGGCGCAGAGGAACGAGCAAGGGTAGGGCAGGAAATCGCGCAGGGCCTTGCGCAGACGTTTTTGGCCCATGCGCCCCAAGTTTGGGCCTCCGCCGTCACCGGCGAAGGGCTGGACGATGTCAAGCGCGGCCTGCGCGATCTGCTGACAGAAGCCGTGCCCCCGCCCGAATTGTCGTTCTGCTGCCTGCCCATAGACCGGGTGTTTTCCATGACAGGATACGGCACGGTTGTCACTGGCACGCTGCGTCGCGGCGGCCTGCATGTCGGGCAAAGCGTGCAGATTTGGCCGCGCGGCACGCGAGCCGAGGTGCGGGGATTAGAGGTTCACGGGCTGCCGCTTAAGCATGCGCTGCCTGGGCAGCGGGTGGCGGTGAACCTGCGCGGCCTCAAAAAAGGCGAGGTCGCGCGCGGCGACCTGCTTGCCACCCCGGACGCATTGACGCCAGCCCGTTATTTAGATGCTTACCTAATAGTGCTGCCCTCCGCTCCGCGCGCGGTCAAGAACGGGCAGACCGTTCGCCTGCACTGGGGCACGTCCGAAACGGATGCCCGCGCGCATCTGCTGGATGCGGACGAGATTGCGCCGGGCCAGTCGGGCTTTGTGCAGTGGCGGTTCGCCCAACCCGTCGTCGCCCCGCCGCGTGAACCGTTTGTCGCGCGCGACCTGTCGCCCGTGGAAACCCTGGGCGGCGGGGTCATGCTGGATGCCAATCCCCCGCGCCATCGCCGCTACGACCCGCCCGCACTCGCCCGCCTCCAAATCCTGCGGCTCGGCACCCTGGCCCAGCGCGCCGAGGCCAATGTGCGCGAAGCCGGGGCAGGCGGCACTGATGCGCGTCATCTCGCCATCGCCCTCGGCGTCCCCACGCCCGCCTTAGACGCTGCCCTCGCCCATACTGTCCCCCTGGTGCTGTGTTCCGGCGGGCTGATGCTGCACCGGGATGTGTTTGACGCCCTGCAAGCCGATATTCTGCGCCACGCAGCCGAGTTCCACGCCGCCAACCCAACACTGCCTGGCCTGCCGCTCGCCACGCTGCGGGCAAGCCTGCCGCCCGCCCTGAAGCCGCCTGCGCTGGCCCGCGTTTTAGAAGACCTGGTGCGCCTGGGCCGGGTACAATGGCAGGACGGGCTGGTGCGGGATGCCAAATGGACAGCGGGCGCGGGGCTGGCTCCCCGCGAGCGCGTGCTGGTGCAGAAGATGGAAGCCCTCTTTCGCGACGGCGGCCTGCAGCCCCCGCGCCCTGAAGACGCAGTGGGCACGGACAAAGGGCGCCGCAATCTCTTCCAATATCTTATTCAGCAGAAGATACTGGTAGAAGCCGTGGACAAGACCAACAACCGCACCATTTTCTTCCACCGCGAGGCTTTGGCAGACGCCCAATGCCGGCTTGAAAAGGGATTGGCAGGCGGGGCCGCGCTGAGCGTATCCCAATTAAACGCCGTGCTCGGCACGACCCGCAAGTTTTCCATTCCCCTGCTGGAGCATTTTGACCGGCAGGGCGTGATCCGGCGCGAGGGCGACCTGCGTGTCTGGAACAGCGTGCTTTCTGAAAGCGAAGCGAAGTAGATTTGATTTGGAAAGGGGGTGACGACGCGCATGGCAGACAACACAGTACGGCTGACGGAGATGGTAAGCGGCGGTGGCTGAGCGGCGAAACTCGGTCCGGGGGACCTGAACGCTGCCATCACTGACCTTTTTCGGAACGTCGCCGCCGACCCTGCCGTGCTGGTGGGATTCGGCACCCTTGACGACGCGGGCGTCTACAGTCTCGGCCCCAATCAGGCCCTGGTGCAGACGGTAGACTTTATCACGCCTATTGTAGATGACCCGTATGCCTTTGGGCAAATCGCTGCGGCGAACTCTTTGTCCGATGTGTACGCGATGGGCGGCACGCCGATTACGGCTCTCAACGTGGTCTGTTGGCCGTCGGCTCTTGACCCGAACATACTGCGCGAGACTTTGTGCGGCGGCCTGTCCAAGTTCGCGGAGGCAGGCGTGGCCCTGCTTGGCGGGCACACGGTGGATGATGAGCAGATTAAATATGGGGCTTCGGTGACGGGGCTGGTCCATCCCGAGCGCCTGTGGACAAACGCCGGAGCCAGAGTGGGCGACGTGCTAATCCTTACCAAACCTCTGGGCACGGGCGTGGTGTCGTCAGCCGTGAAGCTCGGCAAAGCGCCGGACGCGTTTGCGCAGGCCATGCTTGTTTCCATGACAACGCTTAACAAAGCCGCCCGTGATGTGCTGGCACAGTTCACGGTGCATGCTTGCACCGATGTCACGGGCTTTGGGCTGATGGGGCACCTATCGCACATGGCGCGTGCGTCAGGCGTGACTGTGCAGGTCGCAGCGCACAGCGTTCCCCTGCTGCCCGGCGCATTGGGCTTGGTGCGTGCGGGTATCGGGCCGGGCGGCACGGAGCGCAATCGTGCCCACTTCGGGCCGAATGTGTCGTTGGCAGCCAATCTAGAACCGGGCTGGGCGGAATTGCTCTTTGACCCGCAAACGTCGGGAGGTTTACTGGCAAGCGTGCCGGGGGACAACGAAGCGGCGTTGCTGTCTGCGTTCGCTGCGCGCAAGGTCCCTGCCGCGCGTATTGGCGAGGTGGCTGCGCTGTCTGAGGGGCGCATCGTTGTCGTTTAACGCATGCCTGCCTGTGGAGATGTCCGGGGTCTGGTGGCCCTCCTGGTCTTCAAAACCAGAGTCCCGCACTGCGCGGGGGGTGGGTTCGATTCCCATCCATCTCCGCCAACTCTTTGCCTGCGCTCCGCAAGCTCCACGTTATGAATTCACCCGACCCTGATGCCCTCCGCCCTCGTCCGGTCACACGCCTGCGCGGCGGCAGGTTTCAATCCATCCCTGATACCCTGGTGGCCGAGGAGCCATTAGAAGTGCGGGTCGGCAATGAACAATTCACTGTCACCATGCGCACGCCCGGCGCGGACTTCGACCTGGTGCGCGGCCTTTTGCTCACCGAAGGCTTGATAGAAACCAATAGGGACATCGGACGCCTGCGCTACTGCGACACCGACGACCCCGGCGTTTCCGACTCCAACATCGTTAATGTCACGCTGGCCCGCGCCCCGCTGTCCACCCGGCGCTGGCAGCGCACCCTGCTGGCAAGTTCGTCGTGCGGCCTGTGCGGGCAGGCGGCGATTGATGCCCTGCGCCTGGAAGTCGCCCCTGTCCCCGACACCCATGCGCTACCCGCCGACGTTCTGCTTTCGCTGCCCGCCCTGCTCCGTGAGCGCCAGCCTCTGTTTGCCCAAACCGGCGGCCTGCACGCGGTCGGGCTGTTCAGCGCCGGCGGCGAGTGCCTGTGCGTGTTTGAAGACATTGGGCGTCACAATGCCACTGACAAGGCCATTGGCTTTGGCGTCGCGCAGGGCTGGCTGCCCTGGAACCGCGCCCACGCCCCGCTTATTCTGCTGGTCAGCGGACGCGCCTCGTTTGAGATTACGCAAAAGGCTTTGGTGGCCCGCATTCCCCTTGTCTGCGCCGTGTCCGCTGCCTCCACCCTCGCCGCCGACCTCGCCGATGCCAACAACCAGACCTTGATTGGCTTCCTCCGCGATGCCAACATGACTATTTACACCCACCCCGAACGCATCGCGGGCGCAGACTCACCCCACGCCTTCGCGCCCTAGGCCTGCATTATAGCGCGACTACAGCGCGAGCATAGCAGATGGCTGAGGGAGGAATAGGTACGGGCCACGGGGAACTTAAGTGTAGCAACCATCACCGCAGCATAACACGCTGCCTGTGCATCCAAAAAGCGCAGGGTTTGCGGGTTTTGCCGCCGCGCAAGTTTCAGATGGGGCGTGCGGCCTTTGCCGCGCCTGTATGTTTGTTACGCCGCACTTGTGCGGCACAGTAACTAGTTATGCGGCATTCACAAGCCGTCGCAATGAGACGATTGGTACAAGATTATGCACACCAAATTAGATTGGAAGTTAGCCGTTAAAGCGGTAGCAATCGGGCTAAGTGGTGCTCAACTGCTTGGCATCACTAAATTGCTGCTTCCTCATGCTCCGCCTCTCCTGCAAGCATTGTTGCAATTGCCTCTTGCGGGTGCATGGGGGGCGCTTGCGGGATATGCTTTGTTTTCCACGACGCGGGGCAACAATAAGCATTATCCGCCAGAAGATGGAGAGGGAACACCTGCTGCGTCCAGTCCCACGCCGCGTTTACCCTCCGCTAATGCTAAACCATTGCCCCATGACCTAAATATAAATGCCGCATAACAACGGCTGCACCTGACGCCACCTGCCACGTCTTGCAGGTGCTTGGCGAGGGGCTTACTTGGCAGGTGTCGCAGGTGAGCGGGGCCGTTAGGCCGCTGGGCCAGTAGCTTCTACGTCACAGAGGAACAACCGATGCCAGGACAGAAACCTTCAGAGCGCGTGATATGGGTCTCACTCCTTTGCACAGCATTGATGTGGGTCTGCCTTATCGGCTGCGTGGCCTTACTCATCAGGGGCAGAGATAGCTATGCCCTGCTGTGCATGTCGGGTGTCGTCTGGCTGTTCCGCTTTGACCGCTGGCAACGCCGTACGCAAGTGCCAAGACGGGCACAGTCTCAGGACAATCCACCGGCCTAACACAACACTGCACAGGACGCACACTGAGCCGCTTCTGCTTGGACTAGCGTTTACAGGTGCGCCTGTGAGCGCAGCCGTTGGGCCGCACATGTAGGCTACATTTAGGGCCACACCGAGGAGAAGAGTATGAACTCGCTTTATCGCACGATTGTTGCATCAGTAAGTTTCTTGATATTAACTGCTCCCGCCTTTTCACAAGCATCGCACCCGCCGCAAGTTTTTTCGCCTCCTCCTATGCCAGCACCGCAGACACCTTGGGTAGCCGCTAGCTTGAAAGAGATGGAAACAGTCAAGGTCGGCATGACACGGGCGCAACTTCTCAAAGTATTCACAGATGAGGGCGGACTATCTACACGAACAGATGAAGTTTATGTCTATCACGCCTGTCCATATTTTAAGGTTAGGGTGACTTTTCATCCAGTAGGAAAGGATGCGGGGTACTTTGGCAATATGAACGATAAAATCGTTAGTATTTCTGAACCCTTTTTGCAGTGGACGATAAGCAATTAGCAGTGCGGCCTAACAATGCGCTGCACCGGACGCCGGTGGCCGCGTTCACGTTCCTGTTGTCGCAGGGCAGGTTGGGCCACTGTCGCCGGTGAGCTATGCCGTTAAGCCGCTGGTCAAGGCGCTCGTGCAACTTTTTGGCCGTGACCGTGTCTTACTGGATGTAGCGGGAGTTCAACCCGCAGAAGGAGACAGTGATGAAGAAAAGCCTAACCATCATCGGCGCACTTGCCGCCGCTTCCTGTGCTGGCCTCGCCTGGGCAGGCCATATCCAAAGCAGCCGGTACTTCGTACCCAGTCCCAGTATGGAGCCGACGTTCCCGTTCCAATCACGGGTAACAGTGGAGAAGAGCCACTACAAGGAGCCGGGCCAGGTCAAAAGGGGCGACGTTGTCATCTATTCTCTATCGCTGGCGTCGCACGAGGCGCCTTTGATCAAGCGCGTCGTGGGCCTGCCTGGCGACTGTGTGCGCCTTTCCGGCACGTCCGCTTGGGTGAACGGCCATCAATTGCCCCACACGCTTCAAAGCCGGTCGTCTCACGCACTTGTCTTCCGCGAAGCCAGCGGCACAACTTTCTACACTGTTGAATACCAGCCCAAGCCAGCAGCCCCCGCCCGACGGGAGGCTACGGTCACCGTTCCGCACGGCGCGTTCTTCGTGATGGGTGACAATCGGGACAACTCTTATGACAGCCGCGACTACGGTGCCGTCGCATTCACGGCCATCACGGCCAAAGCCGTGCCATAGCCTTACCGTTCACGCGTTTTTGCCCGTTGTGTAATATCAGAGGAGAAATCATGGACCTAATGTTTCATGCCCCTTACATATTCAGGGGCATAATACTGATGCTGGCCGCAGGATTGCCGCTGGCAATATGGACTGCTACGCGACGGCGAGAAAGGTGGCAGGTAGGCTGGCTTGCTCTGCTGTTTTCGGGTCTAGTTCTGATTGCCAGTGGCGGGATGGCTCTGACCGAGTTAGTACCAAATACGCACGCGGCAGAAATGACACTACGCGAAGGTACAGTCCTCATAGTGGTCGGCGCGATGGCGGTGTGTTGGGCCGCGTTTGGCTTGCACACTGGACGGCATAAAGAGCAGGGCGTGCGCTCTTAGACAGGCGGCCAAACACGATAGTCTCCTAACCGAAACCAAAACAACCATTGCATAACAACCGCTGCACCTGACGCCAGTAGCCGTCATTACTTTTCTGTTTGCGTTCAGCTTGTTTGGCTATGGTCGCAGGTGAGCTAGACCGTTAGACCGCGCCTTTACAGCAGGCTGATGCTATGGCCCACGTAGACGTAGTAACAGCATTAGAATGGATTATCGTTGCGGCGCTCTTTAGCGTAGGATGGACATGTCTTTTTTGCTTGCCGTTCCTGCTGTTGTTCTTTGTTATACGGGAAGTTATACTGCGGCGTAAGCCAAAGTAGCCATCGCGGTCTAACATACCGCTGCACCTGCCGCGTTCACCTGTGCTTGGCAAGGGGCTTACTTGGCAGGTGTCGCGGGTGAGCGGGGCCGTTAGGCCGCTCAATGTAGGCTTTGAGAAGGCGAAGAGTTCTTAGACCATGATACGAAAGGCTCTGGCTGTCGCCCGGGGGGTCCCTATTGGGGTAATCGTTGGGATCATCGCCAATTTCTACACTTATCGCGTCTCTTTATGGCCGTTTAACTATGCAGAGGGGGCAGTCATTCGGCCCATGTTTGAGGGAATGTTGGCAGGCATCATTGTTCTACTGGCTCTCCTAGTAGGCGTGCCGTTGAGCCTTTGGGACATTCGTCGCGGTTGGCGGGCGCACCGCAGGAACAGCACAGGGTTTGCGGTCATCGGTTTGTTGCTCAGTCTGACACCGTGTCCGTTCGGCCTGTACCTAGTAGATTACTTCGCTATGCAACGTCATCTAACTTTTGAGCAGTGACCGTGATCGGCCTAACAAGGCGCTGTACCTGACGCCACCCGCCCTGTTTGCTTGTGCTTGGCGAAGGGCTTGCTGGACGGGTGTCGCAGGTGAGCTTTGCCGTTGGGCCGCAGTCGCGGATGCTGTTGCAGGGACGAGTGGCTTTCCAAGAGGGAGACGTGATGAAAACGCATTTGCCATCGGTTGCATTGGTGATCCTGCTTCTCGTTGTTGGTTGCGTCGTATCAAGTGCAGTTTACTTAAACAAACCCTTAACCCCAGGGCAGGGCATGAGAGGGAGCGGCTACCAGTTCCAATTTTCAAGATGGCATGACTGGCATTTTGGCACAAGCCAGGTCAATATGTATATCATGCCCATTGGCCATGGCCCCTGTATCTGCAAGCCTTACGCACGGGTCATAGAACTTGGTCCCGTCTCAATCACTCATTGACCAAGCCTGCTACAGACTGCGGCCCAACAATGCGCTGCACCTGACGCCACCGCCCCAGTTGCCTGTGCTTGGCGGGAGGCTGTGCAGGCGGTGTCGCAGGTGAGCTATGGCGTTGGGCCACAGACCCCGCACGGGGGCCAGGCAGGATTCATGCGACGACGCGAGACAACACCAGTAAGCGCTTTCGCATTTGCACTCGGGTTGAACGTCGCCTGC
>JAABUQ010006586.1_pt1 | contig 17502 bp, 20 predicted proteins | sample 5560001 | NCBI WGS metagenome assembly JAABUQ01 (sample SAMN10711888, study PRJNA513371) | rock metagenome | isolation source: Antarctica rocks | place: Antarctica: Victoria Land, Finger Mt nord | collected 2015-12-18
CTGTTGGCAAGGAAACAGGTCTAACTAATCATATTGAAAGGTTGAATAATACCTTCAGACAACGAGTTTCTCGACTGGTGAGAGCAAGTCTATCATTCTCCAAAAAGATGAACAATCATATTGGAGCTGTTTGGTACTTCATTCATGGCTACAATGCAGAGCTAGACAGGATTTGAGCCTCACCACTACTTCCATATCACTACCTGTCTGGCTGCGATCAATAGAATAACCAAATCCCCAGAGTGACCGCCAGTAACTTTACCGGCCACTGCCCTGCTGCGTTCCGGTAGCCTCCATCGTACTTCTGGACGATGCGCTTCGCGTATGCTGCTGGGGGCGATCGCGCTCACATCAAAATTACCAGAGTACTTTATCTGCCCCTGTGATAATCCGCTGCTCAAGAGGGGAGGAGACAAATTTAGCCCCGCTCTTGGGTTCGCGGATTGTGCCATCCAACTCGACCATTAACAGGTTCTTGAACGTCTCTGCCACGGGTAATTCGCTTATTGGCCTGCTTCAAACACTTAGGATGATATTGTTTCAAGAGGGATAAGGCAGTAGGCTAAGAACTTTGATAAAGCGATAATCGCGCTGATTTTTACTTAGCAGGGGAGCCTCTATCACTTTGGCGGTGGCGGCAATTAAAGCATCGGCAATTAATAAGCCGTGACTGAGGCGGTAGTTGTGAAGCAGGTCGATAGCCCTATCTGATATTGCTTCGTTGAGTTTAACGATTTCAAATCGACGGATAAACCGTTCTAAAATTTGCAATTCAGTCTGATTACGGCACCCTACAAGCATTTCCATTTGAGTAATGACACTGATTGCCAATGTCGAAGTCTGAGCTTCTGCTTCAAGACGAGCAATGGCGATTTCCTCGCGACGACCAACATCGATCAATATATCAGTGTCCACCAAAAGCTTCTACACCATTTCAAAGAAGCCATTCTTTTGAGCGAGTGGCGCGAACCCACTGGGTACTCTCTTGCAGGTCTTCTCGATCCTGCCAAAGACCAAGGAAGGGCTCAGAGCGCAAATCTTGTTGGTTAGGCTGCTCAGGAGACTGCGGCTTCCTTCCTCGCTGCTTTAAAAAGGCAATAAAGTCAGCGACTTCTTGCTGGTCACTGGGGGTTAAGGTTGTAAATTGCTGCCAGATATCTTGGGATTCCATAATTTAAAATTAAGGGTTGTTCACAAAGCTAATCCTAGAATTATTAGAGCTTATTCTAGTTATAAGGGTGAAGTGATTTCATTGCAATTTTTCCTCATTTAAGAACGGTTTCGGCTTTCTCAACTGAGTTATCGCCTACCCCCAAAGTCAGATGCAAAGGGGTGTGCGATGGGTACGCCTTCACCACCTGGCGGTAAACTTCGTAGTTAGTGGGCAGCGTCCTGTCTTGATCGTCCACTTTATATGTAAGTCGGTACTCCACGTTTTTTAACAGTTCGGGCTTGCTTGCCTCTTCTTGGGGTCTAATCCGTTGTTCCACTTCATCAACGGTAGGTCGCGGCGGTAGAGCTGGCCACCACAGCCCCCGGTCATCAGGGCCAGTGACAGCTCCTTCTGGTTTCAAGCCGTTGCGATTGAGCAAGGAGGTTTCGGCAAAAGTTTCAAGGCGCGGTGATCTCTCACTCGCTAAGTTGTTGGCATATTTTACTTGCCAAGTGTAAGTGGTGAGCGCTGTTGCTTCATATTGTTCAGTGGTGAGGGTAGTGCAACTGGTGAGTGTAAACGCGGTTATAATCGCTGCAACAATCAAAAATATCGCCTTGCACATAATTCATCCAAATTAAACACTCTTCCTGGGTAGCAGGTTCACCCCCGACAGATTAGCAGGAAACTGCAAAACCTCTACGTCCCAACCTGGCCGGTAAATTTTAACTCCTCACCTGGAGTTAGGTGGAACATAGAACTTTTCTAGCAATAAAAGTGACCAAAAAAGCCGCGATCGCGCCAGTAACACCACAATAATAATGATTCCCACTATCACGCTGCGAACTTCATTTCCCCAAGTCCATTGCAAATCACCGAGATAATGCGAACCAATCAGCACTGTATGAATGCCAGCTAATAGTAAAGCCGGAACGCCCAGTAGATGAATTTGTCGCCACCGCTTTCCCAATGCCTTCTGCAAGAGGTCAAAACTGGTAAGAGCAGCTGGGGTGATCAACACCAGTGCTAAGGCACCCGCTCCAATAGCCAGCTGATACACCGGCAGCATGAAGGAAAAAGCATCAAGGTTCCAGTTCAGCGTATGGTCGAGCATATGACTGGTGTGAGCCAGTGCCAGCACAAATGCGCCAACTCCTAAGGCGCGTCGGTAACGCAAGGGGTGCGGCCACAATTGGCTAATTGGACGGGCAACCAGCGCCAGGATCAGAAATATCAGTGCGGCATGGCCTGTGTAGTCCACCATATCGCCAGTACGCAAAAGCGTGAGTACCCCGATGGTCAGTGTTACCCAGCCTCCGATCCTAAATAGCTGGCTGCGTCGGTCAGCACTCAATCTAGACGCCGAGATCCCAACGCCGAGCATGGTTGGCATCGTTCCCAGTCCAAAAGCCAGCATCGTTGCCGCCCCCATCCAGAGGTTGCCGGTTTGGGCTGCCTTGAGCTGAGCAGCATATAGGAACCCACAGGGAATTAAACCCCAAACCATACCCAAAAGGGCAGGCGTCCACCAGCCCTTTTGCAGCGAGAGCTTAACCATCGCGGCACTTAGGCGCTGATGCCAGCTGCCCTGTGTCAGTGGGTGTAGCACTGGGAGACGGGGCAGGAATTCTGGTTTAATCTGCACAAGGCCAAACCAGACCAGCAAGATGCCTGTAAGAATTGCGATCCACTGGCGTAGGACGCTGCCTATCCCAGCCATCTGTCCACTGGCAATCAAGACGGAACCCAGCCCGCCAATGCCAGCACCAACCAGGGCGTAACTCACTATCCGCCCCAAGTTCAGCAGCCCGTGAAAATAGAGTTGCTGACGCCAATGCTGAGCGGTCTGTTGCCGTTGGGAGAGCGAGAACGCCACCGTCAGGGGGCCACACATTCCAACGCAGTGACCAAAGCTTCCCAGGAAACCTAGGGCCATGATCAGCAGTAGGTCTAGCATACTGGGGTAGGTAACTGTTTCAATTAAGTTCTCCTGTTCTCAAGACTTGTCACAGATGCCCCCCATGATTTTGAGTTGAGTTGTTGCTTGCGTCAAAAGACAGGCTGTCAAACTTCGCCCCCAGCACCTCACTTTTCAAGTTTTGGGTGTAACCTGTTTTAGAAAGCACACTATGGTGTTATGACTCCTCTACCCAACTACCATCCTAAACAACTCTCCCTCGGTCCTTTGGAGACAGAGATTTTGAACATTATCTGGGAACTTGGTGAAGCCACAGTTAAGGATGTGCATCAACGCATTTTAGCTGACCCAGTGCGGGAGTTAGCCTATACCTCCGTAACCACGGTGCTACGTCGCCTCACCGAAAAAGGTTGGCTGGCCTGTGATAAGAAAGAGCGTACATTCTGTTGGCGTCCCTTAGTTTCTCGGCAGCAGGCGCAGGTACTAAAGGCTCACGAGCAGTTACACCGATTTCTGGCAGTAAGCAACCCCGATGTAGTAGCAGCTTTCGCAGATAGTCTTGACTCTGCAAGCTTAGACCAATTAGAAGCGATCGCCCAAAGGATTCAAGCCGCGCGCCGAGCGAGGGAGGAGAAGTAGCTATGCATCTGCTCATGATTATGGCAGCATTGGGATTGGCTTGGTTTTTACGATTACGCTGCTCATGCTCAGCAGGAAGTTGGACAGACCGCTGTTCACGAGCTCTATCGTTATTTCTGTTCCCTCCCCTGTTATTGATGATGACGGCGTTAGCCGTGCTTTGCATGGGACCGCAGGGACGAATGATCGGGTTTTCTGCCGGATGGTTCAGCTACTTGCTTGCTATTAGCTTTTTAGGGTTGGCAGGAGTAAAATGCATCCAACTAGGTTGGCAGGGATGGCGATCGCTGCGACAGGCCCGCACCTATCCTCCACTAGTCTTTAAAGATACACTAGGCCGTGTTATAGACACACCCGTTCCGTTTGCTGCCTTAATTGGTTTTTGGCAGCCTGAATTGGTAGTCAGTCAGGGACTGTTGAACACACTCGCGACTTCCGCTCATGTTGATGCTGTCATCGCCCATGAGCAAGCACATTACTATTACAGGGACACGTTCTGGTTTTTCTGGCTTGGCTGGCTCCGCTCTTGCACTGCCTGGTTACCAAATACAGAAGCCCTGTGGCAAGAACTCTTGAGCGTGCGAGAACTCCGTGCTGACCGTTGGGCAGCTCAACGGGTAGACCCCCTACTGTTGGCAGAATCTCTGCTAATGGTAGTTAGCGCTCCGAGTTCGATGCCGTCTGAAAGCTTTTGTGCTGCGTTCAGCTCTGTTGCCCCTCAAAATCGGTTAGAGGAGAGAATAGAAGCGCTGTTAGCAGAACCAGAGTCTCCCCAGAAGATTAGACCAAGGTGGTCTTGGACTTGGTTCCTATTGACGTTCCTGCCCCTAGCCGCTGTGCCGTTTCATACTTGAACCCTCCAATGGTAGTTAGTTTTTCGCAATACAATCTGCCTGCAGGACTACCAAGCTCTTGGTCTCAAATACAGAACAGCGCTCCATGAGTGCCAACGCCGGTTTAGTTCCCTGCTCTAGATTTGCTAGAGCCTCTGTAAAGGCTGGCTGAAAACTTTGAAGCCAGGGGGGATTATTGTTGGTCAAATACTCAGGTGTAAAGGCTCTGCGCTCGAGCAGCCAGAAGTCTACCCCATACTTCTGAATTAGCTGTTTTGCTGCTGCTAAGTCCTGACTGTACTGAGCGCGAATCAGATCTATTGTTCGTTGGCGAATTTGGCGATAGTAGCCTAGATGGAAGGGAAGTGCATATTCTCTGCTCACTAAAATAGACCGCTGGGCAAATGTGGGTATGTTATTTGCCTCGTCTGACAAGCTGGCAATGAGAATGTCTTTAGGTTGCGTCTTTAAGAACTCATACAGGGCTGAGTCTCCAGAAACCCGAAAATTCGTCATTGGGAAGCCTGCTGAAAAGTTGGGATACAGAAAGAGTGCAGCCCATAACGGTAGTGTTGAAGCCAGTACCCAGAACTGTCGTCGCTGGAGGCCGGATTTGCCCAGTTTTTCACAAGCGTGCAAAACCGCATCCAACATTACACTCAGCGCTATCCCAGCGGCAAGGGCCATCACAACTCGCAGAGTATGCCCCATGTATCGGCTGGGAAAAAAGAGCTTTAGCAGCAGGGCATGAGCGGCTAAAAATAGACCCAAGGATACCACCACGATTTGAGGTAAGACTGTGACTGTGCTCTTGACCTGTCTAACCAAGGGAAAGCGGGACGGATTTCGCAGCACCACTGGCAACAACAACCCAATCCAAATCAGGGGAGGCAATAACGGTGGCAGTACGCCACTGTGTTCTCCAATCAGCCAAAACCTCCAAGGATTGTTGTTAAAAAAAGGGTGCCTACCTCCTGGCCATAACTCTGGCATTGCCCAAGCTTGGGTCGCGTTAACAATCGGACCAAATTCAGACGAGGCCAGAGCATAGGGCAACATCACCAGAAAGGCCACTCCCAGTCCGGCTGCACACAACAAATAATTATTCCGATTCTGCTCCAGATGGGGTGGCCAACGTTGCCAGTCCCACAACCGCACGAACAAGATTCCTGCTGAAATAAATACAAGCAGGGGATAAAACAATCCCTCGAGAGCGATCGCTACAAGACAAGGTAACAAGGAGCAACGCAACAAATAGTACAAAAACGCTAGAAACAGCGGATACACAAAAGCTCTCGGGGTGGCGGAGGCTAAGTCATCCTTGAACCAGAGACTTTGATTGAGCAGCAAGGTAGCGATAAATCCGGCAGCTGGCACCGGCAACAGCTGGATGCAGACGTAAAAACAGTAGCCGGTGGTAATCAGTCCCAGCACTATTGGCAATATTTTACTGAGCAAAAGTGGACTGGTGCCTAGACTGGCCATTAGGTGGTAAACAGCGGCATATCCAGATGGCGTAACGGATTTAAAATAATCTGCAATCAAATCGTGCGGCAATAACTCTGGATCTACAAACCGCTGCATCCAAAACACATACTCCCGCGCATCCTTCGCCACGATGTACTCAGTTCTGAAGGCTTTGTGTAGCCCTAGAATGCCGTAAAATGCTGCAAATGTTAGGCTGAGACTCAGCCAAAACACAAAAGACGCAGAGGCGCGGTTGTCGCCAGGAGCGGATGTTTTGGTAATTGGGCCGGTTAAAAACCTGTGCAAACGTGCGCTATTCATGGCAGTGATCGGTCTAGGTAGGCCAAATTGCTACCATGTGGGGTTTAACAGTCCAAAACCATAATAGTTCAGACCGACAGTTTTGACGGTTCTGTTGCCAAAAAATTTTGTTACCTATATTTTTCTTCTATCTTGTGCTATAAGTATCATCCTTTACCTTGGTTAGCCTCACCCTGAAAACTGCCTAAATTTTTTTAAAAAAACTACTTGCCAACACCTTCTAGATTTGCTACCTTAGTTAAGCGCTATACAAAAACGTTGCCTGCCGGGATAGCTCAGTTGGTAGAGCAGAGGACTGAAAATCCTCGTGTCCCCGGTTCAAGTCCGGGTCCTGGCATTCTAAATTCACCTCCTGCAAAGGGTTGTAGCCGGTAGTTCTACACCCCGCTACTTGCAAAAACCTGCAAGAAACAGCAGAATTAACGGGTGAATCAAAAGCTGATCAGGGAGATCAACGAAGCGTTTCTTTTGGGCAAACAACGCACGGCACACCAGGACATGGAGTTTTCGATCAAGCAGCCAGTAGAATCTAGGTCATCGTCGCAATGATGGCCAAATTTGTCGTGCCAGTGTTACCTAAAAACGGCAACTTTTGAACCATGCCCGATGTGTGTAAAATCGCACATTACGTACTGAGCACAACCATGAAGAACTTCAGCTGCTGGAAAAGCGCGTTGCCGCCGGTCGTTATGTTCCGCTGTCATTGTGGTTCTAAATATCAAAGCTAATGGTGGGTTGTGCCATCAGGCATAGTTGTTCCTTGGATATTAGCTTTGCTAAGGTTAGCTCCTCGGAGATTAGCTTGGTTGAGGTTGGCTCCTCGAAGATTAGCTTCGCTGAGGTTGGCTCCTCGGAGATTAGCTTGGTTGAGGTTGGCTCCTCGGAGGTTAGCTTTGCTGAGGTTAGCCCAGCTGAAGTCAGCTCTAAACAGGTTAGCTTCACTGAGGTTAGCCCTTCTGGCGTAAGCTTTACTAAAGTGAGCCTCACTCAAGTTAGCCTTGTAAAGGTCAGCCCTGTAAAGGTAAGCTCCAAGCAGTTCAGCTTCATGAAGGTTAGCGTGGCTAAAGTTAGCCCCGCTGAGGTGAGCTTCGACTAAATTAGCCTCGCTGAGGTTAGTCCGAACAAGATTTGCCGCACCTAGATCAGCGCCTTTGAGGTTAGCCCTTCTAAGATTAACCCCAATCAGGTTAGCATCACACAAATCAGCCCCTTTGAGGTTAGCCCGTCTGAGGTCGGCTGCGATCAGACTAGCATTACAAAGATCAGCTTCAATCAGGTAAGCTTCAATCAGGTTAACAAGGCTGAGGTTAGCCCCACTCAGGTTAGCCTCGCTGAGATTAGCTTTATAGAGGTTAGCACTGCTGAGATTAGCTTCATGGAGGTTAGCTGTAATCAGTTTAGTCTTAGAAAGATCAGCACCACTAAGATTAGCCCCTCTAAGGTTAGCCCCACTCAGGTTAGCCTCGCTCAGATCTGGTTCTATCTGTGGGTTCAGAGTTCTCCACTCAATCCATCTCACTGCACCCAAACTCAGTAGGGCAAGGTGCTCTTTACTTGCCATTTCTCTGACCTTCCTTATTATTGATGCCTACTGTCAGGATTTTCACGTCCCGCCACGTTTTCAATCGCTATTAGCGCTGCATTAGAACCTGCCATAATATCCCGTTCTTCTCCACCGAGGTAGATCCGTCCAAAGCTTCCGATCGGCAGAACATCTAAGATGTTAATCAAGGCTGCTTTCTCAGCCTCGTTCGCAGCTAGGGTAGCATAAGCGGCAGGTTGAACTTCTAGCACATAAAGCGTTTGCCCTGCTAGTATCATCTGACCCTTACGGGTGCGATTGATCAGTTGTGTTTGGTGGGAATCAAGATTGCGGATAATCTGACTAGAAATGACGCGCGGTTTGAGACGATCTTCTTTACAGACTCCTAGCGCCTCCAAAATCGCCCTCCCAGCTGCTTGCGTTTCGCCTCGTTGACTGGAATGCACTTCTAGAAGACCGTAAAGTCGTTCGACAACTTGCGCCCCTGGACGGACAGCAGTGGCTTTCAAGGCGACATCAGTAATTCGGTTAATTTCGATACCGGGAGAGATTTCAATCCACAGCGACGTATCTCCTGGCAATGGCAAGAACCCCATGCCCACTGTCCCCATGTAAGCTGCATGTTGAGGTTGCAAGCTGTCTAGAAATACATAACTACGCAGTTCTATACCCAAGGTTTAATTCTCCATACAGCAGGGGAAAACGAAAGAAGGTGCAACATTTGAGTCTACCTTAATTACACCCCTGGCTAAGAAAAACCCCAAAAAAGCGATTTGCACCTGAGTGCAGCTGCCACTGCCCCCGCAGCAACAGACTTGTGCCGAATACGAAGCCGCATTAAAGCGCCATCAAACTGGAGGATTTTTCGAATGATTGACCAACAAGTATTTCTCACTGGCATTACCTTGATGTCGAATCACTACGACCGCTTGCCTGGCACCATCTGTCTTAGGCATCTGGAAGGAATATTTGGACACAGCGCTGACGACCGAACAATTTCAGCTGGCGATTAAGACCGTGATTCTAGAAAGCCGGTTCTTTCCCACTGCTAAAGAACTCGTAGAAGCGATCAAGGGCTGAAACAATGATAATTGGAAGCGTTAGATTGAGTATCTGTATACCTGGATACGCTAAAGCCCTCTCAAACCACTGTTCAATTACAGAAGGTAAAATGAGACGACCTTTCTCGGCTAACTTAGCAACTTCCCAACCAGAAAAAATGCTAACTCCTAACCCCTGCGACTGATATTGCTGTAGCCATTGTTGATGTTCCTGAGTAAGTCGTGCATCACCCTGAACCCACCAAACCCAGATATGCGTATCTAGGATAATCACTTCAACGCTTCCTAGTCTTCCAACGGTACAGCAGGTGCAAACGGATCGTCGTATTGATAAGGCTGCTTACCGCGCAGCGGATATAGATTTGATTCTAAGGTGGGTGTTGCTGTTTGCTCCTGCTGGCAACTAAGACGTTCTAAAATAATCACCTCAACCGTATCACCTGCATGGAAAGGTAAACCCTGCAAAATCGCCAGTTCCATCTTCTGTGAAAACTGTTTCTACTTTGAAAGCCTTCATAACTAGACTCTACTCAACTGCTCCAATCCTATTATCATCCTGGTTTACTCACCCGTTGTCACAATTCCTGCCAGTTATAGTTCATGTCATCAAGTCGAAAATTCGCGCTCCAGAAATAGTTTGCTAGATGCCCTTATAAGAGCCTAAGACAGCAGGGGTGATCACAGAGCCAGAAACCCTTGCCAGTTATCCAACTCGCAAAGACTTATGTAAGGATCAGCAGAAGTGCTGAAAAGTATATACCTTCTCTAAAAGGGGAATTTGAGGATAGAGCTAATCTTTGGCTCCAACCTCAAAGGTATACCCAGCCCGAATCATATATTGATATGCAAGGAATTCGCTGCTTCAGAGGATTGTTGGATACTCGCGGCGGATCATCTCCAACGCCTGTGCTGCTAATGGCGTGCTCTCTTGCTGAGTAGTACTAGCCTAAACTGACAACGTAAAGCATTCAGCGGTGGAGATACAACCCGGATGGAATCGCCCTAGCCTTTAAGGTCGAAATTTTCTTTTGGCAATTTTTAATGTAGGCGATCGCAGAATCTTCATGTCTGTTCATCATCTCTAAACTGACATTTGGAATTGCAGAAGCTAGTATAAAGGGGACGCTCTATTACCAACGCAGTTAAAAACCTGCAATTTAGACCGACCTTAGTTTAAACAAATCGGGAACGAGATTGATATGGACGATAGCTGTTCTCTGGAGAATTGTAGTGAGCATGATGTTTTGTTGTTCGGCTCTATCTTAAAAGTAGACACGTTAAAGAAAGAAGTAAATGAACATTTTCGCAAGACAAAACTAGGCCAGCAAATTACCGAATCATTAAATGCCAAAAATATATATGTAAGCGGTATAGTAATAAAAGGCTCAGGGAGATATGTAAGTACTTTTTACGATAAATGGTTTATTGATGGTGTAGATTGTGAAATCTTAAAACTTGGCGCGGCAAGCTGGCAGAAAGGAAAGGTGAGAATCAAACTCAATGTCAGCCTAGAGTTCTGTCCTGATGAGCCTGAAGTTGAAAAAAACTCGGCAGTAACTTTGCAGGAAATTAGCCAATCCGAATCGCCGCTCGATGAGCTTCGTCGGATGATTGACCATGTCTAATCCTGAGCGTGATTACGAGTCCCTTGTGTTCAGAATTGAGCAGGTGGAACAGAATCAACAGGTTATGGCTAGATACATAGCTTCAGCCCAGTTGCATCAACAATTAAACGAGCTTTCGCTTCTGCCAGAACCACCAGTGGAAGTGGTCAATTTGCCAACAGAGTCGGTCAGGTACTCTGAGGAGAGTCAACTACAGCCCCTGCCGGTGCAGTCCGCACAATATCAACTAGTGTTTGACCGCTCTGGGAGTCGAGCCGTGCTGATGTCAGCGCTGGACAAAGCCCAGAAACGCCTGATTATTGTCTGCCCGTGGCTCAGCCGCAACAGTATTGATCCTGATTTAATGCAGAAGTTCAGAGATTGTCTGAGCCGCAATTGTCGTATTGATATTGGCTGGGGTTATTTGAATGGGCGGGATAAAAAGGGCAAAGGCTGGGGGAATAGCGCGCTGAAGAACTTAAGACAACTGGAACAGGATTATCCCGAACAATTCAAGCTTAAGCTACTGGGAACCCATGAAAAGTTTCTGATATGTGACACCTCTTTTACTATGTTGGGCAGTCACAATATGCTGACCTCCAATACTCAAGGAGTTACACGAGAAGTGGGCATTCGCACGACAGACCCCAACATTATCCAGGGTTTGATTGACCGCTTTGATGGTGCCGAGGGGCAAAAGGCACATGCTATAGATGAAAGTCTGACAGCGGATTTGGTGAGTTTTGATGATGCTGAACCTGATGAAGATGAGGATACTGATGATTCTGCTAGTTATAATCAGGAACAGGCTGTCAATGCTGAATATTTTTTGCGCCGGTATAACGACAAAGAACGGGATTTCATAGGTATTAATCTAGCTAGGGTAGATTTAACCTCAGCGAACCTGAGTGGTGCAAACCTCATTGAAGCCAACTTGGCCGGTACAAACCTAACAAAGGCAAATTTGCGGTATGCAAATTTGCTTCAAGCGAATCTGAGTAAAGCCAACTTGAGCCAAGCAGACTTGAGTAGTGCCAACCTGACTGCGGCAGACCTAAGTGGTGCAAACCTAATTAAAGCAAATCTTGTTGGAGCTAACCTCACTGCGGCAGACCTGAGTCAAGCGAAATTGACAAATGCACTACTGAGTTCGATAAACCTAAGCGGCGCTAACATGACGGGGGTAATTTTAGTTGGGGTAGACCTTCAGAACATCAACCTGAGTGGGGCAGACTTGAGCGGGGCAAAACTTTGTGGGGCTTTTCTCTGTAACGTAAATTTGAATGGCGTCAACCTAACTTCAGCAGACCTCCGTGGGGCAAACTTACAAAATGCAAACTTAGAAAAGGCTGACCTAACTGAAGCCAACCTAGGTGGTGCAAATCTCTTAGGTGCAAAGCTAAGTGGTGCGATCATGCCTGATGGCACTGTCCACGATTAGGCTGTAGCTAGTGAAATAAATTTGATCCTTTCTCCAAATCTGGACTAATGTACATCGTACCTGCGTAATAGCCGATGGGGTGCCAAACTACCGATTCTATGAGCTGAATATTGGTTATGCGGGGTAGTATCGCTGGTTGCTGTATTCCAAATTATCGGGATGCGATCGCCACTTTCGCCAGAATTATTGTTACTCAAAAGAATCAGTGCCATTCAAAACGGTTCCGACACCGGGATAATCTTGTTCACTTACCCGATAAAATATTCCAAAACAGATTCACGAGCCTTGTTGCCCACTTCTTTAATATATGCGATGCCAGTTTTATACACCATGAAAGATGCGAGACACATACCTCTTTGCTGAACGGCTCCCATTTCTCTAGTAGTTTGGGGCGAGAAGAGGTAATGACTCTGGAGTATAGAGATTTAGGCGCTCACAGAATCTTCATAGCTCTTTATCATTTCTATACTGTCATTTGGAATAACAGAAGCCAGGATAAAGATATAGATATACGTAACTATCAATGCTAAACCCCCAAGATGTTTTCGAGATGGGTAAGATTGCTTGTGGACTATGGAACGATATCCATCACGGGAACAAAAACTGTGTGAGTTCGATGCTCATGCAAAATAGTAGCAGCTCTTTGAAGATGCTTCGAGGGTAGGCAAATGGAGTGGAAAGAATGGCAAAGTTTGCCGTTTAAAGAAAGAAACAAGCTCCCCTCTATTTCAGGAATTTATGTGGTTGTGGACTTCACCGATCATGTTTGGTACGTTGGTAAAGCAATTAACCTAAATTCTCGTTGGAATGGGCGTGGGCATCATAGATATCCTCAGTTGAGTAGGTCAAACGGCAAGCGAAATTTCAACATCTATTGGAAACCTTGTGCTCCTCGTGAATTAGACCAGACAGAGCGATACTACATTAACCTCCTTCAACCCTCTCTCAATACGACTAAAGTTAAGAAGTACTCTCTAGGTAAACCACAACTGTAACCGTTCAGGGGGGGATCAAAAAAACGTCCAATATGAAATCACACGTAATCAGTACGAAAACCAGTCTAGATTGGATTTATACCGGATAATTGTGAGTAGTCAAAAGTGCTATACTGGTCTGCAAATTGTCTTTTAGACATTTTAGGTACGATATTTTGATGCGCATAAAACCCAAAGCTTTTGCTTAGCAAGGCTTTGACGTTTATGCGCATGATGTACCCCCCCGTGAACGGTTACCCACAACTGAAGATTGAAACAGCTCAAGGCTATGTCTACTTCCGTGGTAAACCTGAATGTTATCAAGAGATATCCGATTATGTAGGAGTGTTTCCTTGTACACCGGACGACGAACAAAACGTATCTATTGAAAAGGCACAGGTAGCGAAACGATACGCTATGGTGATAGCAATTAGATATGAAGTTAATGGAAAGTCAAAATCAACAAGAATTCTATGTAGTGATGACAACCATCACTCAGCCTTTCATACCTTAATAGGTAAGCCCTATAGAGGAGGCAAAATAGTTAACGTATGGGTGCCCCAACGCTACTATTACTACTAATTATTAAGCCAATCAATAGAATATGTTGAATAATCTGCTCTAGTTCATGTAGCAGTTCTGATGTTTGCTCAGGGTTAGCTAGTGCTCGATGTAATGTTTTAGCATCAATATTGCCCTGAGCATTAAAATACTTCCAAGGTGATGTCTGGGCCTTAATGTGCTTGGGCTATCCCACGTTGTGAACCGGCTTGAGCTTCTGCGATCGCACTCTTAACGTGTGCTTGTTGACTCCAGCGTATGATCGTCTTGCGGGCCACACCCAAAACCCGTGCGATGTCACTATGGGTCTGGCCTTGAGAAACCATGGCGACATACTGACATTGCTTGGGCGTAAGTGCGTCTCGTTGGGACATACCTCTGGCGATGATGGTACAGCCAAATAGTACATAAGTACTTATATGCTAGTCTAGATATGGCTTTTAGGGTTTGTCCAGGTGGGACATTTTAGAGAGTGGAGGCATTTCACCTCAAGCATGCAAGATTTATCCCTTCATTGGGGAAGTATATAAATGAACAGCGTCAACTACCCCGCCCTATAGAGGGACGGGGCTTGCGGAATAACTGAGAAATCAGTATTACGGTACGCAGGGGTAACAGTTGGTTAGAGTACTTGGAGCAATCCAAGTTCTGAGATTCAGTTAGGTTACACGGCTAGATATTTCCCTCGTCTAGCCCTCTGTACGGCTCGGTCGTGAACGAGAGATACGCTAACTGGATTACTCTAAGGGACGTGGAAACACAAACACATTCTTAGGAATGGCTTATATGCAACAAGTTACAAGAGTTCCAGTTATTTCATCCGAAGGCAAGCCACTTATGCCCACCACTCCGGCAAGAGCAAGAAAGTGGATCAAAGCAGGTAAGGCAGTTCCCAAACGCAATAAACTAGGGGTATTTTATGTGCAATTAGTAGCTGAATCATCAGGCTCAACCGTTCAGCCGGTTGTTGCAGGCGTAGATAGAGGTAAGTGCTTTACAGGCATCGCTTTTGGGTCTCAGTTAGCGACTATAGCTATCTTTCACTTGTGCTTACCGGGATTCTACAAGTCCAAAAAGAAGACTAAAGACCGCCAGTCAGTCACAGGCAAGATGGCTAAACGTGAAGGAGTGTCAGCGGGGGAGTACTCCCCCGCTGAACCTCCGCCGGAGCTAAGAAGGTCTAGACGCGCTAACCGAATTGACCGCGAATGTTTGCCGGGGGAGTACTCCCCCGGCAACACTTCGCGCTCAAAACCGTTCAAACTTCGCAACCACCGAGAGAAGCGATTTTCTAATCGCAACCAATCGAAACTGCCTCCGAGTATACGGGCTAATCGACAGATGGAATTACGAGTCCTGAATGAGATGGCGAACATTTTGCGCATGTTTTCGGGGGGAGTACTCCCCCCGAAACACTGCGCGCCAGTAACAGAAATCCGAGACGAGGATTGCGGAGGTGATACTAAGCGCAATGGTCGAGGAATTTCCCCTGTCACCGTTGGGCAAGAATGGTTTAGAACCGAAGCCGCTAAAATTGCACCCGTAGTCAATGTAGACTCGCGTACCACGGGCAACTATAGAGATAGGCTAGGGCTGTGGTCAAGGATAAAAAAGATAAGTCTAAGCAGGTTGTAGAGACCCACGGTAATGATGCCATCGCCATTGCTGCCTCTCACTTCATTCAATACCAACCTTTCCATACTGCCAATACTCACGGATATGAATGGGTCGGTGAATGTAAAATCACACCTGCTCCATTCATTGTTCTAACCCGACCTAAGTTGTTCCGCCGCAAGCTACATCAAGAGCAGTATCAAAAAGGTGGAATTCTCAAGCGGCAGGGCGGAACGATTACTCCGTTTGGGTTTCGGTCTGGTGATTACGTTCAATCAACTAGAAAAGGTGAAGTCATTCAAGGTTGGATTGGTGGTTTTACCAATTCAGGAAAAACAAAGAATGTTTCTATCTATGACCACAACTGGAATAGAATCGGACAATTCTCTCCTAGTAATGTTCAGCTCTTGCAGCGCAGTATAAGACTTTGTGTTGCCTCACTCGCTATTGGTAATTAATGCCCCATCGAGGGCCATTAATTACCGGCTATCCCTCCCCACCCTCTAAGAGGGTGGGGAATCCCGCGAAGATGTTGAAACAACATCCTAGTGCGATTCCTTGGTTTGTCGAGTAGGCAAACCGACTTACCCTTTACGCGATCGCAGTTCGTTTTGTTGTAGAACACGCCAAGTCTAGCCTCTGGTCAGCGGTTCGACCTCAATTCAGCATCCGCGATCGCACTGAAAAAGCAAGCACCTGTTCGGGGAAGTGGGGGCAGACTCTAGCAAATTCACGGATTACTTAGCAATTTATAGTGAATATACTATGTGACATAGCCGATTAGAAACTATGTCATAGATAAACGTCTTGAGGTCTGAATCAAATCACCTTTGAATCGGTACAGCCGCAATTGGGTAATTTGCTACCCGAACTTCGGTTGCTGGAACAGATGGGCGCTCGCAGTTTTGACGTGCTGTTTTCAAGGTTAGTAAAAAAACGAGTCTCTATATAATAATTCAGGCGCAATGAAAACATTATTTGAAATTTGTAGCCCTAGCCATGACATATTAAAAGGGGATATTAGAGAGTCTGATTTAGCGGCAGATTTAGCCCAGGTGATCAATGGTACAGCACCATCAGAATATGCTTTCCCAAACAAATTCTTTGCTAATACTCACCCTACTCAAGGGTTAAAAGCATTACTAAAAACTGTTTGTCAAAGACTGCAAGGCGTAGGCGGTTCCGCCGTGTTGCGTTTGGATACTCAATACGGTGGCGGTAAAATTCATAGTTTGATTGCTCTGACTCACGCCGCCCAGGGAATGAAAGGTGTAAATAATATTTCAGAATTTATTGACCCTGAACTCGTCCCTGCGATCGCAGTTAGACTGGCTGCTTTTGATGGTGAAAATGCAGATCCGGTAAATGGGAGACCTTTAGGTGATGGCTTGCGGGCTTACACGCCTTGGGGAGAACTAGCCTATGGTTTAGCAGGTGTGGCTGGATATGAGAAAGTGCATCGAAGCGATATCGAAAGAGTTGCGCCTGGGGCGGCTACGATTCAAGAGTTATTTGGTAATCAGCCAGTATTAATTTTGCTGGATGAGTTATCTATATATTTACGCAAAATCAAAGGCAGAAAAGAACAAGAGCAACTGACACCTTTTCTGACTGCTTTATTTAAAGCCGTCAGTTCCTCAGAAAGAGCTTGTGTGGTGTTTACTCTAGCAGTTGGCAAGGAAGGTAAAGCCACAGATGCCTATTCGCAAGAAAATGAATTTATAGCGGATAAACTTGATGAAGCAACTAAAGTTGCAGGGCGAGTAGCTACACTTTTAAACCCAACTACAGAACAAGAAACTGTACAAGTTTTGCGTCGCAGATTGTTTTCTTACATTGATGAAAATGCGGCACAAGAGGTAATTTGTAATTACGAGCAATTATGGATTACTGATCGCAGTGACCTACCGACTGAACGGGTAAATGCAGACAGAGTAGCTGATTTTCGCAACGGCTTTCCTTTTCATCCGGCGTTGATGGATTTACTCACAGATAAACTCTCTACCCTGAGTACCTTTCAGCGTGTCAGAGGAATGTTAAGGTTACTGACACGTACCATCGCTCATCTTTGGCAAGAAACCCCCGCAAATACCTACGCAATTCATTTACATCACGTTAATCCAGGTTACATTCCCATTCGAGATGAGATTACCACCCGTCTGGAATTAGGGCGGTTTGTCCCCGTGATTGAAAATGATGTAGCGGCAACTGATAAAGAAACTTCCCTAGCACAGCAGTTAGATGCTATACCAACTTAATATGAAGCTGCATAGAAAAGGGCTTCAAGGATAAAGTTATAAGAAGAGACAGACATCACAATTTCAAGCGTGAGTTGGTCAAGCAGTTCTTGGATGCGATCACGTAAAGCTTGTA
>JAABUQ010006587.1_pt1 | contig 17502 bp, 14 predicted proteins | sample 5560001 | NCBI WGS metagenome assembly JAABUQ01 (sample SAMN10711888, study PRJNA513371) | rock metagenome | isolation source: Antarctica rocks | place: Antarctica: Victoria Land, Finger Mt nord | collected 2015-12-18
CGTCTCCCTCCCACGAAGACAACTCCTCTTCAGCAAAAACCACCAAGAGAGAAAAAGAGGGTGACGTCACCACTGATCCCTCCAGGACCACTTGAAAGCTTCTCAGCGCACAAAGCGACGGGACTCTTTGTACGGGATGTCGCTACCCTTGATGAGACGGAGCAACAAGACCTTCTCTTGATCCAGCAGGCAAGTTCAACCGCTCAGCAAGCGTACCAGCTGGTGCAAACGTTCATGCAGATGGTTCGAGAACGAACAGGAGAGGACCTAGATGCATGGCTAGACAAGGTGCAGGAGAGCCATCTTCCTGAATTTGACTCGTTTGCAACGGGCATTCAGCGTGACAAAGCGGCAGTCCTTGCTGGACTCACCCTTTCATGGAGCAATGGACCGACAGAAGGTCATGTCAATCGTCTCAAATTGCTCAAGCGTAGCATGTATGGTCGTGCGAAATTCGATCTGCTTCGACAGCGCGTGCTTCATGTGGCTTGAACACGTCTACTGCATTGAAACGATGTTGTGAAGTGGGGGCAATGAGCTAGCCAACAACTCTACTTGGCATCCCGCGAATCCTCTCATTGACACATCTCTTGCTTCTCCTTCTTTGCATGAGTTTCTCTTTTCGTAGGTGTGCTACAAAAGATGATCTCTGATCAGCGCGTCTGCGGGAGAACCCTCCCGCTTTCTCGCTGATGTTTGCTATTAACACTACCATTAAAAAGCATCGATCTGCTTGCAAAGCCCCATCTCACTTTCGGGAAAAGTTCCTCCTGTTACTGAATCAGCGAGAAAGCGGAAGAACCAAGTTATGATTCAAAGTGTGCATGTTCTGCATTTGCAGTACGTTGATACCTTGAAAAGATATTCTTCAAACTGGAAAATAATTGCTTCAAACGACAGTGAGTGATCTGCTCTCTTTCTAAGGGAAGACCCGCTCACCTAATTGTCAAAATTCCCGCTCACGGAATTCCCAAATTTACAGCAGCTCCCAAGAACTGCTCGAGTTCCTCATGCATGACTTCTTCGATCACCACTCGCATCGCATTGCGTGTCAACTCTCGCAAATGCTCATGAAACGTGTGTTGCTCTGGCAGCCCTGAGGATGCTTGCTCCGAGGCATGGGCATCGGTGGTGGATATGGTACTCTTTTTCTTAGGTACAGGCATCGTCGTTCCCTCCTGTCTGACATGGAATGGTTTAGCTAAAAGGGACAAAGGTATGCCTGTAGTATCTCTTCATTCTCTTTCTTTGTGGAGGGAAGTCTTTACACAGCTATCGGCATGGTGTCGTGTTCTGCCCTGAAAGGGGTTCTCATATCTCGCCACGTCATCCTATTCAAGCTCAAGCCTGATATCGCCGTGGGCGAGCGTGAACAATGCCTTACCAACGTCTCAAAAGCGGTGAAGACCCACGGTCTGCTAGAAACCATGCTACAGAATGAGACCGTTTCTTCCCTCACCTTTCCGTTCTTTCTCCTTCATAATACCTTGTTTCAGACAGCTATTTTTCTTCAAAGCGTACTATCGATACTCCCTCTCTCATTCACCCGTTTCTTTTTAGGCAAGGAGGTCAATAGGTGGCCCAGTCGCTGCTGCTTCGTTTGCAGATAGCGGATGTTGCTTGCTGTCGGGGGTATCTCTAGCGGAACACGTTCGACCGCTATGCCTGAGTCTACTAATGCCTGAGTTTTTTCTGGATTGTTGGTTATGAGTCGTACATGGGTTATGTCCATCTCGCGCAGAATCTCTATCGCACAACTGTAGCTACGCGCATCGACTGGATAGCCTAGCTGCGTATTGGCTTCGATGGTATCATACCCTTGTTCCTGCAACAGATAGGCTTGGAGTTTTCCAGACAAGCCTATGCCGCGCCCTTCCTGAGGAAGATAGAGGAGCATGCCTCGGCCTTCCCTCGCAATCTCGCGTAGCGCGGCGTGCATCTGGGCTTGACAGTCACATCGCTGAGAGCCAAAGATATCGCCCGTGGCACAGGCGGAATGCAGGCGCAGCAACGGCGGCTTCTGCTGGCAGTCATGAAGATCGCCCAGAACAAGAGCGAGGTACGGCTCTCCCGTCTCGATGTGCTGGAAGTGGCGCAGGCGGAACACAGCGTCAGCTGTCGGCAACTGGGTCTCCGTAATACAACTCACGTGATGTTCCTTGCGGTACCGGGCAATCGTCCCGACAGAAATATTGCCGACCGACCACTGTGCGCCGAGTCTCGCTACTTGACCCCTGTCTGCATCGCCATCGGCACTGAGTACGCGGCTCATGACCGCTCCCGGCTCTAGCCCTGCAATCCTCATGAGATCAATTGCTGCATCGGCGTGACCTCTTTGTGCTCCTGTGCTGCGTGGATGCGCCTGGAACAGGGAGATGTATTCAGGAGAGAGCGCGTCACCCATATGAGGAGTGAGATCAAAGAGTGCATCAAGAGGGAGTGTCAGGTTCCGATCAGAACGCTCTCCCGTCGTTGCAGGCCATGTATCATCTGGCATGGAAGCAGCCATTTCCTCAAGAAAGCCCTCTTTCCTCAGGGGACGCAGTGCATGGAGCCGCTCTGCTGTCAGTGCCACGCCGATGGGTCCATACGTCATACGCACGATCTCTTTGATGGTCTCTGCTGTGGCAAACTGTACCGCTAAGCACACATGGGCGTGGTGCTCATACGTCTCGTCGTCCTTCAGCACGATCATGCGCCCCTGGCGCACCTCATGAGCCGCTTCAGGAACCGTCAGTACTCGTCCGGCACCATCACGTCTGTTTTCCATTACTCCCTCACGATCTCTGCTCTTCCTCGTAGAAGACATCTCCTTCTACGAGCAGGTCTCTGTCAATCACCTGAATATTTTTCTTGTGTAAGTGACGTGCGTGTTTCATGCTTGTCAAGCCATCACCACCAATAGGAGAAGGTGCATCCGCTCCTCCGACGAGCTTGGGAGCAATGAAGATCGCGACATGGTCGATCATGGCTCGGTCAAATACGTTTCCTAGGAGGCGATGTCCTCCCTCTATAAGCACGTGCAGAATTCCTTTGCTTGCCAATGTCTGCAGTGCAGCACCAAGGTCAATGCGACCAGCCCCGTCCACGGCAACCGCAATGACATCAATGCCGTACTCTTGCAGGTGTTGACGTTGCGCTTTAGAACAGGTCGTGCCGACGATCACGCATGTACCAGCCGCGAGATCAGGTTGTAGCAGATGAAGATGGTCTGGCAGATGCCCTTGTGTCGCAAGGACGACGCGCAGGGGACCTTGCCGTGGAGATCGTTCGTGAGACCGTTGCTCCGCAGCCAGACGCACCGTCAACAGCGGATTATCCGCACGCGCAGTTCCTGAGCCAACAAGGATTGCATCAACACGGTCACGCAGATTATGGACCCAGACACGCGCTGCTGAGCCACTAATCCAGTATGCATCCCCTGTACGTGTTGCCAATTTGCCATCCAACGTCATCGCCCATTTTGCCGTGACATAAGGACGACCCTTTGTGATAAACGCTGCAAAAGGGCGAATAAGTTCGGATGTTTCCTGTTCTTCTATAGCAGTAACTACCTCAATCCCAGCTTCACGAAGTTGCTCGACGCCACGGGTACAGACAAGCGGATTAGGATCCAGTGTTCCCACAACGACGCGGTGTATACCTGCTTCAATAATCGCCCTCGTGCAAGGGGGCGTGTGAATAGTCACGCAGCACGGCTCAAGGGTCGTATAAAGATCCGCGCCGTAAGCGTTTGCGCCTGCTTCATTGAGTGCATGGATTTCAGCATGAGGTCCATATGGAGGTGATGTGGCTCCTCTTCCTACAATCACATTATCGCGTACAAGGACTGCACCCACTGGTGGGCGTGGGCTAGTACGTCCCTCAACTGACCGCGCACAGACGATAGCTTCTTGCATCGCTTCTCTGTCGTCCATGAAATATTTCCCCGTTTCCTACAAGCTCAGAACAAGTGAAATTTCACTTGTTCTGATTCGATGAATATGCCGCCAGGCTTCTCTGCTCATTGTTGAACGTGGGACCTGGCATAATGCTTACTCGGCGTGAGCACAATAGGTTGCAGGTCTGCAGCTTTGAACGCGGCTCGTCGCCTCTCCTCCGGGGCTGGACGATACAGCGTTGTGCGCTGAAGTGGTATGCGCCCAATGGAGCGTATAATATCTTCCATCTGTGCTGGTGGGAGTTCCTGTCCCATTTCGCCTCCGGCTGCACGCGTAATGCTTTCATTCATGAGCGTCCCCCCAAGATCATTCGCACCAGCTTGTAGACACGCCTTTACACCTTCTCGCCCCATCTTCACCCAGGAAACCTGAATATTGGTGATGTGAGGGTAGAGAACAAGACGGGCAACGGCATGCATCAGGACTGCTTCACGGAATGTCGGTCCCTTGCGTGCCCTTCCCTTCCAGTACATAGGAGCCTCCATATGAACGAATGGTAACGGCACAAATTCAGTAAAACCACCGGTGCGAGCCTGTAACGTCTTTAGGCGTAAGAGGTGACGTGCCCAGTACTTTGGCTGGTCTACATGTCCATACATAATCGTGCTCGTTGTGCTGAGTCTAAGGCTGTGGGCCTCCTGCATAACGTGAAGCCATTCATCTGTCTTGATCTTATCGGGGCAAATCACTGCTCGCACCTCGTCATCAAGGATTTCTGCTGCTGTACCGGGCAATGTACTCAGGCCTGCCTCTTGTAGCTTTGCCAGGAAGTCGCGCACACTCAGACCTAAGGTTTGAGCGCCTTGCCAGACCTCGAGTGGCGAGAACGCATGGATATGCATCTCTGGAAGAACTGCTTTGATCGCGCGGCATATCTGGATGTATGTCTCTCCTGTATACTGTGGATGTATTCCGCCTTGCATACATACCTCCGTGCCTCCACGGTCCCACGCCTCTTGAGCACGTCTCACAATCTCGTCCAGGCCTAGGTCATAGGGAGTCCCGCGCAAGTTCTCGCTTAACTTGCCCTTTGAGAAGGCACAGAATTGGCAACGGAAATAGCAGATATTGGTATAGTTGATGTTTCTGTTCACGACATACGAGACGACATCACCATTGACTCGTTGCCGCAGTTCGTTCGCAGCCGCACAGACGGCTGCGAATTCGTCTCCACGGGCCTGGAACAAGCGTGTCACTTCTGTTTCTGTGAGTGCTTCTGCTGCCAATGCCTTTTCAATGATGAAACGTAGATCAGGGGTGATACTGCTTTCTGTCATTCGATGAGACCCTGTCGCCATCTCTCTCTCGACAACCGGGATTGGTACATTCGCACCTGGGGACCATGTATCAACGCGAGCATATCCATCGCTATCGCATGCCTGCAGAACGTGCGCTGCAAGTTTTTGGTCTTGCCATTGCTCTCCAGCAAGTGCATAGGTTGGATACACTGCTAAACGCTCAAGCAATACTTTTCCCGTTGCCGCCGTTTTTTCTGCCAACTCGTCCAGATGAGGCCATTGTGCCTCTGGATTGACATGATCTGGCGTTACAGGCGAGACTCCTCCCCAATCGTTCAATCCAGCGGCAATAAGTTGTTGATACATACCAGGACTAAGATTTGGTGGGGCTTGAATATTCATCGCTGCGCCGAAAATGATGCGCGCGGTAGCAAGCGTCCACAGAAGGTCATCCAGATCAGGTTCGGGTGCATGTGCCATACGCGTGTCTGGCTTTGCCCGAAAATTCTGAATAATAATTTCTTGAATGTGTCCATACTGACGATGAAGGTTGCGTAGTGCAAGAAGAGCCTCTATTCGTTCCAGGCGTGTTTCACCAATGCCGATAAGGATGCCTGAAGTAAAAGGAACTCGCAGTTCACCCGCCATACGTATCGTCTCAAGTCTCACCGAGGGACGCTTGTCGGGTGAACCATAATGTGGTCCTCCCCGCTCACATAATCGCTCGGAGGTACTTTCAAGCATAATTCCTTGCGAGACAGTGACGAGACGAAGCATGGCAATCTCTTCCCTAGTCATGACCCCTGGGTTCGAGTGGGGCAACAAGCCTGTTTCCCGTAGCACAAGGTCTGCCATTTCCGCAAGGTAAGAGAGGGTTGTTTCATGCCCCATTTCGGTCAGTTCGCGCACGGCAACCTTGTATCGTCGCTCTGGCTTATCTCCGAGCGTAAAGAGGGCCTCCTTGCATCCAGCATCAGCACCTGCACGGGCAATGGCGAGAACCTCATCGCGTGAAAGATATGCCCGTTGCCCTGGTTTCGGAGGCTGGGCGAAGGTGCAATAGGAGCAGACGTCACGGCAGAGTTGGGTCAGGGGAAGAAAGACTTTACGGGAGTAGGAGATACGGTTGTGATGGAACTGATCCCGCAGGTGAGACGCCACTTCAAGCAATGGCGCGAGATCAGAAACCCCGACAAGTGAACGTGCCTCGGCGTCTGAGAGTTCGTGTCCCTGGAAGGTTCTATCAAGAACGTGAGATTGTTCCTTCTTCATCAAACCTGTTCCTTTCGGTGAAACTGGCTGTACGATTGGCGAGAAATACGCACTGCATTCTGGCTCTTGCCTCACATGTATACAGATGAACATACGACAGTTGATACTATATACAACTACAATCAGTCGGGCCATATTCCTCGTTTTGTGTTCTTTGTGCATGATCCCTTGTTGGATGGAGCCGAGCAGAGTACTCTTTCTTATTTCTATTGTGCTTCTGTTTTCGCTAAGGCTTATAACATCTGAACCTCTTTGACCTATTCATGCACTCTCCAACCAGAGTCGAACCTGAGTCCCCCGCGATGATATCCACATCCGTCGAAGCATACCTGCAACGACGACGCTGTAATACGTATCTCCAGATCGGCGGATACGGTAATACATCGGAATGACGTTCTCTGATGGAACGCTCCCTACAATGAGCAACGGGCAGTAAGCTTGACAAGGAACAAAAAGGTACCTAAATATACTTCACGTTTCATGTGTGAAAACATGGGAAACTCTACGGGTTGAGAAAGTGCGCCGTGTCGCCCAATACAGCATCATTGGTACAACTAGGAAGAACTGGAGGAATTGTCGTTTGATTCATAACCTCGCCGGTCTGTAAAAACCTTTGCTAGTTTCTCACCAGAGTGGCAGATGAGGAGAGTCACCAAGTATGAACTACCAGTGTGTAATCTAACAATGCACTTTTTCACTCCTCTGTAAGTGCCTGTTGTTGGAAATAAAAGAAAAGATCATTCTCAAATTCGAGGTCAAAAACACTTGCCAGAAAGGCTTTTTTGGTATATCCTCTGAAGGATCATTTCTGAAGAGGAAGAGGAAGAGGAAGAGGATGGCAAGGGGAAACTACCATTTTGTGCCAAGGCCACCTAGCACATCTCACCAGCATCCTTATCTGGTTTTTGACCATCAGGATCGCTTGCATTTTCATTTGACCATCTTTGGGAAGGAAGCTGTTACTCAACACAGCGATGGTACTGCTCGCGTTTACCTGTACGCCATATTGCCTTTTTTCTCTTTTTTAGAGACAGATACCTGGCAGCAACAAGCAGGCAGGCGTTGGGATGGTGCACCAGAAGCGGTTCGTCAAGCCGTTGACGACTACCTTGTTCAATGCTGTCAGTGCAAAGTCCGAGAACATCGCTTCGGCTTCCAACTGGTCTCCATCACGCAGGGAACGAAGAGCACCATTCGTGTCTTTTTGTCCGGGTTAAAACTGTTTTATCGGGTTATGAAGCAGCAAGGCTACTACTCGTTTGCCAATCCCCTTGTTGACCCTGTTTCTACGCTCTATTCAGTTGTAGAAGAGCATCTCTCTGAGACAGATGAGTATCCTCGTTTACCTGATATCAGTGGTGTAGAGAAACCTCGACACAAGCAGCGTCTTTCTGACAGCTACTTCAAGCTGGAGGGAGAAACGTGGATACCACAGGTGATTGATGATTCAACATTGCCAAGCAAGCTTCTCGCTGGTGGCCGAATGATCGGTTGGAATTTACGTGAAGAATGTGTCCTGCGCATCTTGTTTGAATCAGGATGCCGCATTTCGGAAGTAGTTGGATTGACGCTGGGCGACTGGATGGCCCGTGGGATGTTACAGGAAGCAAATGCGTTCAACAAGGGCAGCCATGGCTTACGCACGAAATTCTTGCGCTTCTCCAGCGATACGGCCAAGCTCTTACGTCGGTACATCGATGAAGAGAGACGACGACATGATCCCGCCGGACGCCGACTCTCTGATTACGTCCAGGATGCAAAGAGCCACCAGATAAATATGAACTTCGTGCCTTTGTTCCTGAGTACGCGAGGGACACCGCTTTCCGCTAAAACGTTTCGCGAGAATTTTTGGAATCCTGCATGTATGGCCGCTGGCATTGATGCAGATATCCATCAGTCGCGCCACTGGTACATTACTCAGGCTGTTCGGCAAATCTACGAGACAGCACAGACCGAAGCAGAAGTGAAACGACGCCTACGAGAGCTCATTGAGTACATCAAGTGGAAGCAAGGTTGGCAGACAATAGAAGCGTATGAGCACTACTTTGATGCCACTCGTCATGCTGATATTCAGGACATGGTCTATCAGAAAATGGATGAGGTACTCAGGCAGAGCCTGGAAAAACCCATACGGGGTAAGCCTCAAACCCTGGAGATGCAAATGGTCCCTGGAACAAGCCCAATGCCCCTTCCACACCTGATCCCCGATGACCCAGATTTTGAATTTCTCCGCAGTATGGGAGGAGGGAGCAGTGGTTACTAAAAGAGAAAGGCCCACTTGGTCCGACCTGGAAGGTCAGCTTGCCCCAGAGGTCTTTCGTGCCCCAAAGACCAGTGCATCCCCTGATGAGAAAGGAACATGGCCCGAGGTTGACAGTCGGATCATTACCTACCTCCAACATACGGTTTTTGGAAAATGCTGGATGGATCATCTCGCCTTGGTCTCTATTGTTCTTGCAGCTCGTCGCCGTGAAGTAAGCACCATTTTGAACATCCTCACATCACTTCATTGCCGTTTCAAAACTGTATTCCCGTTATTGAAGCTCACAGACATGGCTGAATGGAAGCCTGACATCCATATCTGCGCGTATCTGCGAGGAGAAATCCAGCCAAAAGATACCGATGAAGCACGCTCACGCTTCTTGAAGGACTACAATGCCAGTACCAAGCAACTCCAAGCATGGACACAATCTCTTCCTGATGAAGAGAGAGTACGTTATCAGCCGTTCATTTTACCGCCAGTGACCCGTGGACTCGTAGAGGGATTGGACAAGCGAAAAGAGGTTGAGCAACAACAACGACAAAACCGCAAAGCTGAGACGGATGCGGTCGTTCCCCAGTTCAGTGCGCTTCGGGTTGAGGCGCATCTGCGTTACAATCGTGTCCTGCGTCTGAGGCAAGCATCCCAACAGGCACTCACAGAAGTCCTTCCAGACCGCTCCAATCTGCCACTGAACTTTTCTTACGATGAAGGCGATTCTCCTCAGGAGCGATTGTTCTTTCGTGTATGGGATCGAAGGACATTCACGCTTGCACACGACTATCAGGCTGAGATAAAGGACAGGGCAGAGCGTGGCATGTATACCTGTGCTGATGAAAGAAATGGACTGTTCCTGGAATTTGTGAGAGCAGAACGTTTGAGCGGGGACGCACCACCGGAAGGACTCTGGTTTGCAGAACTCCTCAAAATGGATGTGTTAGGTCAGGTTCATTGCAAAAAGGATTGGGCGACAAAACGTGGATGGCTCGAAGCATGGGGATATCGTGATCACATCTCCCAAAAAGGCTGTTCTCCATTTTGGACCCAAGTTTCCGGTCTTTTGGCCTGGTCAGCGGCAGGCGGCGATTCGGCCTTTATGTCCACAGCTCAAGAAAAAGCGGAAGGAGTCCTTCTTCCGGTAGAAGCTTTCTCTGAAGCGGTTTCGTTTGGCCTTTTAGCTATTGATCTGTTTACGACCACTGGCATGAGATCCAACGAGACTATGCAAATACGACTGAGCCCTGATTGTTTTGTTCGACTCATCATGAGTGCTCCTCCAGGGGCGAAGGATCAATCTGCACGGGTTCGCTTTGCCTTTCGACTCATTCCCAAAGGCGAGCGCACAGATACGCCACAGAACTACTTCATTGGCGAGGAAACCAAGCGTATCCTCGTCAAGGTGGCAAGGACGGTGGCAGAATCGTACCAGCTTCAGCCTGGTAAACCGCTACCTTATGTCTCTTTTGATCCAGGACATAACCGATCACATCGGTTTGGTGAGGCACCCTATCTGTTTCAGTACAACTATCAGCATCTTCCCGATACCGCCATTCGGGCTTGTTTGCGCTTTTTGCTCCACGGGATGGTTTTCCAAACACGTGAGGGGAAGCGTGTCGTTCTCAAGCCACACCTTCTTCGGCATGCCTTTGCGACACACGCGGTTCGGGTTGAAAAAATACCCATTGACATTGTAGGCGAATGGCTCAAGCAGAAGAGCCTTGATGTGACTGATTACTACAGTCAGCCAACGGACAGTATGGTGGCCGAAGCGGTGGATCTCTACCTTGCCAGAACCGCTGTCTCCATCGATCTTGGGAAAGCTGTTCAGCGTACCCCCCAAGAACTTCAACAGCTCTATGAACAAGCGAGAGGAAAAGCTGGAACGCTCGCTGATGTGGTTGGTGGACAGTGTGTCAGTCACGGTTTTTGTGCCGCAAAGTTTGCTTGTGTGGGCTGTCCGGGGAAGGTGCCAGACCCGGCAAAGCGGCTGCAACTGGAAAAACATAAAGTCTGGGCCTTACAACAGGTAACCTATGCCACAGATGAAGGACTCCTTCCAGAGGCGGAACGCATGCGACAACTCGCCCGTGATTGTGAAACAGAGTTACAGGAGATTGATGCCATTGAAGCGTATCGCCAAGACGAAAAGCGAGTCATCCACATCCGCATTGAATCCAGAGAGTGATGCCCCAGTATGGCTTCAAGAGCAGGTTTACACGCCAAAGAGGCAACGCACGATTGATCTGGTCCAACAAAGCATTGATACCCTCCGTAAGGGCAGGCAGCGAGTCTCATTGGCAACAGTTGCTGCCAAGTCAAAAGAATTGGACCTGGAGCATCGGGGAGTATCCGAAAGCGCTATCCTCGACAATCAGGAGGCCAGAGCATATTACGAACAACATCGCACCTGGCAGGGCAACCACAAACGGCGAGCATTGCCGCTGGCTGTGGTATCGTCTGCGAAAGTCGGGCCGATCAAACCAGATCGCAACGAGCAACGCGCACGTCAAAGGTATCTACGTATGAGCAAAGAGGGACTGGTTGAGAGACTCCTGTCCGCAGAGCACGCCTCTGCAGAGGTGCGTGAACGCTGGCTGTCACAGCAAGATGACGTGCTCACGTGGCGATTACGTGCCGAGGCTGCTGAAGCCCAACTAAAAGAGGGTAAGAAACCATGACGAAGACGAGAGAAGTTTCTTCTTACCAGGACAGCCTGTCTGGACACTAGTGGTCACAGAGCTTCAACACACGGATCTCCACATCTCAAACTTTCAAGTAGACGTAGAGACTTTGCGCTTGTCTTCCAGAGGAAAAGTACAGCGAGCCTTTCTTCTCTTACTTGAATGTTCTATGCTGAAGGAGCCAGAAAGGCCATGCTCCTCCAGCGAGAGGAATATGAAACAAAAAAGAGATTTGGAGGTCTTGTTCATGTTCAGCTCCGCCCCCGTGTTTCCCTCAAAGAATTTTGTCCCGTTTACTTTCACTCCCCATATTCAATATGGAGAAGCCGATGGTGTCCCACTCCTCCTGGATATGCTCTGTCCTTCTCCTTTGCCATCACATCACCTACCCGCTGTCATCTACATTTTTGGCGGTGGATGGGAGGGGGGACACAGAAGTGCAGGGATGTATCCCTGGTTGAGCCCCCTGCTCGCGACTCAGGGCTTTCTCACGGTCAATATCTCGTATCGTATGAGTTATCAAGCCGTTTTTCCAGCTCAGATTCACGATGCCAAAGCAGCCGTACGCTGGTTGCGTGCCAATGCTGAGCACTACCACATCAATCCAGATCGTATCGGGGCCTGGGGATTTTCTTCGGGCGGGCATCTGGCTTCGCTCCTAGGAGTCACAGGAGATCTGCCAACACTGGAAGGAGAGTGTGGTTCTCCTGGATACTCCAGTCGTGTTCAAGCAGTCGTTGCAGCGGCAGCACCGAGCAATTTTCTCCACCCCGGTGGGCAACTGCTCAATGATGGTCCCTCCAATGAAGTGATTCGCCTGTTCGGTGGCACGGTCCGCGAGCATGAGGAGCAAATGCGCCTGGGGAGTCCCATCTCCCATGTCAATGCCGATGCTTCCCCTTTCTTCCTGATCCATGGAACCCGTGATGAGGTCGTTCCCTTTGAGCAAACTGAACAGATGTATGAGGCTCTCAAGGCAGTCGGAGTTGAGGTCACCTTCCTTGTAACTGAATGGGGACACGATTGGGACACAGGATGGTACGAGGTCGCGCTGCAATATCTTGCTTTCTTCCAACGACATTTATGTGGATGAAGATCTTTCCTGTATGAATTCCATACCTTCCATGTGGAAACTCCTTGATATGAAATTTCCACATGGTACAAGGCAAGAAAGATACAAACTCCCATTTTGTAGGAGCATGCAGCCTCCTGAGTGCTTTTACTCCACTTTATTGGACTATGGTTAAAACAAAACGGGGGGATATGCGTCAATCTCGCTCAAATCGGACTATTCCCAATCCAGTTTTGCTACGATCAGGAGAAAAAGGTGTGTTCTCAATCCCACGTCTCCTCAGCAAAAGAGGTAAGATACGGCTGACTGATTCATATCCTCGCCGCTTTGACCCATAACCTCGCCTAAAATACGCACTCAAAAGCGATTTCTGAGAGAAATGAGCTATGTTTTGTGCTCACTGTTTTCAGGCGAGGTTATGAGCCAATTTTCGGTTCAGGCGAAGTTATGCGCCTGAAAAGTCCTATTGGCTCATTAATTCAAGCTCAAAGTGCTGGCGAAGTTATGCGCCTGAAGTGGCGATTTTATGGTTTTGCCGACAGAAGCATTCCCAAAAGCTGTGAACTCCGACAAGTGAAATACCTCAACAATCTCATTGAGCAAGACCACCGCTTCATCAAACGCTTGACGAAGCCTGGGATGGGTTTCTTCTCATTTGAGACGGCGTGGCGAACGTTGCAAGGCTACGAGATCATGAATGCGATGCGAAAAGGACAAATGCAAGGAGTGGAAAGAGGAGATGTGAAAGGCCAAGTGGCATTGATTGCCAAGTTGTTTAGAGAGGTCGCTTAAGAAAGATTGAGAGGACCACTCATGCCCGATATGTTTCCCTTCATCGTTTTTGCAACACAACCCTCAAGGTGCATAGAAGAGCCTCTAGTGCCATTCCATACAAAAGCTCATACGTAGTTCTATGGCACGTCGTATCTTTTGGTTAGAAATACACTGATAGGCCCACTGTTCCTCAGAGGCCTCTCATGTCCAGAACCCGCACTTTCCTCCTCCCTCTCCTGCTCACCGGAGCGGGTTCTGCTGAGCATGCCTCTCTCGTATCTGCTGAGCGCGTTCTTCTCGCTCCGTTGCCTCAACCGTTCGGTTCGTCTTACGCAGCAACTCTGCGTAGTTTTCCAGGGTTGTGGCCACATCGGGGTGCTCGGATCCCAACCCCCTCTCGCGCATATCAAGCACTTGTCGAAAGATCGGCTCGGCCTGATCGTACTGGCCCTGATCACGATAGAGTTTCGCCAGGTTGTTGAGGCTTTGGGCCATATCGGGATGCTGAGGGCCCAATTGCTGCTCTCGGATCGCCAAGGCTCGCTGCAAGAGCAACTCAGCCTCAGTATACTTGGCCTGCTCAGTGTAGAGCCTTGCCAAGTTGTTGAGGATTTGGGCCGTGGAAGGGTGCTCTGGCCCCAACTGCTGCTCACAAATTGCCAGAGATCGTTGAAAGAGTGGGTCAGCTTCCGTATACCTACCCTCAACAAGGTAGAGCTGTGCCAAGTTGTTGAGGCAGCTAGCGACTCCGTGGTGCTCCGGTCCCAGCTGCTGCTCACAAATCGTCAAAGCCCGCTGATAGAGCGGCTCAGCTTCCGTATACCTACCCTGCTTCCAATAGAGTAAGGCCAAGTTGTTGAGGCTTTCGGAGGTACGAAGATGTTCTGGCCCCAAGTGCTGCTCTCGGATCGCTAGAGAGCGCAGTAAGAGCGGCTCGGCTTCCGTATACCTGCCCTGGTTCCAATAGAGCATCGCTAAGCCATTGAGGCTTTCAGTCAAGTCGGGGTGATCTGGTCCCAAGTGCTGCTCTTGGATCGTCATGGCTCGCAGGTGAAGCGGCTCGGCTTCCGTATACCTGCCCTGGTTCCAATAGAGCGCAGCTAGGTCATTGAGGCTTTCAGCCAAGTCGGGGTGATCTGGTCCCAAGTGCTGCTCTTGGATCGTCATGGCTCGCAGGTGAAGCGGCTCGGCTTCCGTATACCTGCCCTGGTTCCAATAGAGTAAGGCCAAGTTGTTGAGGCTTTCAGCCACATCGGGATGCATCGTCCCTACTACCTGTACCCGAATGTCTCGTGCTTGGCAGAGTAGCACCTCCGCTTGCATGTAATTGCCGCGTTCCCGCAAATAAGTTCCTGCTTCCTTGAGCAGTCGCCACGCATCTCGGGATACTATCTTCCACTGTTTCATGAGATGAACACAAGCTTCTACATGGGGAAGGAGACGCTGGCACCGAGGCCATGTTGCAGCTGCTGCCCCATCCGGGAACACCTGGTTGACAGCGTATACCGTCCGCTCGGCCCATTGGAGTTGTGTCTTCTCGTCCATTCGATCTTTAAGTACTGCCTGCACCAGCCGATGAATAGTGAGCGTTTTGGACTCGGCATGGCGACGCAACAGGGAGTAGGTGCGTAATGCTGCAAGAGTCTCATCCAAAACCAGTGGATCGGCAGCTACAGATTCCAGGGCTGCACCCAATTCGGACGCCCCCTCAGTGAGTATCTCTTCGGGAATGGCATCAGGAGCAAGGAAGGCACACACTCGCAGCAGTTCAGCAGCGGCAGGATTGGCCCGTTCAACCTTCTCAAAAGAGAGGAAGAAAGTGGTACTTACTGATGCGGGATGGGCCCCGACAAGGTTCCCCCGTCGGTTCAACAGGCTTGCCTGTCGTGTCTGATAACGCTCTCGGTAGTCCGACAGACTGCATTCGGTCTCCTCGATATAGGCTCCCGCCTGATCCAGAGCGAGAGGAAGACCGCCCATGATCTGGGTCAGCTCTTTGGCAATGGGAGCAAGTCCTTGAGGGGCTTGCTCAAGGGGCGCATCAGGGCCAAGCAGTTTGGCTCGATGCAGCAGGAAGAGGGCTCCCTCCTCCAACTCCATCTGATCCAGATCAATGCTCTGGGCAAAGATGCCCGTCGATTGTGCTCGGGTGGTCAGGAGAAGATGACCTCTGGCTTGAGAAGGGAGAACGTCTTCGAGGACCGAGAGGTCTTCCACGTTGTCCAGGATCAGTAGCCAGTTGGGGTACTCATTAAGCCAGCACTTGACCGCCTGCACGATTCTATTCTGATCTGGCTCGTCCTTCTCCGGCAGTCCTACCACCTGGGCCAGGCTCACCAGGTCAGTCAGTAACCCCTCAAGTGTCTCGGCTCGCACCCACAAGACAGCGCGGTAGTCCTCCCGGTGGCGGTAGGCATACTCCACCGCCGTTTGCGTCTTGCCGATGCCTCCCAGTCCACTGAGTGCTTGAGCCTGCGTCAACACGGCAGTCCTGCCTGAGCGTAAGGTATCGTACAAGCGTCTGAGGACCGCCTCACGACCAGTAAAGAAGGGATTACGCCGGAAGGGGACGTTCCAGATGGAATCGACGGGATGGGTTTGGCTTTCTGACTCATCAGGTGTCCCAAACAAGGCATCAGCCGTGGTATGGAAGACGTGACAGAGCTGTTCGCGGTAATGCGGTTGAGGACTCGTCTTATCATGCTCCCAGCGATTGATGCTCATCGACGTTGTCCCTATTGCTTCCGCCAGGCGTTCCTGAGACCAGTTGAGCCGCATCCGTTCGCGTCGTAATCGCTGTCCAAGGCTTTCTGTGCGCATGTGAGGCATCTGCTCTCCTGTCTCGATCTCTTGCTGCCTGGTGAGCTTCTTGCGGTTGACTGCTCTCAGGCAAAAAACGAAGACCCTTTCGGGATGGATAGAAAGTGTTAGGAAAGTGTTAGGGTTCTGTCATGGTATCGTACCATATTTTCACGCATACTAGCAGGAGAAGTGTTCAGCTTCCTGCAACCAGGCAAGACAGGAGAAACGTCATCCACTGCTAGTTCAGTCTCCCTAAGAGAGGAGAATTCCTTGCCAGTTGCTGAGGCATAGACATTCAGCGCAGTATATTTACACGGATGCGTCTTGACTAGGGAATAGTGATATCGTTCCAGAACAGGTCATAGTGGCCAAGTAATGGATCGAGATCAATGCCCAAAGAAAGGAGCAGAGAGTGAGCCTTTTTCAGGTTTGCACAATTAGAATGAGGCATAACCAGATTGCGTCGATTGCTGCTAAAAAGTGTACAAAGCCGTTCCCAGATTGCCATCACCAGGCATCTTTCGCCTGCTGATAATACCCGAGATTATATCATTCTAGATGTGTACTCCTGAAAAAGGCTCACTCTCTGAAGGAGAAAACCAATGAAAAAGCGAATGTTATCCCTATCGATCACGTTACTTCTCGTACTGACATTCTTCACCACCACCGCCTTCACAAATACCCCATCGGCTCATGCTATGTCGTTGGCAACAAACCCACCCAACACAACGAATAGTCCGAACTCGCCTGATATTGGTGGCTACTACTATGCCGTAGTAACGGATCGGTGTGGTAACTGTGAATACCAATTTCCATATGAAATTACCGTCGGCCCAGGAACTAGTGCCAGTATCAGTGAGAATTGGACTGCCTCCAACTCCTGGGGAGCTAACGTTGGGATCACAGCTGATGAAGTGTCAGCAGCTGTAAATTTCAGTGTTACTCAAACAACTGGAGTAACTGAGACCTGTAATGCTCCGATCAATGATACTGGTCATAATCAGACATTGATGTGGGAGTCCTACTACGATCAGGCATTCTATGATGTCTACTGGAGGGACTCTGCTGGCAGCCACTACACAGGTACAGGTTACGCTGAGGCGTATGATCACCCTGGATGTAGACTCATTCAACAATAGTACCAGACATTTCTTAGAGCGTGTTTTGTAAATAGGCTGAAGCCGCTTCCTGAGATGCTTCAGCCTCTGTACTAGGTGAGGCAGGCGGAAGTTTGCTCATACCCGCTGGCTCCTCAGTCTTGGCTCTCGCTCTGTGGTCATTTACAAAACACGCTCTTAGCTAATACTACTCTGTTAGTTTTGGCTTGGTCTGCTTTACAAGCCGATTGACAGAAGTCACTTTTTGATAGGGGTAGAGCTACGTAAGCTGACATGAAGGGCAGAGTAGCGGTCAGAAGAAGTACGAGTAAACGTGGACAGCATTCCTTCCCCTCGCCGAGTGC
>JAABUQ010006588.1_pt1 | contig 17500 bp, 11 predicted proteins | sample 5560001 | NCBI WGS metagenome assembly JAABUQ01 (sample SAMN10711888, study PRJNA513371) | rock metagenome | isolation source: Antarctica rocks | place: Antarctica: Victoria Land, Finger Mt nord | collected 2015-12-18
TGGCGCAGATGCTCCGGCCGCAAGTGGAACAGCAGGAACTTTTGAGCGTTTACCGCGACATTGATCTGCCGCTCACTCCTGTTTTGACCCGGATGGAGATGACGGGCATCCGCGTGGATACGGATGTGTTGGCCGAGTTGTCGACTCGTCTTGCGGAGAGAACCGAAACCATCGCGCAAAAAGTCTACGACTTGGCCGGGCACCCGTTCAACATCAATTCACCGCAGCAGCTCGGCAAGGTCTTGTTTGAAGAAATGTCGCTGCCTTCGCCCGTGAAATATGGCAAGGGCAAGGTGACCTCAACCGCCGCGGATGTGCTCGAAGGACTGGCCCCCGCCTATCCGGTAGCGCAGTTGGTTCTCGATTACCGGCAATTGTCCAAGCTGAAGGGAACCTACATTGACGCGCTTCCGCAGTTGATTCGTCCGGAGACGGGCCGCGTCCACACGACCTTCAATCAGACGGGCGCGGCGACAGGCCGCCTCTCTTCCTCGAATCCAAACCTGCAAAATATTCCCATTCGCACCGAAGAGGGCCGCGAGATTCGTGCCGCGTTCGTGCCCCAGTCGGGTTGGGAACTTGTCACGGCGGACTATTCGCAGATTGAGCTCAGGCTGCTGGCGCACATGTCGCGCGACCCGGTGCTTGTCGAAGCCTTCACTCAGCATCAAGATATCCACGCGAGAACTGCCGCTGAAGTATTCAAAGTGGATCCGGGCTTAGTGACTTCGGACATGCGGCGCGCCGCCAAGGCCGTCAATTTCGGCATCGTCTACGGTCAAACTCCCTTTGGGCTGGCGCAGAGTTTGTGTATCGATCGAAAAGAAGCCGAGCTCTACATTCGCCGCTACTTCGAGCGCTACGCGGGAGTGCGCGAGTTTATCGACCAGACGATCGCGGAAGTGCGCAAAAGTGGTGTTTCGAAGACGCTGTTGGGACGCCGCCGGCCTATACCCGATATGCTGAGCCGCAACCCTGCCGCCCGGTCCTTCGCCGAGCGAACGGCCGTCAATACGCCTTTGCAGGGCACCGCGGCCGACCTGATCAAAGTGGCGATGATCCGCATTGCCCGCCTGTTGGAAGAGGAAAAGCTGCAAGCGCGCCTGCTTCTTCAGGTGCATGATGAACTGGTCTTCGAAGCCCCACCCCCTGAGCGGGAGCGATTGAAAGAGCTTGTGAAAAAGGAAATGGAAAACGTGTACGAACTGTCTGTTCCCCTGGTGGTCGACGTAGGCAGCGGAGCCAATTGGAGGGATGCAAAGTGAGTAAGTTGTTAGCGGCGACTCTGGTTTCAGCGGTCGCGTGTCTCTTGGGGTCGTGCGGCGGCGGGGCAAAGAAGTCCGCTGAGATGAAGGCCGGCCCGGCGCAGTACAAAGTTCGTCTTGAAACCATCAAAGGCGATGTGCTGGTGCTGGTTCATCGCGATTGGTCTCCGCTGGGAGCGGACCACTTCCACGAGCTCACGAAAATGGGCTTTTACGATGGCAACCGCTTCTTTCGATGCGTACCCGGATTTATCGTGCAATGGGGGCTCAACGGCGATCCGAAGATCAACAAGGACTGGAGCGAGATTTCCATTAGAGACGACGCTCCGCGAGTAAGCAACAAGGTGGGAACCGTGGTTTTCGCCAGCGCTGGCCCGAATTCCCGCAGCACTCAGCTATTCATCAACCTGGGCGACAACAGCGCCAGTCTCGATCCGCAAGGCTTTACGCCGTTCGGCGAAGTGATCCAAGGAATGGATAACGTCATGCACTTCTACATGGAGTACGGCGAGCAACCCACTCAAGCGGCGATTGCCGACATTGGAAATCCTTATCTCGAAGAGCATTTCCCGAAGCTGGATTACATAAAAACGGCTCGCATCGTACCGTAAGCCACGACCGCAAGGGAGCGCCACACGTAACCGAGCCGCGACAGTAATGGAGCGGGTTCTTACTGTGTCTTCAACGGAGTGGTTTACAAGCGTTTGAATAGGTTCGTAAGTCGTCTCAATTTATCTGAGGTAAGGTAGTTCTACCGCATTAGTTGTTGGTGTTCCGGGGGTATTCATATGACAAATCGTCTTACTTGGCCAGTTATGGCTGCTTGCCTGTTACTGGGCGGTAATTTGCTTGCGCAAGCTCTGCCGGCGGGCATCACGCGAGGACCCTCGGTAGAAGGCCTCACCGAGTACGACTTACAAAATGGACTGCGCGTATTACTGTTTCCGGACCCAACCAAGAACACAACCACCGTCAACATCACTTACCTGGTTGGCTCGCGAAACGAGAACTATGGCGAGACCGGCATGGCGCATCTGCTGGAACACATGCTTTTCAAGGGGGCACCTCAGCACCGTAACATCCCGGAAGAGCTGACGGCGCACGGCGCGCGTCCCAATGCCTCGACCTGGTTCGACAGAACCAATTACTTCGAGACGTTCCAATCGACGGATGAGAATCTGGATTGGGCTTTAAGCCTGGAATCGGACCGGATGCTCCATTCGTTCGTCGCGAAAAAAGATCTGGACAGCGAAATGACCGTGGTTCGGAATGAGTTCGAGATGGGCGAGAACAGCCCGTCGAGCATTCTGGAAGAACGCGTATTCTCGACCGCTTATCTTTGGCACAACTACGGCAAAAGCACGATCGGCGCGCGATCCGACATTGAGCATGTGCCCATCGAACGGCTGCAAGCCTTTTATCACATGCACTATCAGCCCGATAATGCGGTATTAACAGTGGCCGGGCATGTCGACGAGGCGAAGACACTGGCGCTGATCGCGAAGTACTTCGACAATCTTCCCAAGCCGGTGCGCGTGCTGGAGAAGACGTACACCGAGGAACCTGTGCAGGACGGAGAACGCACCGTCACTCTTCGGCGCGTGGGCGATGCCGAGGTGGTGATGGCGGCGGTTCACGTTCCCGCGCTCGCTCAGCGGGACGGGCCGCTAGCAAATATCTTAGCGGATGTTTTTGCTAATGCTCCTTCGGGCCGCTTGTACAAGGCGCTAGTGGAAACGAAGAAAGCCGGTCTTGTCAGGGCCAACGCGACGGACACTCGCGAGCCCGGCATGCTGGTGCTGAGTGCGCGCGGGCCCAGAGCGGCAGATCTGGATTCAATGGAAAAGACGTTCTTGGGCGTGTTGGACGACACCGAAAAGAATCCGCCCACGGAGGAAGAGGTCAATCGAGCTAAGACCAAGGTGTCTACCCAGTTCGATCTGATACTGCGGGATTCCGAAGGGTTGGGACTGTTCTTGAGCGAGTTTATCGCCGCCGGAGATTGGCGCCTGGCCTTTATCTCGCGCGATCGTATTCGGGGCGCTACCACCAGTGATGTGGATCAGTTTGCGAAGACTTACCTGAAGGAATCGAACCGTACAATCGGACGCTTCATCCCCACCGACAAGCCCGACCGTGCCGAAGTCCCGCCCACTCCCGATATCGCTTCGGTCGTGAAGGATTACAAGGGCGGGGCGGCAATTGCCCAGGGAGAGGCATTCGACTCCACTCCCGGCAACATCGATAAACGAACCGTGCGCGGCGAGCTCCAACCGGGTATCAAGTTGGCGCTGATTTCGAAGAAGACGCGCGGCGAAGTCGTTCACGCCACGATGCGGCTGCACTTCGGCGACGAGAACAATTTGAAAAATAAGTACGTACCGGCCATGCTTGCGGGCGCTATGCTGATGCGCGGCACCACGGAGCATACGCGCCAGCAGATCGCGGATGAGTTCGACAGGCTCAAGGCGCAGGTGCGCATCAGCGGAAGCACGACCGGAGCAACGGCCAGGATTGAGACAACCAAACAGAACTTTCCGGCTGTAATGCAACTAGTGGCGGAGGTGCTCCGCGAGCCGTCCTTTCCGGAAAACGAATTCGAAACCCTGAAGCAGCAACAGCTCACCACGCTAGACAACCAACGCATGGAACCAATGGCGATTGCGCTCCAGAATGCCGAACATCACTTGCGTCCTTATCCAAAGGGCGATGTCCGGTACGTGCCGACGATCGACGAAGAGATCCAGGACGTCAAGAATACAAAGCTCGAAGACGTGAAGAACTTCTACTCCAATTTCTATGGAACATCACACGCTGAATTTGCGGTGGTGGGCGATTTTGAGCCGGAAGCGTTGGAGAAGCAAACCGGCTCTCTCTTTCAAGGCTGGGCGAGCAAAGATCATTATGCGCGCGTGCTCACAAACTATAAAGAGGTGCCGCGGGTAAATCAGTCGTTTGAAACTCCCGACAAGGCCAACTCCACGTTTATCGCTATACAGGGATTCAAGATGGACGATGACAATCCGGATTACCCAGGCTTATTAGTCGCGGACTACCTGCTGGGCGGTGGCTTCCTGCATTCGCGTTTGGCTACGCGCATCCGAGTCAAAGATGGATTGAGCTATGGCGTGGGATCGCAATTGGAGGTGCCGGCGAAAGAGGACGGAGCGGCATTTCTAACGTATGCGATCTCCGCGCCGCAGAACACCGCCAAAGTGGAGGTCGACTTTGCGGACGAGATGCAGCAAGCTTCGCAGAGCGGATTCACGGAACAGGAGATTGCCGCCGCAAAATCGGGCTGGCTACAGTCACGCCAGGTAAGCCGGGGGCAAGACAACGAGCTGACTGGAGAGCTGATCACGCATGCCTATTGGGACAGGTCCATGGAGTGGGAGGCGGACCTGGACCGAAGAGTGGCAGCGCTGAAGACTGCCGACGTGAATGCCGCTTTGCGCAAGTACATCGACGTATCGAAGATCAGCATCTTCAAAGCGGGCGACTTCGCGAAAGCCAAGACAACTCCCATGGGTGCGCCGCCAGCATCGTCGCCCGTTCACTGAGCGCCCGTGCGGAATATGTTTCGCAATCCGGGCCTTGTACGGCCGCTACGGATGCGAGACTAAAGAAAAATGACTGGTAACGAGATTCGGGCGAAGTTTCTTCGATACTTTGCCGGGCAGGGTCATAAGCAGGTTCGCAGCTCCTCGCTGGTGCCCGCTGGCGATCCGACGCTGCTATTCACCAATGCCGGAATGAACCAGTTCAAGGAAGTGTTCCTTGGGTTGGAGAAGCGCGACTACTCGCGCGCGATGTCGTCGCAGAAATGCGTGCGGGCGGGCGGCAAACATAACGATCTCGAAAACGTCGGCTATACGCGGCGTCACCACACCTTTTTTGAGATGCTCGGCAACTTCTCTTTTGGGGATTACTTCAAGCGAGATGCCATCGCGTTTGCCTGGGAGTTGGTGACCAGCCCGCAGTGGTTCGGTATAGCGAAAGACAAGCTCTACATTACGGTGTTTCGCGAGGACGACGACGCGGAAGAGTTGTGGCAGAAGGTGGCCGGTGTTTCAAAGGACCGCATTTTCCGGCTGGATGAGAAGGACAATTTCTGGCAGATGGGCGAGACTGGCCCTTGCGGACCGTGTTCGGAGATTCATTACGACTTGGGGCCGCAAGCAGCCGAGCAGGGCCGCGAACACGAACAGTTTCCGCTGGATGGCGGCGGGCGATTTGTGGAGATCTGGAACCTGGTGTTCATGGAGTTCGATCGCGCGGCGGATGGAGTTTTGACGCCGCTGCCGAAGCCGTCCATCGATACCGGCATGGGGCTGGAGCGCTTGGCGGCGGTGCTACAGGGATGTCTGTCGAACTACGAAACGGACTTGATCCATCCCATCGTTGAGCGCGCCGGTGAGTTGCTGGGCGTGAAGCTGCACGCCGGTGAACGCGACGACGTGGCTCTGCGCATCAACGCCGATCATGCTCGCGCCACGACGTTTTTGATTCACGATGGCGTAGTGCCGTCAAACGAAGGGCGCGGCTATGTGTTGCGCAAGATTATGCGTCGCGCCCTGCGCAATGGACGGCTTACCGGAGCGACGGAGCCGTATCTTCACAAACTCACCGGATTCGTGGCGGAGTTCATGAAGCCCGCTTATCCGGAGTTGCAGGAGAGCGTGGAACGCGTGGGCCGCATTGTCCGTGAAGAGGAGCAGCGTTACGCGACCACCTTCCAAGTGGCCGAACGGTTTTTCGGGGAACAAGCCAAGTCGGCCGCTAACGGTGTTCTGGCGGGAGCTGCGGCTTTTAAGCTATACGACACCTACGGTCTCGCGCTGGACGAGCAGGAAGAGATGGCGCGAGAGTTCGGGCTCACTATCGACCGCGAAAATTTCACCGCCGAGATGGAGAAGCAGCGCGTGCGGGCGCGTGCCAGTTGGAAGGGTGCGGACAAGGCGCAGATCGCGGACGTCTACAAGGAGCTTCCAGCCAGCGAATTTGTTGGGCGCGAAAGCCTGGAGACGGCGGTGGAAGTGGCTCGACTAATGGTGGAAAAGACCGCGGTAGACCTGGTGGAGCAAGGCCCGGCGGAAGTGTTTTTCGCCCAGACGCCATTCTATGCGGAATCGGGCGGTCAAACGGGCGATACCGGCCTGCTGCTTGATCTGGAAACACGCGAGAGAGTGGCGGTGGTGGAAGGTGCGTACAAGCCCACGCCCACCGCGATGGTGCAGCGGATTCATGTGCTGAGGCCGGTCCGAACCGGTGCGCGCCTGCTGGCTGTCGTCGATCATCCGAAACGCGGCGCCACCATGCGCAACCACACGGCCACCCATCTGCTGCATGCCGCGCTCCGGCAAGTGCTGGGGACGCACGTCAAACAAGCCGGGAGCGTGGTGGAGCCCGGCAGGCTGCGTTTCGATTTTACTCACTATTCCCCGATGACGGACGACGAGCTGCACGAAGTAGAGCGCTTGGTCAATCAGCAGATTTTGGCCAACAGCGAAGTGGCGACGGACGTGATGGATCTCGACCAGGCGTTAGCCACTGGCGCCATGGCGCTGTTCGGTGAAAAGTACGGCGAGAGTGTCCGAGTCGTCAGCATCCCCGGATTCAGCCGCGAGCTTTGCGGCGGCACCCATGTGCGGCGTACGGGTGATATCGGGCTGTTCAAAATTGCATACGAAGGCAGTATCTCAGCGGGCCAGAGGCGCATCGAAGCGATCACCGGCGAAGGAGCGCTAGAGAAATTTCAAGACGCGACGGCGCAGCTTGCCAAGGCCAGCGCGCTATTGCACACATCTGAAACCGGCGTATTGGAGCAGATGGAGAAGCTACTGGAGCACCAGAAGATTCTCGAGCGCCAGTTAGAGCAACTCAAGACGAAGGTGGCTCATCAACAGATAGAAAGCCTGGAAGGGCGCGTCGTCAATGGCGCAACTGTGCTCGCCGAGAAAGTGGAAGGGCTCGATTCGAAGCAACTGCGAACTATCGTGGACTCGCTTCGCAACAAGTGGAAGAGCGCGGTGATCGTGATTGCGTCGGTGAACGATTCGAACGTTTCCATTGTTTCGGCGGTCAGCAAGGACCTCACGGGCAAGGTGCAAGCCGGGAAGCTGGTGGGGGAGGTGGCCAAAGCGATAGGCGGCAAAGGCGGCGGCCGGCCCGATATGGCCGAAGGCGCAGGGAAAGACGTTGCGCAATTGCCGTCGGCTCTCGCGACAGTGTATGAAACCGTCGGGGCGCTGCTTTAACGGCATGGAGAAGTTTGACGTAGCGATCGTTGGGGCAGGGCCTACTGGTCTCGCCTGCGGCATTGAATTAAAGAAGCGTGGCCTGTCCGCGGTTTTATTTGACAAGGGCTGCATCGTCAATTCGATTTACCACTATCCGATCAATCTGGTTTTCTTCACCACTCCGGAGCTTCTTGAAATTGGCGACATCCCGATGACGTCTCTGAATGAAAAGCCGGGGCGCACCGAAGCGCTGAAGTACTATCGCCGCGTGGCTGACCACTACAAGCTGAACGTGCACCAGTATGAGCGGGTGCTTGGCTTTGACGGTCCCGACGGCAACTTCACTATTCGTACCGAGATGGCTTCAGGAGAGCGGCTCTGCTACGGTGCCGGAAAGATCATTTTGGCGAGCGGTTACTACGACATTGAGAACCGGCTGAACGTGCCGGGCGAGGACCTCGAAAAGGTCGTCCACTATTACCGTGAAGCTCATCCCTACTACAACCATGACGTGCTGGTTGTCGGTGCAAAGAATTCAGCCTGCATCAGTGCCCTGGAACTTTTTTGGACAGGAGCGCGCGTAACCATGGTGATTCGCGGGGCTGGGATTTCGAATAACGTTAAGTACTGGATCAAGCCCAACATTGAAAACCGAATCAAGGTCGGTGAGGTGAAGGCGTACTTTGGCAGTTCGGTGAAAGAGATTCGTCGGCACGAAGTGGTGCTCGAAACTCCCGAAGGCGAAGTCACCCTGAAGAACGACTTTGTGTTTGCCATGACGGGATATCGCCCGGATTTTGAGTTTATGGCCTATCACGGCATACATCTGGATCCGGTCACGTCGAAACCAATCACCGACCGCGAAACGTTGGAGAGCGAACGTAAGGGCGTCTACCTGGCAGGCGTGATTGTAGCCGGAACACACACGAACGAGATCTTTATCGAGAACGGGCGCTTTCACGGCAAACTCATCGCGAATGCCATCGCAAAAAGCTTGGTGCCCGTTTAGCAGTCCTGTTTTTACTTGGCTACAAAAGAAAAAAGCCGGTGTAAACCGGCGATCCTCTCGAATTAGTTTGCTCAGGGAAGTAGGTTGGCGGGCTGGCAGTTTGGGGCTAGAAGAAGTTGGGGGTTGGGGGCAGAGTGCTGTGGGGTTCGGGTGAGGAGCAACCATTATTCCCTGAGCGGAATCTCATGTTCGGCTTCTATTAAGCACATTCGGTGCCAAACTTACCTCCCTCGTTTTTTCATCCACTTAGCTTGGATACCTACATCGTACTGGGGCACTTTTTACCCGCCTTGGGAAGAAAAGGCCAAGGATCAGGGCTGCGTTGGAAGCAAAGCAGGCAGCAGCGATTGATGATTCACATGACCATTCAGAGCCTCGCTGACCGTAATGTGGTTGGTGTCTAAGGTGGCGCCGAGGGTTTGGTCGAGTGTGACACGGGAGTTGCTATAAGCAACCAGCGCCGCGATTTCGCTGGACTGCGCGGTGGCCAAATCACGCTGCTGCTGAACCACTAGGAATGTCGTAGATGCCCCGAGCGAAAACCGCTTTTGCTCGGCTTCGAGTAGCTGCTGTTCGAGAATGCGGTTCTTCACGGCAGCTTGGTAGCGAACGCGCGCTTGCTGCAGCCCGACCACTTGGTTCGAAACGTCCACCGCGATTTGATTTGTGCTGCGCTGGTTTACAAGCTCGGTTTGACGGAGAGTGAGCTGGTCGATGCCGTAGTCGGACTGAGCGACGCGGTTGCGCAAAGTGGGAGCGAGATAAGCGCCCACTCGCTCGGTCGGGAAGTCGCGGCGAATTGTTTGCCCCAGAGCGGTGCCGATGTTGCCGACCACGTAAGGGTTCGGGTACTCGCAGAGTTGCGTTGGAGCGCCCGGACAGGGGGCGAAGGAAGCCGGGATGGAAGTGGGTCCGCTCTGGTTGTTGGGCGCACCCGGGTTGGGGGAGGCGATCAATATTCCCGTAGGTACGATCTGCTCACTTCCAGACAGGCCCCGATTAGTGGCTCCCACCAGGGCAGTTAACTGAGGGAGCACTCCATTTGCCGTGCCGAGTGCCGACACCTGTGCGTTCGTGAAGCTGAGCTTATTGCTGGCAATACTAGTGCGATTCGCAAGAGCCGAGGTAATCAGGGCTTTGAGCGGAGGTAGATTATCTTGTTCCGGGACTTCGATCCTGTCCAGAGGGATGATTTGGGCTTCGCGTAAAAGCGGGTCGGCAAGGCCGTTCCGGCTAATTACGTTCTTCAGTTCCACTTGTTGCTGCTCGAGAGTTGTCTGAGAAACAATCAGGTCCTGTTGGCTGGATGCGACTTGAGCCTCTGCTGTCGTGACATCTAGTGGCGCCATGGTTCCTATTTCAACCTGCTTCTTATTGTTGGCGTAAAACTGCTGGGCTACGGCCACTGCGGTCCCCTTTGCTTTTACGTCTTCATAATCGGCAACCAGCCCATAGTAAAGATCCAGGACGTTGACCACCACCCCGATGACCTCACCCTTGAAATTCAGATCGTCGAGTCTAAGATTCGCTTTGGCCACCGTGACGAAGCGGCTATTCACGCCTATTCCAAAACCTTGCAGCAGATTGTGCGACATGGAGAGTGAAAGCGCTGTCGCATTCGACGGATTCAACACGTTGGTGGGTGCATTCTCACGGTCATAGGAATCGCTGTATGTAAGAGTCACCTGCCCGCCCGTGATAAGGCCTTGCGTCAAAGAAGATGTGTACCTGCGGAGGTTTTGGATGTAGTTGAGCGTTTGACTGGCGCGCGAATTAGCTTGAGGCGTAGACAAATGGGAGAAGCTGGCTTGCTGCTGGAAAACCGGATCGAGAGCTGGCGTGGTGGGCCCAATCTGAGAGATGGTGGCGTTCACCGCGTTTCCGCCACCGGAACTGCCGCCGCTACCGCTAATGCCAGCCGCTTGCTGGCTTCCGGAGACGCCTTGGCCGCTGGTAACAGAACTGACTTGCGACGATCCCGCCGGAACACCGGGCAGGGACCCGCCAGCTTCGAACAGTTCCACCCTCCACTGGTCTATCAAAGGCTGATAGCGGGCACTTTCGATATCGACGTTGTTTTCTAGGGCAAGCGCAATAGCATCCTGGGCGGTCAGGTACAGCTTCCCGCCGCTGATCAAGTCTTGAATTCGCGAGGAGTTCATGACGCGAATTGGCGGTATGAATGGGGCTCTATAGGGACGTAGGAATACCGTACCCGTAGGGCGTTGCGCCTCGATGGACATCTGCTGTGCCCAACCGAGCGGAGCACTCGAAACAATGGCGAGAACGGAGGCGATGCACTTTCGAACCGGCGCTCCGAGAAGCCTTTCCGGGCTCATTGCGGCGTGCCCTCCGCCGCTGGCGCGGGTGGCAGATTCGCAGGCAGGATCGACTGACGGGCGACTTTGCCCGTGTAAGCCTCCGCGATGGAGATGGCGTTTACATCGAGTGTTGTGCCAAGAGCCTGATCGAACGCTATGTGTGCGTGGCTGTAGTTCGCCAACGCCTGAGTTTCAGCGCTTTCAGCCGTTGCCAATGTCTGCTGATCTTGAACAACCAGGAAGACGGTAGATGCTCCCAGGGTGTATTTTTTCTTCTCGGCGTCGAGCGTTTGCTGCTGTAAGATGCGCGCCTTCACAGCCGAGTCATATCGCACTCTGGCCTGTCTTAAACCGATCACCGCGTTTTGTACATCCACCCGCACTTGGTTGACGGCCTTTTGAAGACTAAGTTCGTTCTGGCGGAGTTCCAGAGCGCTCGTCACAAAATCTGCTTGGTTGGCGCGGTTGCGCAACGGAACGCTGAGTGATAAGCCTGCGGAGTAGTTAGGGAAGTCGCGGCCAAAGACTTGCCTTAGTAGATTGGTGTATCCGCCATTTAGATAATCAATACCTGTTGAGCCGGGATTGAGATAGTTAGGCGAGCCGGAGAGTCCGTTATTTGTGAGTTCCGCAAACACTTGAAGCGAGGGCTTTAGCCCATTCTTAAGTCCGGCAAGATTGATCTTTTGACTATCGACATTTAGCTTGTCCTGAGCGATTTCAACCCGTTTACCCAGTGCCTCCTTCAAAAGCTCTTCAACGGGCTTTAATTCTTCCTTTTCGGGCACCTGGAAAGTGTCAAGCGGCACGATGTGAACTTCGGCGAGCGTAGGGCTCGCTACGCCGTTGCGGCTGAGCGCATTCTTGAGAATGGTTTCCTGCTGCAGCAGGTTTGTTTGTGAGATCAACAGGTCTTGCTGACTGGAATAGACCTGCGCCTCGGCTCTTGTAACTTCGATCGGCGCCAAAGTTCCAATCTGAACCTGTTTTTTGTTGTCTTCGTACAAAGCTTGTGCCGTGGCGAGTTCGTCTTTTCTCGCCTTCGTATCCTCGTTGAAGCTGACCAGGTCCCAATAAAGATTGAGTACGGCGGAGATGGTTGTGATGAGCTGTTGCCTGAATTGCAGGTCGGAAACCTTTTCGTTATTCTTTGACACGTAAATACTACGGCGTAACACCGCCCGTCCGAAACCGGAAAGCAGATTCTGCGTGACATAGAGATCAAGGGAACCAAAACTGTACGGATTCACTTGGTAAAAGGCGCTGTTGTACTTGTATCTCGTGCTCGAGTAAGAGAGCTGTCCGTAAAGGCCGAAATCGGTGTATTGCGAGTACTGCGCCTGGTACTGGCGGGTATTTGAGATCAGCGAGGGAGTGCCGGTAAAAAAAGTGTTGCTCTGGGGCGTCGTGGCATGTTGAAAATTTGTATAAAACGTGAGCGTCGGATCGAACGGAGGTATAGTCGGTCCGAGCGTAATGGTGATTCCCCCGCTCGAACTGACCCCAGCTCCGGCTGTGGAGGCGGTGCTGCCGCTGGTGTTCAGATTCACACCCGTTGTGCTTACGCTGGTCGGTCCTGCCAACACGGCCGCGCCCACGCCGCGGATGGCGCCGCCCCCTTCCGTGCGCTGCGTGACCTCTTTGCTGAGCAAGGGGCCGTAGCGCTGGATCTCGATATCAAGATTATTCTCCAGCGCCAGTGCGATCACGTCCTGCGAGTTTAGATAAAGATTGCCGGCGCGCACCAGGGCTTCGATGCGATTCGAATTCGCCAAGTTAATCGGCGGAATATAGCGCTGCTGATAAGGCCGCGTGAGCCATCCAAGGCCGCCTCTGGGCGGGTCGATTCTAATGGCGGATTGGCCGAATGCCGAACCGGCGATTAGGAGCCAACTGCACAGCAGTGAAACGGGTGCTTGAAATCTTCTCATCAAAATTGACTAGGCTCTTCACCGCAAGCTTTCTGGTGCATTTCGAAGAGCTGGCTTGTCTCACAAGAGAACGACGCAGACCCGAGCCAGGTTCCCTGATTCCTTTCGTGATTTTTCATGGTAACTCAGCGTACCGGTCGAATTTCCGGACTGAAGCAAGGCTCATGCAACACGAATTCCACTCCAAGCGCTGGCTGTAACGCATTCATTCCGAACGGATACCACGTCATTCAGTCATACCGCAAAGCAGAGCACTGTTCGCTTTTGGGATGCAGCGAGGCCACTTTCAAAACAAGCCGCGCCTGCTTGTTATCCTTTCGGCTGTGAAGGCTTCGTCGACCATGGATCTGTTTGCCGAAACCGGCGCCTACCTGCGCGGTCACTTCAAACTGACCAGCGGCCTGCATAGCGGCGAGTATCTGCAATGCGCCAAGGTTCTCGCCATTCCTGCTTATGCGGAGCGCCTGGGCAGCGAACTTGCTCTTCAGTTGCGGCCGCTCCTCAAAGACGGTCCGGTCGACACCGTTGTAGCTCCCGCCATCGGGGGCATCGTCATTGGTCACGAAGTGGCGCGCGCTCTCAACGCCAGGTCTCTTTTCACTGAGCGCGATGCGGCGACGAACGAGATGACTCTCCGTCGCGGCTTCGAAGTACAGCCCGGCGAACGCGCCGTGGTGATCGAAGATGTAGTGACGACGGGAGGCAGTACGAAGGAAGTGATTCGGTTGCTGCAGGCCGCGGGCGTGACGGTACTTGCCGCAGGATCCATCATTGACCGTAGCGGCGGGAAAGCAGACTTGGGCGTGCCGCGCGTGGCGCTCGAAACGTTAACGGCTATGGCGTATAGCCCGGACAATTGCCCGCTTTGCCAAGCTGGAGAGCCCGTTGTGAAGCCTGGCTCCCGGCGAACGTAAGCGGTGTGCCGAGAAGCACCCGGTATGCGGAGATTGCGCTTCGAGATTGCTTACGACGGCACGGATTTCAACGGATGGCAAGTGCAACCGGGGCTGCCCACGGTGCAAGGCGTGCTCGAAGAGGTGATTGGCTCCATTGAAGGCAAGCCGGTGGCGGTGATTGCGTCCGGCCGGACCGACGCCGGTGTACACGCGCTGGCGCAAGTGGCTGCGGTTTCGATTGAAAATCCCATTCCGGACGTCAATTTCCGGCGCGCAGTAAACCGCCTGCTGCCTCCCTCAATACGCATTTCGAACGTCAGCGAAGAAAAGGGAGACTTCCATCCGCGCTTCGATGCGCTGCGCAAGAACTATGAATACCGAATTTTCCGTGAAGAGGTTTGTCCGCCTTTCGACCGCCGGTGGATCTATCATCATCCTTACCCGCTGGACGAAGCGGCCATGAGCGAAGCCGCATCGCTCCTCGAAGGCGAGCACGATTTTACGGCCTTCGCTGCGACGGACGAAAAGGATATTCTGCAGCCTTCAAAAGTCCGGATCATTTTCCGCTCCACGCTGACCAGGCGCGAGAACATGCTTGTGTACAATGTCACCGGCTCCGGATTCCTCAAGCACATGGTGCGCAACATCGCCGGAGTCTTGCTCGAAGTCGGCAAAGGCAACTTGACCGGCGGCGATGTTGCGGCGCGCCTCCAGCCAGCTTGCGGCATCCGGCCGGGACCGACTGCTCCCGCGAGCGGCCTGTTTCTGGTGTCTGTCGAGTACCGCTAAGATACGTTTGGTACAAACAGTGTTCGGGGTTTGCACGCAAAGGTTGTTCCGCAAAGTACTAGTCGCTAACAGAGGAGAGATCGCAGTGCGCGTTATTCGCGCCCTTCGCGAGATGCAGATCGCGAGCGTCGCCGTATTCTCCGAGGTCGACCGCCGCGCTCTGCATGTTCAAATGGCGGACGAAGCGGTTCCGATCGGGCCCGCTGCTTCCTCACAGAGCTATTTAGCCGGTGACAGGATACTGCACGCTGCCCAGCTCACCGGCGCGGAAGCCATTCACCCCGGCTATGGTTTCCTGAGCGAGAATGCGGCGTTCGCAAAATCGTGCGGAGAAGCAGGTCTCAAATTTATAGGCCCAGCCTGGCAGGCCATCGAGCAAATGGGCTCGAAAACTTCCGCGCGGCGTCTGGCAATCCAGGCCGGAGCGCCCGTTGTCCCCGGAACGGAGCAGGGCATCGGCAATGTCGAGGACGCGCGAAGAATAGCCGCGGAGGTGGGCTACCCGGTACTGCTAAAGGCTGCCGAGGGCGGCGGCGGTAAAGGAATGCGCCGCGTTGGTAGCGAAGCTGAACTAGAGTCCGCGATGCGCGCCGCTTCGAGTGAAGCAGAACACGCGTTCGGCTCGGGCGAAATCTACCTCGAAAAACTAATTGAGCGTCCGCGCCACATCGAAGTGCAAGTTTTAGGTGACGAGTACGGGCACATCATCCACCTGGGAGAACGGGAATGCTCCATTCAGCGCCGGCATCAGAAGGTGGTGGAGGAGTGCCCCTCGCCTCTCATGTTGTCCAACCCCCAACTGCGCGAGGAGATCGGCGAAGCGGCGTTGCGTATCGCCCGAACCGTGAACTACGGAAGCGCCGGCACGATTGAGTTTCTTGCCGGCCAGGATGGGCGCTTCTATTTTCTCGAGATGAACACGCGCCTGCAGGTAGAGCATCCCGTCACCGAATGGGTGACCGGTATCGATCTGGTTCGCTGGCAAATTCGGATAGCCGCGGGGGAACGGCTGACACTCCAGCAACGGGATGTGCGCTGGCGCGGTTGCGCGCTGGAGTGCAGGATCTACGCCGAGGATCCGGAGAACAACTTCTTTCCGAGCCCCGGACAGATCGTTCATTACCGGGAACCATCCGGACCTGGCGTACGCTGCGATAGCGGTGTGTACGCGGGCTGGAACGTTCCCATTGAATACGATCCGCTGCTCGCTAAGCTATCGGTTTGGAGCGAGACGCGCGATGACACCATTCAGCGCATGCGGCGCGCGCTCGCCGAGTATCGCGTCTCTGGCATCACCACGAATCTGCAACTGTTCGAACAATTGATGACGGATACGCGCTTTACCGGGGGCCAACTCCACACTGCTTTCCTCGACGACTTTATGAAATCGTTCAGCAAGCGCGTGGACCCCGCCGCTCTGGCCGCCTCGGTGCTTGCGGCGGCACATGCTCGCAAGCAGCCGTCGCCACGCTCCGAAGAAGAAACCTGCGCTGGCGGCAGTTGGCGCGGTGCAGGCCGGCACGGGTTACTTCGTTGAAGCTGCGCGTGGAAGTAGACGGCCAAAGCTACGAACTCGAATTCGGGCGCGACAGTTTGAAGTCCCGGTATTCCCTTACCGGCGCACAGGAATCAAGCGGCAGCGCCTCCGTCGCCGAGTTGACGCCGGGAATCTTTTCCGTCTTGATCGCGCACAGGAGCTTTACCGTTTCTATCTCCGAAAAAGACGGCTTGCTCGAAGTCTGGACCGGCGCGCAGCGGCACATGCTCTCGATGGCGGACCCCCGGGACCGGACCGCCGGAAGCAAAAGGATGGCGGCGGCGGGCCCGGTGGAGATTCGAGCACAAATGCCCGGCCGAATCATCAAACTACTTGTGACTGCCGGCGCCACCGTTCAAACCGGACAAGGCCTCCTCGTGGTAGAAGCCATGAAAATGCAGAACGAAATGAAGTCTCCAAAAGACGGCGTCGTCTCCCATATTCGCGCGCAAGAAGGCGCCACTGTGGCGGCGGGCGAAACAATGATGGTGATCGAGTAAGGGCGGCCTAATGGCAAAAGCAGATTGCAAATTATGCGGTGGCACCGGTTGGACTGTGGCCGAACGAGACGGCGTTTCTTCCGCGGACCGATGTACGTGTATCGCCGAGACGCGGGTGGAAGACCTGGAGAATCGCTCCCAGATTCCAAGCAATTATCAGCGCGCCTCCTTCGACAGCTTTACGGTGCCGCATGATAATCCGGGACTGGAGCGCAGTCTCAAAACCGCCATGCTTCAAGTAAAAGGCTACGCGGACAACTTCCCGTTTACCAGCGGAAAATTAGGCCTCTTGTTAGTGGGGCCGCCCGGGGCGGGGAAAACTCATCTCGCGGTGGCGGTGCTCCGGATGCTTATCTCCAGAGGCTATGAAGGAGTCTTTTTCGATTACCAAAACCTGCTCGATCGAATCCGGGCGGGTTACAGTGAAACGCTAGGCGCCAGCAGCCGGGAAGCGTACCGCTTCGCACTTGAAACCGATATTCTGCTGCTGGATGATTTAGGCGCGCATCGCGTAACGGACTGGGTGGAAGATACCGTGACCGCAATCATCACTTATCGCTGCAATCATCGGAAGCCGTTGATCGCCACCACCAATCTGCCGGACCCCGATATGGGTGGAAGCGTCGTCGAGAAATCAGCTACGCCAGGCTACCGTACCACGCTCACGGAGCGAGTAGGCGAGAGAGCGCGTTCCCGCCTATTCGAGATGTGCCGGGTAGTGAATTTGTGGGGCGTGAACGACTATAGGCTCCGGAAACCCGGTAGTTAAAGGGCGCTGAATTACGCCGTAGTTGCTGCGGCGAAACTCGCCACTGCTGCCTGTTCGTCGTCAAACGCCGGAAACACGGTGTGCAGCTTTGTGATCTGCATAAGGTCTTTCATTTTTCCTTGGATGTGCAGGAGTTTCACGGCGCCACCTTGGTTAGTCGCCGTAGTGTAGGCTCCTACCAACTCGCCCAATCCGGCGCTGTCCACGTAGCCGACGTCTTTCAGGTTGAGGATGATGTGTTTGC
>JAABUQ010006589.1_pt1 | contig 17499 bp, 15 predicted proteins | sample 5560001 | NCBI WGS metagenome assembly JAABUQ01 (sample SAMN10711888, study PRJNA513371) | rock metagenome | isolation source: Antarctica rocks | place: Antarctica: Victoria Land, Finger Mt nord | collected 2015-12-18
GCGCCGGGACGAGGGGGTCGGTCCCGCCGAGCATGACTCCGTAGATGCCGCCGAAGCTCTGGCCGTAGTACGTCACGCCGGTCGGCCGCAGCAGCGGCGCAGTGTCTCTGTCGCCTCCGGTTTCTCTCGTCTGTCCGGTGTCCCTGGTCTGTCGGGTGTCGAGGTCACCGCCCCGTCCGATCGCCCGGACGAGCGTCATGAGGTCGGCAACGGTCTCGCGCAGGCCGTCGCGCTGGGCGATCGCGGCGAGTGGGCTGGGCTGAAGGGGCGCCGAGACGCCCTCGACGCTCGTGATGCTCCCATTCGCGTCGGCGTCGACCCCGCGGGCATGCGCGCTGAAGCTGGTCGTCTTGCCGCCGCTCGTCACGTTCCAGGTGCTGAGCGGCCCGTAGCCGTGGCCCACCACGTCGGTTGCGATCGTGGCGACCCCGCGGGTGGCATTCACGTCCGCGGCCAGGAACAGGTTGGCGTCAGACCCACCGAAGCCGTGGCCGAAGATGGCGACCGGCCAGCCGCCGGCCGGCTTGGGGCCGGCGGGCACGATGAGGACGAAGGGCAGCTGCGCCCTGCCTTGGACCTGCGGGCCGGCGCCGCGGGTGCTCGTCTGCGGGATGACCGAGTCCCGCGTCAGCCACGACGGCGCAAGGTAGGAACCGAACACGTAGTGGCCGGCGCGCGCCGCCGAGGTGTTGATGACCGGCACCGTCTTCTTGCCCGTCTTGGCGCCCTGGTCCTGCGTGTAGCTCAGCGTCGTGCCGGCCGCCGGGAAGGACTGCTCGACGCGCAGGCCACGGCGCTCGGCAGGGATGCCTGCCACCCGGAACGCCGATCCGTCGTCGAGCTGCCGGCGCATCGCGAGCAGCCCGGCGGTCGCGCTCTCGGTGGAGAACGTGGCGGCCGCCGTGGGCAGGTGGTTCTGAGCGGTCCCGCACACCGTCAGCCGGTAGCGGCGCCCAGGTGCCAGCTGGCGGGCGGGATGGGCGTAGACGCTGTGCGTGCTGGCGTCGTAGACGACCCGGTCGACGCCGATCCGGTCGTCATGTGGGCTGGCGTCTGCGGTGATCGACGTGGCGGCCGCAACGGCTTGGGGGTCGACGGAGCGGTCGAAGGTGAGTGCGAGCCGCGGGTCGATGTCGAAGCCGTCGAGCTGGTCGAGCAACCGCACCGTGTTGCAGTCAGTGGGCCGCTGCGTGCAGTTGACCAACGGCAGGGCGACCCGCCGGCCGGTGAGCTGCGAGGCGTCGCGGACGGTCATCCTGTCGCTGGGGAACAGCGCGACCAGGCGGGCGCGCTGCACGGGCGCTGCGCCGGCAGCTGTGGCGCCTGCCCCGAGACCGACGACACCGAGGCTGGCGGCGGCAAGGGCCGCCCCAGCTCCGAGGGCTACCCGTCGTGACCTTGCTCCTGCCCGCATGCGGTGACCTTCCGTGGACCGTCGGCTGCAGGCGGACGATGGCACCTGTCGTCCCACTTTGCAACCGTGCGGCGGTTGCCCGCGGTGAGTCCCCGCCGCCAGCTGCAGCGCAGCGGTCTCCGTCATCCCTGCGTGCCAGGCTGAGCGCATGACGCGCTACCGCTTCCTCGACCCGATGGGCGACGTGGTCGCCGACGGCGAGTTCGACGACCACGCTGCCGCCATTGCGTGGGCGCACGACGACGAGGACCACGAGGAGGAGGTGCAGCGGGTGGAATACCTCGGCCCGCACGGCGACTGGCGCTGGGCCGGCCCGCTGTCCGGCTGACGTCCCGCACCTGCTTCGAGCCCTACCACTTCTCGGGAGGGCTGCACAGTCCGGGAGCCGGAGCCGGAGCCGGAGCCGGAGCCGGAGCCGGAGCCGGAGCCGGAGCCGGAGCCGGAGCAGTGGCACCAAGGGCCGCCGCCGTCGCCTCAGCCCTGGCCTTGCAGGCGAGCCGTGCGCCTGTGTGACAGTGGGAGCCGACGAGCCGCGCCGACGCTCCCGTTCCCACTACCCGACCAGGAGGCCCGATGCGCACGCAGGTCGCCGTCGTCGGTGCCGGCCCGGCCGGCCTGCTGCTCTCGCATCTGCTGCACCTCGACGGCATCGAGTCGGTAGTGCTCGAGGCGCGCAGCCGGGAGTACGTCGAGCAGCGGGTCCGGGCGGGCGTGCTCGAGCACCCCACCGTGCAGCTGCTCGACGAGGTCGGGCTCGCCGACCGCCTGCACCGCGAGGGGCTGCAGCACGGCGGCATCCACCTGCTGTTCGACGGCACGCGCCACCACCTCGACTTCGCCGAGCTCACCGGCAAGACGATCACCGTGTACGGCCAGCAGGAGGTCGTCAAGGACCTGATCGCGGCACGGGTAGCGAGCGGCGGCGACGTTCGCTTCGAGGTGTCGGACGTCGCGTTGCACGACCTCGACACCGACCGCCCGGCCGTCAGCTTCACCCACGACGGCGCACCGCAGCGGGTCGAGTGCGACATCGTCGCCGGCTGCGACGGCGTCCACGGAATCAGCCGCGGCGCCATCCCACCAGGGGTGCTCAACGAGTACCAGCGCGACTACCCGTTCGCCTGGCTCGGCATCCTCGCCGAGGCGCCCCCGTCGTCCCCCGAGCTGGTCTACGCCTTCCACGACAACGGCTTCGCGCTGCACAGCATGCGCTCGCCCCGGATCACCCGGAACTACCTGCAGGTGCGGCCCGACGAGGACCTCGCCGGCTGGTCTGACGCCCGCATCTGGGACGAGCTGCAGACCCGCCTCGCCACCGACGGGGAGCCGGTGCTGACCGAGGGACCGCTGATCGAGAAAAGCGTGACGGCGATGCGCAGCTTCGTCGTCGAACCCATGCAGTACGCGCGGCTGTTCCTCGCCGGAGACGCCGCGCACATCGTCCCGCCCACCGGGGCGAAGGGGATGAACCTTGCCGTCGCCGACGTGCGGGTGCTGGCCCGGGCCATCGCCCACTACGCGGACAAGGGCGACGAGGAACTGCTCGATACCTACTCGGCCACCTGCCTGCGGCGGGTCTGGCGGGCGGAGCACTTCTCCTGGTGGATGACGTCGATGCTGCATCGGTTCGACGGTGCCAGCAGCAACAGTCCCACCAGCAGCACGAGCACCACCGGCAGTGGTGCGGACGATGCCTTCCAGCGGCAGCTGCAGCTCTCCCAGCTGCGCTACACGGTGGGCTCCCGCGCCGCCGCTGCGAGCCTTGCGGAGAACTACGTCGGCCTGCCGCTCGACGGGAACCAGTGACCGCACCCGAGCCACCTGCGGCCCTTGGGAGCGCCAGCGGTGGCCTGCTGCGCCCGCTGCTCGCCGATGCCGCCATCGACGCCGGCCTGTCCGACTCCGCTCTGCTGCAGGCGATGCTCGACGTCGAGCGCGAGCTGGCGGGCGTGCTCGCGGAGCTCGGGGTCGTCCCGGCCGAGGCAGCCGCCGCGATCGCCGCCGCGAGCCATGCGGAGCGCTACGACATCGGCGCGCTCGGTCGAGCCGGCGTCACGGACGGCAACCCGGTGCCGGCCCTCGTCCGGGAGCTGACCGCTGCCGTGCCGCCGGCGTGCCGGCCGTGGGTGCACCACGGCGCTACCAGCCAGGACATCCTCGACACCGCCCTGATGCTGCTGGCTCGCAACGCCGGTGCCACGACAGCCGCAGCCGTGGAAGCGGCCGCCGATACCTGCGCGGACCTCGCGCTCGCCCACCGCGCGACGCTCATGCCCGCCCGCACCCTGGGCCAGCAGGCGCTGCCGACGACCTTCGGGCTCAAGGCCGCCGGATGGATGAGCGGCCTCGACGCCTCGGCAACCCGGCTGCGCCAGGTGCTGGACGAGGCGCTCGCCGTGCAGCTCGGCGGCGCCGTCGGAACGCTCGCCGGCCTGGGTGATGCCGGCCCGGCGTTGGTGGCGGGCCTTGCCAGCCGCCTCGATCTCGCGGAACCCGTGCTGGCCTGGCACACCGACCGCCAGCGCATTCTCGAGCTCGGCGCCGCCCTGGCCGCGGTCGTCGCCGCGAGCGGCAAGGTCGCACTCGACGTCGAGCTGCTCGCCCAGACCGAGGTCGGTGAGGTCGTCCTCGACGGCGCAGGTGGCTCGTCTGCGATGCCGCACAAGCGCAACCCTGTCCCAGCCGTCCTGATCCGAGCGGCGGCGGTCCGCGCGCCTGGACTGCTGGCCACGCTGCACGCTGCCGCGGTGCAGGAGCACGAACGCGCCGCCGGGGGCTGGCATGCGGAGTGGGACGTGCTACGCGAGCTGCTCTCGCTCGCCGGCGGCGCGGCTGCTCGCCTCGCCGCCCTGCTGCCCGTCCTTTTGGTCGATGCGGCTCGGATGCGGGCCAACCTCGACGCGACCGGCGGCCTGTCACTGTCCCAGGCCGTTGCCACCCGGCTGTCGCCGAGTTTCGGTCGCACGGCGGCGCACGAGGTGGTGCGGCGCTGCGCTCGCCTGTCGGCCGAGACCGGGCAGGCGTTTCGCACCGTGCTGCTCGACGACGCGCAGGTACGCGCCGTACTCAGCGAGCACGACGTCGATGCCGCTCTGGACCCCGCCGGCTGGCTGGGGTCCACGGACGCGCTGATCGAGCGGGCCCTGACCGACCACCGGTACCGGCGAGCCGGACAGCCGAGCAACCCGACAACTGGGCAGCCTTGAACAGCTGGACGAGGAGGCGGCATGGACGACGACGGGCGGCGGACGCAGGGGATGGCAGTCCGCCGGCAGGTGCTGGGCGACCCGCACGTCGAGCGTGCCACCGCGGGTGCCACAGCGTTCACCGCGGACTTCCAGGACTTCATCACCCGCTACGCGTGGGGTGACATCTGGTCGCGCCCCGGGCTCGACCGGCGCACCCGCAGCGTCATCACCATCGCCTTGCTGGCCGGGCTCGGCCACCACGCGGAGCTCGCCCTGCACATCGGGGCTGGGCTGCGCAACGGGCTCACGCGCGAGGAGATCTCCGAAGTGCTGCTCCAGACCGGCATCTATGCCGGCGTCCCAGCCGCCAACACCGCGTTCGCCATCGCGGCTGAGGCACTGGCAGCAGAACCCCCGGCCAGCGAGCCACCGGTCAGCAGGGGCACCTAGAGTCGGGAGCGTGAGCACCCCGCAGCGCCAGGGCGCGTCGAAGGCAGCGGCTAGCCGGCGGGCCCGGGTCGAGGAGCGCCGGAAGGCCGAGCGGGCGCAGCAGAAGCGTCGGAGGCTGCTGCTGGTCGGCGCGGCAGTCGTCGCTGTCGCCCTGATCGCCGTCGGCGTGGTGGCCGCCGTTTCAGGCGGGGGCAAGAAGGGCGCCGCGACGACCGCAGCCCAGGTCATGCCGTCGACGCCCACCGGCAAGGTCACGACCGAGCAGCCGGCGCAGCGGGTCGCGGACACCTCCGGCATCCCAGGCGTGTTGGCTTGGAACACCCAGGGCTGGCCGGGCGACGGAGCCAGCCACCCGGGCGCGCTCAGCCACGACCACGTCGACGGGCCGGTGCGGTACTCCGTCACGCCACCGGTCGGAGGACCGCACAGCGGCACGTGGATGAACGCCGGGGTCTACGACAAGCCCATCCCCAGCGAGCGCGCGCTCCACAACATCGAGCACGGGGCGCTATGGATCACCTACCGTCCGTCGCTCGCGCCGGCCGAGGTTGCCGCCCTGACCGCATTCGCCGGCCGGCAGTCGCTGATCGACGAGGCGCAGGCGACGAAGATTGCCGGGCAGGCGAACCGGTTCGTCGACCTCAGTCCGTGGGTGACGAACGACCTGCCCGCTCCGATCGTAATCAGCAGCTGGGGCAGGCAGCTGCAAGTCAGCAGTGCCAGCGACCCGCGGCTCCAGCGGTTCGTCGACACGTTCCGCAACTCCGCGACGTTCACCCCCGAGCACGGCTCCCCGGTCGACGGTGTCGGCGTGCAGACGGGCGGCCGCCCAGCGGCCTTCGGCAGCACTCGCCCCAACCCGGCGGGCTCGGCACCGTGACCGCGGACGGGCAGCAGGATGCAAGCGGGACAGCAGCGGCTGGGGGCTCAGCTGCTTTCAGGTCCCCCGGCGACGAGTGCGGTCGACGTGGTGGGTCGGCTGCTTGCCGTCCAGGCGCAGGACCCTCGGGGGGCGCGGCTCGCCGTCCGCGCCCGCACGACCGGGTTGACGGCGACCGACATCGACGCAGCGCTGACCGAGCGGTCGCTCGTCGTCACCTGGCTGAACCGCGGCACGCTGCACCTGGTCCGCCGTGAGGACTACTGGTGGCTGCAGGCGCTGACGACGCCGCAGCTGCTCACCGGCAACGCCCGCCGGCTGATGCAGGAGGGCGTGCCCCCGGACGCCGCCGAGCGGGGCGTCCGGGCCGTGGAGCAGTCGCTGGCCGCGGACGGGCCACTGACCCGGGCGCAGTTGCGGGAGCAGATTCGCGCTGCGGGCGTCCGGGTGGACGGGCAGGCGCTGGTGCATGTCCTGTTCCGCGCAAGCTTGCAGGGGCTTACCGTCCGCGGGCCGATCGTCGGCGCGGAGCATGCGTTCGTCCTGGTCCGTGACTGGCTCGGGTCGTCGGCGCCGATCGACCGCGAGCAGGCGCTCACCGAGCTGGCTCGGCGCTACCTCGCCGGTCACGGGCCGGCGAGCGACCGCGACCTCGCCCGGTGGGCGAACCTGCCGCTGCGTGACGTGCGGCGGGGTCTGCAGGGCATTTCTGCTGAGGTCGACTGCGACGACTCTGGTCTGCTGGACCTGCGCGGTCGCCCGGAGGCCGAGCCCGCGCCGCCGCGGCTGCTGGGCGCCTTCGACCCACTGCTGCTCGGCTGGGTGTCGCGAGAGCCGGTGGTCGGGCAGTACCAGGGCATCGTCACCAGCAACGGCATCTTCCGCCCCTTCGCCCTGGTCGACGGGCGAGCGGTGGGGCTGTGGAGCCTGGTGCGCGGTCGTCCCGTCCTCGCGCCCTTCGACGCCCTGCCTGTTGAGGTCGAGGACGCCCTGCGCGCGGACGCGCTCGACGTCCAGCGCTTTCTCGGGACGGGCTGACCGATCAGCCCCCCGCTGTGCGCAGCGCCGCCGCGCACATTGTCACGATGAACCGGCCTTTCCTCGAGCGGTGAGTGGTCACCGTGTGGTGTGTCCAGTTAGCCCGCATCGTCGGCCGCCGTGCGCGGCGGCCAGGGCGAGAAGAGCGGTGTCGCCGCCCGCGAACTCGAACAGCAGAGCACGCCCCGGACGAGCGCCCTACGCCGACGGCCGCGAGGACCAGGAACGAAGCTGGAGCGAGCCCGGTTGATCCCGAAGTGAGCGCCGCACCGACAGTCACCCGCAAGTCGGTGGGGCTGCGCTCCGAACGCGGTCCGCTGCTCGGGGCCCTGATGCTGGCCACAGCGCTCGTGGCGCTGGACTCGACGATCATCGCCACCGCCGTGCCGTCGATTGTGAAGGACCTGGGCGGCTTCTCGCAGTTCCCCTGGCTGTTCTCCATCTACCTGCTCGCGCAAGCGGTGTCGACGCCCATCTACGGCCGCCTGGCCGACGTGCTGGGTCGCAAGCCGGTCATGCTCGCGGGCATCGGTGTCTTCCTCGTCGGCTCGGTCCTGTGCGCCATCGCCTGGTCGATGCCGGTACTGATCGTCTGCCGGGCGCTGCAGGGGCTCGGTGCCGGTGCGGTCCTGCCGATGAGCAACACCATCGCGGGTGACGTCTACACCCTCGCGGAGCGGGCGAAGGTGCAGGGCTACCTGGCCAGCGTGTGGGGGGTGGCGTCCGTCGTCGGCCCCACGCTCGGCGGCGTGTTCTCCGAGTACGGCACCTGGCGTTGGATCTTCTGGGTGAACATCCCGCTGGGGCTGGTCGCTGTGCTCGTGCTGCACCGCACCTTCGCCGAGCAGGTGGTGCGCAAGCGGGGTGTCATCGACTACCCGGGTGCTGCGCTGCTCAGCGGCGGATGCACTCTGCTCATCCTGGGCCTGCTCGAGGGCGGCGAGGCCTGGGCCTGGGCGTCGGTGCCGTCGGTGGCGGCGCTGGGGGGCGGGACGGCACTGGTGGTCGGCTTCGTGCTGGTCGAACGGCGGGTCGTTGCGCCGATCCTGCCGCTGTGGGTGTTCACCCGGCGGGTCCTGCTGGCCTCCAGCCTCGTCGCGGTAGCAGTCGGCGCGGTCGTGCTCGGCCTGACGTCGTACGTGCCGACCTTCGCCCAAGGGGCAGCGGGCGCGGGGCCCATCACCGCGGGATTCACCCTCGCGACGCTGACCGTCGGCTGGCCGCTTGCTGCCGCGCAGTCCGGGCGGCTGTACCTGCGCATCGGGTTCCGACGCACCGCGCTCGTCGGCTGCGTCCTCGCCGTCGCGGGCACCGTGCTGGTGGCGCTGGCGACGGCGCAAAGGGACGGGCTGCTGGCAATAGCCGCGGCGTGCTTCGTCGTCGGCACCGGCCTGGGCCTGGTTGCGAGCCCGACCCTGATCGCCGCCCAATCCAGCGTCGGATGGGCCGAGCGTGGCGTGGTCACCGGCAGCAACCTGTTCGCCCGGTCGCTCGGCAGCGCCCTCGCCGTCGCCGCCTTCGGTGCTGTTGCCAATGCGGTGCTGGACGGCAGGCGGCCAGTAGGCCAAGTGCTGGCGGATGCCTCCACCGCGGTGTTCACCGGGGTGGCCGCCGTCGCCGTCGTCATGGTCGGGGCTGTCGCGCTGATGCCGCGCCGGGCCTCCACGACCATGCTCGGCGAGGGCGCGGCCCCGACCGTTGCCGTGCCGGCCGAGCCTGGCGCGGCCGCCAGCTGAGTCACGGTTGCTCCCCGTTTGCCAACAGGCGCTTCAGATTGCATGACGCTTGCCATCTCGGCGGGGGTGGGTCCTCCCGAGTCGGACTTACAGGTCACGAAGGCCTGAAGCGTCATGCAAGTTGTGTGTTCCGCACCTTGCTGGGGCACGCACCCAGAGTTGACAGGGTGGACTCCCCAAGAGCGACACGATGATCTCGAAGTGCACTACGGGTGCGCCCCTGCCTGGCTCCTGTTCCTTCTGAGACGGTGTACAAGCGCTTGTAAGGACGGCGCAACGACAGCGAACTCATCGTTCACCCAAGGAGAAGCCATGGAGCTCACCCACTCAGAGTCGGTCGTCATCAACCGTCCCCCGCAGGCGTTGTACGGCATGGTTTCCGACATCACGCGGATGGGGGAGTGGAGCCCGGTCTGCAAGGCCTGCTGGTGGGACCCGGGAGACGGACCGCGCGTCGGGGCGTGGTTCACCGGCCGGAACGAGACGCCTGACAGGACCTGGGAGACCCGCTGCCATGTCGTGGCAGCCGACCCGGGCCGCGAGTTCGCGTGGACCGTCGGCGAGTCGTGGATCCGCTGGGGCTACACCTTCACCCCGGTGGAGGGCGGCACCCAGGTGACCGAGTCGTGGGAGTTCCTCCCCGCAGGCATCGCCCGGTTCCACGAGCGGTACGGCGACGATGCCGACGCGCAGATCGCCGATCGCACCAAGGCCGCGCACACCGGCATCCCGCAGACCCTCGCCGCGCTGAAGCAGGCGGCCGAGGCGGGCTGACCGGCGCGGCGCCGCGGGCCCTTCGCGGACCCGCGGCGCTCAGGACCCGCGGAAGGCTGAGACCCCGGCGAGGGTCGGGACGAAGGCCATGTTGTCGTGCAGCGTCGGGCTCGCGAACCGGCTGGCGCGCGCGACCGGAAGCTGCTGCCGGACAGCTCCCGTAGCCGGGTCCAGCGCGTAGATGATGCCGCTGGAGGGGCTGAGCGACCACACGAGGCCGCCGCCCACGACCGGCGATCCGGTGACCGCACCGCTGGCGTGCCACAGCACGTGCGCGGCCCCGGCGGCATCGACGTCGACCGCTCGGAGGCCGTCGGTGCACGGCACGTAGACCGTGTTGCCGGCGACCGCCGTCCCGCCATACGCGGCGCACAGCTGGGTGGTCGTGACCTGGCCACCGATCCCACCCAAGCGGCCGGCGCGCAGCGTGTAGGCCGTTGACGACTTGCCCACCGCGAGCACGTAGCCGTTCGCGGTCAGGCTGGGGGACGTGGAGCCAAGGTCGGCGTCGACGGCGTTGTCGTGCTGCCACGCGCTCGGGGCGAACGAGTCGAGCAGCCTCAGGTCGGGCGAGAGCTTGAGGACCGAGTCGCCGCCGTCCCAGGCCCCGGACGTCGCCGCGCTGTTGCCCACGGAGACCAGCAAGTTGCCCGCAGGGTCGACGACGGCGCCGGGCGGGGCCCAGATGCCGCCCTCCTGCGCGGTCGGCACGGTGTAGGACAGCAGTGGACCGGTGCCTGAGGTGCTGCTCGCGACAACGGTTCCGCGGTAGGCGCCGCAGTCACCGGCGAGCCCTCCGTAGGGCACGTACACCCGGCCCGCGGTGACGGTGAGAGCGGCCCGCTGCTGGCTCACCGCCGGATCGCTCGTGGGCGGGTCGATGCCGCGCAGCACGCGGCGCGCACCGTTGGTGGGGTCGACTCCCACCAGCAGGTGGGTCACCGTGCCCGCCACCCGCGTCTCGGCCACCGCGAACACCAGCTTGGTCACCGGGTCGTATGCAGGTGTGCCGGTGATACCGAGCGGGTCGATGTTGCCGCAGGGCAGTGACGAGCGCGCCACCGGCGTGCCGACATGCAGCGACCAGCGCACCGCACCAGAGGCGGAGTCCAACCCGTAGAGGGTGTCGTTCTCGGTCGCTGCGACGAGCATGCCGCCCACCACCAGTGGCTGGGCGTAGACGGCTCCGTCGAGATTGGTGGTCCACGATGGGGTGATGCGCCCCGCGGCCGTGAAGTCGGCGTCGACGCCGGTGCGTGCCCGGTCGCGGTGGTAGGTCCACCAGCCCGTGTCACAGCTCGCGGTAGTTGCCACGGCGAGCGCTGACAGGGCAAGCGCGGGAAGGGTCCGGCGCAGCCGTTGGGAGGCCATGGTGCCCCATCGGAACGCTGGTGATCCTTTGAACGCTGAGTGACGATGTGATTGCACTGAGTCATACCAGCGTTGCGGACACATTTCTTCCTCGTGACCAAACCGGGCGAAGCACGCTGGCCGCAGCACACTGTCGGGTGCCGCAATCGGTAGAAGCGACCCGATGCCGGGTCCGTCGGCCAGCCTCGTCTGTGACGCTCAGTGGGTACCTGAAACGCTGACTTCCCGGGGGCAGACGTGGCGCACCAGGTGTCAAGCCGACGCGTCAGGCATGTCGTGCTGGGCAGCGGCGCGATCGGCAGCGCGGCCGCCTACTGGCTCAGCCAGCAAGCGGGCGGCGACATCGTGGTGCTCGAGCAGTACGGCCTCGGCCACGACCGCGGGGCCTCGGAGGACCACTCCCGCATCATCCGGCACGCTTACCACAGCACCGACTACACGGCTCTCACCAGCGCGGCGTACGCGGCGTGGGACCACGTCGCGGAGCGGACCGGGCTGCCGCTGGTGCTGCGCACCGGCGGCATCGACCTCGGGGTCGGGGTGGCAGGCGAGGCAGAGGTCGCCAGCTACTCCGCCGCGCTCCAGGCCGCAGGGCACGCCTGCCAGGTACTCGACGCCGGGCAGATCAGGCGGCGCTGGCCGCAGTGGCGCATCGCCGACGACACCGTCGCCGTCCACCAAGGCGACTCGGGCATCCTCGACATCCGCAAGGCCAACGCCGCGCACGTCGCACTGGCCCGCCAGGCGGGCGTCAGCTTCCGCGAGCACACCGCCGTGCGGCGGATCCATGCCCACGACGACCGGGTCGAGATCGTCACCGACGACGAGATCATCACTGCCGACACGCTCAGCATCTGCGCCGGGTCGTGGACCGAGACAGCGCTGCAGGGCCTCGACACCCGCATCCCGCTGACACTCACCCACGAGCAGGTGACCTACTGGTCGACGCCGAACCTGCGCGAATTCGCCCCGGACCGCTTCGGCGTCTGGATTTACCACGGTGCCGAGGCCACCTACTACGGCTTCCCGGTCTACGGCGAGGCCGCGGTCAAGGCGGGACGCGACGTCTCCGGCCGGGTGGTGACGCAGGAGACGCGCTCGTGGGACCCCGACCCGGACAACCGGGCTGACCTCACCGCCTTCATGGCCGGGCACCTGCCCGGCGGCCTCGGCCCCGAGCTGCTGACCAAGACCTGCGTCTACGACCTCACGCCCGACCGCAACTTCGTGCTCGATGTCCTGCCCGAGGCTCCCCGGGTCGCGGTCTTCGTCGGTGCAGGGCACGCGGCGAAGTTTGCCGGCCTGGCGGGACGCATCCTGGCCGACCTGGCTACAGCCGGCGGTACGGACTACCCGATCGAGGCCTTCCGGCTCGACCGGCCGGCGCTCACCGACCCGGGCTACGAGTCGAACTTCCGCTTCACCCAACCGGCAATGGCCTGACCCCTGTTGCTGACCGCTCGGGCGCTGCCCGCTGTCACCCGAACACCTCCAGACCCATGGGACATGCGATGACCACCATCGAGACCGCACCCCCAACCTGCCCGGTACCGGCACTTACACAGCCGCGCACCGCCGGGCCTACGCAGGCTTCAGCGCCGGCTCCGACCCTGGCCCCGACCCTGGCCGGCTACGAGTACACCGACCCAGCCGTGTTCGCGCTGGAACGCGAGCGCATCTTCTCGCGGGAGTGGACCTACGTCGGCCACGTGAGCCAGGCCGCCCGCCCCGGCGACGTCATCCGCTTCACCGTCGGGAACGAGAGCGTCATCGTCGTGCGCGGTCGCGACCACCAGCTGCGCGCCTTCCTCAACGTGTGCCGGCACCGCGGGGCGCTGCTGTGCCTGACCGACAGTGGCAACGCCGGGAAGGCGATCCGCTGCCCCTACCACGCCTGGACCTACGCGCTGGACGGACGGCTTATCACCGCCCCGAACTGGGATGCGATGTCCGACGTCGACAAGGGCGACCACGGCCTGCACGAGGTGGCGCTGGACGTGTGGGAAGGGCTGGTGTTCGTCACGCTGAACGAGGACCCGCCCCCGCTGGAGTCGGCGCTGCGTCCACAGTTCGACTACCGCTTCGGCACCGACGAACGGGCGGCGAGCCGTTGGCAGATCGCCGACCTCGTCGTCGGCGCGAGCAGGCACTACGAGGTCGCCGCCAACTGGAAGATCATCCAGGAGAACTTCCAGGAGTGCTACCACTGCGGCACGATCCATCCCGAGCTCGTGGAGCAGGTGCCGATGTTTCGCTCGTTCGACGAGCTCGGCACGGGCGGCTACCACACCGCGGGTTATGGCTTCAGTGCAGACAAGGACGCGTTCTCGCTGACCGGCCGCCCCGCCTTTGAACGGCTGCCCGGGCTGCTGCCCACCGACGACCGCCGCTACTTCGGCCTGGTCCTGCGCCCGAACTGCTTCGTCTCGCTGCTGCCCGACCACGTAATCGTTCACCGCTTCCTGCCGCTCGGGCCCGACCGGACCCAGGTGATCTGCGACTGGCTGTTCCAGGCGCACGAGGTGGCCCGACCGGACTTCGACCCCTCGGACACGGTCGAGCTGTTCCACCGGGTGAACGAGCAGGACTTCGCCGCCGCGCAGTGGTGCCAGCCGAACATGGGGTCACGCGCCTACCGCCGGGGCGGGGTGCTGGTGCCGACTGAGGCCGAGATCATCTCGAACTGGTACTACACCTGGTACCGCCGGCTGATGGCCGAGCCCGACCCGCGCGACACCGGCGACGGCCGGCTGGCGCCGGTGCAGGGCACGGTATGACGGCGTCCCGCCTGCTCGACGTGTGCGCCGTGACCGACCTACCGGACGAAGGCTCCGCGGTCGTGACCGACCCGGTAGTCGGGCGGATCGTCATCTTCCGGGTCGAGGGTGAGTACTTCGGCCTGCAGGACAGGTGCAGCCACCAGCAGGCCTGGCTCTCCGACGGCTTCCTCGACGGCTGCGCTGTCGAGTGCCCGCTGCACGCGTCGCTGTTCGACCTGCGGACCGGCCGGCCTGAGATGCTCCCCGCCACCGAGCCGGTGCCCACCTACCCGGTGCACGTCACGGGGGGCCGCATCGCGGTCGACGTGGGCGCGACTGCAGAACCCGGGGAGAGCGCCCTTCAGAGCGGCGCCGGGCCTCGCACCTTCTCGCCGACGTAGCCGCCGTTGCGCAGCCGCTGCAGCTTGACGGCCAAGTGCAGCAGCAGCCGGTCGGACCCGTCCGCCATCGACATGCCGGTCATCTCCTCCACCCGGGTCAAGCGGGTGTAGAGGGTGGTCCGATGGATGCCGAGCTTGCGCGCGGCCTGCTGCTTGTCGCCCGCGCAGTCGAGCACCGTCTCCACGGTCAGCAGCAGGTTGTCGGCCGCCCCGATGCCGCGGAGCAGGTTGTAGAGGCCCGGCGGCACCAGGTCGTTGCCGACCACCTCGTGCGGGAGCTGGGCGACGAGCATGTAGCCGCCGAGCTCGCACCAGCGCACCAGCGTCTTCTTCGGAGTGATGGCGTCGGACACCGACAGCGCCGTTATCGCCTGGCGGTACGCGCTACCAGCGGCGCCGAGCCCCTGCGTGGTGTCGCTGATCCCGACCCGCCAGGGGTTCGAGGACCGGTCGCCGCCCATCGCCTCGAGCAGCTGGTGCCCGAGGCGGGGCAGGTCGTCCGGGCCGAACGGGCGGCGACGGGCCAGCAGCACGACGGCTTGTCGCTCGGTGACCGACGACAGCCAGCCCGCGGGCGGCAGACGCCGGCAGACCTGGGTGACCGTCGTCGGCAGGCGTGCGGCATCGTCCAGGACCTGGCCGGAGAAGCGCAGCACGAGCACGCCGACGTGCGCGTCGTCCTGGATCAGGCCGTAGCTGAGCGTCTCGACCGCGGCTGCGGAGCGCAGGTTGGCGTCGGACTGCAGCAGCTGCCCCAGCAGATAGGCGGCGAGCGAGCTGTCACGGTCCTGGATGACGAGGCGCTGGCGCAGGATGGCGGCGATGGTCTCGGCGGTCGCGATGGCATCTGCCACCTCGGCCGGCGTCATGCTGTCGTCGGCGTCGATGATCCAGAGGAAGCCGAGCAGGCTGTCCTGGTGGGTGATCGGCACGGCAAGTCGGGCCACCAGCTCCAGCTCGGGCTTGCCGGGCAACCGCGTCGGCCTACGTAGGGTGCGCAGGCTGGCGTAGTTGACGTCCTCGGGGCGGGTCCGCCGGTGCAGCAACGACCAGATGCGAGCCGGGTCGGAGTCGCCGAAGTCCTGGCCGGCGGCGAGCAGGCGCAACGTGTGGTCGTCGACGGCGATGCCGCGGCTGAGGCGGGCGCCGAGCGCGTCGACCTCGTCCTGCAGCCTGTCCATGATCCGGACGCTATCTAGCGGGTCCCGCGTCGTTGCGGCGCCGAGGTCGTCACGCCATCAGGCCGGCGAGCGCCTGGTCGAGGTCGGCGATCAGCTCGGCGGTGTCCTCCAACCCCACCGACAGGCGCAGCAGGCTGTCCGGCATCGCCGCCTCCCCGGTCAGCGTGCAATGCGTCATCTTCGCTGGGTGCTGCACCAGCGACTCGACGCTGCCCAGTGACACTGCCAACGTGACCAGCCGCAGGGAGGCACAGACGTCGGACGCGGCCTGCAGGTCGCCGTCGACCTCGAACGACACCACACCCCCGAAGTCCGACATCTGGCGCTTCGCCAGGTCGTAGTCGGGGTGGCAACTGAGCCCCGGGTAGTGCACACGGCGCACGGCTGGGTGCTCCTGCAGCCATTCAGCGATGCGCATCGCGCTCCCGCAGACCTGCCGCATCCGCACCGGCAGCGTCTTGATGCCCCGCAGCACCAGCCAGGAGTCGAACGGCGCCGCAGCGGTGCCGATGATGCCGCAGGTCCTCGCCACCCGGGCTCCGGTAGCGGCATCGGCGGAGACGACCACCCCGCCGGTGACGTCGGAGTGACCGCTGAGGTACTTGGTGGTGGAGTGCACGACGACGTCGGCGCCGAGCGCGAGCGGCTGCTGCAGGTACGGGGAGCCGAATGTCGCATCGACGGCGAGCAACGCGCCAGCCTCGTGGGCGACCGCCGCTACCGCGCCGATGTCGGTGATGGTCAGGAGCGGGTTGGTCGGCGTCTCGGCCCAGACGAGGGTCGTCGCCGGCTGTACCGCTCCCGCCACCGCGTCCAGGTCCTGCATGTCGACCGCGGTGAAGGCCAGCCTCCAGCCGGCGAGGACCTCGGCGAACAGGTCCCACGTGCCGCCGTAGGTCGTCGCGGGGATGACGACGTGGTCGCCGGCGCGGCACAGGCTGAGCAACGCCGTCGTCGTCGCGGCCATGCCTGACCCGGTCGCCGTCGCCCGGGCACCGCCTTCGAGGTCGGCCAGGCACTCCTCGACAGCAGAGCGGGTGGGGTTCGCGATGCGGGAGTAGTCCCACCCGCCGTCGAGCACTACCGGCCGCTCGAAGGTGGAGACCTGGTAGATGGGCACGGAGACAGCGCCGTTGTGCTCGTGGGGGCGCTGCCCGGCGTGCACCGCGCGGCTGGCGAAGGAGTTCACAACAGTCCACGTTCCCACCGCGGGTCGTCGCGAGCAGCAGTCACGCTGTAGCGCCTCGTCGGCGATCGGCGGTGCACGATGTCGCGCCCTTCGATCCCTTGCGCAGCCATCCTTGTTATCGGCCTGCTCTCAGCCTGGGCAGGCACGCTGGTCCAGTGGGGTGGAGCCGCGGATGCAGGGCCGTGACGGCAGTTGCGGCGCTGTCCGCCATCGTGCTGGTCGGCGGCGCCGGATGCGGCAGCAGCGGGCCCGCACTTGCTCGTTGTGCGGCACGGGCCCCGGGCGAGACCCCCTCGGTCCTCGACCTCGAGCAGACGCAGAACGCCGCCACCATCGCCGCGGTCGGCAAGCGGCTCGGGCTCGCCAACCATGCCGTCAGCGTGGCCCTTGCTGCCGCACTGCAGGAGTCCAAGCTGCGCAACCTGCCCTATGGCGACCGCGACTCGGTCGGCCTCTTCCAGCAGCGGCCGTCGCAGGGTTGGGGCCCGCCAGAGCGAATCCTCGTCCCGCGGCTGGCGGCAGCAGCCTTCTTCAACCGGCTGCGCTCGGTACCTGGATGGCAGACGCTGCCCATCGCCGACGCGGCGCAGGCCGTCCAGCACTCTGCAGCGGCAACCGCCTACGAGCAGTGGGACACCGAGGCGCGGCTGCTGGCCCGGACGCTGACCGGCGAGGTCACAGCCGGCCTGTCGTGCAGCGGGCTGCAGAAGTCGGCCGCACTACAGGACGCGGCCCTCGTCGCAGCGGCGAGGGACGAGATGGGGGCTGGACGCCTGAGCTCCGGCGCGGCAGGACAGCTCTGGGCTACCGCCACCTGGCTCGTCGCGCATGCCGACGCCTTCGGAGTCACCGCCGTGACGGCCGCCGGACAGCAGTGGACCCGCGAGTCCGGGCGGTGGCAGGCAGCTGCGGCGCCGGGCCCGGGAGTGAGCTACACCTGAGATCGTGCGAGGCGGGTGGGTGAATTGCTGGTGGCAGCGGTCGACGATGTCGTCATGACCAGCCGCGTTCGGGCCACAGCAGTGGCCGCGTCTGCCGCAATGCTGATCCTCGCCGGGTGCGGCGGCTCCGACAAGGGACCGACCGCTGCGGCGTCGGCCTCGAGCGGAGGGGCCGCC
>JAABUQ010002415.1_pt1 | contig 17497 bp, 13 predicted proteins | sample 5560001 | NCBI WGS metagenome assembly JAABUQ01 (sample SAMN10711888, study PRJNA513371) | rock metagenome | isolation source: Antarctica rocks | place: Antarctica: Victoria Land, Finger Mt nord | collected 2015-12-18
CCCCTGCAAGCAAATCGGCCCCGCTCTGGAAGAAATCGCATCCGAACTGGGCGAGAAGGTCACGATCGCCAAACTCAACATCGACGAGAACCCGGACGCACCGATCCGTTATGCCGTGCGCGGTATCCCGACGATGATCCTGTTCCGGGGCGGCACCCCCGCCGCGACCAAGGTCGGTGCCGAACCCAAGAGCCGGATCAAGGCATGGTTGGAGGCGGCGATCGCCTGAGAATGTGACGGGCGGCTGTAAAGAAGTCCGACGCTTTTGAAGCGGTCGCCCAACATTTGGGTTTAACATGCAATCGATACCGACCAGCAAATACGGCTCTAATCCTAGAATCTCGTAGCTTCGCGGCATGGATACGGACTTGGTACGATCGTTGCAGTTGGAGATGACAACGCTGGTCTGTTCGCCAGGTGACATAAGGGGGCTACCCTGAATGAACCGCAGGACCAATTGGCGTTCGCTTTCTCTCGCAAGGACCCTCTCCTAATGCGCCTCATCAATCTCGCGATCGGCTTATCCGCCCTTGCTTTTGCCACCGTCGCCGACGCGGCTCCCAACATCGTTCAGAACGGCGGCTTCGAGTCGCTGACCAGCGGCTACGGCCAAATCGGCTTCAATACCGATGCCACGAGCTGGAATGCGAACAAGGGCTATGACTTTGTCTATAACCCGTCGAACATCGATGGCGGCGTGAACGGTTTCTATGGAAACAATACGCTGTGGACCGCGAACAACGGCGGGCTGACCAGCATCCCCGCGAGCCCGTTCGGCGGCAACTTCCTCGCGCTCGACGGCGCGTTCGGCGTTCATCCGCTCACGCAAACGCTGAACACGATCGCCAGCCATTTGTACACCGTTTCGTTTGCCTTTGCCGGCGCGCAGCAGAAGGGTTACAACGGCGCGACGACCGAGGCGTTCACCGTCAGCCTCGGCAGCCAGACCTTTACCACCCCGGTACTGAGCAACGTCAGCCATGGTTTCACGGGCTGGATGTCGCAGACATTCACCTTCACCGCGCAGACCGCGAACGATGTCCTGTCGTTCGTCGCGATCGGTACGCCCCAGGGCGTCCCGCCATTCTCGCTGCTCGATGGTCTTAGCGCCGTCGACGCGACAAAAACTAACGTTCCCGAGTCGGCCACGATCGGTCTGCTCGGCCTCGGTCTCGGCCTCGTCGCCGTCGCGCGCCGCCGCAAGTAACTCGAACACTGTAGTGCGCGTGGCTCCGGTCCTGCCTCAAGCAAAATGGGCGTCCGCGACCGCGGTGCCCATTTTCGTTTCAACCGCAATCGACTAGGCTCTCGTCATGGGCGCGAAAAATCTCTCGATCGTGCAGCAGGTGGTTCACCTGACGATTTGGCTGGCGTTGCTGACGCTGGTGTTCGTCACGCTCGAACGCTTTTTCACGCTTCGCCCCGCGCCGGGTCGTCGCAAGGAGCTGCCACGCGACATCGCGTATTATTTCCTCAACAATCTCCTCCCCACGGCCATGCTCGCGCTCTGCGCCGCCGTGCTCGCCAGCGCGTTCGGCCGCCTTCTGCCCTCGGCCTTTACCGCGCAGGTCGCGAGCTTGCCGATCTGGGTGCGCAGCCTCGGCGTTTTCGTCGTCGGCGAGATCGGCTATTACTGGGGCCACCGCTGGATGCACGTGAACCCCTTCTTATGGCGCTTCCATGCGGTCCATCACGCGGCGGAACACGTCGATTGGCTCACCAATACCCGCGCGCACCCCATAGACATGATCTTCGGTCGGCTGTGCGGCCTTGTACCCATCTATGCGCTCGGCCTGGTCCAGCCCGGTCACGCAGGCGAGACGCTCCCCGTGCTCGCATTGATCGCGAGCCAGCTGTTCGGCGTCGTGTGGAGCTTCTTCATCCATGCCAACGTCCGCTGGCGCTTCGGCCCGTTCGAGCATCTGCTCGCCACACCCGCCTTCCACCATTGGCATCACACCAACGACAAGGTGTTCCGCGACCGTAACTTCGCCTCCACGCTGCCGATTCTCGACCGCCTGTTCGGCACGCTCCACCTGCCGCGCGAATGGCCCGAGGTGTATGGCATCGACGCGCCGATGAGCCGTTCGCTCTCGGGCCAATTGCTCGATCCCATCGTGCCGCGCCGCCGCTCCGTCTCGGGAACCGCGCGCGTTCCAACGCAGACCGCCGAGCCCGTCATTACAAGCCGTAGGGCTGGTGAGGACGTGGTTCGTCCGTAGCCACGGGCATCGAAGCGCGGCCTAGTCGGATTTGGTCGCGCGCGTTAGGGAGGCCGTGATGCCCGCCCAGCCCTGTACGCACCTCATTCTCTTCGGCGCGACCGGCGATCTCGCGCGGCGGATGCTGATGCCCTCGCTTTACAGCCTCGATGCGGACGGGCTGCTGCCTCCCTGTCTCAAGATCGTCGCCACCGCGCGCAGCACTCACGATACGGAAGCCTACCGCGGGGTGGCCGCCGACGCGCTCGCGCAAGCGATCGACTCTGAGCGTCGCCCCGAAGCGACCGTCACCCGGTTCCTCGATCGCATCACCTATGTGCCGCTCGACGCGAACAAGCCCGAAGGTTTCACTGCGCTGGCGCAAGCCGCCGAGGATCCCCGGCATCTCGCGATCTTCCTCTCCACCGCGCCCAGCCTCTTTGGCCCTACCATCGCGGGCCTCGCGCACGCGGGCCTCGCAGGGCCGGGCGCCCGCCTCGCGCTCGAGAAGCCGCTCGGCAACGATCTCGCCTCCAGCCGTGCGATCAACGACGCGGTGGCCGCGGCCTATCCCGAGGACCGTACCTTCCGCATCGATCATTATCTCGGCAAGGAAACCGTTCAGAACCTGATCGCGCTGCGCTTCGGCAACGCGCTCTTCGAGCCGCTATGGAACGCGCGCGGCATCGAGCATGTGCAGATCACGATCAGCGAAACGGTCGGCCTCGAAGGCCGCGTCGACTATTACGACGGCGTCGGCGCGCTGCGCGACATGGTGCAGAACCACATGCTCCAGCTCCTCGCATTGGTCGCGATGGAGCCTCCCGCCAGCTTCGATCCCACCTCGGTGCGCGATGAGAAGGTCAAGGTGCTCCGCTCGCTCCGTCCCATCGGCGCGGCCGAAGTGGGCCAGTGCACCGTGCGCGGCCAGTATGGCGCGGGCGCGATCCACGGCCAGCCCGTACCGGGATATGTCGACGAACTCGGCCGTTCCTCGGACAACGAAACCTTTGTCGCGATCAAGGCGCACGTCGATAACTGGCGCTGGCAGGGCGTTCCCTTCTACCTACGCACCGGCAAGCGCCTGACCGAGCGTCGCAGCGAAATCCTCGTCCAGTTCCGCAAGGTCCCCCACTCGATCTTCGGCGAGGCCCCGCTCGCGCCCAATCGCCTGCTCATCGCGCTCCAGCCCGACGAGAATGTGCGCCTCACCATGATGGCCAAGCAACCCGGCCTCGACCGCGACGGGCTCCACCTACGCGAAGTCCCGCTCGACATCGGCCTCGCCAACGCGTTCGCCGATGTGCGTCGCCGCATCGCCTACGAACGGCTGCTGCTCGATCTGCTCGACGGCAAGCAGACGCTGTTCGTGCGCCGCGACGAGGTCGAGGCGCAGTGGCAATGGATCGATCGTATCCGCGCGGGCTGGCAGGCGTCGCCGTCCGTTCCCAAATCCTATGGCGCGGGATCGTGGGGGCCGTCCGCCGCCATCGCGCTGACCGAACGCGACGGAGTAAGCTGGCATGATTGAAGCCGAATGGTGGGATTACGAGAGCGCGGCCGAGATGGGAGCGGCGGTCTCGTCCGATATCCAGTTCATCATCGAACGCGCGGTCGCCGCGCGCGGCCACGCGCTGATCGTCATTCCCGGCGGCCGCACGCCCGCGCCCGTGTTCGCAGCAATGGCAAAGGTCAAGCGCGACTGGTCCAAGGTGACGCTGCTGCCGACCGACGAGCGCCTTGCCCCCGCCGACAGCCCGCTCTCGAACGCAAGCGGCATCGCCAAGGCGTTCGCGGCTACCCAGGCGCGCGTGATCCACCTCGCGAACGGCGTGGACCTCGCGGACTATAAACAGGCGGGGCGTACGGCGGACGCCGCGCTCGCGGACCTGCCTTGGCCCCCCGATCTCGTCGTGCTCGGCATGGGCGCGGACGGCCACACCGCGTCGATTTTTCCGGGTCCCGATCTCAAGATCGCGCTCGACGCGCCCGTCGCGCGCCATGTGGTTGGCACCATGCCCGATCCCTTGCCCCCCGAGGCTCCCGTCGCACGCCTGACGCTGACCGCTCCCACCATCCTATCGGCGGGCGCGCTGATGATGATCATCAGCGGCGACGAGAAGCGCGAGGTGCTGGAAGCCGCGATCGAGCAGGGGCAAGGGAGCCAGTACCCGATCGGCCGCGTGCTGGCCGCGAGCGAGACGCCGATCGATATCCATTGGCATCCGTGACGGTCGCAATATGACGACGGTCGAGAGGCAAGCGATGACCCTCGACCCCGCCGTCACGGCCGTCACCGAGCGCATTATCGAACGCAGCCGCCGAGGTCGCGCCGCCTATCTCGACCTTATCGCGCGCGAGCGCGCGACCGGGGTCGATCGATCGAACATGGGCTGCGGGAACCTCGCCCACGGCTTCGCCGCCGCCGCCGAGGACAAGCCCAAAATCCGCGACGGCCACGCGATGAACATCGGCATCATCACCGCCTACAACGACATGCTCTCCGCTCACGCGCCCTACTACCGCTATCCCGAGCAAATGAAGCTGTTCGCGCGCGAGGTCGGCGCGACCGCCCAGGTCGCGGGCGGCGTCCCCGCGATGTGCGACGGCGTCACCCAGGGCCAGCGCGGCATGGAGCTGTCGCTGTTCAGCCGTGACACCATCGCGCTCTCCACCGTCGTCGCGCTCAGCCACGGCATGTTCGAGGGCGCGGCCCTGCTCGGCATTTGCGACAAGATCGTGCCGGGCCTCCTCATCGGCGCGCTCCGCTTCGGCCATCTGCCCACCGTGCTCATTCCCGCCGGCCCGATGCCGTCGGGCCTCGCCAACAAGGAGAAGCAGCGCGTCCGGCAGTTGTACGCTGAAGGCAAGGTCGGCCGCGTCGAACTGTTGGAAGCCGAGGCCGCGAGCTATCACTCGGCGGGCACCTGCACCTTTTACGGCACCGCCAACTCGAACCAGATGATGATGGAGGTCATGGGCCTGCACGTCCCCGGCGCGGCCTTCGTCAACCCCGGCACCCGCCTGCGCCAGGAACTCACCCGCGCCGCCGTCCATCGCCTGTCCGCGATCGGCTGGGGCGGCAACGACTACCGCCCGCTCGGGCGATTGGTGGACGAACGCGCCGTCGTCAACGCCACCGTCGGGCTGTTGGCGACCGGCGGCTCGACCAACCACGCGATCCACATCCCCGCCATCGCGCGCGCTGCCGGGATCGTCATCGACTGGGCGGACATCGACCAGCTCAGCCATGCCGTCCCGCTGATCGCGCACATCTACCCCAGCGGCTCGGCGGACGTGAACGATTTTCACGCGGCGGGAGGCATGGGCTTTACCGTCCACACGCTGCTCGAAGCCGGGCTGCTCCACGACATCCCCACGATCTGGGCGGACACGCTGCGCGCCCACGCCGCCGCCCCACGCATGGACAACGACCACCTCGCCTGGGACGCGACCCCAGCCAGCCTCAACGACACGATCCTGCGTCCTGCCACCGCTCCCTTCCAGCCCAATGGTGGCCTCCGCCTCCTTCAGGGCAATCTCGGCCGCGCGGTCATCAAGACCAGCTCGGTTGCCGCCGAGCACTTCACCATCGAAGCCCCCGCGCGGGTGTTCGCCGATCAGAACGAGGTCATCGCCGCCTTCAAGGCGGGCGAACTCGAACGCGACGTCGTGGTGGTCGTCCGCTTCCAGGGTCCGCGCGCCAACGGCATGCCCGAACTCCACAAGCTGACGCCCCCCTTGGGCGTCCTCCAGGACCGGGGCTTCAAGGTCGCGCTCGTCACCGATGGCCGCATGTCGGGCGCTTCGGGCAAGGTCCCCGCCGCGATCCACGTTCACCCCGAGGCGCTATGCGGCGGCGCGATCGCCCGCGTGCGGGACGGGGACATCGTCCGCGTCTGCGCCCACACCGGCGAACTCGCCCTGCTGGTGCCGCAAGCCGACCTCGCCGCGCGCACGCCTGCCGCTATCCCCGCCGATCACACGGGAACCGGCCGCGAACTCTTCGCCTTCATGCGCATGGGCGCCGACAACGCCGAACGCGGCGCGTCCGCCATGCTCGACGCGGCGGGGCTTTGATGGACCTCGTCACCGCCGACATCGGCGGCACCCACGCCCGCTTCGCCATCGCCTCGATCGACGAAGGGCGCGTCACCCGCCTTTCCGATCCCATCACCCTCAACACGCACGAACACGCCAGCTTCCAGCTCGCCTGGGAAGCCTTCGCGCACCAGCTCGGCCGCCCGCTCCCCCCCGCCGCCGCGATCGCCATCGCCGGTCCCACGCAGGGCGAGGTGCTGCGCATGGCGAACAATCCCTGGATCATCCGCCCCGCGCTGATCCCCGAGAAATTGGGCGCGCCCCGCTACACGATCGTCAACGATTTTGCTGCCGTGGCCCACGCGGTCGCCGCGCTCGGCCCCGAATATCTGCATCATATCGGCGGCCCCGATCAGCCGCTCCCGCCCACGGGCACGATCACCGTGCTCGGCCCCGGCACGGGCCTAGGCGTCGCGCTCCTCGACCGTGCGCCCGGTCGCGTCACCGTCACCGAAACCGAAGGCGGCCATATCGATTTTGCCCCGCTCGACGCGCTCGAAGACTGCATTCTCGCCCACCTGCGCAGCCGCTACCGCCGCGTGTCCGCCGAGCGCATCGTCAGCGGCCCCGGCCTCGCCAACCTCTACGAGGCGCTGGGCGCGATCGAGGGTCAGCCCGTCCAGACCGGCGACGACAAGGCGCTCTGGCAGTCCGCGCTGACCGGCACCGATCATCTCGCCGCCGCCGCGCTCGACCGCTTCTGCCTCAGTCTGGGCTCCCTGGCGGGCGATCTCGCGCTGGCGCAGGGCAGCTTTGGCGTCGCCATCGCGGGCGGCGTCGGCGCGCGCATCGCGGATCATCTGCCGCGCTCGGGCTTCTCGGCGCGCTTCCTCGCCAAGGGCCGCTTCGAGAGCCGCATGGCGACCATCCCCGTTAAGCTCGTCACGCACCCGCAGCCCGGCCTTTACGGTGCCGCCGCCGCCTTCGCGCAGGAGCATGGCCAATGACCCCGATCGAAACGCTCATGCGTACCGCGCCCGTGATCCCCGTCCTCGTCGTCGAGGACGTGCGCCACGCCCGCACCATCGCCAAAGCCCTCGTCGCGGGCGGCTTGCCCGTCCTCGAAGTGACACTGCGCACCCCTGCCGCGCTCGAGGTTATCGCCGAGATGGCCAGCGTCAAAGGCTCGATCGTCGGCGCGGGGACCGTCCTCAACCCCGCCCAGCTCGATGCCGCGCGCAACGCGGGTGCACGCTTCGTCGTCAGCCCAGGCCTGACCGAGCCGCTCGCCCGCGCCGCCGAGGACGCACGTATCCCCTACCTGCCCGGCATCGCCAACGCGGCGGATATCATGCGCGGTCTCGATCTCGGCCTTACCCGGTTCAAGTTCTTCCCGGCGTTGGCGGCAGGCGGCTTGCCCGCGCTCAAAGCCCTTGCCGCTCCCTTCCAGGAGGCGCGCTTTTGTCCCACCGGGGGCATCACGCTCGCTAACGCGCCCGAATGGCTCGCCCATCCGTCTGTGCTGTGCGTCGGCGGTACATGGCTGGTCCCCCCCGGCGCGCCGGATCCGCATGCGATCACGGAGCACGCCCGCGAAGCGACGGCGCTTGCTTGACCCGCTTAGTCCCAGGCCTGCCGATTACCCGCTGCTCGCAAGCCCGTTAAGGCCAACCCTGCCGATCGCGTCCATAAGCCGATCCACGGTCAGGCCTTCCACCGACGGTACCCATTTGCCGAGCCAGATCAGCATCCCCAGCAGCAGCTGCACGACCAGGGGCGGCTCGCAGGGCGCGATCGAGCCATCGACGATTCCTTCCTCGACGAAATTTTCGAGGATCGCCTTCAAGCGGTCTGCCCACCGATCGACCGCGTCGCGCTCGGCCTCCTCAAGATAACTATGGTCACCGAAATAAAGCTGCGGGCCATTGCGCGACGAATCGTTGAGCATATTCCAGATAAAACTTCGGAGCTTTCCAAATCCCGTTCCGCCAGTTCGGTCGGTGTCGAGCAGCAGGGCTTCGAAGCGTTCGAGCGAACGGAGATGACACGCGTAGACGAGCGCCTGTTTATTGGCAAAATAGTAATAGAGAGTCGCATCACGAAGATTCAAGCTCGCCGCGATTTCGCTCATCGTCGCGAGCGCGAAACTCTTGGCGTTGATGATCTCGATCGCAGCGCGCAGAATCTGATCGCGCTTGCCCGCCGATTTGCGGCTTTGCGACAGCGGCTTCTGGCTCTCGCGCACCGAGTCGGCGGACGCCCGGACACGCTTGAGTTTGATCGAACCGGCACTCTGCATCGACTATTTATGCCTATCTGCCCGCCGCCCGACGACGGCCTATTGACGTCTTTAAACCATGTTCGCGCGCGCGAGGCGACCCAGGTGGAACGCGCTCGGCTTGGGCGTCCGCGCGAACGTCCTGCGATCGACCGCGACTAGGCCGACATGCTGGCCGTGCCCGGCGATCCACTCAAGCGCGGGCGCGGCGTCGGCGGACCGTCCGGCGCACTGCCGCCACGCCTGCGGCCCTGGCCGCGATAACGTCCCTACGTTCGATCATTGCGTCTCCCCGCCTCGCGCATCTGGCGCTCAGATTGCCGGTCCGCATAGCCCAACGCGCGTCAAACTTCTAGCTTGCACTAGATATTCAAGAGTGGGATAGAATGCGCAACTGCCACCCAGCGTCGAAGAACGCGAGAGGCGGATCCAAGGGAGGTTTCATGCGGAAGAATGATCTTATCGGCGCGTCCCTGCTCGCGATCCTCGCCAGCGGGTCGGCTTTTGCGCAAGGCATCGCGCCGGGCGCCGCGTCCGTAGTCGACGCGCCGAACAGCACCCCCGGTACGCCGCCAAGCACCGCGGTGGGTCCGGCGACAACCGCTTCGCCCGACGCGCGCGCTTCCGAGGAGGGCGAGATCATCGTCACCGCAGCCAAGCGCGCCCAGACGCTGGAGAGCGTGCCGATCTCGGTCTCGGTGACCAGCGAGGCGACAATCGAAAAGGCGCAGATTCGCGATCTAATCGATCTGCAATCGGTCGTGCCCTCGCTCAAGGTCGCGCAAGGCGTGGGCGTTGGCCAAACAACCTTTTCCGTTCGCGGCTTCGGCGGCAACCAGAACGGCAATGATGGCATCGAGAACTCGGTCGGCGTGTTCATCGACGGCGTGTACCGTTCGCGCTCGTACTCCTCGATCGATGATTTGCCCGACGTACAGCGCATCGAGGTGCTGCGCGGCCCGCAATCGACGCTGTTCGGCAAGAACGTGTCGGCAGGTGCGATCAGCATCGTCACGCGCCTGCCGCAGTTCGAGTTCGGCGCGAAGGCCGAGGTCAGCGTCGGCAATTACGGCCTGATCCAGTCGCGCGCGACGGTCACCGGCCCACTCACCGACAAGCTCGCGGTGACGCTGTTCGGCTCGGTCAACGAGCGCCAGGGCTATATCATCAACACGACGACGGGCATCCGCGAGAACGATCACAACCGGCAGTCGGTGCGCGGCGACGTACTGTGGAAGCCGACCGACAATCTCTCGATCCGCGTGATCGGCGACTTCAGCCAGATCCGGGAGAAATGCTGTGGTGTGGTCGCGTTGCAGACCGGTCCCGCAAGCCGGTTCATCGCCGCGCCCGCGCCGTTCGGGCTGGGCAAGACGATCGACCTTCCCCAGAACCGCTTTGCGAACACGACCTCGCTTAACGTCGATCCCTCCAACCGCCTGCGCGGCGGCGGCGTCTCGGGGCAGGTCGACTACAACGCGGGCTTTGCCACGCTGACTTCGATCACCGCTTATCGCGAGCAGGTCAGCGAGACCAATCAGGACGCGGATTTTACCTCCGCCGATATCACCACCAACGCGCAGCGCGCGCGATACAAGACGTTCACACAGGAGTTCCGCATTACGTCCAAGGGCACCGGTCCGTTCACTTGGCTGCTTGGCGGTTTTTACGAGAACGAGAAGCTCTACTCGTCGAGCACGATCGGTTTCGGTCAGGATGCACGCAGGTTCGTCGATGGACTGAGCGGACAGGTTCCCGCCGGGTTGCTGGGCGCGTTACCCGCTCGCCTTGCGGGGGCGCTGCGCGGCCAATCGAACATCTACGCGGTCGAGTTGCTGCAAAGTCTGGTCACACCGTCGATCGTGCCCGGCCGCACCTACTTCCAGGCCGGTCCGGCAGTGATCGCGCCCAACGTGCTTCAGCAGGATAGTTATTCGATCTTCGGTCAGGCCGATTACAAGATTACGAAGCGGCTGACGATCACCGGCGGCGTCGCGTATCTGAACGATTGCAAGCGTGCGACGACGACCTATGCGCTCACCGACAGTTTCTCCGCGCTCAACCTGCAGGCGGTACCGCAGTTCACTGCGATCGGCTTACCGGGAAGCCTGTATCAGGGGCTAACCCCGTTACAGTTCTTTTATAATAACACGCCCAACCACGGCCCGATTAATCTGCCCAACGCGAACGAGAACGGCGTGCTCAAGGGCGACAAGGTCACCTACGCCGCGCGCGCCGCCTATGATCTCGGCCCCGCGAATGTGTACTTCAGCTACTCGACCGGCTGGAAGGCGGGAGCGTATAATCTATCCACCGATAGCCGTCCTCCCAACGTGAACGGCGTTGGCCGCTCGGCGGGGCCGGAGAGCGTCCACGTCTACGAGGTCGGCGCGAAGGCCAAGTTCCACGGTGGCTTCCTCAACCTCGCGGTCTTTACGCAGACGATCGATGGCTTCCAGTCCAACCTCTACACGGGCACCGGCTATGCGCTGGTCAATGCGGGGTCCGAACGCGTGCGCGGGGTGGAGGTCGATACCGCCTACGCTCCGACGCGCTGGCTCTCGCTGACAGGGGCCATGACGTACCTCGATCCGACATACGACAGCTTCAAGTTCGCACCTTGCTTCAGCTTCGACACTCTGCGCTGTCCGGTCAATCCGGCGAACGGATTGACACCGAACTTCCGCGATCTCTCGGGTGCCAAGCCTTCGAACATCGCCGAGTGGAGCGCGTCGGTCTCGGCCACGGTAACGCACGATTTTGGGCACGGGATCGGATCGTACCTGCGCGGGGAATATGATTACGGCAGCCCGACCGCGCTCGCCGACAACATACCCGCCAATATCTCGACCTACGGCGTCAATAATGTGAACGCGAGCCTGGGGTTCACGAGCGAGGGGGCCAAGCTCGAAGTGCTGCTCTTCGTGCGCAACCTCGGCAACGATCGTTCGATCATCGCCGCGTTCCCGACTGTCGCGCAGGCGGGCAGTTACAGCGGCTTCCCCAACCTGCCGCGCACTTTCGGCGCGACCTTCCGCAAGCGTTTCTAGGGCGCCCGCCCGCCCGTTCTCCCGATAGGCAGACCTGATGAGCACAGAGGCGAATACCCCGGCAGCCGATCTCGATGCGGTGCGCGCGCGCTACCACACCGAACGCGAGCAGCGCGCGCGCGCCGGGGACCGGCGCTACCGCGATCCTGCGAAGGGCTTCGCGCACATCCTGACCGACCCGTATGCTGCGGTCGTCCCGCGCGAAGTGCTCGACGACGAGGTGGACGTCCTGATCGTAGGCGGCGGCTTTGGCGGTCTGCTGGTCGCGGCGCGGATGCGCGAGGCGGGGGCGAAGCGCGTGCGTATCGTCGAAAGCGCGGCCGATTTTGGCGGGACCTGGTACTGGAACCGCTACCCCGGTGCTGCGTGCGACGTGGAAAGTTACATCTACTTTCCGCTGCTCGAGGAAACCGGCTATATGCCGGCCGAGCGTTACTCCAAAGCGGCTGAGATCCGTGCGCACTGTCGCCGCATCGCCGAGCATTTCGGCCTGTACCAGGACGCGCTGTTCTCCACGCAGGTGACCGCGCTCGATTGGGACGCAGCCGCCGCGCGCTGGATCGTGCGCACCAACCGCGGCGACACCGTGCGCGCCAAGTTCGTCGTGCTCGCCACCGGCCCGCTCAACCGGCCCAAGCTGCCCGCGATCCCGGGCATCGAAAGCTTCAAGGGCCACAGCTTCCACACCAGTCGCTGGGATTATGCCTACACCGGCGGCACCGCGACCGAGCCGATGACCGGGCTGAAGGACAAGGTCGTCGGCATCATCGGCACCGGCGCGACCGCGATCCAGTGCGTGCCGCCGCTCGCGCGCGACGCGAAGCAGCTGTTCGTCTTCCAGCGCACTCCCTCCTCGGTCGACTCGCGCGACAATAGCCGGACCGATCCCGCGTGGGCGGCGAGCTTGACACCGGGCTGGCAACAGCGCCGCATGGAGAGCTTTACCGCGCAGCTCGCGGGCGATCTCAGTATTCCGGACGAGGTAGCGGACGGCTGGACCGTGCTCGCCCGCGCGATCCGGGGCAAACTCGCCGCAGGAGCCAAGCCCGATCCGGCGGCGCTGCTCGAGGAAGCCGATTTCGAGAAGATGGTCCAGGTGCGCGAGCGCATCGGCAGCATCGTGCGCGATCCTGCCACCGCCGAGGCGCTGAAGCCGTGGTTCAGCCTTTTTTGCAAGCGGCCCTGCTTTCACGACGAATATCTGCAGACGTTCAACCGCCCCAATGTCACGCTGGTCGATACCGCCGGGCGCGGAGTGGAGGCGATGACCGAGCGCGGCTGTGTCGTGGCGGGCAAGGAATACCCGCTGGATTGCCTGATCTACGCCACCGGGTTTGACACTGCGGGCGACCTCGCGCACCGATCGGGGTTCGCGGTGCACGGAGTCGGCGGCCAGTCGCTCTCGGACAAATGGTCGAGCGGGCTCGCGACGTTCCACGGCATGCACGCGCATGGTTATCCCAATTTGTTCGTGATCAGCCAGGCGCAATCGGGGATGTCCCCCAACTTCCCGCACATGCTGAGCGAACAGGCCACCCACGCCGCGCATATTGTGGGCGACAGCCTCGCGCGCGGCAGTCAGACCGTGGAAGCCGATCCCGAGGCCGAGCGCGCGTGGGTTCAGACCATTCTCGACATGGGCGCCGGGCGCGCCAAGTTCCTCGAGAGTTGCACACCGGGCTATTACAACAACGAGGGCAAGGTGTCCGAGGGACTGGCGCGCAGCTTCCCCTACGGCGCGGGACCGATCGCGTTTATCGCCCTCATGCGCGAGTGGCGCGCCAAGGGCGACATGGTCGGCCTCGAAATCGACGGCGCGCACGCGCTCGGGAAAGAGACGGTTTCGGTATGAGCCAGCCACGGAAATCCATTTTCATCACCGGCGCGGCTTCGGGTATGGGGCGCGAGACCGCGCTGCTGTTCGCGCGTCACGGCTGGTTCGTCGGCGCGTACGACGTCAACCAGGGCGGGCTCGATACGCTCAAGGCCGCAATCGGCGATATGCATCTGTTCGCCACGCTCGACGTGACCGACGATCACGCCTTCACCGCCGCCATGGCCCGCTTCGGTGAGACGACCGGCGGCACGCTCGACCTGATGTTCAACAACGCCGGCATCGGCGTGAACGGCTTGTTCGACGAACTCCCATGGGACGAGATCATGCGCGTCATGCAGGTCAACCTGTTCGGCGTGATGATCGGCATCCGTGCCGCCGTGCCGTTACTGCGCGCGACGCCCGGCTCGCTGTGCCTGACCACCTCGTCCTCGTCCGCGATCTGGGGCACGGCAGGGATCGCGACCTATTCCGCCACCAAGCACGCGGTGAAGGGCCTGACCGAGGCGCTGTCGATCGAGCTGATGCGCTACGGCGTGCGCGCCGCCGACCTGCTGCCCGGCCTGATCGACACGCCGCTGCTGCCGGACAAGCTGCGCGCGATGGCTCCGCCCGAGGGAATGTGGCGGCTGGTGCCCCCATCTGAGGTCGCCGAAGCCGTATGGTCCGCCTACCATTCGGACAAGCTCCACTGGTACATCCCCGCCGAACTCCAGGCGTTCGACGTCGAGGTCGCGACCAACCCCGAGCATGTGCGCGCGGAGCGCACTGCGCTCGCCCGCCAGATGGCCGAGTAGGCTGTTGGCCCAACCCCGCGCGGCGCGCCCCGGCCTCGTGTTGGCGATGCTGCTGCTCGTATCCACCTTTGGTTACCTCGATCGACAGGTGATCGGCATCCTTGCGCAGCCGATCAAGCTCGATCTGCATCTGACCGACACGCAATTGGGCGCGCTCGGCGGGCTGGCCTTCGCCGCGCTTTATGTGGTGCTCGGCATCCCGCTCGCCGCGCTCGCGGACCGCACGAGCCGTAGCTGGGTCATCACCGTCTCCTTCGCGCTGTGGAGCGGCTTCTCCGCGCTGTGCGGGCTTGCGACCGGCTTCTGGCAGCTGTTCGCCTTCCGCCTAGGGGTCGGCGTCGGCGAGGCGGGCGGGACCGCGCCGTCCTACGCGCTCATTGCCGACTATTTTCCCGAAAGCCGTCTCGCGCGCGCGATCGCGGTTTATGGGCTCGGCATCCCGGTCGGCCTCGCCAGCGGCGCGTTGTTGGGCGGTTATATCGCCCAAGCCGTGCGCTGGCAGACCGCGTTCCTGGTGGCGGGCATCGCGGGACTGCTGATTGCGCCGATCTTCAAGCTATGCGTGCGCGACCGGCCGCGCCCGCATGGGGAACGCGCCGCACGTGTGCCGATCGGGGATGTGTTCGCCCTCCTGCTGCGCAAGCCGAGCTTCTGGCTCATGTCCATCGCCGCGGGTCTCAGCTCCATGATCGGCTATGGGCTGGGCTTCTGGGTGCCCTCGGTACTGATCCGCTCGTTCCACTTCGATCTTATTCAGACCGCGCAGTTTGGCGGCTCGCTTATTCTGATCGGCGGCAGCGCGGGCGTGCTCGGCGGCGGCTGGCTCGCGACACGGCTGGGTGGGCGCGACCGGGGCATGTACGCCAAACTCCCCGCGCTCGCATGGCTGGCGAGCGCGCCGCTATACGCGGCCGCGCTGCTGGCGAAATCGCCCGCCGCTTCGTGGGCGTTTTTCCTGCTGCCCAACGCGCTCAACATCCTGTGGTTCGCGCCCGTCACTACCGCCGTCCAGAACCTTGTGCCGCCCGCCATGCGCGCGACCGCGTCCGCATGCTTCCTGCTGATCACCAATGTGATCGGTCTTGGTCTGGGCACGCTCGTGCTGGGCGCGCTGTCCGACGCGATAACGCCGCGTTTCGGCGTAGAGGCGTTACGCTATAGTTCGGTTGCGATCCTGGGCTTCTATTTCGTCGCGGCGGGGTTGATCCTGCTCGCGGTTCGCCCGCTGCGCCGCGACTGGGTGCAAGATGTGCGTCCGGTATCCCTGTCTGCCTGACCTTAAGCCGAAAGGATAGCCGCATGTCGATCCTAGAAGACGCTCCCAAAGTCCTCGCGCCCGAAACCGGCGACGCCGCCGCCATCGACGATCTGCACGCCGCCTTCGCCGCACAGCGCCGCGCGTTCGCCGCCGATCGTTCGCCTACGCTGGCCGAGCGGCAATCGCGCGTCGGCAAACTCATCCCCATGCTGCTCACCAATCGCGCGCGCATCGCGGACGCGCTCGCGCAGGATTTCGGCGCGCATCCGGTTGGCGCGTCCGATTTGATCGAGGTGCTGGGCGTGGTGGGCCGCGCGCAATACGTTCTCGCGCGCATGGAGGAGTGGATGCGCCCGCAACCGCGCGAGGCCGATGCGGCGCTGTTCGGCTCGGGCCATGCCTATCTTCAGCTTCAGCCCAAGGGCGTGGTCGGTAACATCGTGCCGTGGAATTTCCCTTTCGATCTCTCGGTCGGTCCGATGATCGAGATGCTCGCGGCGGGCAACCGCGTGATCGTCAAACCGTCCGAATTCGCCCCCGCCTGCGCCGAACTGCTCGCCGAGATGGTGCGCGAGACGTTCGATCCCACGCTCGTCCACGTCACGGTCGGCGAGCACGAACTCGCGCGTGCCTTCTCGGCGATGCCCTGGGACCATCTCCTCTACACGGGCAGCCCCAATGTCGGGCGCATGGTGATGGCGGCGGCCGCGCCCAACCTCACCCCCGTCACGCTCGAACTCGGTGGCAAGTGCCCCGCGCTGATGACGCCCGGATCGGTCACGGCGCGCAACGTCGAATCGATCGTAGGCACCAAGATCATTAAAAACGGCCAGATGTGCGTCTCCCCCGATTACGCGCTCGTGCCGCGTGCCGATCTCGGCGCCTTCGTCGATCACGCGCGCGCGTTCATGGCGCGCGTCGCTCCCGATTATGCGCGTGGGGGCGAGGTGACCGGCATAATCTCGCTCAGGCACCTCGATCGTCTCGAAGCCCTGCTGCAGGATGCACGCGACCGACAGAGCCAGGTCGTCACGCTCGAGGCGAACGCGTCGTCCGACCGCGCGACGCGGCGGATGCCGATGTCGCTTGTGATCGATCCCGCGCTGGACCTGCGGCTGATGGAGGAGGAGATCTTCGGCCCGATCCTTCCCGTCGTGCCCTATGACGATCTGGGCCAGGCGATCGAACGCATCAACGCGGGCGAACGTCCGCTCGGTCTCTACGTCTTCGGGGACGACAGCGCGCAGACCGACCGCGTGATCGCGCAAACCCACTCGGGCGGCGTCTCGGTCAACGCGTGCGCGCTCCAAGGCGCGCTGCCCAGCCTCGGCTTCGGCGGTTCGGGGATGAGCGGCATGGGCCGCCATCACGGGCTGGAGGGCTTTCGCGAGTTCTCCAACCCGCGCGGCGTTGTCGTGCGCGGCGAGGGCGACATGATCGACGCCTTCTACGCCCCCTACGCCCGCGCGTCCGCGATCGTGGATCACCTGCTCGCTGGGTAACCCCCATCATCCCGGCCTCGTGCGGGGACCCCGAGCTGCGTGGCACCCGCGCGGTCCGACCGGTCCCGACCCGTCTCGCGGGGGTCCCGGCACAGGGCCGGGATGACGGGCCGTGAACCGCGCTACGCCGCGCGCGCCGCGTCCGCCGTCGGCAGCCGGTAGTGCGCGAACTGCCGCCGCAGTTCGACCTTCTGGATCTTGCCCGCCGCGGTGTGCGGCAGCGCGTCCACGAACACCACATCGTCGGGCTTCCACCATTTGGCGATCTTGCCGACGAGATAGGCGAGCACGTCGTCGCGCGTGACCTCCGCGCCGGGCTTGCGTACGATCACCAGCAACGGCCGCTCGTCCCACTTGGGATGCCGCACCCCGATCACCGCGGCTTCCGCCACGCCCGGGCAGCCGACCGCGATGTTCTCGACCTCGATCGAGCTGATCCACTCCCCGCCCGACTTGATCACATCCTTCGAGCGATCGACGATGTTCATATAGCCCATCGCGTCGATCGTCGCGACATCGCCGGTGTCGAACCAGCC
>JAABUQ010006590.1_pt1 | contig 17494 bp, 22 predicted proteins | sample 5560001 | NCBI WGS metagenome assembly JAABUQ01 (sample SAMN10711888, study PRJNA513371) | rock metagenome | isolation source: Antarctica rocks | place: Antarctica: Victoria Land, Finger Mt nord | collected 2015-12-18
AGCGTCCTGCGCACGCTCTCTCGGACCACGTCGGGCCCCGCCTTGATCGATGCCGTCGTCCAGCTCGCACATCCCGCCGTCCCCATCCCCGGCTGAGTCCCCCTCCGGGGCGCTAATCAGTTACCTTGTCCATCTATCGCTTCAAGGGCAAATTGATGCTGAGTCGGGACACCATTCCGTGGAATATTGACAATCTAAAGAGCATTACACATGTCGACAAGGGGGGCAAAATCTCCCCACGCAGCCCAATGGCCTTGAATACGAGCACAGGGAAAATGGAGCAGGTGCAGTTGCATCATGTGCTCCGTGCCGAGGAAATGCCCATTGAAGAAGTGCTCGCGTCGCAAAATCGGTGGAATGGCACGACGGGTGGCCGGCTGCACCTCCCGGGGCCCCTCCCGGCCGGCTTGACGAAGGCAGACAACAATTCGCCGGCCTGGAAGAATTTCCGCCAGAGCTGGTTCCAATTCCGACTCCAGCAGGCCCTCGACGAGGGTCAAGTCGATCCCGCCGCCCTCAATATGATGCGGGACACCTTGATCGCCCGGGGCTATAAGCTCCCCTGATCAATGGAGGAGGTGCGCTATGGACGTCGAAGCGGTCGTGCGCGAGATCCGGGACCTCATCGACCCGGAGTATTTCGGGCCGGTCCCGGAAGAGGACATCGAGGCGGCGGAGCGGGAGATGGGCCTGACCCGGCCCCTGCCACCGACCTACCGCACCTTCCTCCGGTATTTCGGGGCCGCGATCTGCAACGCACACGACATCGCCGGGCTGTCGGACACCCGCCATGACGGCCCTAAGTTTCCATCCTGGCTCAACGTCATCGACTCGAGCCAGGCCCTGTGGGGCGGCCCGAACGAGGTGAACGGGATCGACCGCCACCTGGTCTACCTCACCAGCAACGGCGGCGGCATCTACTACTACCTCGACACCTCGGTGCGGGACGCCGACGGCGAGTGCCCCGTCGTGGCGCTGGGGCCGGGCTATCCCGGGGTCGTCGTCGGCGCCAACTTCCTCGACTTCCTCCGCAAGGTGGACGCCGCCGAGGGGGAGCCCCTGCCCGAGCCCGATCCCGCGTACTGACCAACCCCGGGCCCGCTGGGCGGGTGGTCAATCGGTGAGGTGCGCCATGGACGTCGAAGCGGTCGTGCGCGAGATCCGGGACCTCATCGACCCGGAGTATTTCGGGCCGGTGCCGGAGGGGGACATCGAGGCGGCCGAGCGGGAGATGGGCCTGACCCGGCCCCTGCCACCGACCTACCGCACCTTCCTCAGGCACTTCGGGGCCGCGATCTGCAACAAACACGACATCGCCGGGCTGTCGGACACCCGGCATGACGGCCCCAAATTCCCCTACTGGGATAATGTCATCGACTCAAGCGAGGCCCTGTGGAATACCCCGTCGAGGGGCCTTGGAGTCGACCGCCACCTGATCTACCTCACCAGCAACGGCGGCGGCATCTACTATTACCTCGACACCTCGGCGACCGACGCCGACGGCGAGTGCTCCGTCGTGGTGCTGGGGCCGGGCTACCCGGGAGTCGTCGTCGGCGCCAACTTCCTCGACTTCCTCCGAAAGCTGGACGCCACCGAAGGCGAGCCGCTCCCCGAGCCCGACCCCACGTGCTGAGCACTCCAGGCCCGCCGGGCGGGTGGTCAATCGGTGAGGTGCGCCATGGACGTTAAAGCGGTCGTGCGCGAGATCCGGGAGATCATCGGGTCGAGCTACTTCGGGCCGGTCTCGGAGGAGGACATCGACGCGGCCGAGCGGGAGATGGGCCTAACCCGGCCCCTGCCCCCGACCTACCGCATCTTCCTCCGATATTTCGGCGCGGCAAACACCAGTGGACATCAGATCGCCGGGCTGTCGGACACCCGTCATGACGGCCCCGAGTTCCTGTACTGGGATAATGTCATCGACTCAAGCGAGGCCCTGTGGAATAGCCCGTCGAGGGGGCTTGGAGTCGACCGGCACCTCCTCTTCCTCACCAGCAACGGCGGCGGCATCTATTACTACCTCGACACCTCGGTGCGGGACGCCGACGGCGAGTGTCCCGTCATCGCGCCGGGGCCCTGCTACCCCGGGGTCGTCGTCGGTACCAACTTCCTCGACTTCCTCCGGAAGTCGGACACGACCGAGGGGGAGCCCCTCCCCGAACCCGACCTCTCGTATTGAACGCTCCGGGTCACGGGGCGGAGACGGCGCCATGTCTCCCCCGATCTGTTGGCGACACCGGCGATGCGCCCCGGGTCGACCCGGCGTCGGGCACGGTCCGGGTCGCGGCGCGCCGGGGCTCGGCCTTGCCCCCGGCGCGAGTTGACGGCCCGGCAACGGCGTCCTAGGGTGCAGTCAGCCCGGCCTGCGCCCGAGGGCCCCGAAGACGGGGCCGGGGGCGGCCCGGGCGGGGCCGTCGAACGACCCCGATCTGCCCGCAGAGGTCGACGCCGACGCCGGCCGCCGACGCCGCCCCACCCAGGAGGTCCCGTCCCATGTCCTTGCGCGCCGTCAGGCGGGAGTCGAACAACGCCCACTCGCCGCTCCAGATCTACCTCCAGGACATCAACGAGACCCCGCTGCTCTCGGCCGAGCAGGAGCGCGAGCTCTCCCGGAAGATCGCCGAGGGGGACCCTTACGCACGCGACCACATGGTCAAGGCCAACCTCCGGCTCGTGGTGAACATCGCCCGGGGCTACCTGGGCAAGGGGATCCCCCTGGAGGACCTGATCGAGGAGGGCAACCTCGGCCTCCTCCGCGCCGTCGAGGGGTACGACGAGGGGCTCCAGACGCGATTCAGCACCTATGCGAGCTACTGGATCAAGCAGTCGATCCGCCGGTCGGTGATGAACAGCGGCAAGGTCATCCGCCTGCCGGCGTACATGGTCAGCCTGCTCTCGAAGTGGCGGCGGGCGACCCTGATCCTGACCGACCGGCTCGGCCGGGCCCCGACCAACGACGAGGTGGGCAAGGCGCTTCGGCTCTCGAAGAAGAAGATCGGGATCGTCGCCAAGGCGATCCGCGTCAACAACCTGACGCCGCACCCCGAGGGGGACGACGAGGACGGCTTCGCCATCGGCGAGATCCTCACCGACGACAAGGCCCGCCCGGTCGAGGACGCCCTGATCGAGACCGACGACCTCGACCGGATCTTCCGGCGGATCGACCAGCTCGACGCCCGCGAGGCGAGCGTGATCCGGATGCGGTTCGGCCTCGAGCCGCACCCGCCGATGACCCTCCGCGAGGTCGGCGAGAACCTCGGCCTGACCCGCGAGCGCGTCCGCCAGCTCGAGACCCAGGCGCTGGCCAAGCTCATGAGCGGTTTCGCCCCGGAGGTGAAGGTGGGCAACTGAGCCGCGGCCGGGCCGGGCCGGGCTCGGATCGAATTGTGGGAATATCGCCGGCCGATCCGGGTCATAATCTCGCGGGACGGCCTGCGCCCCCCGAAGCTCGCCGGCACGGCGGGGGGGGCCCGGTCGCGGCGAGACCGCCGTGACCCCGCCGCCCGCGACTCCTCCGAGGATGAACCGCGATGGCCGATCGACGGACCTTCCTGCCCCGGCTCGAGGCGGTCGAGAGTCGAGCCCTGCTGTCGACAGTCGCGCCCGTGATGTCCCACCCCGCGGCGGTCGCGCCCGCGGCGACTTCGACCTCGATCCTGCTCCAGGCGAACTTCCAGGGCCGCTACACGCCCGGCCTCGGCGCCCCGGTCCTGACCCTCTCGGCCTCCCGGGGCACGCTCGCCCCGTACGGGGCGGGGACCGTCTCGGGGACCGTCGACCCGTTCGGCACGACCTTCTCCGGCCGCCCCCCGGGCCTGATCACGATCACCACAGCCCGGGGACACCTGAACCTCTCGCTCTACGCCCCGACGACGACGGGCCTCCCCGCCCCGCCGGGGATCCCCCTGACGATCGCCCGGTTCGCCCTCCGGATCGACGGCGGCGACGGCGTCTTCGCCCGGGCGACCGGCCAGGGCACGGCCTACCTCGCCTTCAACGAGGTCGGCGGCTTCTCGATCGTCTTCAGCGTCCGCGCCCGCCGGGCCTGAGCCGGCCCGGGGCCTCGCCGGCGCGGGGGCCGGCGAGGCCAGGCCGATCCGGTCCGGTCAGCGGAGGTTCCTCGTCCGGAGCTGGACCAGGGCGGCGAGGGCGACGATCTGCGGCTGGCTGAGGATCCGGACCCTCGCGGCGAACTTGACGTGGATCGCCTGGAGGAAGTTGTCCGCCACCACCCCCTGCGCCACGGTCCCGACGTGCAGCCCGTCGGCCAGGACGAGCGAGCGGTAGTCGTTGCTCGAAGTGGTCAGGCTGATCGTCGTCCCGCCGAAGGGGACCGATGATCCCCCGCCCCCGGCCCCCGCGACGATGGCCGTCGCCGCGGCGAGGTCCGACAGCGCGACCCTCGGGTTCGTCGCCTCGACCGCGTGCAGGTGCGCGTTGTACTGGGCGATCCCCTGGTCGGCCGCGGCCACCAGCGCCTGGGCCTCCGGGGTCGTCGCCAGGGCCCGGACGATCGGGGCCTGGCTCAGGGCCGGGACCGTCGCGACCACGACCTTAACGTTCGGGTTCGCCGCCAGCAGGGTGCCGACCGCCGTGTCGAGGTTCGCCTGCGCCGTGGCCTCGATCTGGGCGAGCTGCGCCGCCGCGACGTCGGGGGCCGGCAGGACGCCGCCCGCGGCCACGCCCCGGAGGTAGCGGAGGAAGTCGATGCCGCCGACGAAGATCGAGACATACGCGATCCCGCCGCCGGCCACCTGCCGGGCCAGGCCCGGGAGCTGGTTGGCGATCATGTCGCCCGAGGTCGCGTCGGATCGCGCCCAGTTCGTCGCGAACCCCTGGTCCCTCGGCTCGCCCCGGCTCGCCGTCGTGAACGGGCCGAAGCCGGCCTGCTTCGTGGAGGCGAGGATCTCGACCCAGTTCCGCGCGTGCGTCCGGTCCGGCGGGTAGAACTGGTACTCGTCGGTGTAGCTGTCCCCCAGGGTCCCCACCAGCCCGACGCTGTGCGCGGCATGCCCATTCAGGACGAGCCGGGCCTCGAGCGATTCCAGGGCCTTCGGCCGGAACGCATTCCTGTTCGCCATCTGCGGTCCCCTTCGGTTCGTCCGGTGCCACGGGCCCGGCGGGGAAGACTCCCGCGCCGGTCCATCGAGCCTTGTCGACGACCATAACACGCCGGCCCATTCATCGCAAATATCCCAAATAACTTATTCATCGCAATTAGCCACTACCGATGTACGGTCCATCCGGGAACGATCGGGGGGAGAAGGTCGAATCGGGTCGTGGTTTCTGGTATGAACGGGAGCCCCGCACCGGCCGGCCGTCGGGCGGCCGGGCGCCGACCGTCACCCCGAGCGTTCGCCGATGCCGCCGGAGTCTGTCGAGGACCGCCCTGCGCCGGACCGCGTCCTGATCGACGACCGGCTCGCCCTCGCCCTTGCCGCCGGGGTCGGGGCGGGGCTGGACGCGGTCCTCGCCGAGTTCGAGGCCCGGATCGAGGCGATCGTCCGGTGCGGGCCGGGGCCGAGGTGCTGATGTCGTTCGCAATGGTCGGCCTCTTCATCGCCGCCGGCGTCTCCTCGGCGATCACGCGCCATCAGGTCGCCGTCCATCTCCGAGACCCCGGGCGCGACGAGGCCGACGCCCGATGACGATCGACGCCCCGAGCGCGTTTCTGGCCCTGCCGTTCGCGGCGCTGCTGGGGGCGATCGCGGTCCTGCCGCTGGTCCCGGCCGCGGCCCACGCCTGGGAGCGGAACCGGTCGAAGCTGCTGGCGAGCCTGGTCCTGGGGGCGGTCGTCCTGCTCCACTACGCGTGGCGCGGGTGGGGCTACCACGGCGCCGAGGCCGGGGGCCGGTCGGTCCTCGCCGTCCTCGAGCACGCGGTCCTGCGCGACTACGTGCCGTTCCTGGTCCTGCTGTTCAGCCTCTACTCCATCGCCGGGGGGCTCTGGATCGAGGGGGACCTGCGGGCCCGCCCGGCGGTCAACGTCGCCTTCCTGGCCGTCGGGGCGGTGGCGGCGAGCCTGGTCGGGACGACCGGGGCGTCGATGATCCTGATCCGCCCGCTGCTCCAGACCAACAGCGGGCGGACGCACGTCCGGCACACGGTGATCTTCTTCATCTTCGTCGTGTCGAACGTCGGCGGCTGCCTCCTGCCGATCGGCGACCCCCCGCTGTTCCTCGGCTACCTCCAGGGGGTCCCGTTCTTCTGGACCCTCCGGCTGTTCGGGCCGTGGCTGTTCACGGTGTCGCTGCTGCTGGCGATCTACTACGCCTGGGACGTCGTCGCCTACCGTCGCGAGCCGGCCGAGGCGATCGCGGCCGAGGCCGCGAAGTACGTCCCGCCCCGGCTCGGCGGCAAGCGGAACCTGGCCTGGATCGCGCTGGCCGTCCTGACGGTGGCGCTGGTCGTCCCCGGCCGGGCGCTGCCGGGGACGAGCGTCGCGGCCCCCCCGTTCCTCCGCGAGGCGATCCTGCTGGCCCTGGCCGGGCTCTCGGCCCTGACGACGCCCCCCGGCCTGCGGATCCTGACCGGATTCACCCTCGCGCCGATGGCCGAGGTGGCCTGCCTCTTCCTGGGGATCTTCGTGACGATGCAACCGACGCTCGAGATCCTCCGGGCACGAGGCCGGGACCTCGGGATCGAATCGCCTCGGGCGTTCTTCTGGATGACGGGGGGCCTCTCGGGCCTGCTCGACAACGCGCCGACGTACGTCGCCCTGCTCGAAGTGGCCCGGTCGCTGCCCGCGCGGGCCGGCGTCGAGGTCGTCGGGCTGATCGGCGACGGGACGGTCGACTCGGGGCGACTCGCGGCGATCTCGCTGGGCTCGGTGTTCCTGGGGGCGATGACGTACATCGGCAACGGGCCGAATCTTATGGTCAAGTCGATCGCCGAGTCGCGGGGGGTGGCGATGCCGAGCTTCTTCGGCTATGCCGGGTACAGCCTGGTCGTTCTGCTGCCGGTGCTCGCGCTGGCGGCTTCCCTGTTCGTGGGCTGAGCCGTCCCGAGGCGCAACGGGTTGCCCGCGGAGGCATTTTTCTCCGGATCGGGGGCAATAACGCCGGGGAGGCCCCGAATTCCTGTTGTCGGGCGAGGCGACCGGGACGACGGACACGGCCGCCGCCCCTGGATGACGACGGGTCCGAGACCGACCAGACCAGACCAGACCAGACCAGTCCAGACCAGGACAGGAACAGGAGAGACGACCATGGGATGCCGGCTGATGGGAAGCTCGCTGATCAAGAAGGCCATCCTCGGCACCGCCCTGGGGACTGGGGCGGTCTATCTCGTCTTCGGGGCGTCGGCCCCGAGCTACCTGAAGACGACCTTCCACCGGGTCCGCGCCAACGCCAAGGGCGCGGTGCCGGTGCAGTTCGAGATCGACCGGGCCCGCGAGGAGATCGCCGGCCTCGAGCCCGCGATCAAGGAAGGGATCGCCCAGTACGTCCGGGCCGAGTCCGAGATCAACGCGCTGGGCCGCGAGATCGCCACGACCCGGGCGAACCTCGAGCGGGAGAAGACGGCGATGAACGCGCTGCGGGGCGGCCTGGAGGCGGGCGAGTACCGCCTGGCCGGCACCGTCAGCTACTCGGCCGAGGAGATCAAGGCCGACCTGGCCCGTCGGCTCGACAGCTACCGCCTGAACACGAAGGTCGTCGAGAACCGCGAGGCGACGCTCAAGGCCAAGCAGAAGACCCTGCTGGCGGTGAAGGAGCAGCTCAACCAGATGGCGACGACCAAGAAGGCGCTGCTGGCGAAGCTCGAGGGGATCGAGGCCCGGCTCCGGATGATCGACACGACCCGCGAGAGCCGCGACTTCAACTTCGACGACAGCGCCCTGGCCCGCGCCAAGCAGACCGTCACGGGCCTGGAGCGCCGGCTGAATGACATGGCCCGCCAGGCCGAGCTCGAGGGCAAGTACTCCGACACCGGCGTGCCGATCGCCGTGGAGCCGGGCCGCGACGTGGTCAAGGAGCTGGACTCCGAGTTCGGCCCGCCGGCCAAGAAGGCCGCCTCGGACAAGAGCCTCTGAGCCGCAGGCCGAGCTGAGATGACCCGAGCCTCCGCCGAGGCCATCCCCGCCCCGCCCCGACGGGGCGGACCCGGCCAACGGGTCCGCCCCGGCCCGGCGGGGCGGTCGGCTTGACCCCGGGCCCGATCGCGACGGCCCCCGACGGCACGGCTCGGGGCCGGCGATCGTCCCGCCCCCGCGGGCCGGCCGGCCGGGCAGGGCCTCCCCCCGGCCGACGCCCGCCCCGCGCCCCGTTGACAATCCCTCCCGTACCGTGAATGGATTTCCCCATGGTCAAACCGGACAGCAAGGCAACCATGCTGGGACAATGGCGGATCGCGCTCCGGCAGGCGGAGGACGCGGCGAAGGCGGGCCGGTACGACGAGGCGATCGCCCTGGCGACCCGTCCCGACGTGGCGGGGCACCACCACGCGGCGGCCCTGCGCGACCGGATGGCGCACGACCTGATCGCCCGGGGGACCCGCCGGGCCGAGGCCGACGACCTGGCGGGGGCCGTCGAGGACTTCCGCCTGGCCGAGTCGCTCGGCGTCGGGCCCGACACGCTGGCCGCGGCCCGGCTGAACGTCGCCGACCGGGTCGCCGTCGAGGTCCGGATCGACCTCGAGGCGGGCGAGCCCGGCCGGGTGGTCGAGCGGGTCGACGAGCTCGCCCGGCTCAAGATCGGCGGCCCGGCGCTGCGGCGGATCCGCGAGGTGGCCGAGTCCTGGCGGCTGGCGATCGACGACGCCCGCCGGGGCGAGTTCGGCCGGGCCCACGAGGCGCTGGACCGCGCCGAGCGGTTCGCCGCCGGCACGCCCCCCGCGGCGCTGGCGTCGGCGCGTCGCGACCTCGCCGCCCGCCAGGCGACGGCGCACCCGAGGGTCGAGGCGCTGTACGCGGCGCTGGAGGCGGCGCGATGGCCCGAGGTCCTGGCCGCGGCCGACCTCGTGCTCGAGGCGATCCCCGAGCACCCGGCGGCCCGGCAGGCGCGGACCAAGGCCTGGCAGCAGATCGGCGCGATCGCGCCGTCGACCGCCTCGGCCTGGCCCGGCCGCGCCCCGCGGATCATCCCCACCGGCCTCGGGCTCGACCCCGCCCCGGCCGACGCGGGCGGCCCGGCCTCTCCCCGCGCCCCCAAGCCCGGGGCGGCACCCCCGGCCCGGGCGCTCGCGCAGTCGGGCCAACCGGGGCCGCAGGGGCGGTTCCTCCTCTGGGTCGACGCCGTCGGCGGCTTCCTCGTCTGCCTGGACGACCGCGTCGTCCTCGGCCGAGCCGGGGCCGACGGCACCGCCGACGTCCCGCTCCTGGGCGACCTGGCCCGCGACCACGCCGCGGTCGTTCGCGACGGCGACGGCTACCTGATCCGGGCGACCCGGCCGACCTTCGTCAACGGCCAGCCGGTCGAGACCGCCCCGCTCCGCGACGGCGACGTGATCCGCCTGGGCACGAGCGTCGAGCTCGAGTTCCGCCAGCCGAGCCCGGTCAGCGCCACGGCGCGGCTCGAGGTGGTCAGCCGGCACCGGCTCCCGCTCGCCGTCGACGCCGTGATCTTGATGGCCGAGACCTGCATCATCGGCCCGTCGTCGCAGGCCCACATCGCCGCGCCGGGGGTCGACGGCCCGGTCGTCCTCTACCGCCAGGGGTCCGGGCTCGCCTGCCGGGCCCCGGGGGCCTTCGAGGTCGACGGCCGGACCTGCGCGGCGCGGGCCCCGATCACCCTCCAGTCGAGCGTCCTGGGCGAGGGATTCTCCTTCAGCCTCGAGCCCCTCGGCTCCCGGTCCTCCCCCTGCTGACGGGGCCGGCCCCCTCGCGGGCGTTGCGGGACGCCCCGGCGTCGGCGAAGCTGGACCGTATACAATGAACGCGGCCGAAAGTGAAGGGCCCCCGCCGACCCGGGGCGAGGAGCGGATCTACGAAGAGGTGATTCTCGACATCCGAGGCAATCCCAGGGGGATCATCGGAGAACTGACGCCGGACGGCGAGGTTCAATTCAAGATCAATGTCGTCGATAACGGGGGCCCGGGGTACCGACCTCTTCCGGAGGATGATGGCCGCCTTCGGAGACGGCGTGAGGTCGATCCGGGGGTACTGGCCGTCCGGTATCAACAAGGACAAGGTGAACGACCTGGTGAGCCGGGGTGTCCCGCTGGAGGACGCTGTGCAGCAAACCTGGACCGCAAGGCGAGCGGCCGAGGCGGGATTCTCAAGGGTCCGAGAGATCCGGGCCGTGCCGGGCGACCCGGGAGGGCTGCCCTATCATTCCATCGAGGTCGTCTTCGAACCATGATCCCCGCCGTTGCACCGCCCTCCGAGGCCGAATTGTCGTCCCAGCTCAGGCGGATGGCCGCGGCGGGGGTGTCCGTCCGCGACCTCGTCGAGCATCTCCGCCGGGTGTTCCCGGGCCCGGATGTCAGCTTCGCGGTCGTCCTCGCATTCAAGCGGGCCTTCCACCTCCCGCTCCTGGAGGCGAGGCGGATCGAGGGGAGCGCCCTCCTCGGCGGGACGCTCTACACCCCCGAGCAGACCGAGGCCCTCTTCCGTCCCCTCATCGACCGGGACCGGGACTCCTGGGATGTCTGAAAGTCGCCCGACGGAGCCCGAGGAGATCACATGACCACCGACTCGATCCGGGCGGCGATTCAGGCCCGCCCCTTCAAACCCTTCGTGATCCGGACCGGCGACGGCTCGACCTACGCGGTCACGCACCCGGAGCTGATCACCCAATCCAAGGGCGGCCGGACTATCATCATCTTCGGGCCGGGCGACGAGGAGCTGTCCATCCTCGACCTGTTGCTCGTCACCGCTTTGGAGTACCGATCGTCGATCTCGGCCCATTGAAACGGCCGGGGCCGGACTGCGGCCGCTGCGGGAATTCCGGCAATATCCGCGGGCGAATTCCTAATAACTAGCAACTCGCCCCGGGCCGCAGGCCGGGCATCCCGAAGGGAGTTCTTCCGATGAGCGCGACGGCCCGAGAACAGACCGGCGCCCCGATGAACGAGACGATCGACTACGGCTCGGGCCCCGACCGGCCCGCGGGGTCCCCCACCATGCCCATTGCGTCGCCCCAGGCTCCCCACCGGTACACCTACGGCTCGGGCTCGCGGCCGCTCGACGGCTACACGATCAAGCGGGCCATCGGCCGCGGCGGCTTCGGCGAGGTTTACTACGCCACGAGCGACTCGGGCAAGGAAGTCGCCCTGAAGCTCATCACCCGCAACGTCGAGGTCGAGCGCCGGGGCGTCGCCCAGTGCATGAACCTCAAGTGCCCGAACCTCCTGACGATCTTCGACATCCGCACCAACGACGCGGGCGAGACGTTCGTCGTCATGGAGTACGTCGCCGGCCCGAGCCTCGCCGGGGTCCTGGAGAAGTACCCGGACGGGATGCCGGTCCACGAGATCCGCGCGTGGATGAAGGGCCTGGTCGACGGGGTCGACTACCTCCACGACCACGGGATCGTCCACCGCGACCTCAAGCCGGCCAACCTCTTCCTGGAAGAGGGGATGGTCAAGATCGGCGACTACGGCCTGGCCAAGATCGTCTCGCTCCAGGGGGGCTCGGACCACTCCGAGAGCATCGGCACCTGCCACTACATGGCCCCGGAGATCTCCACCGGGAAGTACCACAAGCCGATCGACGTCTATGCGATCGGCGTGATCCTCTTCGAGATGCTCACCGGCCGGGTCCCGTTCGAGGGGGAGACCGTCGGCGAGGTCCTGATGAAGCACCTGACGACCCGCCCCGACCTCTCGCCGCTGGCCGAGCCGTACCGGACGATCGTCGGCCAGGCGCTGGCGAAGGACCCGGCCAACCGGCCCAAGCGGGCCCACGACCTGCTCCTCCCCGACGACACGCCCCGGGCCCGCGACCTCCGGTTCATCGGCGAGGGGAAGGCCGCCGCGCCGGCCGACCCCGGCCCGGCGAAGCCCTGGGGCGGCTGGGCCTGGGAGAAGGTGAAGGCCCGGATCAACAACCCCCGCCCCGCCAACGCGGCCAAGGCCGGCCCGCCGCCGGCGCAGGCCGCGAAGGACCACAAGGCGGCCGAGGACGAGGTCCTCCGGATCGGCGAGCAGGAGCCGGTCTTCTACATCGGCCCGGACACGAGGCCGCCGGCCGCGGCCCGGCCGATCCCCCGGCGACGGCCGTACACGCCGACGATCCGCTGGGTCGGCGACGTGATCCGGAGCGTCCCCATCCCCCGCCCGGCCCGACCGGTCGTCCCGGCCTATGCACCCCGGCCCCGGGCCGCCGCCCGCCCCGCGACACCGCCTCCCGCCCCGCCGTCGCCGGCGCCCCCCCCCTCGGCCCCCGCCCGGCCGAGCGGGCGGGCCCGGCTCGGCGAGCTCGCCTGGTCGATGTTCGCCTCGTCGATCGTCGTCGGCGTCCTGGCCTGGCCGGGCGCCCTGGCGCTGGGTCTCGACCCGGCCACGCACCCGGAAGTCCTCTCGTATCTCATCGGGATGACCCTGATGGGGACCTGGGGGGCGGTCGTCCCGTCGAAGCTCTTCGAAGGCTCGACCGCCAGCCCGACGGTCCGCCGACTCGTCGGGCTGGGGGTGGGCACGGGGCTCGGGCTGTTCGGGGCCTGGGCCGCCGACTGGCTGAAGATCCCGCTCACGTCGGCCTCGAACGCCCCGCTCTACCACGAACTCGGCGTCGTCACCGCGTTCGGCCCGGAGCACCTCGCCCTGAACTTCGCGACCTACTTCGGCCTGGCCTACTTCCTCAACGGCTGGTGGAAGGTCGCGGACCGCGACCGCAAGGGACAGATCCTGCTCCTGCCCGTGGCGGGCTCGGCGCTGATCGCCGCGGCCCTGACGCCCCTCTTCCCCTACCGCGAGGCCTGGATCGGCGCGGTCGTGCCGGCCGTCGCCCTCGCGACCCAGGTCGTCAGCCCGTGGAGCCGCCAGGCCGCCGCCTACGCGACCTACACCCGGGCCGAGGCCAAGGCCGGGGCGAAGGTCAAGGCCGCCTGACATACGCATCCATCCCCCCGCGCAATGCCGCGGGGCGTCCGCAAGGAAATCGCGGAGTGGGCGAATCACTGAGGGGGGCACCGGCCCGCCCCGGTCCGGAGGGGACGCGGGGAGGGAGGGAGCCTCGCCAGACCGTCACGACCGGCCGAACGATCGGCAAGGATTGGAACCCATGAAGCGACTCGCATTCTGGATCGTCCTCGGCGTCGTCGTGCTGAACGTCGCGGGCCGCCGCCACCGGGACCGCGCCTGGGGCGACGGCCCGGGCCGCATGACGACCCCCGTCCCCGGCGGCGCCTGGGCCGACCGCCCGAGCGTCCCCGTCACCACCGTCAGCGATGACGTCCCCGCGCCCACGCCGCCCACCCCGCCGGCGAAGGCCCGGCGGGGCCAGGCCCCCGCGAAGGCGAAGCCGGCCCCGCCCCGGCCCCCGGCCCCGCCGGTCGTCGCCGAGCCGAGGCGACAGCCCGACTGGTTCCCCAAGGACCGGGACGAGGAGGAGGCCCGCGCCCGGACGACCGACGCCCGGGGGATGCGGGTCCTGGTCGGCCCGATCTCGGCCACCGAGTCCAAGGCCCGCGACGAGCTCTCGACCGTCGTCCGGCGCGAGGTGGCGGCCTGGCTCGGCGGCGACTTCCGCTGGAAGAGACCCCCGGCCCCCGATTACGACGCCCTCGTCCGCGACCTCTACGTCCAGCCGGTGGCCGAGAGCCTCGGCGACGTCTCGAAGGACCTCGACGACGTCTACACCCTCTACCGGGCCGGGGCCAAGGTCGACTTCTCCGACGCCGCGAAGGTCCAGTTGATCAAGGCCCACGACCGGATCCTCGTCCGCGACCGGATCTTCCAGGCGGGCGCGGTGCTCGCCTTCGTCCTGTTCGCGCTGGCCGCGCTCGCCGGCTACATCCGCACCGACGAGGCGACCAAGGGCTCCTACACGAACCGGCTCCGGATGCTCACGGCCGCGGGCGTCGGCGCCGCGGGCGTCGCGGTCTACCAGATGCTCGCCTGAGCGGGCGACCGGCCCCGAACCGAGGACCCTTCGATGATCAAGTCGACCTACGCCCGGATGCGACCCTATGCCCGCCGGTTCGGCCTCTGGTCCGACCCGGTCGAGGTCTGGCAGGTCTTCTTCTGGCTGTCCGCCGCCTGCATGGCCCTCGCCTTCCTGATCACGGTCGCGGCCCCGCCCCTGCTGGTCCTGGCGATCCCTGCGGCCCTGGCCCTGTTCATCTGGGCCTGGGCCCGCGAATTCTCCCTCCTGATGCGGCTGGAGGACGGCGCCTTCCCCGGCCACAACGACAAGCTCATCTGGGCGATCCTCCTGATCGTCCTGCCCCCGGCCGGCCTCTTCCTCTTCCGCTCGTACCGGGCCGAGCACTGGCCCGAGCCGAAGCCGGACGCCCCGGCCGACGACCTCTCCTGACCGGACGGAGGCACCGATGCGGGGAAGTTTGTTCCTGGAAGGTTTGGTGCTCGTCGGCGTGCTGATCGTCGTCCCGACGGTCATCTACGCCCTGGCCTCGCTCGTCCGGGGCTTCCCGAGGATCCGGCTCGGCCAGGTCGCGGGGATCGTCGCCGTGGCGGCCCTGGTCTTCGCGGTCTTCTCGGTCGGGCCGGCCGGCGAGGGCCCGGTCATCGTCATCGGCGTGGGGGTGCCGGTCATCGGCTTCTTCACGCTCTGGAGGCGCGAGTTCCTCCAGCTGATGCACCGGGGTCGCGACGAGTTCCCCGACCCGCTCGACAAGGTCGGCTGGTTCCTGATGCTCACGCTCGCGGCGCCGGCGGGGGTCTGGTTCTTCCGGTCCTACCGCCAGGCCCGCTGGCCCGGGACCGCCGTCGGGAAGGGAGCGACGGCCCGGGAGGCGTCGAGCCCCTGGGACTCGGATGAGGACGAGGCCGAGACGGCCGTCGCGGCCGGGTCCCGGTCATGACACAGGGGAGGTCGGCGATGGATGGATTTATGACGATCTTGCTCATCATCCACGCGGTGACGGTCGTGATCCCGACGGTCGGCTTCGCCCTGATCGGCCTCTTGGCGGGGTTCCCGAGGATCCGAATCGGCCAGGTCGCCGGGATCGTGGCGGCGACGGCCTGGGTCCTCGGCTTCTTCACGATGCAATACTGGGAGCTCGGGCGGTACCTCGCCCTCTCGGTGATCGCGACCACGCTCGCCTTCTTCGCGCTCTGGCGGAGGGAGTTCCGGCTCCTGATGCTCCGCCGCGACGACGAGTTCCCCGGGCGATTCGACAAGGTCGGCTGGTTCCTGATGCTCACGCTCGCGGCGCCGGCGGGGGTCTGGCTCTTCCGGTCGTTCCGCGCGGCCCGATGGCCCGAGCCCAAGGGCGACGCCCGCCCGTCGCGGCGCAACCCCTGGGACATGGACGACGAGCAGGGGGCCGACGCCCTCGCCGGCGCGGGCACCGGCCGGGTAGAGTAGACTGGTGGCCGGGCCGGGCGGACCCGGGGGCGAACCCCCTCGGATCGAGCCGGCCCGATGGCCCGAGCCGAGGCCCGACCGACCGATGCCCACCTCCGACGCCGAGTCGCTCCTGATCCGCCAGGTCCGCGCCGGGGACGCCCGCGCCTGGCAGGGGCTGATCGAGCGCTACGAGGGGCGGCTGATCGCCTTCGTCGACAGCCGGCTCCGCGACCGGGCCGCCAGCGAGGACGTCGTCCAGGAGACCTTCGTCGGCTTCCTCACGAGCCTCCCGCACTACGACGAGCGGCGCGACATGGAGGCGTACCTCTTCTCGATCGCCGCGCACAAGCTGACCGACCACTTGCGCAAGCAGGGCCGCCGGCCGATCGACCAGTTCGGCTCGGACGACCACGGCCGCCCGCTCGACGAGGTCGCCGGCGGCGGCCGCGCCGCGTCGAGCATCGCCCGGAGCGACGAGCGCCGCGCCGCCGAGGAGCGGCTGCTCACCGACTCGATGGGGACGCTCGTCCGCGAGTGGCTCGCCCGCGGCGACTTCGACCGCCTCCGCTGCCTGGAGCTGCTGATCGTCAAGGGATGGGCCAACAAGGACGTCGCCAAGTACCTCGGCCTGACCGAGCAGGCGGTCGCCAGCTACAAATTCCAGACGGTCGGCCGGCTGAAGGAGATGGCCCGGCGCTCCGGCCTGAGCCTCGAACACCTCGGCGAGGGCTGATCGCGATGGACCAGGCGCCCGAGAGCAAGGACCCCGCGACGCCCCCGTCGGCCGTCGCGATCGACGCCGAGACCCTCCGCGCGTACCTCGCCGACGCGCTGCCGGCCGGGGACCTGGCCCGGGTCGAGAAGGCCCTGCGCGACTCGTCGGAGCTGCGCGAGCGGCTCGAGTCGGTCCGATCGGGCCGCGAGGACGCCGGCCTGCACACCCTGGGGGCGATCTGGCGGCGGAACCGGCTGACCTGCCCGAGCCGCCAGCAGCTCGGCAGCCTCCTGCTCGACGCGCTCGACCCCGACCTGGCCGAGTACCTGAAGTTCCACATCGAGGTCGTCGCCTGCCCCTTCTGCGAGGCGAACCTCGCCGACCTCAAGGTCAAGGCCGAGGCGACCACCCCCGCCGCCCGGTCGCGGCACGCCCGGATCCTCAGCTCGAGCCGGCACCTCCTGCCCGACGACGGCCGCCCCTGAGCGGGGCCCGAAGAGGCCCCTCGCGCCGGCCCCGGAGGGCAGGCCGCGGCGATCCCGTCCGGCCCCGCATCGGCGCGCAAGGCCCTCGAGATCGTCCCGTTGGCCTCCCTCCGCGACGTGCCGAACCCGGTCGGCTCTCGCTCGGCGCGGGGGGATCGCGGGACGGCCGATCGCCGGCGGGCCATGCCAACGGGCCCGGGATCGGCCGCGTGACGCCGATCGCGGGCCCCGATTCGACTCGCCCGAACAGGACCGAGGTGAAGCGGTCCTGCTCACGCCCGCGGTCCTCCGCTTACCGGGCGGGGGACATCTCGAGACGCGACTTGCCGGCCCGTTCCGTGGGATCCAGCACGGTGAAGGTGTGCCCGGTGTGGCAGCCGTTGCAGTATTGGTAGCCGTTCGGGCGGATGCCGCTGTAGTGGTCGCCTGCGTAAGCCAAATAGGTCCGCGCCGGACGATGGCCCGACACCGCGCCGGTCCATCGGGCCACCTGACCGTGGTCATCCAGCCCGACGAGGACCGACGGGCGAAGGAGATCGCTGGGGACCCAGGCCCTGAGGGCATCCTTCCCGACCAGGGGCAACACCACCTGCTCCTCCCAGGCCCCGGGGACGCGAAGCTGATCGGGATGGTCGAAGCGGTCGCGGTTCGCCGCATAGACCGCGACCGAGGCCACGTTCGGCGGCGGTGAGACCAGCGGGTTGGCGCGGGGATCGATCCGCCCTCCGCTCGATCGATCATGCCAGGGGATCGGATTCCGGATGGCCGTGCTGATGGCGATATCTTCGATGTAACCCATCGCCCCGGCTTTCAATTACCCACATCTCCAGGTGGCCCGCACGGGACCCCCGCGATAAAGTCGCGCCCTGAGGAACGACTGTG
>JAABUQ010006591.1_pt1 | contig 17488 bp, 14 predicted proteins | sample 5560001 | NCBI WGS metagenome assembly JAABUQ01 (sample SAMN10711888, study PRJNA513371) | rock metagenome | isolation source: Antarctica rocks | place: Antarctica: Victoria Land, Finger Mt nord | collected 2015-12-18
TGGTCGAAGACGACTGGGGTGATCCCCGTCAACTGGCGGAAGGCGTTGGGCGATCGTCGGAGGCGTTCGGTGTGGCTCATCCCGGAAGTTTACCAGGCCGGTCGGCTATTGTGCAGCGACTCTATTGAGACCCCGGCCGGCCACCGGGGAGATCCCGATCTCCGGAGTCCGGCCGATCCACATTCATCCGGGACGATACGAGTGCCACCACGAAAGCGGTCCGCCGCGATCCTGATCGGATCGGTCGCCTGCGCATGCCTGGGCTGCGGACCCTCGCCGATCCAGGGCCCGACGGTCCAACCGCCGCATCGGGGGGTGATCTTGAAGCTCCCGGACGACCTCGGATATGCCGAGCTGGTCGTCGAATCCGCCGGGTCGTCGAAGCCGGGTCGGGCCGAGCTGGCGGCCTACTTCCTCGGCCCGGACGCCAAGACGGCCCTCGCCATCCCCGTTTCCGGCGTGACCGTCGAAATCTACATCGCCGAGGCCAAGACGCGGAAGGCGGTGCCGATGGCACTCCAACCCCGACCGGCCGACCCCTCGGCCGGTGCCCGGTTCGCCTCGCCGATCCCCGAAGGATTCGACGGCAACATCGCGGGCCCCAGGATCACGGCCTCGGTCGCCGGCCGGTCGATCGAGGCCCCATGAAGGCGCCTTGATCGATCCGGCTTAACCGCGCTTGAGATAGACGACGCCCAGCGGCGGCAGGTTGAGCGAGAGGTGGAACGGCCGGCCCGACCATCTCCCTTCATGGGCCCAGGTCCCGCCGTCGTTGCCGAAGTTGGAGCCGCCGTAAGTGCCGGCGTCGGTGTTGAGCAGCTCGCGATAGTAGCCGAGATCGGGCACGCCGACGCGGTAGTCGTGGCGGGCGACGGGGGTGAAGTTGCAGACGACAACGACGGGGTCGCGGCCGTCCTTGCCCCGGCGGAGGAAGGCAAGGACGCTGTTCTCCCAGTCGTGGAGCTCGAGCCACTCGAAGCCTTGCCAGTCGAAGTCGACCTGGTGGAGCGCCGGCTCGGCCTTGTAGAGGGCGTTGAGGTCGGCGACGAGCCGGAAGGTCCCCTTGTGGTCCTCGCCGCCGAGGAGGTGCCAGTCGAGCGACTGGTCGGCCTTCCACTCGCGCCACTGGGCGAACTCGTCGCCCATGAAGAGCAGCTTCTTGCCGGGGTGGCCGAACATATAGCCATAGAGGAGGCGGAGGTTGGCGAATTTCTGCCAGACGTCGCCCGGCATCTTCTCGATCAGGGATCCTTTGCCGTGGACGACCTCGTCATGCGACAGGGGCAGGATGAAGTTCTCGGTGAAGGCGTAGATCAGGCTGAAACTCAGGGCGCCATGTTCATACTTGCGGTGGATCGGGTCCTTGTGGAAGTAGGCGAGGGTGTCGTTCATCCAGCCCATGTTCCACTTCAGGCTGAAGCCGAGGCCGCCGAGGTAGGTGGGTCGAGAGACCCCGGCGAAGCTGGTCGATTCCTCGGCCGCGGTGATGATCCCGGGGTGCTCGCGGTGGCAGATCTCGTTGAGCTTCTTGAAGAAGTCGATGGCCTCGAGATTCTCGTTGCCCCCGAAGACGTTGGGGATCCACTCGCCGGCCTTCCTCGAATAGTCGAGGTAGAGCATCGAGGCCACGGCGTCGACCCGCAGCCCGTCGATGTGGTAGCGCTCGAGCCAGAACAGGGCGTTACCCAGGAGGAAGTTGCGGACCTCGGCCCGGCCGTAGTTGAAGATCTTGGTGCCCCAATCCATGTGCTCGCCGAGCCTGGGGTCCTCGTGCTCGTAGAGGTGCGTCCCATCGAAGAAGCCGAGGCCGTGGATGTCCCTGGGGAAGTGGGCGGGAACCCAGTCGATCAGGACGCCGTAGCCGGCCCGGTGCAGGGTGTCGACGAAGGCGGCGAAGTCGTCGGGCGTGCCGTGGCGGGCGGTGGGGGCGAAGAGGCCGACGGGCTGATAGCCCCAGCTCCCGTCGAACGGATGCTCGTTGATCGGCATCAGTTCGACATGAGTGAATCCGGTCTCGGCCAGGTAGTTGACCAGGCGGTCGGCCAGCTCGCGGTAGTTGAGGAACCGGTTGTCCTCCTCGACCACCCGCTGCCACGACCCGAGATGGACCTCGTAGATCGAGATCGGGGCGTCGAGCCCCTGCTTCTTGGCCCGGGTGTCCATCCACTCGCGATCGCCCCAGGCGAACCCGGAGATGTCCCAGACGACCGAGGCGGTCTTGGGCCGCATCTCGGCGGCGAATCCGTAGGGGTCGGCCTTGGCGACGAGGTAGTCGGCGCGGCGGCTCTTGATCTCGAACTTGTAGACCTCGCCCTGGACCAGGTCGGGGAGGAACAGCTCCCAGATCCCGCCCGAGCGGCCCCGCATCGGGTGGCGGCGGCCGTCCCAGCGATTGAAGTTGCCGACCACGCCGACCCGGAGCGCGTTGGGGGCCCAGACGGCGAAGTGGACCCCCTTCACCCCTTCATGGACCCGGACGTGGGCCCCGAGCTTCTCGTAGCTCTTGTAGTGCGTCCCCTCGCCGAGCAGGTGGAGGTCGAAGTCGGTCAGGACGGGGCCGAAGCCGTAGGGGTCGACGAACTCCCAGGAGTGCCCCTCGTGGTTCTCGACCGCCAGGCGATAGGGGAACCGCTCGGATTGGCCGAGGGCGACGAACTCGAAGATCCCGCCGTCGTGGACCCGCCGCATCGGCATCCGGACGCCCGGATCGCCCCCGGCCAGGAGGACGACCCAGGCTTTCTCCGCCTCCGGCAAGAAGGCGCGGATGGCCCGGGCCGGCCGGCCGCCGACCGACACCTCGTGCGAGCCGAGCACGCCGAAGGGGTTCCAGAAATTGCCGTGGACCAGGTGGTCCATCGCGTCCCGGGGCGCGGCCGGGGCTTCGAGCTTCGCGGTGGGCATCGACATCGTCATCGGCTCGTTCGGGCTTTTCATCGTCGAGGGTCCAACACGGTGCGCTCAAGGTATCGGCCCCACGCCGTCGTCGCAACCACCGTGCCCATCGCCCGACACGCCCCGAAGCCGCCGCTCGGCCGGAATCCCGGACGGGCGGCGGGGCGGCGTCGCTTCGGGCGCGGGCGTTTGGTAGGCTGGTGATGCGGTCGGATCGACGGCAGGCCGTCACATCGCGCAAGGTCGGGCCCATGAGTACGGTATTGCTCGTCGAGGATAGCCCGGCCGATCGGGCGCTGTTCCGGGCGATCTTGGGCCGCGCCGGGTTCAAGGTGCATGAGGTCACGCGCGGCCTGGAGGCGGTGGCGGCGGCCCGCGAGGTCCGGCCTCATCTGGTCGTCCTCGACGTGCATCTGCCCGACACCGACGGCCACGCGGTCTGCCGGGCGATCCGGGCCGACCCGATCGGCGCGGGCCTGCCGGTCCTGATGCTGACGGCGCAGGGGCGGGACGAGGACGTCCTTTGCGGCCTGGAGGCGGGGGCCGACGACTTTCTCGTGAAGGACGAGCCGCCGGAGATCATCCTGGCCCGGGTCCGCCGGCTCGTGCAATTCCGCCAGATGGCGACGGTCTCGGTCCTCAACGAGCAGCTCGCGCAGGTCGGCCGGCTGGTCGCCGGGATCGTCCACGAGATCCGGGCCCCCTTGACCGTGATCCGGGGCAACGCCGAGCTGATGGCGCTGGAGCTGGCCGACCACGGCGGGGCCGGCCACTTCATCGAGCCGATCCTCCGCAACGCCAAGACTCTTCAGGTCCGGCTCGACCACCTGATGGCGGCCGTCCGGACCGGACCGAGCGAACCCAGGCCGCTCGACTCGGGCCCGTTGCTCCGCGAGTCCATCAGCCTCTTCCTCAAGGGGACCGACCTCCGCCGCGACCGGGTGGCCGTCGAACTCCAGGTCGAGCCGGGCTTGCCGATGGTCCAGGGGGACGCGGGCCGCCTGATGCAGGTCGTCCTGAACCTCCTGGCCAACGCCCACGAGGCGATCCGGGCCGAAGGGGCCGAGGGGCGGATCGCCGTCAACGCCCACTCGGCCAGCGACTCGGGCACGATCTTCGTGCGGGTCGACGTCACCGACAACGGTCCGGGGATCGCCCCGAGGCATCTCGACCGGATCTTCGAACCCTTCTTCACGACCAAGCAGGGCGGGACCGGCTATGGCCTCTACCTCGCCTCCGAGATCCTCCGCGAGCACGGGGGCCGCTTGACCGCCCACAACGAGGCGAGCGGTGGCGCCCGCTTCTCGATCTGGATCCCCTTGGCCGCCGTCGAGCTGGCCGAGCCCGCCCCGGACCCGAGCCCGGGTTGCGCCGACCCATGAAGCCGACACCGGCCCGGCCGAACCGCTGGCCCCGGCGCCTCCGGCGCTCCTCGGCCCAGTCTTGGAGGATCGCGGCCCCTTCGATCGCCCTCTGGGCGCTCGGGGTCGCCGCGACGGCCACCCTCCCGCGGGCGTGGGCGGTGCCGCTGCTCGCCGGGTTCGGCCTCGGATCGGTCGGGATCACCCTGGCGGCCTGGCGGCGCTGGGAGCGGAGGCGGTGGGCCCGGCCGGTCCGGGCCCTAGTCCGCCACCTCGACTCGTTCATCGCCGACCCCGCGCGGGCGAACAGGCCGCCGGAAGCCCCCAACCTGCTCGAGCTCGTCCGGCCGGTCCGCGACCTCCAGCGACGGTTTCTCGAACTTCAGGGGCGGACCTCGCGCGACGGCGACCATCCCTTCGACGCCGAGGAGAGCGACGAGCTCGCCGCCCTGGCGACCCAGCCCGACCTCCGGATGACCCGGAGCGGGACCTTCGAGCCCCCCGGCGGGATCGGCCCGGACGCCCCGGGCACCGGCGAGTTCTCGACGCTCGACATGATCAACCGCCTCGACGCCCGGACCCTCCGCTGGTTGGAGTCGAACCACTCCGAGCGGTCGTTCCTCGGCTGGACCCTGGCCGAGCTCCGCGAGAAGTCGTTCCTGGAGATCGTCCAGCCCGACGACCGCGACCTGGCCAGGCAGCAACTCCGGATCGCCATCGCCAAGGGGGATGGGCACGGCCTGGTCTACCGGATCACGACCGCGCGGGGCGAGACCCGCGCCGTCGAGCTCAACGTGGGCGTCCGCTACGGGCCGGACCGGCGGATCCTCCACCTCCGCTGCCACCTGGCCGACGTCACGGCCAAGCTCCTCGACGAGACCGAGCTGAGGCGGAGGACCGTCGAGCTGATCCAGGCCAACCACCAGCTCCGCAAGATCAACCGCGAGCTCGAACGCCTCAAGGACCGCTACGGCGATCTGTATCAGAACGCCCCCGCGATGTACTTCGCGGTCGACCGCCGGGGCCGGTTCCTCGAATGCAACGAGACCCTGGTGCGGACCCTGGGCATCCCCCGAGAAACCCTGATCGGCCGACCCGCCGCCGGCCTCCTGCCCGCGAACCGGCCATCCGCCGGGCTCGACCCGTTCGCCGAGCTCTCCCCGACCGGCCCGATCGAGTTCGAGGCCGAATGGGCCCGGGCCGACGGCGAGCCGATCGCGATCTGGGTGACGGGCTCGCCCGTCTCGGCCCAGGATGGCAAGGTCCGCCAGTTCCGCTGCGTGGCGCAGGACGTCACCGCCCGGAGGACCCTGGAGGCCGAGCTCAAGGTCAAGAACGACCGCCTGGCCCGGGCGAACGTCGAGCTATCCCGCAAGAACAAGGAGCTCGACGAATTCACCTACGTCGTCTCGCACGACCTCCAGGAGCCGCTCCGGACCCTGATCGCCTTCTCCGACTTCCTGATGCGCGACCAGGCCGACCGGCTCGACGAGGAGGGCAAGGAGCACGTCCGCTACCTGGTCGAGGCCTCGCGGCGGCTCCGCTCGCTGATCCAGGACCTCCTGAAGCTTTCCAGGGCCGGCAAGGTGACAGCCGACTTCGCCCCGATTAACCTGGACGAGCTGATCGAGGTCATGAAGGCCGACCACGCCGAGTTGCTCCGAGCCCGAGGGGGCGAGGTCGCGGTGGCCGGCCCGCTGCCGGCGATCTGGGGCGACCGCGACCGGATCGGCCAGCTCCTGGCCAACCTCGTCGGCAACGGCCTCAAGTACAACCAGAAGGCCCGACCTTCGGTCACGATCGGGGCCGTCGGGGGGGATGAGGGGCCGATGATCACCCTTTTCGTCCGCGACGACGGGATCGGCATCGAGCCGCAGTTCCACTCGAAGATCTTCCAGCTCTTCCGCCGCCTCCACACCCGAGAAGAGTACGAGGGCACCGGCGCGGGGCTGGCGATCTGCCAGAAGATCGCCCAGGCCCACGGCGGCCGGATCTGGGTCGAGAGCGAACCCGGCGCCGGCTCGACGTTCTTCGTCACCCTGCCCAAGTCGGGGCCCGAACCCTCCTCGGCGGAACGGATCGATATCGGCCATGCACCTTGACTTCCACATCCTCCTGGTCGACGACAGCCAGGCCGACGTCAAGATCATCGAGCGGGCCCTCCGCGAGGCCTCGATCCAGCACCGCCTGACCGTGATCCACGACGGCCGCCGGGCCCTCGAATACTTGCAGAGGCTGCGAGACCCCGCCACCCCGGCCGACCGCGAGCCCGACCTCGTCCTGCTCGACCTCAACCTGCCCGGGATCGACGGGACCGAGATCCTCACCGCGATCAAGAACGACCGCTACCTCAAGACGATCCCCGTGGTCGTCCTGACCACCTCGCGTCGCGAGGAAGACGTCCTCTCGACCTACGAGGCCGGGGCCAACACCTACATCCAGAAGCCATCCGAGTTCCCCCGTTACCGCGACCTCGTCATCACCCTCCGCGGCTACTGGCACGAGACCGCCCTCCGGGTCCCCCGCGACCGGCCCCGCGACTGAGTCAACCTGGCGCGGGACGAAGAAGCCCCACATCCGCAAGGACCGCGAGTCCGTTGGACCGGAGTCCATGAGATCGGGAGTCGCCGACGCTTCGACCCATCCGGATCGAAGACGTCGCGGGATCGCTCGGCTGTGCTGATCGATCCGTTTCGCACCACGTCCAGCTCGCGGGACGGGTTGACCTCGGCCCCCCTCGGCCCTATATTCGTCTAGCCACATGAAAACCACGACCACCGACTCCTTGGCCACGTCCACCCGCCTCTTGAAGGCATTCGCGGACCCGGTACGCCTCCGGCTCCTGAACCTCCTGTTTGACGGCCGAGAGGTCTGCGTCTGCTACCTCCACGGGGCGCTGGAGTTGCCCCAGCCGACCGTCTCGCGGCATCTGGCGTACTTGCGCAAAGCGGGGCTGGTCGTCGGCCGGAAGGAGGGGCTGTGGGTCCATTACAGCCTCGCCAAGCCGGCCGGTGCGTTCCATCGGGCCTTGGTCGGGTGCATCCGGGATAGCTTGAATGACCCCGAGGTCTTCCCGCGCGATCGGGAGCGCCTGGGTCGGGTCGTCGCCTGTTGCGATGATCCCTGAGTTTTTTTCGATCCTTGTATTCGCCCTGCCATATGTAGGGCATGGAGGACGAGATGGAGATCATCGAACTGCTGAAGCGCGAGGTCGAGGCCCGCTATGCCGAGGTCGCCGAGGGGACCGGGGCTTGCGGGTCGCTCTGCGGCTGCACCGGCAACGCGGAGGGGCTGGCGTTGGCCTTCGGCTACTCGGCCGAGGACCTGGCCGGGCTGCCCGAGGGGGCGAACCTCGGGCTCTCGTGCGGCAACCACCAGGCGACGGCCGCCCTGGAGCCGGGACAGGTCGTCCTCGACCTCGGCAGCGGCGCGGGGTTCGACGCGCTGCTGGCCGCCCGCAGGGTCGGGCCGTCGGGCCGGGTGATCGGGGTGGACATGACCGACGCCATGCTGGCGAAGGCCCGGGCCAACGCCGAGAAGGCTGGGCTGGATTTCGTCGAGTTCCGCAAGGGGGACATCGAGGCCCTGCCGGTAAAGGACGGGTCGATCGACGTGGCCCTGAGCAACTGCGTCCTGAACCTCGTCGGTGACAAGGACCGGGCCTTCCGGGAGGTCCACCGCGTCCTGAAGCCCGGGGGTCGGCTATCAGTCTCGGACATGGCCTGGGCCGTCGAGCCCGACCCCGCGGTCCGGGGCGACCTGGAGGCGATCGTCGGCTGCATCGGCGGGGCGCTGGTGCTCGACGACTACCTCGCCCGGCTGGAGCGGGCCGGCTTCCGGCGAATCCAGGTGGAGGCGCACCCCGAGGCCGCCCGCAAGATGGTCGAGGTCTCGGGAGCGGTGCCGCCGCCGGGGGTCGAGCACCTGATGAGCGTCAACCTGACGGCCTTCAAGGAGGGCGTCGCCCTGACCATCGCCGGCTCGGACCCGGCCGGCCAGGCGACGGGCTGTTGCTCGCAAGACTGCTGCCGCTGAAGCCGCATCCGGGGTCATCCCCGGTCGGGAACCGCCCCGGGTGGTGTCCGACCGGGGCGGTTCCCGCCCGATCGTGGTGGCCTGCCGTGGGGCAGGGCTTGCCCTGCCCGAACCGCCGACTGCGGCCCAGTGAGGAGACATCGACCATGAGCATCGCCGCGCCCACCTGCCACCCTCGTTCCCCGGGTCGCCTGTCCTTCCTCGACCGATACCTGACGCTCTGGATCTTCCTGGCGATGCTGATCGGCGTCGGGCTGGGCAACCTCGCCCCTTCGCTGGTTGGGGGGATCACGGGCCTGTCGGTGGGGACGACCTCGATCCCGATCGCCCTCGGGTTGATCCTGATGATGTACCCTCCGCTGGCGAAGGTCCGATACGAGGAGATGGGCCGGGTCTTCCGCGACGTCCGCATCCTCGGGCTGTCGCTGGTCCAGAACTGGGTCATCGGCCCGGTCCTGATGTTCGCCCTGGCGGTGGTATTCCTGCCCGACAAGCCCGAGTACGCCATCGGCCTCATCATGATCGGGCTGGCCCGCTGCATCGCGATGGTGATCGTCTGGAACGACCTGGCCAGGGGCGACCCCGAGTATGCTGCCGGCCTGGTCGCGTTCAACTCCGTCTTCCAGATCCTGTTCTACTCGCTCTACGCCTACATCTTCGTGAAGGTTTTGCCGCCGCTGATCGGCGTGAGCTTCGGGGACGTGGACCTGTCGAGGATCACGATCGGGTCGATCGCCATCAGCGTGCTGATCTACCTGGGCATCCCGTTCCTCGCGGGGATATTGACACGCCTGGCCCTGGTCCGGGCCAAGGGGCGGGCCTGGTACGAGCGGGAGTTCATCCCCCGGATCAGCCCGCTGACCCTGTTCGCGCTCCTCTTCACGATCGTCGTCATGTTCTCGCTCCAGGGCCGCAACATCGTCCGCATCCCGCTCGACGTGGTCCGGATCGCCATCCCGCTGCTGATCTACTTCGTGGCGATGTTCCTCGTCTCGTTCTGGATGGGCAGGAAGCTCGGCGCGGACTACTCGAAAACGGCCACGCTGTCGTTCACGGCTGCGAGCAACAACTTCGAGCTGGCCATCGCCGTCGCGGTGGCCGTCTTCGGCATCCACTCCGGGGCCGCCTTCGCGGCCGTCATCGGCCCGCTGGTCGAGGTCCCGGTGCTGATCGGGCTGGTCAATGTCGCCCTCGCCTTCCAACGTCGCTACTTCCCTGGCGATGAATCGACAGGTTCCCCGGACCCCGAGGCCATCCCGCAAGGAACGACCCCATGAGCCGATCCCGGCCCCGCGCGGCGTGCATCGCCGCCCTGATCCTCGCGTCTTCCGGACTCGCACCAGCGCCGTCGGTGGCCGACCCGGGGCCGTTCGTGCGGGCCCTGTGGCTCCTCCAGCGGTACGGCAACCCGGGATCGACCGACCCCCGCAACGACCAGGGCTTGAAGGCCAAGCTCTCCAAGGCCCTGAAGGACTCGGTCCTCACCGCGAACGAGGTACAAGGACTCATGGACTCCGCGACCTTCAAGAAGCTGGCCGGCGCCGACGCCCGGCTCGACGACGCCGAGATCCGCAAGGCCCTGGACGCCGAAGTGCCGCCGAGCCGCGAGCGGCTGCTCCCGAAGGTCCGGGCCTACGCGGACCTCCTGACCACGTCCCTGGACATGATCGACGAGAAGCACCGCGAGGGGGCCGCCGAGTTCGCCGACTGGCTCGCCGCCAACTACGAGCCCGGCAAGCCGCTCCACGTCACGGTCATCTGCACCGGGAACTCGCGCCGGAGCTTCCTCGGGGCGACGACGGGGAACATCGCCGCCGCCTATTGCGGGATGCCCGAGGTCCGGTTCCACAGCGGCGGGACGGCTCCCTCGGCTTGCAACAAGCGGACGGTCGCGACCCTGAAGGAGATCGGCGTCGGGGTCGAGCCAACGGGTAAGGAGGGCCCTCGCGGCGAGCCCAAGACGGCCAACCCGTGTTACCGGATCGCGTGGGGTTCGGCCGGTCGGTTGGCCGACGAGCCGGCGATGGAAGTGGTCGAGTTCTCGAAGAACTACGCCGACCCGGCCAACCCCCAGGAGAGCTTCGCGGCCCTGCTGGTCTGCGGCGAGGCCGACGAAGCCTGCCCGACGGTCAGGGGGGCGGCCGTGCGGATTTCGATGCCGTACCTCGACCCCAAACTCTACGACGACAGCCCCTTCGAGGCGGCCAAGTACGCCGAGCGCCGGGATGACATCGGCCGCATGATGCTCGCGTCCTTCTTGCAGGCCAGGAACAAGCGCGCGAGCAAATGAGGCCGACGTTCTGGAGCCCAACTCCCGCCGACCACGAATGGAAGCAACCTCGGGGCCGACTTCATCGTCCTATCGTTCGACCGGTGCAAGACCCCGGATCTGTCAGATCTGCGTCAAGGCTGAGGCCGAAAAACGAAAAAAGGGGCCACGACTTGCGTCGTGACCCCTTACGCTAATTCAAACTACCCCCACGGGGACTCGAACCCCGGTCCCTAGGCTGAGAACCTAGTATCCTAGGCCACTAGACGATGGGGGCCTTTGATGGTTCTATCATGGACCCGGGGGCCCCGGATGTCAAGGTCCCCGGCGCGGGGATTCGAGGCGGGCCGAGGCATGCGACGAAGGGACCGACGATGCCCGAAGCGATGGTGGGCGGATGCTCGCTCTATTACGACGACCAAGGGGCGGGGGAGCCTTTGGTCTTCCTCGGCGGGCTGGGGGGGGACCACCGGGCGTTCGGGGTGACGACCCGGCACTTCTCGGGCCGGTTCCGGACCCTGGCCCTCGACGCCCGCGACGTTGGCCGCAGCGGGCGGGCGGCCGGGTCGTACTCGACGGCCGACCTCGCCGACGACGTCGCCGGCTGGCTCGGCGCGATCGGGGTCGAGTCGGCGGCGGTGGTCGGCCATTCGCTGGGCGGCCTGGTGGCGCAAGAGCTGGCGATCCGCCACCCGGGGCGGGTCCGGAGGCTGGTCCTGGCATCGACCCATGCCGGGGCGTCCCCCTGGCGGCGGGCGGTCATCGAGTCGTGGGTCGTGATGCGTCGGCTGAGCACGCCCGGCGAGTTCGCCCGGGTCACGCTCCCCTGGCTGGCGGCGCCGCCGTTCTTCCGGGCGGCGGCCCAGGTCGAAGGCTTGGCCCGGTTCGCCGAGCGGAACGAGTGGCCGCAGGACCCCGAAGCCTTCGCCCGCCAGGCCAGGGCCGCCATCGAGCACGACTCGCGCGATCGCCTCGGCTCGATCCGGGCCCGCTGCTTGGTCCTGGTCGGCGACCTCGACCTCGTCAATCCGCCCTCGACCGCCCGAGAGCTGGCCGAAGGGCTGCCCGACGCTCGCCTGGTCATCCTCCCCGGGGTCGGCCACCTCCCCCACATCGAAGACGGGGCGAGCTTCCGCGAGGCGATCGGCCGGTTCCTCGGCGAACGGCCCTGAGCGGCTCAACGGGCTCGGGTGGCGAGTCCCCTCGCGAGCCGGTTCGTGATACCCTGGCGCTGCCGTTTCCGGGTGTATCGATCGGACTTCGGCTTGCCGATGTGGGTGAAGATCGAGAGGAAGGGGCGGACCCGTGAGCGTGACCCTGGGGATCGACGTCGGGACGTCGGGCACGAAGACGATCGCCATCGACGAGTCGGGGGCCATTCTGGCTTCCGCATCGGCGGAGTATCCGTGCGAGCACCCCCGGCCGGGCTGGTCGGAGCAGGACCCGGAATACTGGTGGCGGGCGACGGTGGCGACCGTCCGCGAGGTTCTGGCCCGGGGGAACTTCCAGGCCGCGGACGTCGCCGGGATCGGCCTGAGCGGACAGATGCATGGGTCGGTGTTCCTCGACGCCAAGGGGGAAGTCATCCGGCCCGCCTTGCTCTGGAACGACCAGCGGACCGGCTTCGAGGCGGCCGAGATCGAGGAGAAGGCGGGGGGCCGCGAGGGGCTGGTCGGCCTGGTGGCCAACCGGGCCTTGACCGGGTTCACCGCCCCCAAATTGCTCTGGGTCCGCCGCCACGAGCCCGGGAACTGGGACCGGGTCCGCCAGGTGCTCTTGCCCAAGGATTACATCCGTTACCGACTCTCCGGCACGTTCGCGACCGAGGTCAGCGACGCCGCCGGGACCTTGCTCCTCGACGTGGCCCACCGCCGCTGGAGCCGGGAGCTGCTGGCCTTGCTCGACCTCGACCCGGCCTTGCTGCCGCCTTGCTTCGAGAGCCCCGAGGTATCGGCGGTCGTCTCGGCGGTCGGGGCCGAGGCGACGGGCCTCCAGGTCGGCACCAAGATCGTCGGCGGGGCGGGGGACCAGCCGGCCGGGGCGGTCGGCAACGGGATCGTCCGCGAGGGGGTGGTCTCGGCCACGATGGGGACCTCCGGCGTCGTCTTCGCCCACACGCCCGAGGCCGGGCTCGACCCCCTCGGCCGCCTCCAGCGCGGCTGCCACGCGGTCCCGGGCGCCTGGTGCGCGATGGGCGTCGTCCTGGCCGCCGGCGGGAGCTTCCAGTGGTTCCGCAACCAGCTCGGCCAGGCCCAGGTCGACGCGGCCAAGGCCCGGGGGATCGACCCCTACCAGTTGCTCAACGAGGAGGCCGCCTTGGCGGGGCCGGGGGCCGAAGGGTTGTTCTTCCTCCCCTACTTGACCGGCGAGCGGGCCCCGCACTACGACTCGGACGCTCGGGGGTGTTGGGTCGGCCTGAGCGTCCGCCACGGCCGGCCGCACCTGGTCCGGAGCATCCTCGAAGGGGCGTCCTACGCGATGCGGGACAGCCTGGAGCTGATCCGCGAGATGGGCGTCGACATCGACCAGGTCCGGCTCTCCGGCGGCGGGGCCCGGAGCCCGCTCTGGCGGCAGATCCAGGCGGATATCTACGGCGTCGACGTCCACACCGTCAACGCGACCGAGGGGCCGGCCTTCGGCGTCGCCCTGCTGGCGATGGTCGGCGCCGGGGCGTTCGGGAGCGTCCCCGAGGCGTGCGACGCCACGATCCGCCTGGTCGATCGGACCCCCGCCGAGGCCAACGTCCGCGCCTTCCACGACCGGGGTTACGCGATCTACCGCAAGCTCTACCTCGACCTCCGCGACTCCTTCGCGGCGATCGCCGGCCTCGTCCACGGCTGACTTTGAAGACGCGGAACCTTTGAGGTCGATCGGAGCAAGTCCGTGGCCCGACGTCGCAACTTCCCGCCCGTACCTCAGCCTCGACCGGTCCCCGTGGCCGTGGAGGTTCCCGAGAAAGCCCCCCTGGCCGCCCCGTTCTGGACCGGGACGCGGGTCGTCGGGGCCGTCGTCGTGCTCCTGGCGGCCCACTGGGCGCTGGCGGTGATCAGCCTGCTCGGGGAGAACCCGACGGTCGACGAGGTCGCGCACCTTCCGGCCGGGGTGACTTACTGGCAGAAGGGGACGTTCAAGCTTTATCACCACAACCCGCCGCTGGTGAAGCTCGCCGCCGCGCTGCCGGTCGTCGCGAGCCGGCCGGTGACGGCCCCGCTGTACGAGACGACGGCGTGGTCGCGGGAGTCGCAATCGACCTTCGGCGAGCTGTTCGCCCGCGCCAACATCCCGGACTACCTGGAGTTGTTCGCCAGGGCCCGGCTGGTGATGCCCTGGTTCTCGGTCCTCGGAGGGCTGGTCGTCTTCACGTGGTCGAGGCGGCTTTACGGGTCGGGCGGAGGGGTCCTGAGCCTGGCGCTCTGGTGCCTCTGCCCCAACGTGCTGGCCCACGCCCGCCTGGTGACGAGCGACGTCGCCGCCGCCTCGATCGGCGCCGGGGCCACGTTCCTCTTCGTCCGCTACCAGCACCGTCCGGGCTGGGGCCGGGCCGCCCTGGCCGGGGTGGCCCTGGGGCTGGCCCAGTTGACCAAGTTCAGCCTGATCCTGCTCTACGGGTTCTGGCCGCTCCTGGCGCTGGCCAGGTTCTGGCTCGAAGGGCGACGCGAAGGGTGGCCGCTCCGGGCGCTGCGGACCGCCGGTCACGCCGCCTTGGTCGTCGCCCTCAGCGTGCTGGTGATCGACGCCGGCTACGGTCTCGAGAAGGTGGGCCGGCCGCTCGGGAGCTTCGAGTTCGCCTCGCGCTCGTTGACGGTGCCGGTGCCGCCCGGGTTGGTCCGCCCGTTGCATCCCAATGAGATGCTCGAAAAAGCCTGGGCCCACCGCGTCAACCGGTTCCGGGGCACCGCCTTGCAAGGCTTCCCCGTCCCCCTGCCGCTCCACTACGTGCTCGGCTTCGACGAGCAGAAGCTGGAAACCGAGGGCCTGCCGACCTACTGGTTCGACAAGGATGCGCCGCCCGATGACTCGATCACGAGCGGTTACACGGTCTACCTCGATGGGGAACTCCGGCAGTCGGGCTGGTGGTATTATTATCTGGCCACCTTGGCTTACAAGGTGCCCGAGGGGACGATCGTCCTGGTCTTGCTCGGGGTTGGGGTGCTGATCGTTTCGAAGCGGTCGAGGGCGCCCGCGGCCGACGAGCTGGCCGTCCTGACGCTGCCGGTCGGCGTGGTCGGGGCGATGTCGTTCCTCACCAATATCTGCCTCGGGCTCCGGTATATCCTGCCGGTCTTCCCGTATGCCTACGTCGCGACCGGCCGGCTGGCCCCTTGGGTGGCGGGGCTGACGGGCCGGGCTCGGGTGGCCGCGCTGGCGGTGATCGCCGGGTCACTGCTGGGCGACGTGGCGTCGGTCGCCTCGATCCACCCGCATTATTTGGCCTATTTCAACGCCGCCTCGGGCGGGCCGGACCGGGGGGCGGAGCACCTGATCGACAGCAACCTCGATTGGGGGCAGGATCTCGTGACCCTGGAGCGGTGGCTCAAGGCGAACCACCCGGGGCGGCCGGTGGGGCTGGCGTACTTCGGCCAGATCAACCCTAGCCTGCTCAAGCTCAGGGGGGGCGGGTTCGACTGGTTCCTGCCGTTCGTCCCGGACGGCCTGATCCAACCGATGAGCCCGGGCCATCCGGGCCTGGTGGGCCCGGCGCCCCGGCTGACGCCCGGCCTGTACGCGGTGAGCGCGACGGTCCGCCGCGGTTTGCCCTGGCGGTTTTACGACAGCGCATCGCTGACGTCGCCTCGACTGGCGTGGCAGGCCGCCTGGAGCTCGAGGGCCGGGGCTTTCTCGTATTTTGGGCGGTTGACTCCAGTCGCGCGGGTCGGCCACTCGATTGATGTCTACGAAGTCACCGAGGCGGATTGCTCGCGCCTGGCGGGCCTCGGGAAGTGAGCTAGGATTGGTCGGAACGCCGGGTGACGATCGGCCGGGCCCCGCTCGGATCAGGGTTGACCGACCCGAGGGGTTTGGCCATAGTCCGGCGGCGATCGGCGCGGGCTCCGGCCCGGCCGGCGGTCGCTTTGGGTCGCGAGGACCCTTCGCCGACAACCCCTCGCCCCGGCGTTCGGTCTTCAGGAGGGAAACCGATGACGTTCGAGCAATGCCAGACGAATTTATTGTCGATCCGCAGGCGCCAGGGCACCCGTTGTCCGGTGGTCCGGGTCGCCTATAACGGGAGGGTCTACCAGGGGCGGTTGACCCGGGCCGACAGCGACCCAGAATATCGCCGCTCGCCCGACTCGCCCTTCGGCGTGCTCGTGCTCGAAAACCTCGGGCTCACCCGGATGCCCGAGACCATCCTCCAGATCGCCAACATCCCCGAGGATGGCATCCTCGACCACCCGGTCGCCTGATCGGGCCCGCCGCCGAAGGCCCCGACCCGGCCGGTCGGGGCCTCTCCATTCAACCCTCCCGCATCGGCAGGGGCACGACCGTCGCCTCGCCCCCACCCTCGCCGACTTGTAATCTCGTCCCCGCCATCGCCTGGGCCACCCGGACGTAGGCCAGCGCGACCGATCCCCCCCGGTCCGGCGACCCCGCCGCCGACGTGATCGTCCCCACCGCCTTGCCGTCGCTCAGGAGCGATGTCCCCGCGGGCGGCACGAGGCCCGCCTCAATTCTGACTCCCACCAGGATCTTGTTGACGTGCCCGAGGGCGTCGAGCCGGGCGACCGTCTCCTGGCCGAGGTAACATCCCTTCACGAAGTTGATCGCCAGGGCGTCGCGGCCGACCTCCTGCGGGAGATGGGAGGCCAGGACGTCCACGCCCGAGATCGGCGTGCCCGCCTCGATCCGGAGGGCCTCGAAGGTCGCGGCGTCGATCTCCGTCGGGACCACCTCCGCGACCCGATCTCGGACCGAAACGAGGGCCTCGGCGGGCCCGATCAGGGTTAAGCCCGGCCGGCCCGTCGGCGACTCCCGGACGGCCCGGACCTCGGACCCGCCGATCGTGACCGCCCGGTGCGCGAGCGGGGTTTGCCCGACGGCTTCGAGGCCGAGGGCGGCCCAGGTGGCGTCGACGCCGGAGCCGGCGAGATGGATCTCGATAGTGTTCGCCGAGACGTCCTCGATCGCGACGTCGTCGAAGATCCCGTACTTCCGGAGGTGGGGGAGCAGGGCTTCGAGCGACCCGGGGTCGGTCCGGAGCAGGATCGCGTCGTCGAGCGCGAGCAAGGTCGCGTAGGCCAGCGTCTTGCCTTGCGGGCTGGTGACGAAGGTTTCCTGGCCCGAGCCCGGGGCGAGCCGCTTGACGTCGTTGGTCGTCAGGTTGTGGAGGAATTTGGCCCGGTCGGGCCCCTCGATCCGGAGGCGGACCCGGGCGGTCCGGTCGACCGAGCCGGCCGACTCGTTGGCTGCGCGGAGGGCGTCGGGGTTGGCCATGCGGGGGGCTCTCGATCTCGAAAAAGCGGGAAAGGGGCGGGGGATGGTCACTCGCCGACGAGGATCGCCCGGGTCCGCTCGGCCTGGCCGATGAAGGTGCACGAGGCGGCGGCCGAGGCGAGCTTGCGTGCCTCCTCGGGCCGGTCGAGCGGGACCATCGCCAGGTCGTCGACGAGGTCGCGGTCGAGGCCGCTGTAGAGGTAGACGTCGGCCCAGGCGATCGCGGCGGCGAGCTTGCGGGCGGCCGGGTAGTCGGGATCTCCTTCGTGCCCTCGGAGCCGGTTGGCGGCGGCCCTGGGGTTCTCGGCTCCGGCGAGCCGCTTGACCGCGGGGCCGAGCGGGCCGGCGGTCCGGGCCAGGGCGACGATCTTCCCCCCTCGGCGGACCAGGCGGGTCGCGGCGGCGAGCCCTTCGGCCAGGTCGTCGATCGAGCCCGGGTCGGTGCTCGGGCCGATTCCCGCCACCACCAGGTCGGCCCGCTCCTCGACCCGGAACGACC
>JAABUQ010006592.1_pt1 | contig 17487 bp, 18 predicted proteins | sample 5560001 | NCBI WGS metagenome assembly JAABUQ01 (sample SAMN10711888, study PRJNA513371) | rock metagenome | isolation source: Antarctica rocks | place: Antarctica: Victoria Land, Finger Mt nord | collected 2015-12-18
GTTGCAGACGCTGCGTGCTCGTCACAAAAAGATCGTCGCCGACGAGTTGCGTCTTCCCGCCGAGTTGAGCGGTCAACGCCGCCCAACCGTCCCAATCGTCTTCGCCCAGTCCGTCCTCAATTGAAACGATCGGATAACGGGTGCAGAGATTTGCATAGAACTCCACCATCTGTTGCGTACTGAACGCTTGCTGCAGATTTTCGGGAAAGTATTGTCCATCATGCATGAACTCAGTCGCGGCAGCGTCGAGCGCAATGGAAACGTCGATGCCGGCTTGGTAGCCTGCGCTTTCAATCGCTTCCATCAAGAGATTGAGCGCGTGCTCCAAAGAGTTGAGGCGTGGGGCATATCCGCCTTCGTCGCCCACGAGCGTCGTCTGCCCCGCGTTGCGTAACAAACGTCCCAGCGCGTGAAAGACTTCGGCGCCGTAGCGCACGGCTTCGGAAAACGAGGGAGCACCCAGCGGTACGATCATGCATTCTTGAAACTGCAGCGCGCCTTCGGCATGTTTGCCGCCGTTGATCACATTCATCATCGGTACCGGTAGTGTGCTAGCGGCGGGGCCTCCCAAGTACCGATACAGCGGAAGTCCGACGCTCGAGGCCGCCGCCCGTGCGGTCGCCAAAGAAATACCGAGCAATGCATTAGCACCAAACATTGATTTGTCAACGGTGTCGTCCATTTCGCACAGCTTCATGTCTACTTCACGCTGTGCGGTCGCATCGAGACCCTCCAAGGCGGGTCCCAACACGTCATTGACCGCTGCCACGGCTTTTAGCACGCCTTTGCCGTTGTACCGATGCATATCTCCGTCGCGCAATTCCACGGCCTCGTGCGCACCGGTAGAGGCGCCTGATGGCACGAACGCTTCTTCCACCGCTCCAAAGCTCGTCGCCACGGCCACGGCGACCGTTGGATTTCCACGCGAATCCAGGATTTCGCGCGCGTGCACGCCTTCGATCAATGGGCGGCCGGGACCACGCAGCGACGCAACGCTCATAACCGTTCTACCAGCCAACGCTGCAGTGCCGGATGGCGTTCGGCGTATTCGTCCGGGCCGAAGAAAATTTCCAATTCGCGTTTTGCGCTCTGCGCAGAATCGCTCCCATGCACTAGATTTCGCCCGATCGTTTGACCGTAATCGCCGCGAATGGAACCGGGCGCAGCTTTGATCGGGTTGGTGACACCCATGGTGGCACGAACACCTTCGATTGCGTCGGCGCCTTCGACGCAGAGGGCAACCACCGGACCGCTGGTAATGAACTCCACCAATCCGCCAAAGAACGGTTTGCCCTCGTGTTCGGCATAGTGTTGCCTGGCGCGCACTTCATCGACCGTCATCAACTTCATGGCGACAATGGTATAGCCGCGACGCTCAAAGCGCGCCACTATTTCGCCGATGAGACCGCGCGCAACCGCGTCCGGTTTACATAGAATGAGCGTTCGTTCCGTGGCCATCGCCGCTGAAGGTACGGGGCGATATGCGAGATTGCCTGTTAGATTGAATTGACTTCCGCCGTGCGGGCGGCTATGAATTCCAATTTGCGGCGCAGGACATTGATCACCATCGGCCACGTATAGCGCTGAGCGGTCGCGTGCGCTGCGGCGTGCATTCGGTGGAGTTCGCGCGGGTCCGAGATGGTCGATGCCAGATACGTGGCCAATTCCAATCCGTCGTCCGTATCGCAAACGATGGAATTCACAAATGGTTCCGCATACTCCTCACCGGTAGCTCCGCACACCGGTATTCCTCCGGCAGCCATGACCTCTAGGCCCACAAGGCCAAAGGGTTCCTTACCGCTATTAGCCAGAACGGCATCAGCAGCCGCATAGAGCGCAAACAGAACCGGTTGAGGGATGGTCGATGCAATGTTGACGATATCGGCAGTCGAGCGTGACAACAACTCGAAGAACTGCGGATCTTCCAGCGGCGCCGAAATATTTTCAACGACTAATCCAAGCGATTTTGCACGCAAGGTGACCTCGCGACCGTGAGCGTCGTTTCCATTTCCTCGCATCACCAGGCGCGCTCGTCGCCCTTGCTTGTGAAGGTCCTCCACCGCATCGATCGCTTGCAGCCAGCGCTTGTCGGGATCGAAGCGCCCCACCTTAACCAGCAGCGGATCTCCTCGCAATGAGGCTTGAAATTTCCGAACGAATTCGGGCGGCGGACCGTCCAGCAATCGTTGCGGGATACCGTTTGGGATCACCAGGGCATTGACTCCGCGCGTGCGCATTTCGAACTTCATAAACTTGCTAATGGTGGTGATGGTGGCCGCGGATTGCAACGCTACCCAATCGATGTTTTCAAAACCGTAGGTATTGTTCGCATTCCATAAAATGACCGCGGAGTTGCGCATGTGCCGTTCGCGAAGTCTACGGTCGAGCGCCACAGTGGCTCTCACCGTTTGCCACTCCTCAGCCAAGACTAACAATTGCTCTCCGCGCCGTGCAGCGGGCGCTATGTGGCGCTCGATGAGTTCATCAGGAAGCTGCGCCGCAAGAGCGTCAGCTTTATTGTACTCACCGTCATAAACACCGCCCGGATAGTCGGCCGACATATGTTGAAGCACGCGGTAAAGCTGCACGCCGTCGCTGATTGTGCTGCGCTGCGGAAATTGTGGATCTCCGACAAACACTAGTTCCGTTGCAACGCCGCCCTGCGTCAAGGCACCGGCGAGCTCGGTGACGCGGACGCCAAGCCCACCCACCTGCGCGTAGGCATCGGGTCCTTCAAAAGAAAGAATCAACGCTTGCTTTGGAAAGAACACGCGAGCGCGCGTTCAGTGCGGGGAAGGAGCACCCCTTTGGGCGACAACTTTGATTCCGTACGACGACGCTTTACAAACTCGCCCTTTGGAAATATCGTTTTTCACGCGCAAACGGCGAGTACGAACGAGGATGCCTTCGCCCGCTTCGACGATGCGGAGTCTGGTGGATTGACCATCGTCGCCGATCATCAGACCGCGGGCCGGGGAAGAAAGGGCAGACCCTGGATTGCCTCGCCGGGATCATCGCTGCTGTTCACGACGATTCTTCCGCGCGCATTTCCGCGTCAGCATCTCTGGACGTTACCCTTCTGGACGGGTTTGTGCGTCTGGGAGGCACTGCGCCACCTCGGGTTCGCGACGCTGTTGCAATGGCCTAACGACCTTCTGTTACAAAGCCGCAAGTGCTGCGGCATTTTGTGCGTCTCTCGGGTCACGGGCGAAACGGCACTCGTTGGTTGTGGAGTCGGTTTGAACGTGCAGCGTACGGCAATAGAACCCGAGGCGATAACGCCGCCGCCTTCATACTTAAGCGACGTGCGACACATAGACCGCGCTACCGTTCTCGCGGAAATTTTATCCCGATTTTCAGATGATTTCTGGCTGCTCGATCACCCTCGGCAGGTCGCACGCCGCTGGGAGCGCGCCGCAGGTCTCCCCGGCAAAGTCTATCGTTTACAAGTGGACAACTCCGCACAGTCCATGGAGGCGTCAGCTCAAAAACTTGGCCCGTCGGGCGAACTGATTGTCAGCGAAAATGGCACGACGCGGCTTATCGGTTTGGCCGACGCGCGCGTGATTCGCTAGTTTCGCGCCCTACAACGCCTATCGCACGGCTGACAAAAATACGACCACTTGTTGTCTGTCTCGAAAATGGAGTTTGACAGATACATGACGCAGCGAGCATTCAAACAGTGTCCGAGCCGTAAAATGTGTCCCAGTTCGTGCACGGCTTCTTTCACCGTCCTTTGGAAGAGCATATTTTCATCCGGAGGCTCACCATAAAATTCATCCCTAAAGCGGTGAAAGGAAACAACAGCTACCCGCTGACGTTCATCGGCATCACCGAACACGAACCGCTGCGAGGTCTTGCAAAGGTCGAAATCTGTGACTGCGAGCAATACGTCGCCGTCAGCGGAACAGTTTTGCAGCACAATGGCAAGCAGCGTAGAGGCGAACATCTGACTGCGCGCGCTGTTGACGGAGCTTCGGGGAACGCGCAACTCCTGCTCGATCGTGCAGGTATAGAGAAACCGTTCTTCCAGACAAGCACTCAAGCGTGAAAGAAACGTACGGTCGATTCTATTGACCGGAACAATGCGGATACGACTCATCGTCCTGGGCAGTTTTCTTCGCGGAACGCGCTGGGAAAACTTGTCCGCGATTCGAAAGCTGCGGCATGATCGTTGGCTTAGGGTTGGATCTCGCCGAGGTCGAGCGCTACCGTTTCAATGAAACGGCGTTTGCCTGGTTCGCGCGCAAAGTCTACACGCCTGAAGAGGTGGCCTATGCCGTGCAAAAGCGTAATCGAGCCGAACGGTTAGCCGGGTTTTTTGCTGCCAAAGAGGCCACCCGCAAAGCTTTCGGACATGCGATTCCTTGGCGGCACATCGGCGTTTCGCACGAGCCCAGCGGCAAGCCGATTATTGCACTGTTCGATCGCGCGCGTGAATTGCGCCAGATTCGCGGCGTGACTGCGATCCATTTGACGATCACGCATACCGAGCGCACCGCTGCGGCGGTGGTAATTTTGGAACGAACGTAATGCTGGTCCTCACGACCGCGCAAATGCGAGAGGCGGACGCGGCAGCGTGCGCTCGACTTGGCGAAGATGTCTTGATGCGCAATGCGGGACGGCACATTGCCACGCTGATTCACCGCTATGCGCGCTCGAAGCGCGTCGTCGCTTTTGCCGGTCCCGGTAACAATGGAGGCGACGCGTACGCAGCTTTGGCAGAATTGGAGCCCACATTCGATCGCGAGCTCTACGCGGCGCGCGCTCACAGCGTTTCAATTGCCCGCGCCGCGGAAGAGCGCCGTGCGGGCGCAGCCGGCGTGCGGGTTTTTCCGTTTCCGGAAAATATGACCAACGCGCGCGAAATTATTGGCGGAGCGGGCGTCGTCATCGATGCGCTTTTCGGTACTGGAGCTCGATTGCCAATGCGCGATCCGTATGCGACGGTGGCGCGAGCCATGAATGAAAGCGAGGCTCCCGTTGTGTGCGTTGACATTCCCTCGGGAATCGATGCCGATACGGCAACGGTGTTTGATCCGGCGATTCGAGCAACCGCGACCGTAACACTCGGAGCGCTCAAACCTGGATTGCTGCTGGATCCGGCCCGCGGTCTCGTTGGCGATTTATGGTTGGCCGATATAGGAATTGATGCGCAGTCTAGTTCTCAGCGGCCGGCGTATGCGGCGCTCAGCGATCGGGAATTTCTCGCGTTGCTCCCACATCGCGCGGCGACTGCGGACAAACGCAGCGCCGGTGCGCCGCTCATCATCGCGGGTTCCCAACAGTTTCCCGGAGCCGCCGTGCTCTGCGCGCGCGCCGCGGCTCGCGCCGGCGCTGGATATGTAACCGTGGCAACGGCCCCAGCGGCTTGCGCCACCGTGCGCACCCATTTGATCGAGCAAGTGGTTACGGAAATCGCCACCGACAGTTCGCCTGAGCAGGCGGTTGAGGTGTTACTTGACACTGCTCGGCACGCGTCTGCCGTCGCCGTTGGGCCGGGCCTCGGACTCGACGACCGAACCGGTGAGATCGTCCGCGGTTTCTTGCGGCAGACGACCTTACCGTTCGTCGCCGATGCAAGCGCGCTCTTTCATTTTGCAAAACATCGCGACGTGCTTAACAATTCGAGGTGCATCATTACCCCGCATGCGGGCGAATTCGCGCGGTTAAGCGGTGAAGGCAGCGTCAGCGATGAGCAGCGCGTCACGCGGTTGCGAACCTTCGCCAGCCAAACGGGTTGCACCTTATTGCTCAAAGGCCGTACGACCCTCATCGATGATGGAACAACCATTCACTTAAACAGTACCGGAACAGCGGCGCTGGCAACGGCCGGCACCGGTGATGTGCTTACAGGAATCATTGCCACGCTGTTGTCGGCGGGTTTACCGCCTGTTGATGCGGGGCGAGTTGGAGCCTATTGGCACGGCCTCGCTGGCCAATATGCAGCCGCGCATCGCAAAATCGGTGTGATTGCCGGCGACCTACCCGAAGTACTAGCGGCCTGTTTACCCAACATTGCGGCAGCCCGCGAGGATCTTCAACGGATCTTTTGAGCTTGCCATGGCACGCCATGCTTCGACAGGCTCAGCATGACCAAAGTGGCGCTGGGCATGACGCTGGATTTGTGCTTACTTGTCATCCTGAGCCTGTCGAAGGACGCACGAGCTTGCGTAGGCCGTTCTCGTCGAGGACTGTGATGCCCAGCGTTTGCGCCTTGGTTAGTTTGGTGCCGGGGTCGTCGCCGGCGACGACATAATCGGTTTGCTTGCTGACCGAGCCGGTGACTTTTCCGCCCGCTGCAACGATGGCATCCGTTGCCTCGTCGCGCGTAAGGCCCGCGAGCGTTCCAGTAAGAACGAATGTTTTTCCGGTGAGCGGTCGGGCGGCGACTCGCGGTCGCTTGGGTGCGGTCGTCGTCAGTCCTGCCGCTCGCAACCGTTGCAACATCTCGCGATTTGGTGGTTGTGCGAAAAACAGGGCTACGCTGCGCGCAACTTCAGGGCCGATGCCTTCGCTTTCCAGCAACTGTTCGACGGACGCACTTTCCAGCGCATCCAACGAACCATAATCTTCCGCCAAAATGACAGCCGTTTGACTGCCTACGAAGCGAATTCCCAGCCCGACCAACAATCGCGCCAAACCGCGCGACTTGGAACGCTGTATAGCGCTCAGAACATTTTCAATCGTCTTCGGCCCAGCGCGCGGGAGGGACGTCAGGAGCTTTGCATCCAGTTTGTAAATATCGGCAATGTTTTTTACCAGACCCAGATCGACCAGCGTGCCGGCCATCACCTCGCCGATGCCTTCGATATCCATGGCCCCGCGCGAACAGAAATGCCGTACGCGCTCGAACACCTGGGCCGGGCACGCCGCGTTGGTGCACCGGGACATTGCCTCCCCCGGCGGATGATCGACGTCCGAATTGCAGACCGGACACTTCGAAGGCATACGGAAAGCTTGAGGCGTTCCGGCGCGACTTTCCAATACCGGGCCGACGACCTGTGGAATGACGTCACCGGCGCGCCGCACGATCACAGTATCTCCGACTCGAATGTCCTTGCGTTGAATATCTCCTTCATTATGCAGGGTGGCAAGCTTTACTCGCACTCCGCCGATGCTCACCGGCTCCAACACCGCATAGGGGTTGAGCGTGCCGGTCCGGCCCACGTTCACGCGGATGTCGAGCAACTTGGTCAAGGCCTCGCGCGCTTTGAACTTGTAAGCGGTTGCCCAGCGCGGATCTTTGCCGACGTTTCCCAAGCGTGCTTGAAGCGTGAGGTCGTCGACTTTGACAACGACCCCGTCGATCTCATAATCCAGTTTCTCGCGCTCCCGCTCCCAGGTATCGCAGTACTCGATTACCGCTTCTATCGTCGCGCATCGCGCCACGTTTTCGTTCACGGGAAACCCGCTTTCACGCAGACACGTCAGCGCGTCGTATTGCGTCTTTATGGACCCACTCGGTTGCAACTCCCCGATAGCATAGGCAAAGAACGACATCGCACGCTCCGCTGTAAGGCGGGGATCCAGTTGGCGAATCCCGCCTGAAGCCGCATTGCGCGGATTCGCAAATGGAGCCGCACCGGCACGTTCCCGCCGCTCGTTAAGCGCTTCGAACGTGCTCTTGCGGATATACACTTCACCCCGAGCCTCCAGCAACGTGGGAATTTTTCCCCGTAAGCGCAGTGGAATAGATCGTACGGTCCGCAAATTTGCGGTTACCTCTTCGCCAATCTGTCCGTCCCCTCGTGTTCCGCCAACGCTTAACAACCCATCGCGATACTGCAGCGAGATGGCGAGCCCGTCGATTTTCAACTCGACAACGTAGGTAACGTCCGCACCTGTCAGTCGCCGGACGCGCGCGTCGAAAGCCCGCAATTCCTGCGCATCGAAGGCGTTGGACAAGCTGAGCATCGGCCGCAAGTGATGGTACGGCGGAAAGCTGCCGCTGGCGACGGAGCCAACGCGCTGCGTGGGCGAGTCGGGGGTGACCAGTTCAGGAAAACGTTCTTCCAAATCAAGAAGTTCACGCAATAGCGCATCGTAATCTTCATCGCTAATCTGCGGATCGTCCAGCACGTGATACCGGTAGTTCGCCTCCGCCAGAACCGCACGCAACTGCGCAGCTCGCTCGGCAGGCGTTTCCGTACGCTGTTCGACGCTAAGCCTTTTCGGAATACGTCACTACCTGCACGGAGTAGCCGTCGGGATCGCTGATGATCGCCACGCGGCCAAACGAGTCGTCATACGGGTCTTGAAAGATTGGAACGCGTGCCCTGCGAGCTTCTCCTACGAACCGGTCCACGTTTTCCACCGTGAAGCTCAACTGCAGCGATCCCGGACGTACCGTCAAGAATTCGGTTTTTGAATGCAAGCCCAGCAGCATGCCATGTCCTAGCTCAAAGTCGACGCGCGCTGGAACCTCGCTGGTCTTTACGTCAAGGCCAAGAATGTCATGATAGAAATCCCGCGAGCGTTCCAGGTTTCCGCAGACGAGCATTACGACCGAAAACTTTGCCTTCACGCTTCAACCGCGATTCGACCGCCCTTCGCCAATTGTTCCAGCACTTGCAGATTTTCCAGTTCAAAGGCCGCAAGTTGCTCGTGATCGAGCTGGTCGTGTCCTACGGCGCGTTGATCCTCTAACACCGGACGCAAATAACATCCCGTATGCGAATGCTCGTTGAGCGCAAGTTGCTCCGGAGTACCGGTACCGACCACGCGTCCGCCGCGGTCACCGCCTTCGGGCCCTAGGTCGATGATGTAATCGGCGGTCTTTATCACGTCTAGGTTATGCTCGATGACGAGCACCGTGTTGCCGGTTTTCACCAGGCGTTGCAATACCTCGAGCAATTTGTGAATGTCGGCAAAGTGCAAACCGGTGGTTGGCTCGTCTAAGACGTAGAACGTGCGGCCCGTTGAGCGCCGCGAAAGCTCGGTCGCCAACTTCACGCGCTGCGCTTCACCGCCCGACAACGTCGTTGCCGCTTGACCCATTTTAATATACCCCAGGCCAACCTCGCAAATCGTTCTGAGCTTGTTGTGGATGCGCGGTATGGCGGAAAAGAACTCGTTTGCCTCATCGACGCGCATCTCAAGCACATCGGCGATGTTTTTTGCTTTGTACTTTACTTCTAAGGTTTGGGCATTGTAGCGTTTACCTTTGCACACTTCACACGGGACATATACGTCCGGTAAGAAGTGCATCTCGATTTTTATGATGCCGTCGCCCTGACAAGCTTCGCAACGTCCTCCCTTAACGTTGAATGAAAACCGGCCCGGCGCATACCCGCGCATCTTGGCCTCGGGGACGAGAGAAAAGAGTTCCCGTATCTGATCGAAAGCCCCGGTGTACGTTGCGGGATTCGAACGAGGCGTGCGGCCGATTGGGGACTGATCGATCACGACCATCTTGTCCAATGCATTGGCGCCCTGTACGCTGCCGTACGTTCCGGAAGCCGGTTGCCCATGCAGGTGCTGGTTGAGCGCCTTGATTAGGACCTGGTTTACCAGGGTTGATTTTCCGCTTCCGCTGACCCCGGTGACGCAAGAAAACGTCCCGATGGGGATGTCGACATCCACGCCGCTTAGATTGTTTGCGGTCGCTTTTTTCAAATTCAGCCACGAGCGCGGTTTGCGACGGTGGCGCGGAATGGGGATAAACTGGCGGCCCGAGAGATATGCTCCGGTAAGCGACCGCGGGTCGTTCAAGACATCATCTAACGATCCGACCGAAAGGATCTCGCCTCCCTCAGCTCCGGCGCCTGGCCCGATATCAACGATGACGTCGGCTTCCCGCATGGTGTCTTCGTCGTGTTCGATAACGATAAGGGTATTGCCCAAGTCGCGCAGCGTTTTCAGCGTTGCCAGAAGCCGGTCGTTATCGCGCTGATGCAATCCAATCGACGGTTCGTCCAAAATATATAAGACGCCGACGAGCGACGACCCAATCTGCGTCGCCAACCGTATGCGCTGCGATTCTCCGCCCGAGAGCGTGGTTGCGGCGCGCGACAGGCTCAAGTAGTTTAATCCGACGTTGGACAGGAAACCCAAACGCGCCCGGATCTCCTTGAGGATCTGGTGCGCGATCATTTGTTCGCGAGCACTTGGTTTGTACTCGGCAAAAAATTCCTCAGCCCGCTCGACAGACATCTGCGTGAGCTGCGCGATGGACGTACCGTTGATCGTAACCGCCAGCGCTTCAGGTTTTAAGCGAGCGGCTTTGCACTGGGGGCAGACGCTGGCCGACATATACTTTTCAATATCTTCTTTTACGTAGTCGCTGCTCGTTTCGCTGTAGCGCCGCTGCAGGTTGTTGACGACTCCTTCGAAAGTCGCGCGGTAATTCCAAACGTGGCCGGAACGCGACTCGTAAGAAAATTTCTCTTCGTTGTCGGTACCGTAGAGCAGCATGTCCACCACGTCATCGGGCAGTTTGTTAATCGGCGTCGAGGCTTTCACTCGGCGGCCTCGCAGCATGCGCTCGACCTGCTGCATATAGTAGGGGTTCATGGATGGAAAGCGCCCCGAACCGATGTTCTTGCTCCACGGCACGATGGCGCCTTGCTCGATCGACTTGGAACGGTCGGGCATTACTTTCCAAGGGTCGATTTCGATCTTTTCGCCCAGACCGGTGCAGCCCGGACACGCCCCGTACGGAGAGTTGAAAGAAAAAAGTCGCGGCGCCAGTTCTTCAAAGGAGAGTCCGCAGTACACGCAGGCAAATGCCTCACTAAATGTGAGCTCGCGAGAGTCGCTCGCGGAGGGCGACTCAACCGATGCCGTGACTATTCCGGTCGAAAGTCGCAGCGTGGTCTCGATACTGTCGGTGAGCCGCTTGCGAATTTCCGGCTTCATCACGAGCCGGTCAACGATAACTTCGACGGTGTGCTTGCGCTTTTTATCGAGCACTATTTTTTCGCGCAACTCTTTTTGCTCGCCGTCGACCCGTACGCGCGCGAAGCCTTCCTTGGCGATCTCTTCGAACAGCTTGGAATACTCGCCCTTGCGTCCGCGCACGACCGGGGCGAGCAACTGGACGCGCGAACCTTCCGGTAGCGCCATGATGCTGTCGACGATTTGCTCGCTGGTTTGCGTGCTGATTTGGCGACCGCAGTTATAACAGTGCGGGACGCCGACCCTAGCATACAACAAACGGAGGTAGTCGTAGATTTCGGTGACCGTCCCCACGGTGGAACGCGGGTTGCGGGAAGTTGACTTTTGATCGATGGAAATCGCCGGCGAGAGGCCTTCGATGTAGTCGACGTCCGGCTTCTCCATCTGACCCAAGAACTGGCGGGCATATGATGACAGCGACTCAACGTACCGGCGCTGGCCTTCCGCGTAAATCGTATCAAAGGCGAGCGAGGACTTGCCCGATCCACTCAGCCCGGTTATGACGATCAACCGGTTGCGCGGCAGGGTCACATCGATGTTCTTAAGATTGTGCTCGCGTGCGCCTTTAATGACGAGGGAGTCTAGTCCGGTGTGCGCGGCGGAAGGCGGCATTACCTTACTATGACCAGTATTGGGTGAAAGGCGTTGCGGCTTGGGCTTACAGGGTGGCTGGGGGCGGCGACACAACAACGGTTTGCGGCGAGCGCAATCGGAGATACTCGCCCACGATGACCAGCGTCACGAAGGCTAACACTACTTCCTGAACGATTTGCGCGGCAATCGGACCGATAAAAGGCATGAATTGCAAGGATGCACCGAGCAAGCCGGCAACGACGGCAATTACCCCAATGAGCAGAACCACGATAAGAGTCGTTACGAGCGAGTGCCGCGCGATCAGCGCCGACTCTCGTAGCGACTCGAAACCGCGATGCTCCCCAACTACCGACGCGGCCATGGTATAGAGGAAGAAAACAGCGAACGCCAGCACGAAAATGCCCAAAGTAAACGGCGCCAGTGCTGCAGCAATAACGCCCAACACCAGCAAACCGATCATGGCAACAAAGACGTTGCCGGCATCGCGTTTGAACGCCGCCGTTCCGTCGTCCAGAGTGGTTTTTCCGGTGCGCCAGGCAGCGCCGGCCATTCCGGTAACGTAAGTAATCGCCAGAATCGCCGCGATTATGGTGATGACCGGTCGCAATATTCCAGGGACCGGATTGACCCCTATTGGGATACCGGAATTGGGATCGAAGATGAACTGCGATCCGGTCGGCGCCAACACGGCGCTGAGTATCCCCGCCAAGACCGCAATAATCAGTCCCGGAACGATGATGATCCAATTCGAAGAAAGAAGCTGCCAGGAACGGCTAAAAACGTTGCCTATATCGCTGCTACTCTGCATGATGCGCCCTTCGTTGAGCGCCCCTGCAACCCTGGCGACGCTCGGCCGCTATCCAACCAACAGCTCCTACATCCCCCGTCAGATGGCGCGGTTAGTTGGCCTCTACTGCTTGCAAGTTATAGACAAAGTGCTAGGAAAGCTTCTCAATCACCGCTTGGGCAACTTCTTCCGGTAAGATATCGGAACGTATCGATCTTGGCACCGAAAATTCGATCTCTAAAACTGGCAAGGGATTTGTCCAAGTGCGCAAGACACCATGCATGCGACCCCTCCGTTTCCGGCCGATCCAATATGCGCTTCCTTAAGATATCTCTCGATCCGGCGAGTACGATCGGTATAAATTTTACTTTTTCACGACAGAGCGAATCGATGATATTTTCAAAATAATCCTTGCGCCATACCGTCCTCGGCATAATGACTGTTTTGCCGTACGCACAAAGTAGCGACGTCGCAATTCTGGGCACGAGTTCTCTCCAGAGGGCATAGTCTTGAAAGTCATTAACCGGATGGTAGCGACTAAGTACGGAGCGGAGCATACGTCCCACTTCTTCAGGATCAAAAATCAGGCTGTCGGCAAGGCGTTTCTGCAATACAGAAGCCACGGTAGTTTTTCCAACCCCAAAAGGTCCATTCAATAGAACTATCATCGTTGCAACCGGCGAGCCTGGCCGGAAGAAGATGAGCAAGCGAACAAAATGCTACCCGAAAAAGTTTGGATTGTCAGTTGTACATTGATCTGGTTTTAGACACAAGCTGCGCAGAGATTCTAGAGCACTTCTCAAAGCAGGGTCATCAGCGCTTCGTTCGTACTGTCCAACATAGACCGCTGATCGCACTTTGACAAATGCGTAGAGCCTTACCATTTCAAATGTCGACTTGCTGCGTTCATCAGTGCCAGTTTCCCTTACCTCCACAAACCTTGCTACGTGTTCATTCCCATTGTGCAGGTTCTTAACGAATTGAACGCGGCGTCCGAGCTGTTCCTCAGATCGAACAAAGGTAACGACGTAAGCGTCCAATGAGGATCTGCGCTCCTCTTCGTCGAGGCTGATTCTGTCGAAATCAACTGACTGAGTGTCGACTCGCCGGTTCGGCGCTCGATGTGTTAATGTGAATTGCCAACGATATTTCGAAGCTCCATCGATTATGGCACTGCGATAGGCTGTCCACCTAGGACCGATTGGCGGCAGATAAGGCGGCGGCATCGCTAAAGCGGGCGCTAAAAACATCAGGGGCATAACGGTTAGCGTTGTTGCTAGAAACCGAGGGACATTCATGTGCTCTTCTCCAGTCGTACTTGATGACCGTTACGGCCTCCGTCGTGCAATTCTAGCTATGCCGAACGCCAAGATAAGAAAGAATAAGCCGATACTGCCAAAAATTAAGTTCAAGAGCTGGTTCGAACTTAGAAGGCCAATAAACCGCCATGGCGCCGTAATTTGCAGAGCCAATCCCAATACGCTTCCAATTGCCACAGCTACGGGAATTTGCTGCAGACGGCGGTCAATGAGCCGCTGGGCCGCTGTCCGATCCGCGATTTGACGACGAATGCCGTCTTCCATCGATAACACAAAGGGACTCATGCCCTTGAGCGTCCCAAACACGATAAAAGGATATACAATCGAATCAGCCCATGCGATCCGATGGTAGACTGCGCCTAAGACGATAGAAGCGCCGTCGCCAGGCCCCATGCTATCCACAACGGCTCGCGGAATTCTTTCATCCCGTCCTTTCAGGCTTTATCACTAACGAACCGTTAGCACCTGGAGAAAATTATATCAGTCATGATAGATCAAAACGGCACGACATGTGTACTAAAAGCAAGGTTTCCCGCTCCGCGCCGACCCCTCGGTACAATTTTGGCCTGCGGGATTCTTGTTGCGCCGGCGGCTTGGCTGTTAAGGGTCGATCCTTCGATCGATGTCCGCGTGACTTGGGCAGTCATCGTTTTTTTCGGAGGTTGCGGCGTTCTCTACGCGCTAATGTGGGCGCTCTGCTTGCGGTTGCCAGCACAACCTGCCCTACGGCTCGACGAAAACCGCGTGACCTTTTTACGCCGCATCCCCGTTGAGCGACTCCCTTTCGTGGGCCGGTTCCTTGGCACGAACCCATCGCTGCGCTGGTCCGATATAGTCGGTTTCACAATAATAGACTTGACTGCGTCGCTCCAATCGTTTGCTGCCAAAGGCGCCAAAATGCGCATTGTGGGGTTGATTACGCGGGATTTAGACTCAATGCGGGGAGAAAATGGCTTGCAGAGGAATTTGCGCGTACTTTCCAACGCAAATTCGGCGCGATTCCCACGCCATTTCAGCTTGAAATCTCTCCTGACGACCTGCTGTTACTCTTGCAGCGCTATCATTTGGAAGCACAGCGCCGAGCGTAGCATGTCGACAGGTGTCTGACGCGGCCGTACCGCTGTTATTTGCCGCCTGAGCTCATGGCTTGACTGGCATCGGTTCCGGCGAATCCGCCGATGCGTCGAAGCTGTAGCATGTCTGTCCAACGGAGTGTGGCCAGTTGAGGCGGCGATGGTCGCCCTCCTGGAGTTTGTTCTGATCTGAAGCCAAGCCGAATCTGGCGCAGAGCCGATAGTGTTTGGCATCTTTGCGAAAGTAGATGTACCGGCGGCCCGTAACTGGATCGTTTAAAATCGGATCTCCGTCTGGCCCGACCCCAAAGTAGTTCGGAAGTTGTTTAGGAAGCTGTCGACCTACTCTAGTGTAGCGATACTGAAGGTTCCATGCGATCGCGTTGAGGTCGCGGATTCGCTTCTGATCCAGTGCGATTTGGCGGCCTTGCGCCGGCGAGCCCATCTGGCTGAATGCAAGGCCGATGCCGAGCGCAACCAAGGCACATGCGCCAATCACGAAGATGTTACTGTTGCTGGCTCTCATCGCTCGGTGCGCGGAGCGTCGATCGTGGAGAGGTAGTAGGCGAACACACCTCCGCCTAGCACGAGAAGGACGAGCGTATCGAGAATGAAGCGCAGCGTCAGGTCACCCTTCAGGAGCGCTTGAAGAAACCAAATGCCGTCAGCCAGCAAGACCGTTGCCGCTATGACGAGAGCAATATACGTAAGCCATTTACGCACGCCGGAGTCGTACAGGTCAGGTCGCTGCGCGAGTTGTCGCCCAATAAGCCGGTGAATGAACAGGAACAGTGGGAACGTGACCAGCACGGTGGCGACCTGCCAGGAGATCTCGTCGCGCACTGACCTGTAGAAGTAATAAGACGAGATCTTGGCGGGATCGGGAAGCCAGTGTGAGATCAGAACGTAGAATATCTGACCTAACGAGATTGTCCAGAAACCAAGGGTCAGAAAGTTGAGCAAATAATAGAATGCGTCACGCGAATGCTCCGACTGGTCGCTGCTCCTGCTCGGAATCGGCCCGAGCATGTCGGCATAGTATGACGAGAAGGCGCGAAATACGCGCCGTTCGGACCATCCATTTTTTCGCAGGAGCGAAACGATGAAGTCGTCGGCCAGTCCGTGGCTCTTCGCCGAATTGATGAAGCGCGTGATTTCCTCGCTCGCGCTCGAAGTTCTGTTCATACGCATATTCTAGCACGGTTGACTTCCGCATGCGTCATAACTACCCGATTGATGTGGTCAGAATAGGCGCAGGGCGTGCGCCACTTCGTCGATGGTGTTTACGGTGGCGTCGGGCGGCGGGGCGCCTGCGGGAAGGGTGGCAGCGTGAACGTTCATCCAGATCGTGTAGAGCCCGGCTGTAAGTGCTCCGCGAATGTCGCGCTCGTAGCGGTCGCCCACCATCGCGCTGCTTGATGGGGAGCTTTCGAGTTTCAGGCATGCATGCGCAAACAGCAGCGGATCCGGTTTGAGCATCCCCACTTCGTCGGCGATGAAAATTGCATCGAAGAGTTCGCTTATATTTAGCAGCTCGATCTTTTCGCGGTGCGTTTCCGCAAAGCCGTTGGTCACCACTCCTAGCTTTACGCCCCGATCGCGCAGATTACGCAACAGGTCCACCGCACCCGGAAACATCTTGAAATACTTGCGCCGATAGGCGTTGTACTGGAGGCCGCATCGGGCTGCTAGGTCGCCGTCGTCTAAGCCAACATCTCGAAGTGCGGCGTGCCACAGCGAGGCCCGCACGGTTCCCAATTTGCTGGTGAGTTGTTCGGCGTCTAAGCGTTCCCAGAAACCTTCGGCGTGCGCGATGTAGGCCGCTTTGAGTAACAGCGCATCGACGTTCCATTCGGCCGCAACTTCTTGGGCCACTTCTTGCGCGGCACTGCGATAGGCCAGGGTATCGTCGTGCAGCGTATCATCCAAGTCAAACAAGACGGTTGTGATTTTTCGATGTTTCATTGAAATCGCATGCGGAACGAACGCAATGCGTAAGGCCCGATCTCCGATTGAATGGTTTGTCCTTGTAGCCGCACGCTGAGCGCAGCGGGGCGTTCGAGCGCGTCGATTGCGCTTGCCGACCGTAGTGGAGCACCGCAAACGATCTTCGCACTACCTCCGCCTCCGTCGCACTCCCTAATCCGTAGGACGACGCCGTCGCCATCGCTGGCCGGCTTGCAGGCGGCCACCATCACACCGTCGTCTTGAGGAACGAAAAGCCGCAAAGAGGGTTCGTGGGCAAACGTTCGCCACACGCTTTCGACCGCGCCGGTCGTTACATTCCCAAAAGGCGCGAACGCGTACTCGAGGTGCTGCTCGCCCTTGTCAGCAGTTGGATCGGGCCAGCGCGGAGCTCGCAGCAGCGAGTGTCCTAGGTGCATTCGGCCGCTTCTCATCGTCGATGCATTCCAGCCATAGGTGTCGAGCGTTAACAGCGCTACGGCCGCCACATTTTCTTCACGCACCAAACCGAACCGCTGCCCCGGAACCTCGAATTGGGCTCGGCGCGCCTGAGTATTGTTGCGGGAGCAACGCGCAACCGTTCCGTGCGGCGTTCCGTAGGTGGCGTCGGTCCCGCGAAGCTGCACTGTATTCTCCACGCGCAACAACCGATGGGCGTCAAGCCAAGTTCCGTCGATCTGCACTCTCAAAAATGTCTCAGCGCGCCGCAGTGCGACGCGCATCTTGAGTTGCGACCTTCCAATCGTGTACGGAATTTCCAGTGAGCCGCTGATCACGGTTGCACGACCTGCTTTAACGCGGGTTTTGCGCTGTTGATAGCCGGCGTCAATGTTCCACGCATCCCATTGCT
>JAABUQ010006593.1_pt1 | contig 17486 bp, 11 predicted proteins | sample 5560001 | NCBI WGS metagenome assembly JAABUQ01 (sample SAMN10711888, study PRJNA513371) | rock metagenome | isolation source: Antarctica rocks | place: Antarctica: Victoria Land, Finger Mt nord | collected 2015-12-18
GGCTGGTACCCGTGGCCGCGACGGTGCGTGGGTAGTGGCTGCGGCTCAAGTACTGGCCAGCCGGTGTCGTAGCGGGTGCGGCCGGCCCTCCGTGTGGACCCTTCGATGAGTGTCGCACCCCCTGCGTACCATCACGGTGATGGGGATGCGGGGCCGTTGGGTGCCCTACGGGATAGAAGCGGCTGAGGCGCTGCACCACGAGATCCGGGCCGCCAAGGGCGCCGAGCCGCTCTCGCCGGTCACCGTGGTGGTGCCTTCCAACCAGGTGGGCGTGTCGGCCCGTCGGCGCCTGGCCCGGGCCACCACCCGGTCCGTGAACGGTGCCGGACCGGCCCCGTCGGGCGGCACGGGGCTGATCGGCGTCTCCTTTCTCACGCCGTACCGGCTGGCCGAGCTCCTCGCCGCGCCCGCCCTGGCCGGCACTGGGCGGCGGCCGGTGTCCACCCCGGTGATCACCGCCGCCGTGCGGGCGACCCTCGCCGAGGAGCCGGGCCTGTTCGCCGCCGTGGCCGAGCACCCGGCCACCGAGGCCGCGTTGGTGGCCACCTACCGCGAGCTGCGAGACCTCTCAGCGGGTGCGCTCGACGCCCTGGCTGGCCAAGGTCCGCGAGCCGCCCACGTCGTGCGACTCCACCGGGCAACCCGGGAGCGCCTCGAGCCGTCGTGGTCCGATGAGGAAGACTTGATGGCGGCGGCCGTGGAGGTGCTCAGCCAGCGTGGCGCCGCCCACCTCGGCACGGTCGTGGTGCACCTGCCCCAACGGCTGTCCCACCACGCCGCCGCCTTGCTGCGAGCCGTGGCCGACGACACTCCCGTCGTCGTGCTGGCCGGCTCCACCGGTGATACCCGAGCCGACGCCGAGGTGGCCAACTCGATGAGCCGGTTGAGGTTGCCGTGCGAGCGCGCCAGCGTCGGGGGCATGGCCGCCGTGGTCTCGGCTGAGACCACCACGATCGTGACCGCCTCCGACGCCGACGAGGAGGTCCGGGCCGCGGTGCGCCTCGTCATCGACGAGATTCGCGGCGGGACGCCCCTCGACCGCATCGCCATCCTCCACGCCAGCGCCGACCCCTACGGCCGCTTGGTCCACGAGCACCTCACCGCTGCCGGCATCGCCGCCAACGGCGTGGCCGAGGTTCCCGTCTCCGGCCGCTTGGCCGGGCGTGCCCTGTTGCAGTTGCTGGAGCTGGCCCAGCTGGGCTTCCGCCGCAAAGACGTCTTCGCGTGGTTGACGTCGGTTCCCTTGTTGCACCGAGGCCGCTGGGCGCCGGTCACGGCGTGGGAACGGCTGTCACGCGATGCGGGCGTGGTCGGTGGCCCCGACGGATGGGACCAGTTGCTGGGCAACCTGGCCGATCGGTTGCAGGCCGACGCCGATACCGCCGCCGCCGATCCCGACCGGCCTCAGTGGCAGAGCGAGAGGTGGGCGGCCGACGCAGCTCGGGCCCACGACCTGCGGTCGTTCATGGGGGATCTCATCGGCCGCCTCCGTCAGGCGGCCACGCAGGCCCAGGCGTGGAGCGGCTGGACGCGTTGGGCTCGGGCGTTGCTCGACGACCTTCTGGGCGGTGCCGACCGTCGCCAGCGGTGGCCCGAGGTGGAACGCAAGGCGGCCGAGCGGGTGGAGCTGGCGCTGGGTCGGCTCGCCGCTCTCGACGCCGTGGAGGGTCCCGTCGGGCTCGATGTGTTCACCCGCACCCTCGCCATCGAGCTCGAGTCCGACCTCGGTCGCGTCGGCCGCTTCGGAGAAGGCGTGCTCGTCGGGTCGGTGGCCATGGCGGTCGGTGTCGATCTCGATCTCGTGGTCCTGCTCGGCTTGGCCGAGGGCACATTCCCGGCCACGGTGCGAGACGACTCCCTGCTGCCCGACGCCGAGCGCAGGGCGGCCGGCGGCGAGCTGGCGCCGCGAGCCCAACAGGTCGACCGGGCGCACCACCAGTTCCTCGCCGCCCTGGCCGCCGCGCCCCGCCACGTTCTCGGTGTGCCCCGGGGAGACTTGCGTCGCAGCACCGAACGGGTTGCGTCCCGATGGGTGCTCGACGTGGCCTCGTGCCTGGCCGGTCACCAGTGGTGGAGCCCCCACCTGCTCGACGCCCAGGAGCCCTGGGTCCATCACGTCGCCTCCTTTGATGCCGGCGTGCGGGCCATGGGCTTCCCCGCCACCGCCCAGGAGCATCGGTTGCGCAGCCTGGTCGCCAGCGCCCCGTCTCGGACCGAGCTGCAGGCCGTCGCCGCTGAGGTCGACGCCGTGCTGGGTGGAGGCGTGGGTGCCCTCGACGCCCGCGCCACGGACACCTTCACCCGCTTCGACGGCAACTTGGCCGGCCTCACGATCGCCTCCCCCGTGGCAACCGGCACGTCGGCTACCAGCCTGCAGCGCTGGGCCGAGTGCCCGCACGCCTACTTCTTGCAGAACGTGCTCCACGTGCAACCCGTCGAGCAGCCCGAGGAGCTGCTGGAGATGTCACCGCTCGAGAAAGGCAGCCTCGTTCACAAGATCCTCGAGCGTTTCGTCGAGGAGGTGCTGAGCCGGCCCCCCGAGGAGCGACCGGCCCCCGACGCCGCCTGGTCGGCCGACGACGCCGCGCGGATGGAAGCCATCGCCCGAGCGTGCTGGCACGACTATGAGCAGCGGGGACTCACCGGCCATGCCATCTTCGGGCGCCGCGACCGAGCTCGCCTCTTGGCCGACCTCGGCCGCTTCCTGGTCGAGGACAGCGCGCACCGCCGGGCCACGGGAACCCGGCCGGTCGCCGTCGAGCTCGGCTTCGGCCTCCCAGACGACCACGGTCGCCGCCTTCCCCCCGTCGGGTTCCTGTTGCCCGACGGCCGGTCCCTTCCCCTTCGCGGCAAGGTCGACCGTCTCGACGTGGCTGAGGACGGCACTGTCCACCTCGTCGATTACAAGACCGGAAGCGACCGTGACTACAAGAAGTTGTCCGAGGCTGATCCACACGAGGGCGGCTCCCGGCTGCAACTCGCCATCTACGGCCAGGCGGCACGCCAGTACCTGCAACATCCGGAGGCTCCGGTGCAGGCCGACTACTGGTTCGTGTCCGGCAAAGGCAATTTCAACCGTCCCGGCTATCGCGTCACCTCAGAGGTGATCGAGCGGGTCGGGCAGGCCATCCAGACGATCGTGTCGGGCATCGAGCAGGGACTGTTCATCGCCCACCCCAAGCCGTCCTCCACGTCGCCTCGGGTCGACTGCCACTTCTGTGATCCCGACGGCCTTGGCACCGCCGACCTGCGCCGCCGGTGGGCGGCCAAGGTGGGTGACCCGAACCTGGCGTCCTACGTCGAGCTCACCGAGCCCATCGCGCCGGCCAGCGCGGAGGCCGAAGCGTGACCCCGTTGATCGATCCAACGAGCAGCACCGCGGTTGGCGGCCCCGCCGGGCCAGTCGCTCTACCCGACGCGCCCGCCCGCCAGCGCATCGTCCAGGACCTCGACTCCACCCTGTTCGTCGAAGCGGGCGCCGGGTCGGGCAAGACCACCGCCTTGGTCGAGCGGGTCCTCAAGCTCGTGACCAGCGGGCGGGCAGAGTTGCGCGCCATCGCCGCCATCACCTTCACCGAGAAAGCGGGAGCCGAGCTGCGGGACCGGATCCGCCGGACGCTGGAGGAAACCGCCCACCCCGAGGCCGATACCGACGTGAGCGCGCGGTGTCGAACGGCGATCGACCAGCTCGACGGCGCCGCCATCGGCACGCTGCACTCCTTCGCCCAACGGCTGTTGTCGGAGAACCCGGTGGAAGCGGGCCTGCCACCGCGGGTGGAGGTGCTCGACGAGGTGAGCTCCGATGTCGAGTTCGACCGCCGTTGGACGACCTTCCGCGACCAGCTCCTGGCTAATCCCCAGCTCGAGCGCACGCTGCTGTTGTTGCTGGCCTCGGGTGTGCGCCCTGACGACCTGCGGGCCTTGGCCCTCGAGTTCGACCGCAACTGGGACCTGGTGGAAGAACGGATCGCCGCCGACGCCCCCGAGCCGCCGCCCTTGCACGGCCACCCTCAGCTCGAGCAGGCCCTGGTCGAGCTCGACCGGGCGTGCGCCTACCAGTCGCGCTGCACCGACCACAGCGACAGGCTCCTCGGTCGCCTGCTCGAGATCGAGCGCTACGGCGAGGAGCTGCACAGCTTCGATGACGAGCTCGAGCTCCTCGAACGGCTGCCAACCAAGGACAGCAAGAAGCCCTCGTTCAAGGCGGGCGGTGTGGGCGTCGCCAAGGCGTGGGGAACTCCCTCGGCCAAGCCCGAGGTGCAAGCCCAGGTGGTTGCGGCCGGCCAGGCACTGCGCAAGGCGCGGACCGACATCACCACCGAGTGCGTGCGTCTGGTTGCCGCCGAGATCCGGGGCTTCACTTTGCGGGCCGCCGAGGAACGCCGGGCCGATGGCCGGCTGGCCTTCCATGACCTGCTGGTGCTGGCCCGGGCCGTGTTGCGCCATCCCGAGCACGGGCCGACGGTGCGCCGGCGCCTGCACGAGCGCTACCAGCACTTGTTGCTCGACGAGCTCCAGGACACCGATCCCATCCAGATCGAGATGGCCGTGCGCATCGCCGCGGCGGACCCGGACAGCGAAGAGGCCGGCACGGCGCCGTGGGCCCACGTTGCCGTCACGCCCGGCCAGCTGTTCTTCGTTGGTGACCCGAAGCAATCGATCTACCGGTTCCGCCGGGCCGACATTGAGACCTTCCTCGAGGCCCGCAACCGGTTCGGCCCCGAGGGGGGTGGGACGGTCGAGCTCACGGCCAACTTCCGGACTGTGGAACCGGTCATCGAGTGGGTCAACGCCACCTTCGCGCCGCTCATGGACGACGAACCCGAGGTCGCGCTGCCGGTCGCATCCCAGCCCCGGTACGTCGCGCTGCAAGCCACCCGCCCCGCGCCGCCGGAGGGTCCGGCGGTGGCGGTGCTCGGTCGCGAGGAGCTGCCGAGCAACGCCTCGGCCAGCGACCTGCGCTCAGCCGAGGCCGCCGCGGTGGCGGCCACCATCGCCCATGTAGTCGCCGATGGGTGGAGCGTGTCCACCGGTCCCACGCCCGGGCAACGGCGCCCCGCCCGCCTCGGTGACATCACCGTGTTGGTGCCCACCCGCACGTCGCTGCCCTTCCTGGAAGAGGCCCTCGACGATGCCGGCATCGCTTACCGGGCCGAGTCGAGCTCGCTCGTGTACGCCACCCGGGCGGTGCGAGATCTGCTCAACGTGGTGCGGGCCGTCGATGATCCCACCGACCACCTGGAAGTGGTCGCCGCCCTGCGGAGCTCGCTGTTCGCGTGCGGTGACGACGACCTGTTCCGGTTCAAGGTCGAGCGCCGCGGTCACTGGAGCTACCTGGCCGATCAACCGCCCGCCATGCCCGCCGATGATCCGGTGACCGCCAGCTTGGCCTACCTGCGCGAGCTGCATCACCAACGGCAGTGGCTCGCTCCCTCGGCGCTGCTCGACCGCATCGCCCGCGACCGTCGGTCCTTCGAGCTCGGCTTCGCCGAAGGCCGGCCGCGCGACGTCTGGCGACGCTTGCGGTACGTCATCGACCAGGCCCGCGGTTGGAGCGAAGCCACCAGTGGCAGCCTGCGCCAGTACCTCCAATGGGTGGCGCGCCAGACCACGGAAGGGGCCCGGGTGGCTGAAGCGGTACTGCCCGAGACCGATGACGACGCCGTGCGCATCATGACCATCCACGCCGCCAAGGGCCTCGAGTTCCCCGTCACCATCCTCACCGGCATGTCCACCCGGCCCCAGACCCAACGAGCCAGGGTCGCCGTAGTCTTCCGTCCCACCGGCGAGGTGGGGTACCGGCTGGGCGCCGACGTGCGCACCAACGAGTTCGATGAGTGGAAGCCCATCGACGAGCAACTGAGCTACGGCGAGCGCATCCGGTTGCTGTACGTCGCCTGCACCCGAGCCAAGGACCATCTCGTGGTGTCGCTGCAGCGCAAGGGCCACAAGGAGGAGCCGAAGGCGGACAAGCGGACCAACGCGGAGATCCTGGTGGGCGCCATGGGGGTGAAGCTCGACGCGCTGCCTGACGCCGTTGACGAAGCGGTCGCCGTGCCACCGGTCGTGCCGCCGCCGCCGCCCGACCCGCCGCCGCCGTTCGCAACGTGGGAGGCCGAGCTGACGGCGGCGCTGCGGTCGGGGTCGCGGCCATCCACCGTGGCCGCCACCGCCCTCACCGATGAGGGCGTCCCTGACGCCGTCGACCTCGGCGCCGGGACGGTGAACGCCGCCCCCGCCGACCACCCGATCGATGACTCCATCGAGGACTCGATCGACGACCGCACCGCCGGGCTGCAGAAGCGCCCCCGCGACCTCGACCTGCCCCCGTGGTTGAAGGGCCGCTACGGCACCGCCGTCGGTCGTGCCGTGCACGGGGTGCTGCAGACCATCGACCTGGCCACCGGTGATGGTCTTGACCACGCCGTCGCCGCCCAGTGCGAAGCCGAAGCCATCCCAACCCGGCGTACCGCCGTACGCCGGCTGGTCATCGCAGCGCTCGAGTCAGAGGTGGTGCGGGCCGCCGCCGCCGCTCCCCATTGGCGCGAGGTCTACGCCTGCACGCCCGTCGGCGCACGCCTGCTCGAGGGGTACATCGATCTGCTGTACCGCGCTCCCGGCGGTTTGATGGTGGTGGACTACAAGACCGCGGCCACCAAGGACCCCCGCCAACTCGACCAGCGCGCCGACGGGTACCGGCTGCAGGGGGCGTCCTATGCGTTGGCCGTGGAACGGACCACGGGGGAACCGGTGCTGGGCGTCACGTTCCTGTTCCTCACCCCCGCCGGCGCCGTCGAGACCGCCATGGAGGATCTCCCCGCCGCCCTCGCCCACGTGGAACGCCTCGTGGCCCAAGGCGACGAGGTGGTCCTCGGCTGACCCGCCTCTCTCGGTCGGCTCGAGCCGGCTCACGCCCCCGGGGTAGGCCTCACCCTGGTCCCCAACCAGCGGACGGCCACCAGGATGCTTCCCAGTCCGAAGGCCCACGCCACCAGGCCCTCGGGCACCGGGCCCAGGTGGCCGATGCTCCACCCGCCCCGGTCGTCGGGATGGTGCAGCTGCTCGACGTAGCGGGCGATGTCGATGGCGGCGCGGTCGTCGAGGGTCGATCGATCGAAGGGCGGCATGCGGCCCGGCCCGGTGCGCAGCGCCTCGACGGTCTCGGTGGGGGTGGCCCGTCCAAGCGGCGGCGCTACATCGCCGTAGGCCAACGCCCCGCCGGCACCCGCGGTCTGGTGACAGGCCGCGCAGTTGGCCAGGTAGAGCTGGTTCCCGCGAGGCAGCGAGGCGCCGCTCACGTCCACCTTGGGTACGGCCGGCCCGTCGACGAACCGGCTCGAGTAGGCCACGATGCTGTCGATCTGAGCCGGTGAGTACCGCACCGACCGCCGTTGCAGCGGTGCGTCCGGCCGCGACAGCGGCATCCGGCCCGTGCGCATCATGAAGTCGACGGCGGCGGGGCCCGCCTGGGTGATGTTCGGACCCCGGTTCGTGCCCTGGCCGCGGGCGCCGTGGCAGACGGCGCAGTCGCTCAACCAGAGCTGCTGGCCGGTGGACACCGACCGAGCGGCGCCGCTGGCCGAGTTCCCGCCGGTCGGCACTTTCGCCCCCAGCCCCACCGCCGCCGCCACCAGCAAGGGAAGAACGACCGACAGCCGGCGCATCGTCGGCCGCCCTACCCAGCCCGGGCAGTGGTTCCCCAGAAGTTTTGGGCGAGGCGGCGGGGGGAAGCGGCGCCGTTGATGCCGCGTCGTCGAGCCTCGACCAACGCGACGAGCTCACCGCTGCCGCGGCCGTCACCGTCACCCGACCCACCACCGGAGCGGGCATGGTCGGTGCGAGGCGCGCTCCCGACAGCGCTCGGGATGGGGAGGGTGATCCTGGTGAGCGGGGCTCTGCTCGGTGCCGCCGGCTGCTCGTCGGACTCGCCGTCGGCCCTGCGACCCAAAGGGCCGGTGGCCGGTCGCATCAGCGCGCTGAGCTGGTTCATGTTCGGGCTTTCCGGGCTCATCACGCTCGTGGTCTTCGGCCTCATGGTGCGCGGCCTGTTCAGCGACGGTGAGGGTCACCGCTTCCGCATGAGCGAGACCCGCTGGATCGCTCTCGGCGGCGTCGCCATGCCCGCCGTGGTGCTGCTGGCCCTGTCGGGGCTGACGGTCACCAGCTTGCACGAGACCGACGGTCCCGAGCCCGGGTCCTACCCGGTCGAGGTGATCGGCCACCAGTACTGGTGGGAGGTCCGCTACCCGCAGGCCCGAGGCGGCCCGGTCACGGCGGCCAACGAGATCCACATCCCGGCCGGACGGAACGTGCGCTTCACCCTGCGGTCGGTCGACGTGATCCACAGCCTCTGGGTGCCCGAGCTCGGCGGCAAGACCGACCTCGTCCCGGGCCGCACCAACCACCTCACCCTCAAAGCCGACCACCCCGGCACCTTCCGCGGTCAGTGCGCCGAGTACTGCGGGCTCCAGCACGCCAACATGGCCTTCCTGGTCATCGCGGAGACACCCGGCGACTTCCAGCGCTGGCTGTCAGAGCAGGCCGCCCCCGCCGCCGACCCTGGCGCCGCCGCGGGTCCCGCGGCAGCGGGCCGACGCGATCTCGAACAGCTGCCCTGCGCCGGCTGCCACACCGTGCGAGGCACGGCAGCGGCGGGCAAGGTGGGTCCTGACCTCACCCACTTCGGGTCACGCCGGACCCTCGCCGCGCTCACTCAGCCCAACACGCCACCCAACGTGTCGCGCTGGATCGCCGACGCCCAAGCGGTGAAGCCCGGGGCCCGCATGCCCCCGATCGCCTTGACGGATACCCAGGTCAGCGAGCTGGTGGCCTACTTGCGGGCGCTGCGGTGACCGTCACCGAGCCGCAGCCCACCGAGCCACCCCTCACCAGGCGGGGGAACACCGACGTGATCACCGAGGCGGCCATCACGGCACCGCCCGATGACGACCTGGCCCGCGCCTGGGACGACCAGCCCGGCATCCCCGGCTTCCTGTGCACCGTCGACCACAAGCGGATCGGCAAGCGCTACCTCGTCACCGCCTTTCTCTTCCTGCTGGCCGGCGGGATCGAGGCGCTGGTGATCCGCACCCAGCTGGCCCGCCCCGACGGCACCCTGGTCAACCCCGAGACCTACGACCGGGTCATGACGATGCACGGCGTCACCATGATCTTCCTGTTCAACACGCCGGTGTTCGCCGGCTTCGGCAACTACCTGGTGCCGTTGCAGATCGGTGCCCGCGACATGGCCTTCCCCCGGCTCAACGCCCTCAGCTACTGGATCTACCTCCTGGCCGGGATCTTCCTCTACAGCAGCTTCGTGCTCGGACAGGTGCCCGACGGTGGCTGGTTCGCGTACACGCCGCTCACCTCGTCGGCCTACGCGCCAGGCAGCGGGCTCGACTTCTGGGCCATCGGCATCACCTTCCTCGGCGTGTCCACCACGGTCGGGGGCATCAACTTCATCGTCACCATGTTCCGGATGCGCACCCCGGGCATGTCGCTCAACCGGATGCCCCTGTTCTGCTGGGGCATCCTCACCATGAGCTTCATGATCGTGTTCGCCCTGCCGGCGATCACGCTGTCAGGAGCGCTGCTCGAGCTCGACCGGACGTTCGCGATGCACTTCTTTGACCCGGCCCACGGCGGCCAGCCGCTGCTGTACCAGCACCTGTTCTGGATCTGGGGTCATCCCGAGGTCTACATCCTGTTCATCCCGGCGACGGGCATCATCTCCATGGTCATCCCCACCTTCGCCCGCCGCCGCATCGCCGGGTACTCGCTGATCGTGGCGTCGCTGGTGGCCACCGGGTTCATCAGCTTCGGGCTCTGGGTCCACCACATGTTCGCCACCGGTGTCCCGCTGCTCGTGGCCAGCTTCTTCTCCGCCGCCAGCCTGGTGGTGGCCATCCCGAGCGGGGTGCAGATCTTCGCGTGGACGGCCACCCTTCTGCGCAGCAAGAAGATCGAGCTGACCGTCCCGATGCTCTACGCCATCGGCTTCATCGTCGTCTTCGTGATGGGCGGCATGACCGGCGTGATGGTGGGGGTGGTGCCGTTCGACTTGCAGGTCACCGACAGCTACTTCGTGGTCGCCCACTTCCACTACGTGCTGATCGGCGGCACCCTGTTCCCGGCCTTTGCCGGCTTCCACTTCTGGTTCCCGAAGGTGACGGGCCGGATGCTCAACCCCACCCTTGGCAAGCTGTCGTTCTGGCTCATGTTCGTGGGCGTGCACCTGACGTTCTTCCCCCAGCACATCCTGGGCCTGGAGGGCATGCCCCGCCGGATCTACACCTACCACGGCAACCTCGGGTGGAACGGGTGGAACCTGCTGTCGTCGGTGGGAGCGTTCGTCCTGGCCGCCGGCGTGCTGGTGGCGGTGATCGACTTCTGGCACGGCCTGCGGGCGGGACCGCCGGCACCGGCCAACCCGTGGCGATCCGACTCACTCGAGTGGGCCGTTGAGTCGCCGCCGCCGCCGTACAACTTCGCCGCCTTCGCGGTGGCGGGCAGCGCGGAGCCGTTGTGGGACCAGGCTCCGGGGCAGCGCCTCACCCAGATCACCGAGCTCGACGGGGAAGACCTCCTGCACGCCCCCCACGGCCATCACCGCACGGTGCTCTCCTCGCCGCTCGACGCCGACCAGCTCGAGCTGGCCACTATGCCCACGCCCACATACTGGCCGTTGGTGCTGGCTCTTGGGATGCTCGGCGGTTGCGTGGCCCTGGTGGGATCGAACCTGGTGATCGGCGCCGTGGCGGCGGTGGTGATGGCCGTGGCGTTGATCCGCTGGCAGCACGAGATCGGAAGTTGAGCCGGTGAGCGCCACCTTGACCCGGCCGGGCACCGTCGACCCCGCCGGGAGCGGCGACGTGGCGGCGGCGTCGACGTCGGCGGAGGGCCCCGACGCCTCACCCGTCCCACCCGGGCCGCGGCCACGGGTGCCACGCCGGTCGCTCGGCTGGTGGGGCACCGTGTTCTTGATCCTCACCGAAGGCACCGTCTTCGGACTCTTGCTGTTCGCCAACTTCTATCTGCGGGCCAACTCGCGTCATTGGCCCCAGGGAGGCATCGAGGACCCCGAGCTGGTCAAGAGCGGGATCCGCTCGGTGATCCTGCTCTCCAGCAGCCTCCCAGTGCACTTCGCCGAGAAGGCCCTCGGGCAGGGTCACGTGGCCCGTTTCCGGCGGTGGCTGGCCCTCACCTTCGCCATGGGGGCGGTGTTCATGGTGGGACACGTGATGGAGTACGTGGAGCTGTGGCCCACGTTCCGGCCCAGCACGAACGCGTACGGGTCGAGCTTCTACACGATCACCGGTCTGCACGCCCTGCACTTGCTCGTGGGCCTGGGCATCCTCTTCTACCTGTTCGTCCAGAGCCTCAAAGGCCGCTACGACGACGCCACCCGAGACCACCAGGGCGTCACCTGCGGGATCCTGTACTGGCACTTCGTGGACGCCGTGTGGGTGGCCGTGTTCTCCTCGCTCTACCTGTCCGTCACGCTGCTGTGAACACTCGCAGAGGGCTCCGCATGTCACGGCGTGAGAACCGCAAGACAGCGAGCGAGGGCGACGCCTACGACGCGCGCGCCGTCGGGCGCGGTGAGGTCGGCCCGCTCACGTTGCTGTTCATGGTGGCGACCGGCCCGGTGGTGTGGGCCGTCCACTTGGCCGCCTCGGCCGCCTTGGTGCCGTTGTCGTGTCGCAACGGTGACCGTTGGCCCATCAACCTGCTCACCGTGGCCAGCGCCGGGGTGATCGGGGCCGCCATGGTGGTGTCGGCCCGGGTCTTTCGCGCCACCAGCGGCCCCGAGGCCGAGCGCTCACCGTCCGGCCTGCACCTGTGGGCCTTCGGGGGACTGGCGTGGGGTGCCATCTCCTTGCTCGTCACCGTCCTGGAGGGCGCGCCCAACTTGGTGTTGCGCACGTGTCCGCTGTGACCCATCTGCCGATGAGCCGGCACGGGTGAGCCCGAACCGGTGGCTGACGGCGTGGACGTTCAGCCCCGCCGTGCTCGTGTGGCTGGTCCTCGCCGGTGCGGCCTATGAGCGGGGCCGGCGCCAGGTGCGGGCCCGCACCGCGGGATCGCTCTCGCCCCGGGTGGTCACCACCAACCAGGTGGCCTGCTTCTGGTCGGGCCTCGCGCTGGTGGCCCTTGTTTTGCTGTCCCCGCTCGACAGGATGGCCGAAGTGTTGGTGTCAGCCCACATGGCACAACACCTGCTGCTCGGACTCGTCGCCCCCCTGTTGCTGGTGCTCGGCCGGTCCGTCACCGTGATGGTGTGGGGCCTGGACCCCAGGCGCCGCCGGGCCCTCGACCACCTCCGCCGTCAGGTGCTTCCCCCGCCGCGGTTCCGCCGTTCGGCGCCGGCCATCGGCGTCCTCGCCGTGGGGCTGCACGTGGCCTCCTGGTGGCTGTGGCACATCCCGGTGATGTTCGACGCCGCCCTCCACCACGGCCTGCTGCACGCCGCGGAGCACGTCAGCCTGCTCGGCGGGGGAGTGGCGCTGTGGTGGGTAGCGTCGGGGGTGCGGTGGCGGGAACGTTCAGGCCTGGGGGTGATGTATGTCTTCTTGGCCGCCTTTGGCACCGGCGCGTTGGCCGCCTTGCTAACCCTCGCCCCCAGCGCGCTGTACACGGAGAGCGCGGTCCGCGTGCACCAATGGGGCCTCACCCGGCTGGGCGATCAGCAGTTGGCGGGAGCGATGATGTGGGTGCCGGGCGGGGCCGTGTACCTCGGCGTGGGCGTGATGCTGTTCCTGCGGTGGCTGCAACTCGGCCCGGCCCCGGCTACACCGGCTGCGTCCTCGCCCAGCGCTGGGTTGCCGCCGGGGACTGCGTCGTCTCGGGGCCCGGCTCCGGTTACACCGGCTGGGTCGCCTCAGCCGGCTGGACCACCTCGGTCGGCTGGGTCGCCTCGGCTGGCTGGGCCGGTTCGGCCGGTGACCCGCCGTCCGGCGTCGCCGGCTCGGCCGGCTCGGTAGGTTCGGGCCGTTCGAGGTCACCGGCGGCCAGGTCCCGGCACCACTTCCAGCTCAGCAGGCCCACGGCGACGGGCAGCACGAGCAGCAGCGTGCGCAGCGCCACCACCATGGCGTTCACCGAGACCTGCAGGCGCGAGGCCACCACGTCGTCAGACCCGGCCACGAACAACACGGTGTAGAACGTGAAGGTGGCCAGCCCGAGCGCGGTGCGCACGGGACGGTCGCGTGGCCGGTCGAGCAGGTGGTGCTCACGGTCGTCGCCGGTGAAGTGTCGCTCCAGGAACGGCCAGGCGTAGAGGGCGAGGAACGTCAACCCCGGCATCAGCGCGCCCGGGAAGAACACGTTGGGAACGGTGTGGCCGAGGGCGCGGATCTCCCACGGCGGCATCAGGCGCAGCGCCCCTTCCAGCCACCCCATGTACCAGTCGGGTTGGGCACCCACGCTCACCGTGGCCGGCTCGTACCGGCCGTAGAGCCAGATGGGGTTGATCTGCACGAGGCCCCCCAACAAGCCGATGACGGCCAGCACCGAGAACAGCAGCGACAGCGACTTGGCCGTGTAGGTGGGCCAGAGGCGGGTGCCCACCACGTTGTGCTCGGTGCGAGGCGGTTCGGCGGCCGGTTCGGCGAACTGGGTGTGCTTCTGGCGCCACACCAACGCCAGGTGCACGCTCAGCATCCCCACGATCAGGGCCGGCAGCACGAGCACGTGGATGACGAAGAGCCGCGAGATGATGCTCTCGGCCGGGTACTCGCCCCCGAACACCCACGCCGCCGCCGTGCTGCCGACGAACGGGATGGACTGGGCGATGGAATAGGCCACCCGCAGGCCGGTTCCTGACAGGAGATCGTCGAGCAGCGAGTAGCCGGCGAACCCGTTGGCGATCACCAGGAGCAGCAGGGTGACGCCGATGATCCAGTTGAGCTCCCGCGGCCGGCGGAACGCCCCCGTGAAGAAGATGCGGCACAGGTGGGCCACGAGGGCAGCGACGAAGATCAACGCCGCCCAGTGGTGCATTTGGCGGACCACCAGACCGGACCGCACGTCGAAGCTCAGCCGCACGGCCGACTGGTACGCGGCCGACATGTGCTGGCCGACGAGCGGCGCGTAGTGCCCGTGGTAGACGACGTCGCGCTGGCTCGGCTCGAAGAAGAAGGTGAGGAACACACCGGTGATCACTAGGGTCACGAAGCAGTAGACGGCCACCTCGCCCAGCATGAAGCTGAAGTGGTCCGGGAAGACCTTGCCGAGGGCCTTGCTCACCCAGCCGGCCGCCCCCACCCGATCGTCCACCCAGCGGGCGGCGCGCTGGGTCACCATTCGATCGGAGGCCATGTCAGCGTCTGTTCCAGAACGCCGGGCCCACCGGTTCGGTGTAGTCGCTGCGGGCCACCAGGTAGCCCTCGGCGTCGACGGTGAGCGGCAACTGCGGCAGCGAGCGAGTGGCCGGTCCGAACACCGGGCGGGCACCGTCGGCGGCGTCGAACAGACTCTGGTGGCAGGGGCACACCAGCCGGTTGGTGGTGGCTTCATAGAGACCGACGGGGCAGCCGGTGTGCGTGCAGATCTTGGAGTAAGCCACGATCCCTTCCGGTGACCAGTCGCCGCGGCCAGGGCGCGGCTTGAGCCGGTCCCCCACCTTCACCACCACGGTCTGGGAATCACCGGGGCTGTGGTTGCCCTCGGGGAAGACAGTGAGCAGCGAGCCCGTCGCCAGGTCGGCGGCCTTCACCGGCTGGTTGTCGTCGGTCACCAGCCGCCTGCCCTTGCGCCAAGCGGTGTGGTCGAGGCTGTTCCCGGGACGGGGGCCGAGCGACCGGATGGGGAACAGGGCGGCCGCTCCGAGGGTGAGCAGGCCGCCGCCGAGAAGCTTGAGGAGCAGGCTGCGCCGCACCAGCACCCGTTCGCCCTCCTCGAACCCCGACACGAATCGGCGGCGTTCCTCGGACGTCGAGGCCAACGGGTGGCGGGCCTCGGTGTCGTTGCGTCCGGGCACGCCGTGGTGGGCCCAGAGACCGAGGCCCATGGCGAGACCGCCCAGGGCCAGGAAGATCCCGACCCCTTCCCATTGCACCTGACCGCCTCGCCAATAGAGAACAGCCAGGCCCACCGACGCGACGATGGTGACGGTGAACGACGCGGCGATGGCTGCCTCCACGCCGCCCAGCCGGCGGCCCTGCGGTTGCTGCTTCGCCATGGCGGCTCCGGACGGTCGGCCGTTCCCGCGCCGGCCTTCCCTCACGCCGCAGCCCATAAACGCCACGCAACGCGGCGGTCCCGGGCCTCAACCCGGCTGGTCGGCCGGGGCGACGACGGGCGTCGCCAAGATCAATCCGTGTCGGTGACGCGGTGCAGCACGTCGCTGAGCTCGGCGCGGCACCGGCGCAGCTCTTCTCGGTGGATGCGCGAGAGCTCGGCCAGCTTCTCCTGCCCGTGGTCGGTGAGCTCGAGCAGGGCCCGCCGGTGGTCCGTTGGGTCGGTCCGGCGGGTGAGGAGACCGTTGGCCTCGGCCCGCGCCGCCAGCTCGACGGTGGAGTGCAGACGCAGGTGGAGCGCTGCCGCAATGTCGGTGGTGGTGGGTCGTTCGGGCTGGTCGCGGCCGTGGACGGCGAGCAGCAGCTGGTGCTGGGCGGGGGTCAGTCCGGCGTCGCGGGCGGCCACGTCGGAGAAGTGCAGGAAGGCCCGCAGCGCACGCCGAAATCGGGCCAGCTCGCGGTAGTCCCGCTGGGAGAGCTCACGGCTGCTCATCCGGTTGGCCCTCCCCTGATCTCATGTCCGACGGTGTACCGGATGTAGGCCCGTCGGCGCTCATTCTTCGTCGCCATCCGCGTTGGCGGCGTTCGAGGCCCAGCTGGCGATTGCGGGTGGCAAGCACGTCGGTGCGCGTGCAGATGCCGGCGAGGCGGTCGCCGTCGAGCACGGGAAGGTGTTCCACCCCCTCTTGCAGCATCAGATGGAGGGCGGTGAGAACAGACGTCGACGGGGTGACGGCCACGAGTTCGGGACTTGCGATGTCGCGAACCATCGTGGTGGCTTCGCAGTCCTCCCCGAGGAGGTCACCCCGACCGACGATGCCCACGCAGCGATTGTCAGTGTCCACCAGGGGATAGGCGCTGTGGCCGTTGCTGGAGAAGAGGTTCTGTGCATCGGCCACGGTGGCGTCGACCGGCAAGGTGGCCACCTCCCGGGTCATGATGGCGCTGACCGCCGCGCCGGCCAGAACGTCGGCGTGGTAGTCGCCTTGGACGGTGACGCCCCGACGGGTGAGCTTCTCGGTCATCAGCCCGTCGCGCAGCAGGGCGCCGGCCACCAGGTCGGCGACGACGGTGGCCAGCATGAGCGGCAGGATCATCCGGTAGTCGCCGGTGAGCTCGAACAGGAACACGATAGACGTGAAGCTGGCGCGCGTGGCGGCGCCGAACACGGCGGCCATGGCCACGAGGGCGAACGCACCCGGTGAGACGCCGAGCGACGGTGCCGCGCCATCGACGGCGTGGCCCACCAGCGCCCCGAAGCTCCCACCGATCAACAGGATCGGAGCCAGCGTGCCGCCTGACGTTCCGGACCCGAGGGCCAGCCACCACGCCACCAGCTTGGCCACGAGCAGCACGGCGAGGGTCGAGACTGCCAAGCGGCCGGCGAGCACCGCTCCGATGCGGTCATAGCCGACGCCGAGCGCGGTGGGCACGGCCAAGCCCACCAGCGCGAAGCCGGCGGCCCCGATGATCGGGTGCCACAGCTCGCCGACCGGCAGCCGCCGGTAGCCGCTCTCCACGAGGAAGAGGCCCTTGGCCACCACCACGGCCAGCAACCCGCATCCGAGGCCGAGGACACCGAACAGCGGCAGCTCGTTGAGCCCGGCGAAGTGGTGGGCCGGCACGGTGAACAGCGGCCCGTCGCCGAAGAGCAGGGCGTGCACCCCTCCCGCCACGCTGGTGGCCACCACGAGGGGCACGAAGGCTCGCTTGGAGTACTCGAACAACAGCAACTCGATGGCGAGCACGACGGCCGCCAGCGGCGTACCGAAGGTGGCGGCCATTCCGGCGGCTGAGCCGCAGGCCAACAGGATCTTGCGTTCAGACGGGGAGACCGGGATGACTTGGCCAATGAGTGAGCCGATGGCACCTCCGGTGACGATGATGGGGCCTTCGGCGCCGAAGGGGCCGCCGGTGCCGATGGCGATCGCCGCCGAGAGGGGCTTGGCGACGGCCATCCGGGGGCGCACCCGGCTCTGCTTGGTGAGCACCGCTTCCATGGCTTCCGGCAGGCCGTGACCCCTGATAGCAGGAGCCCAGCGGGCCAGGAGCGACACCACGAGCCCACCGCCCATGGCCACCACCACCAGATCGGGACCAGGCCGCAACCCGGTGAAAGACGGGACCGTCCACCCGAACCGGTGGAACAGGGCCGCGTTCGTCAACAGGCCGATGAGGTGGAGCAGTACCCACGCGGCGCCGCCTCCCGCGAGCCCGATGCCCACTCCCAAGCCGGACAGGAGC